>WPCI01102300.1_pt1 | contig 356409 bp, 308 predicted proteins | sample 5399871 | NCBI WGS metagenome assembly WPCI01 (sample SAMN12869469, study PRJNA574797) | sludge metagenome | isolation source: wastewater treatment of pH7 | place: China:Beijing | collected 2019-05-20
CACATCGCCGGCCGGCACCAGCAGGCCGCGCCCGTCCGTCACCACACCGCGACCCCACACGCTGACGCCATCCGCCTGCGGCACGCACGCCAGCACCGGCAGCAGCAGGGCGCCCCCGTGCGCCGTGCCTACATCATCCCCTACGCCCCCGGCGTCCCCATTGCTCGCGAGCTGGTCGCTCGTCATCAAGACGCCATGCGGCCACCCCCCGGACGCTACGCCCCGCCCCCGGCGCCGCCCCCACCCGTACCGTATATCCCGCCTGATCTGCTGTTCTGTCAGCCCCGCACAGACTCGGCCGATCTGCTGTTCGGCTGGCTGTGCGGGGCGGAGCCGGGCGGCACAATCATCATCCCCATCCGGAGCGTTTACATCGTGCTCAACACCGTCACATTGGTGCGCGCCAGCGACGGCGCGCCCCTGTCAGCGATTTCGATCAACCTGTCTGTCGACGCAGATTCCTGGACATGGGGGTTCGATACCACGTTGTCCGGCACCGACCTGCCGCTGCTCGATCCGCTGCTCGATGGTGAGCCGGTGGAGCTGCTCGCAACCATCAACGGCCAGGGCTTCCGCGTGCTTGCCGAGCGCGTCTCGCGCGACCGCACATTCGGCAATTCGCGCCTGCGCGTCACCGGTCGGGGCCGGTCGGCCATGCTGGCCAGCCCGCACAGCCCGGTGGTCACGCGTAGCAACGCATTCGAGCGCACCGCCCAGCAACTGGCGATCGATGCCCTGACGGACAACGGCGTATCGCTGGGCTGGTCGCTCGACTGGCAGGCCACCGACTGGCTCGTACCTGCCGGCGTCTACAGCCACACCGGCAGCTACATCGAGCACGTACGCCGCGTAGCAGAGGCGGCCGGTGCCTACGTTCAGCCCGATCCGCTGCTCGACACCCTGCACGTGCTGCCCCGTTACCCGAGCGCCCCATGGGAGTGGGGCACCGCCCCGGCGGACATCGAGCTGCCGAGCGCCCCGGTTGTACGCGAGGCCATAGAGTGGCAGCGCAAGCCCGCGTACAACCGCGTATTTGTGAGCGGCACCGAGCTGGGCGGCATCGTCGGCCAGGTCACCCGTGCGGGCACGGCCGGCGACATCGTCGCGCCGATGGTGACCGACGCCCTCATCACCCACGTCGACGCGGCCCGCGCGCGGGGCATGGCCATCCTGGCCGACACGGGCAGCCAGGCTCAGATCACGCTCGATCTGCCCGTGCTCCCCGAGACCGGGATCATTGTCCCCGGCAAGCTCATCCACTACACCGACGGCGGTCTCGCCCGGCGCGGCCTGGTGCGCGGCACCACCGTCCGCGCCCAACTGCCGACGGTGCGTCAAAGCATCGTACTGGAGACTCACGCATGACCAATCTATATGCACAGTTCCGCCGGCTCCTGCCGGATTCCCCGCTGCTGATCGGCACAGTGATCGCAGAGTCCCCCCTGCGCATCGCGCTGCCCGATGGCAGCCTGATCGCCGCGCGCGGCGTGGCCAGCATCGGTCAGTCGGTATTTGTGCGGGGGGGCGTCATCGAGGGGCCGGCCCCTGCGCTGCCGGTGGAAGTGATCGAGGTTTGATGTTGTGCAATTTTGTTGCGCATGGCGCAAGCGTGCATCACCGGTCACTGAACCGAAACAGTCAGCCGCTTGCCGAGCGCCTGCAGTGCCTGCGCGATGGTGTCGATCTTCGTCGTGTGCGCGAGGTCCGTCACCCGCTGCAGTTCCTGTGGCCGTGTGCCCATCCTGCGGGCGAGTTCCGCATTGCTGACGCCCGCCTCGAGCTGGGCGTTCAGCAACAACACTTTGGCCCACACGCTGGCCGGCAACTCGACCAGGCGCTCGCCCGGCTCAAGGCCTGACGGCGCAGGCACCGCGCGCCGGTCCTCAAAGTAAAACTCCATTGCGGCAAGCAGCGCATCGGCCGCCATCGCGGCGGCCTCGTCTTCGCTGTCGCCTTGGGTGATCGCTTCGGGGATATCCCGAAACGTCACCACATACCCGCCGTCAGGTGCGGGCTCAAATCGTGCGGGGTAGCGCATCTCTCATCACTCCATGCTTGGGTGCGGTGTGTCGGCAAGCCCCTTGCGGGGCCGCCTCCTATTTCAGCCTGAGTTGTTTCTTCACCGCTTCGACCAGCCCGGTTTTCAGTTCCGCCGAAGGGTGTCTTGGCAGGGTGCTTTGTCGGCCGTTGAAGTAGAGTTTCAAGTGCTTGCTGCCGTCCCTGATCTCCACTCCTTGCGACCTGAGCCACCTGACAAACTCACTCTGTTTCACCGCACCTCCGTTTTTGTTGAACATGGGTGTTACTATAAACAATAATGTTTATATTTTCAAGGGAAACGGGAGACGCGTGCGATGATGAACCTGCTATAATCTGCGCCGCCGCTGGCGGTTGGCCTGCAAGGTGTTGCGCGAGATTTGCGCGACAACTTTAAACATGGTTGGGCATCGTAAGGCATGGTAGCGCAGCGAGCGCCGATCCAAGCTGTTGATGTTTAAGGCTTTCCCATGCGACTGTGTGCATGGGGTGCAAGGGGTCGCGAGTTCGAATCCCGCCGCTCCGACCATTATTACCAAAAGCCCACAGTGGAAACACTGTGGGCTTTTGTCTTTTCCGCGGCCTGTTCCAGCCGCGCAGGGCATGGTCGCTGTTTAGCCTGGGACCAGAAAGCCTGCCGAAGTTAGCGCATGTCCTGTCCGTTCGGTGCAGAACCCTGATTTTCCAGGGCTGGGCGAAAGGAGATGGAATAGGGGGAGGGCAGCCCTTTCTGGCTGGCCAGATTGGGGCGCAGGCCTGGAGTCCCGAACCGCTCCCCGAGCCTCCTTCCCCTTTCCTTTTATGCCCTTTGCCGCTTTTATTGACGTGCGACCTGCTGCCCGAACAGGCTGCCGTTGACCAGCGGGAAGCCTGCTTCGGGCTTGTAGCGGACCTGCCAGTTGGTGGTGTCGCGTATGCGGGCTGCCAGCGCCACGGGATCTTGGGCATCCAGGGCGCCGCCGTAGATGGCACTGGTCTGGTTGGCTGGCTGGACCACAAAACGCAGCGCGGTGCCTGCCGCATCCAGTGAGGCCGGAATGACGTTGTCCTTGTCGCCTCCGAGGGTGATGCTGGCGACGAAGGTGCCGACGCTGCGGATTTCTCCCGCCGTGCCATCGCCCAGGTCGTCGATGACGGCGCCGGTCATGGCGTAGATGGTTTCTTCCTTGCCCAGGCCGCCAGGCGCACCGAGGGTGAAGCCGACGTCGGTTTCCGGATTGCCGGTGACATCGGTGGCGATGGTCACGATGGTGCCTGCAGGCAGATAGCGGTCCGCGGTCCAGTCCATTGCCGTCTCGTTGGTCAGGCCTTCGAATTCCTGGATGCCTTTTTTGCCGCGGTCACGGTCAGTGAACTGAATGCGGGTGCCGCCGTCCACTGCCTTGAGCAGCATGAAGGCAAAGGCATCGGGTGCCTCGGCATTCGCGCCGACGAACATGACGTCGCCCGGCTGCAGCGGCGTCGGCGCGCCGGCAGTGCGGAAATCCAGCGCAGTGCTGCCCTGCAGACCGGCGTAGGGCAAGCCGGCATGGCCAAGAATGGCGTCGGTGTCGATTTCTATGTAGTAGCCAGTGTTGAAGTCCAGCGTGGCGGCAGGTTGGATGCTGACCTGGTTGTATTCAGCCTTGACGCGTCCGGGCGTGCCGCCTGCAGAGAAGCTTTCCACCAGCGAGCCATCGGCGCGGCGCAGATGGATCTTGCCCTGGCCCAGGGCAATGCCCTGGTCGAAGCGGAACTGCAGGCGGGTATCGACATTGACGCCCTGGCGGTCATCTGCCGGCGTGCTGGCCGACAGCTGCGGGCCGCTGTCGGCGGCACGCCAGTCGGCCAGGTCGAAGCTGACGCCCAGAAAGCGTTGCTGGTCTTCCGGAAGATCCTTGGCAGCAGAACTGGTGCCAGGGAACACGGTGTCGCCATTGTCCATCAGAAGCTGGACGCGGGTACCGGTAGCGACCGGGCCGGCCACCTCCACGATGCTTTCCAGGCTGCCGCCGCTGCTCAAGCGCATGGCTTCCAGGTTGTTGGCGATCTCGCGCGGACTATCGCTGGCCGCGCCGCTCCAGGCATAGAGCGCGAAATTGCGCGCGGCATGGCTGCTGGCGGCGCCTGCCGGGCCTGCCAGGATCAGGTATTGACCGTCGCTGCCCTGAGCCATGGCGCGTATGCCGCGTCCGCCGAGATTGAGTTCGATGGGATTGCCGAAACCGGCCTGGCTGGCCGTGCCGGCGATCAATTCCTGCGGGTTCCGCACCGGGACGATAAGCGCGCGATGGCGGACATCCTGATCCATTTGCGGCGCGCGGAATCCCAGCCAAAGGGTTTTTCCATCCGGGGCGGTGGCGGCGCCTTCGATGGCGAAACCATCGACGCGCTCGGGCGCCAGGCCCGCAGCGCTGGAACGCGCAAAGCCGAAGTGGCCTGCGCCCAGGCCGTGCTGGTTGCCGCTATCCCAGGCCACCAGCTGTTGCTCAAGTTGCGAGAACATGCCGGCATAGGCGAAGCGCGTGTCGGCACCGGTGCCGTTGATCTTCACGGCAAACAGGTGGCCCCGGGTATCGACGGCATCACCGCCGTCCTTGCTGTTGCCATGAGAGCCCAGGAAGAAGGCAAGATCTCCGATAAGCGTGCTGGATTCGACGTCCAGTTCCTTTGCCAGCGCCGGGCCTTCGGCCGAGAAGTCCCATTCCAGCACGGCGGCGCCGCCTTGGCGGGGGTAGACGCGCAGCACGTTAGCCTCGTCGTCCGCGACAACCATCCAGTCGGCATCCAGGGCGATGGCGGTCGATGCGTCGGCCGAGCCATACTGGGTGCCAGGGTTGGGGCGGAAGGTATGCTCCGCGACCGGGGTGTCGGTCACGGGAGGCGTACCGGGATCGGGATTGCCGCCATTATCATGCTTGTTGCTGCCACCACAGGCGACCAGCAGGCTGGCGGCCAGGACAGCAGCCAGGGCGGTGCGGGGGAAGTGACGGCGAACGCGGACGGCTTGGAGGGAATAAGGCATTGCTGGCAGGGCTCCTGTTGAAGAACCATGCACGATAGGAGGGGAATATGACCTGCCTGTGAATATGGCCGGCTGCGTCCGCAGCCGCCAGGGCAGCGCAGACGCTGCTCCGGCTGACGGCGGCTAGTGCTGCGGCTACACTGTCACGGCAAGTGTTGGCCGCTGGCAGGCCCATTGCTGTCTGGATGATCTGACGGGAGCAACCATGAAGTCCTTGCGAGTATTCCATATCCGCCCGGGAAAGTCGGTCGAGGAATTGGCCATGCCGCCGGACGAACCGCCAAGGGAAGGGTATCTCTGGCTGGCATGCTCGCATGATGATTTCGTGGCCGAAACGGAAGCCGTGCAGACGTTCTGCCTGCGCCTGGGCGGGATACGGATTCTGGACCTGCATGTGTCCGATCTGTCCAACCTGCAACTGCCGTCGCACCTGGATTACACCTCGGATTACGACGTGTTGGTGTTCCGCAGGCTGGCCTTGCACGATGGCCTGCAGAACGAGGCCGCCAGTACGCGTGAGCAGGGAACGCCGCGCCGGCTCAAGGAAGTGGCCGTGGCCCTGGGAGTGGAAACCGTGCCGGTGGGCTTCGTGCTGTTCGACCGGCTGCTGCTTAGCGTACATCCTGAGCCCTGCGTGGTCCACGAAGCCTATATTCGCCGCTTGCTGTCCCTGGCGCGCGGGGAGCCGCGCCAGCCCGGCAGCCTGGCGCGCCTGCCGGCTTCTCCGGCGGAATTGATGTTGCGTGTCACCAGCCTGATGGTTGACGGCTTTCTGGACCTGCGCAAGCATCTGACGCGCCAGCTCGAACACTGGCAGCAACGCCTGATGCGGCCGCGCAAGAACTTCGACCGCTGGGATGCCCTGCTGCGATCCAGGCAGGTGCTGCACTACCTGGACGAATGCTGCGAGGATCAGAGCAATGCGCTGGCCAGCTGGATGGACACCCTGGATGACTGGCCGGTGCCCGACACCAAGGAAAGCCGCCATGAGCGTGAGCAATTGCTGGTGCGGGGCCGTGATGTGCTCGAGCACATCGAACGGGTGGCCCACCATGTGCGGCGGCTGGAACAGAGCGCCGAAACGGCGGTGCAGATACATTTCAGCATCCAGAGCAATCGTACCAATGACGTCATGCGCGCACTCACGGCAGTGACGGCGGTCTTTTTGCCGCTGAACCTGATTGCAGGGATCTTCGGCATGAATTTCGATTCCGTGCCGTGGCTGCATGGCGCGCACAGCTTCTGGATCACCATGGGCATCATGCTGCTGATTGCATTCGGGCTGCTGGGGTATTTCGTCCGCAAGAATTATCTGTCTTCGACCGAGGATGACTGAGCCGCGGCGCTGTTGTCAGGGTCAGCCAGCAGGGTGATGACGCGCTGGCGCAGCCAGACGGTGCCGGGGTCGGTATCGAAGCGTGGATGCCAGTGGACGGTGACTTGCAGCGGGGGCAGGGCGACGGGTACGGGCAGGATGTCGAAGGCCTCATTGCGATTCAGCCAGAGGGCGGCACGATAGGGCAGCGTCAGGATCAGGTCCGTGCGCCGGGCAATTTCCGCGGCGGCGGAAAAATGCGGCAGGGTCAGCGCAGGCCGGCGCGGGACGCCCGCTTCGGCCAGGATGCCGTCGAGCGCGCGGTGCGAACTGCCACGCGAATCGACCAGAATGTGATCCAGCTTGCGGTATTGCGCACGGGTCAGTTTACCGCTGGCCAGCAGCGGGTGCCCGCGCCGCCCCATACAGCAATAGTGTTCATGGAACAGATGGGCATGGCAGGTCTGTTGCCTGAGACCGGCCAGATTGCCGATGGCCAGGTCTATCTCGCCGTCCCGCAGCGCCTGGAGCAAATCCTCCAGCGGTACATCACGGATTTCCAGTTGCAGCCGAGGGGCTTCGGTGTGCAATTGCTCCATCAATTCAGGCAGGAACACCATGACGCCGATGTCCGACATGGCCATGCGGAAACGCCGGCTGCTGCGTTGCGGGTCAAAGGCCTGGCGCAGGCTGATGGCTTCGGCAAAGCTGTTGAGCCCGCGTTCTATGGGTTCGGCCAGCGCCAGCGCCACAGGTGTGGGCTGCATGCCATTGGGGGTGCGCAGGAACAAGGGGTCGTCGAATTGCTCGCGCAAGCGATTCAGCGCATAGCTGACAGCGGGCTGCGTCAGGCCCAGGCGCTGGGCGGCGCGAGTCACGCTGCCTTCGTCCATCACCATCAGGAAAACCCGCATGAGATTCAGGTCAAATTCCATGTTTGCCCTTGATATAAATTTAGCTTATTCAATACATAATAGCCATAAATTTGACGGATATATAGTTGACTCCTAGACTAATTTCCATGCGATCCAGGCAGTCACAGGCCGGAGCGAGATCGCGGAATAACAGGAGGAGTCTTATGCGTGTTTCATCCACGCAGCAGGAGGCAGCAGTACTTGAGCGCGAGCACCCGGTTTGCGCTGCCCAGGCGGGCGCTGAAGGGCAGCAATGCCAGGGGAACGTGACCGTGCCGCAATTGCTGTGCCGGCAGGCGCGGCAATACGGCGAGCGGCCATGGCTGCAGGCGCCGGGCGGCCAGCTTAGTTTCGGGGAGGCTCCGGCCTTTGCTGCACGGTGGGCCGCGCTGCTGGCGCATCAGGGCGTGGCGCGTGGCGACCGGGTCGTGCTGATGATGGGCAACCGGATGGAGTTCCTGGGCGCGGTACTGGGATGCGCCTGGCTGGGTGCTGTCGCCGTCCCGGTAAATACGGCATCGCGCGGCATGCAGCTGCAGCATATCCTGTCCAATAGTGCGGCCAGGCTGGCGCTGGCCGATGCGGCGGCGTGCGGCGTGCTGTCTGCCGTGCAAGATACGCCGCTGGCATGCATCCTGCTGGTTGGTGGCGGGCTCGAAGCCGACGCGCCGGCGCAGGTGCAGCCTTTGCCGGACTTGCCGCAGGCGGGTCTGGTAGCGGCGGATCTGCAAGCCGGCGATACCCTGGCAATCCTCTATACCTCGGGGACTTCGGGGCTTTCTAAAGGTGTTTGCTGCCCGCACGCGCAGTTCTACTGGTGGGGCGTGCTGACGGCGCGCAACCTGGAAATAGGCGCGGAGGATGTGCTTTATACCTGCCTGCCGCTATTTCATACCAACGCGCTCAATGCCTGCTTCCAGGCGCTGGTGACGGGCGCGGCGATCGTCTGCGACGAGCGCTTCTCCGTCAGCCGCTATTTCGAGCGCCTGTGCGCCACCGGAGCGACCGTTACCTATCTGCTGGGCGCCATGGTGCCCATGCTGCTGTCGCGCGAGGCCACGGCGGACGAGCGCAGGCACCGCGCCCGTATCGCTCTGGCGCCGGGCGTGCCCGCGCGCTTCCATCAGGTTTTCCAGGCGCGCACCGGTATTGCCTTGCTGGAGGGCTATGGGTCGACCGAAACCAATTTCGCCATCGGCGGCACGCTGGCGCAGCAACGTGCAGACAGCATGGGGCGCGTGATGCCGGAGTTCGAGGCCTGCGTGGCGGACGACAATGACCAGCCCTTGCCTGATGGCGAGCCTGGCGAACTGCTGCTGCGTCCGCGCCTGCCATTCCTGGTGGCGACCGGCTACTTCGGCATGCCCGACAAAACCGTGGAGGCCTGGCGCAATCTGTGGTTCCACACCGGGGACCGCGTGGTACGCGATGCCGACGGCCATTTCCGTTTTCTCGACCGCATGAAGGATGCGATTCGGCGCCGTGGCGAGAATATTTCTTCATTCGAGGTTGAACAGGTGCTGCAGGCCCATCCGGCCGTGGAGGCTGCTGCGGTCTATGCGGTGCGCTCCGAGCTGGCTGAAGACGAAGTCATGGCGGCGCTGGTGTTCAAGCCCGGCCAGCAGGCCAGCCCCGAGGCGCTGCTGGACCATTGCCAGCCGCGCATGCCGTATTTCTCGGTGCCGCGTTATCTGCGCATCATGACGGCCCTGCCACGTACCGAGAACGGCAAGATCCGCAAGTTCGGCCTGCGCGACGAGGGTGTAACCGCAGATACCTGGGACAGGGAAAGCGTGGGCTATCAGGTGCTGCGCTGAGCAGCATCTGGCAGGGAGTACCGGATTGTTCCCGGCAACAGAACAGACAAAAAAATCCATCAAGGAAGAAGGAGAGGAGACATGAACAAGACAGCACGGGCCGGCAAGACCGGACAGGGCGCAGGGAGACGGCTATGAGCGGCGTGGCGACACAGGGCAGGCAGGCCGCCGGCGCAGCGGCGGCGCTGGAAGACGACGCAGCACGCAAGAAGCGCACGCGCCGCGTGGTCATGGCATCGGTCGCGGGCAACGCGATGGAATGGTATGACTTCTTCATTTACGGCACGGCGGCCGCGCTGGTGTTCGGTAGCCTGTTCTTTCCAAAGGGAACAGACCCGCTGTTGGGGACCATGGGTGCGTTTGCCGGGTTTGCCGTGGGTTTCCTGGCGCGGCCGCTGGGCGGCGTGATCTTCGGCCATATCGGCGACCGCTATGGGCGCAAGCTGGCGCTGGAATGGACGCTGGGTATCATGGGGGCAGCCACCTTCCTGATCGGGTTGCTGCCGACTTACGAGCAGGCCGGTATCTGGGCCCCGATTGCCATGGTGGCGCTGCGCATTCTGCAAGGGATGGCGGCTGGCGGCGAGTGGGGCGGCGGTGTCCTGCTCATCAGCGAAGCCGTGGGCGGCAAGCGGCGTGGGTACTTTTCCTCGTTCAGCCAATTGGGGGTGGCGGGCGGCTTCGTGCTGTCCTCGGGGGTTTTCATGCTGGCGCAGCAATTGCCGGATGAGGCATTCATGAGCTGGGGCTGGCGCCTGCCGTTCCTGCTGAGCATCATCATCTTTGGCGTCGGGCTGTATATCCGCAAGCGCATCCCCGAGAGCGAAGAGTTTGTGCAGGCCAAGAAAACCGCCAAGCGCGGCATGCCGGCGGTCGAAGTCTTCCGCCGCTATCCGCGTCAGGTGTTCACGGCCATGGGCTTGCGCATGGCGGAGAATGGCGGTTCGTACATGTTCCTGGCGTTTGCGCTGGCCTATGGGAAATTCCTGGAAATTCCCAATGACATCATGCTGGGGGGCGTGCTGCTGTCCATGTTCATCGAGCTGGGCACACTGGTCTGGTTTGGCCACCTGTCAGACCGCATCGGGCGGCGGACCGTCTATCTGATTGGCTCGGTCGGCCTGATGCTGGTTGCATTCCCGTTCTTCTGGCTGGTGCAGACCAAGGAGCCGCTGTGGATCTTCCTGGCCTTCTTCCTGGGCAATACCATTTGCCACGCGGCCATGATAGGAACGCAACCCGCGTATTTCGCCGAGCTGTTTCCGGCGGAAGTCCGATATACCGGGCTGGCGCTGGGGCATGAACTGGCATCGGTGCTGGCGGGTGGGCTGTCGCCGCTGATCGCCATGGCTTTGCTGCGCAGTTATGAATCGGCTACCCCGGTAGCGATCTATCTGTTGTGCCTGGCGGGCATCACCGTAGTGACGCTATTGTTGACCAAAGAGCCGGAAAGACAGGAGTGACCATGGATCCAATGTATGCGCCGGGCATCGTCGGCACGGGGGAAACGGCCTTTATGCGCCATCCCGATCCGGCTTGCAGCACAGCCGGCCTGCTGGCCGAGGCGGCGGAGCTGGCCCTGGCCGATGCGGGCCTGGCGCTGGCGGATGTGGATGGCCTGGGCGTGGCGTCTTTCACGCTGCGCCCGGACCGCGCCATCGACCTGGCCTGGCAGATGGGGCTGGGACTGCGCTGGTGCATGCAGGATGAGATGGGGGGCGCCAGCGCTGTCAACCTGTTGCGCCAGGCCTGGCTGGCGTTGCAGGCGGGTCAGGCGCGCACTATCGTGCTGGTAGCCGGCGACCATTTCGCCGGGGCGGATTTCGTGTCGCTGGTGCAGGCCTATAACGTCAGCGCCAGGGATTATCTCAGCCCGCTGGGCTGTCTGGGACCCAACCCCTTGTTCGCCATGCTGACCCAGCGGCAGATGGCTGCGCACGGACTGGACCGCGAGGATTATGGCGCCCTGTGCATGGCGCTGCGCCGCCATGCCGCGGCCAACCCGCGTGCGGCCTACCGGCAGCCGATGACACTGCAGGACTACCTGGATGCGCCCCTGGTGGCGCCGCCGCTGGGCCGGCTGGACTGCGTGCCGGTGGTGAGCGGTGCGACAGCGCTGGTGCTGCAGGCGCAACCGCAGGGCGTGCATGTTCGCCTGCTGGCGGGGGGAGCGTCCTACAACCAGGACAGGCACGAAGGCGATGGATTGGCGACGGGCATAGCCGGCTTCGCATCGGATCTCTGGGCCGAAGCCGGCTGCCAGCCGGCGCAGATGGACGTGGTCGGAGTCTATGACGACTATCCGGTGATGTTGCTGGCCCAGATGCTGGACCTGGGGCTGGCGCCTGCCGACGGGCTGAAGAATTTCATCCATCAGCGGCTGGCCAGCGGGGCGTTGCCTTTCAATACCGCAGGCGGACAGTTGTCTGCCGGGCAAACGGGGGCGGGGGGCGGCATGCACATCCTGGCGGAAGTGGCGCGGCAGTTGCTGGGCCGCGCCGGCCAGGGCCAGGTGCCTCAGGCCCGGCTGGGGGTGGCCAGCGGCTATGGCATGGTGCAGCAGCGCTACTGCATGTGCGCTAACGCGGTGGTGTTGCGCAGGGAGGAGATTTGATGGAAACCCGGGCTTTGCAGGTTTTTGAATGCAGCGCTTGCGGCCACCGGGTTTATCCGGCACGGCTGCGCTGCCCGGCTTGCGGTGCGGCCGGCTGGCGCCATGTGGCTGTGGCTGAAGGGCAGATCCTTGCCTGGACCCAGCTGGCGCAGCCGGACGGCGACCTGGCCACGATCGCGACCGTGCGAATTTTGCCTGCCGGGCCGGATCTGGTCGCGCGCCTCGTGCAGCCGCCCCGGCAGGCGGGGCAGAGGGTAGCGCTGGCGGCGCGGACCACCGGCGGCCGCCTGCTGCCCTGGGGCGCCTGGGACGATTGTGCCGCCGAACCGGAGGCCTAACCGGACAGTGCGGCCTCGCGCATTTGCGTGGGCGTGAGTGCGTGGCGTGCGCGGAAGGTGCGGGCGAAATGCGCCGGGCTGGAGAAGCCGCAGCGCCAGGAAATTTCCGCGATGCTGTAGCGTTGCATGTCGCGGCGTCGCAGCAGGCTGGCGGCGCGGTCCAGGCGCCGTTCCAGGATCAATTGCGATACGGTGCGTCCTTCCGGTTCCAGCAGCCGGTTCAGGTGGCGCAGCGTGATGCCGGCCGCCCCCGCCACCCGTTCCGCATCCAGGGTGTGATCGTCCAACTGGCTGTCGATATGGCTGCGCGCCGCCTGCAGATAGGTGGCGCGCAGCGCGCTGCTGTTGCCGGTGTCGCCAGCCAGCAGGCTGCGCAGCAGTTCTCCGGCCTGCTGGTGCATCTGGTCTGCACTGGTGCTGGCAGGCTCGGCGAAGGTGCCGGCGGCCAGGCGGCGCAGCGCCGCATTGAGCACGCGTCCGGGCCCGCTGCCGCCCGGGACGTGCAGCGGCCGCGTGAGGCTGGAGTGGCTACAGGACTGATAGAACCAGTCTGCGGGCGTATCCAGCAGGAACTGGCGCATGCTGCCGGTGAAGCCGAACAGGTAGGCATGGCGTGTGTCGTACAGGATCAGGTCGCCCGGTTCCAGTTGCGTGCAGCTGCTGCCCTGGTAGAAAAAGGCGTTGCTCTCCAGGATCAGCGAAGCGAAGACCGAATCCTTGGGATGGCGGCGCACCATCTGCGGCGTGCGCTCGATCACGTGTTCATTGGCCTGGATTTCCGCCAGACGGATGTCGCCCATCATCAGGTTGCGCTGGGTGGCCAGCAGGCCATCATCCGAAAAGGCCGAACATTTCAGGCCGACCAGCATGGAGGCGTTATAGGACTCCCAATAGTCCAGCCTCTGGCTGGGCGGCAGGGTATTGGTTGATATCTGGCTGACGGGGTGGGCGGCAGTTGGCTGCATGAATGTCTCCGTGCGGCTGGCAGTGGTGTCCGGCACCTGGTGGGCAGGCGCGGCGCAAGTCTGGCCTTTTCTTCTGGTTGTCGTGGGCCGGCCGGTGGCCGCAACGGCTAGTGTACGCAGCCGCAGCGCGCAGAGAGATCCTGATCTTCCCTTATCTTCCGGCTGTGTCCGCCCGGGGCAACCGACGTGTCCGTTCTGGACAAATGGCGGCGGGAGGCGCTTGCTACATTGGCCTGTCGTTTCAACAAGAACAGGAGACTTCCATGCCCGAGCTGCCTTCCAATGAATTCTGGCGCGGCCTCAAGCCCATTCCCAACTGTTTTCAGCCGGATGCCAAGCCCGAGGTCTATATCTCGAACGCCCCCACCGAAGACGAGCGCATGTACGTGCCGTTCACGGATACCGTCTCCTCCCGCCCGCTGTGGATTTCCCCGTCGGAAAATCGCTGGTGCGACATCCTGATGGCCAAGGAAGCTGGCCTGGTGAACCGTCACTATCATCCGCACGAGGTGTTCGCCTACACGATCTCGGGCAAGTGGGGCTATCTGGAGCATGACTGGACGGCGCATGCCGGCGATTTTGTCTACGAAACGCCGGGCGAGGGCCATACGCTGGTTGCCTATGAGCATGAAGAACCCATGCGCGCCTTTTTCATCGTTAAGGGGCCGCTGATCTGGCTGGACGAGAACGGCGAGCCGGAAGGCTATTTCGATGTACACAGCTACATCGACATGTGCCGCAAGCATTACGACAAGGTCGGCATAGGCGCCGATTACGTCGATACCCTGTTCCGCTAGGCAGGGTGCTGCGCCGGCCTGCCAGACCATGCTGGGCCGGCGTGCTTTTTCTCCAAACAAGAATAAGGTGAGCGCCCGCAGGATTGCGCAGGCCCGCCAGCTGGAGCGAGACATGAGACTATTCAAAGAGGCATCCTACGAAAACAGGTTGTTGGCGGTGCTGTTCCTGGCCTTCGGCTTCGTTTTCTTCGACAGGCTGGCCCTGTCCTATCTTTTTCCCTTTGTGTCGGCCGAACTGGGCCTGAGCAATACCGAGCTGGGCATGTTGTCGTCGGTGCTGGCACTGGCCTGGGCGGTGTCGGGGGCGTTCATGGGGGCCTATACGGACAGGCGCGGTCGGCGCAAGACCATCCTGATCGTATCGGTCGTGCTGTTCTCTGTTTTTTCCGCGCTGTCCGGCCTGGTGACGGGCTTTGTCAGCCTGCTGTTGTTCCGCGCCTGCATGGGGCTGACCGAAGGCCCGGTGCTGCCCCTGTCGCAGACCATGATGGCGCAGGCGTCCTCGCCCCATCGGCGCGGCCTGAATATGGGCTTGCTGCAAGGCTCATCCGCCGGCCTGATGGGCGCGGTGATCGCTCCGCCGGTCATGGTGGCGCTGGCGGAAAACTTCGGCTGGCGCACGGCGTTCTACCTGACCTGCATTCCCGGCCTGATCGTGGCCTGGCTCATCTGGCGCTATGTGCAGGAGCCGGCCCCGGCCCGGCCAGACGAGGCGGGCGCCACGACAGATGCGGCGCAAGACCGAGCGGCGCTGCCGGCAGGGCCGCAATGGGGAGTGCTGCGTGAACGCAATGTCATTCTCTGCATCCTGATCAGCTGCTTTTTCCTGACCTGGTTCATCAACATCATTTCCTTCGCGCCCACTTTCCTGGTGAACGTGCGGCAGTTCAGCCCCGGCACCATGAGTGCATTGATGAGCTGCCTGGGCCTGGCCTGGGTGATCTGGGGGTTCGCCGTGCCGGGTATCTCCGACCGTATCGGCCGGCGTCCGACGCTGTTCATCTTCTCGCTGGTGGCCGCCTGCTGCCCGCTGGCATTCCTGTATGCGCCGACGGCAGTGGCGCTGGGCACGCTGCTGTTGCTGACCTATACCGGCCTGGGTTGCTTCACGCTGTTCATGGCCACGATTCCGGCAGAGACAGTGCCGCGCGGGGCCATGGCGACGGCGCTGGGCCTGATCATGGGCATAGGGGAACTGATAGGCGGGTTCCTGGCCCCGGTGGCGGCTGGCCGGGCGGCCGACCTGTACGGCCTGCCGGTGGTGATGTGGATTTCGATGGCAGGCGCGCTGATCGCGGGGTTGCTGGCGCTGGGCCTGCGTGAAACGGCACCGGCGGTGCTGGCGCGCCAGGTTTCGGGAAACATGACCCAAGGGAGGCAGGCATGAAGGCATGGTTCTGGCATGGGGCGCGTGACCTGCGCCTGCAGGAAACGGCGCTGCGGCCATTGCAGCGCGGGGAAGTGCGCATCGAAGTCGCCTATTGCGGTATTTGCGGCAGCGACCTGCACGAGTACGCCGACGGCCCGCATTCCATTCCGGTGGTGCAGCCTCATCCCTTGTCCGGTCGCCAGGCGCCGCTCATTATCGGCCACGAGTTCTGCGGCACGGTATTGGAAACCGCGGCCGACGTGACCACGCTGCGCCCCGGCGCACGGGTGACGATAGAGCCGGAGTACCGTTGCGGGCATTGCACGCATTGCCTGGCGGGCGACTACAACCTGTGCGTGTCCATGGGGTTTGCAGGATTGATGGGCGATGGCGGCATGGCCCAGCAGGCGGTCGTGCCAGCCTATATGGCGCATGAGTTGCCGAACGAGGTACCGTTCGAGCAGGCCGCAGTGGCGGAACCCGCTGCCGTGGCGCTGCATGCCGTCAGGCGCAGCCGTCTGCGGCCTGGGGATACCTGCGTGATCTTCGGGCTGGGTGCCATCGGCCAGTTGCTGGTGATGATGGCGCGCCTGCAGGGGGCCGGGCAAATCATTGCCGTCGATGTCGTGCCCGCTCGCCTGGCGTTGGCAAGGCAGTTGGGCGCCGACCTGACCCTGGATGCCCGCCATGACGATGTGCGCACTGTGGCGCTGGCGCACACCGATGGCGCCGGGGCACCGGTCAGTTTCGAGGCGGCAGGCAGCCAGGCGACCTTCGACGGTGCGTTGCAGGTGCTGTGCAAGGGCGGGGAAATGGTGCTGGTGGGGCTGGTGCCCCAGGTGAGGCTGGACAGTTTTGATCTGCTCAACCGGGAGTTGAGCATTACCAGCAGCGTTGGCTATCGCGGGGTCTATCCGGACCTGCTGGCCTGGATTGCAGAAGGCCGCCTGGATCTTTCTCAGGTCGTGACTCGTATTGTGGCATTGGAAGATGCCGTGACAGATGGCTTTGAAGCGCAGTTGCAAAGCCGCGACGAGATCAAGATTCTGGTGCGGCCTTGTGGTTGAAGCTGTGTCGTGTGGCCTGGTGCTTTCCGGGCCGCACGGCGCGTGGTGTGGCGGCTAGCGGGGCGTTCGGTCAAGCACCCGTGCGGCAATAGCCTGGCCGACTTCGGCGGTATTGGCCTGGCCGCCCAGGTCGCGCGTGCGCGGGCCGGCGCGCAAGCAGTCTTCGAGGGCGGCCAGGATGTCGTCATGTGCTGCCTGGTGGCCCAGGAATTGCAGCATGAGCGCTCCCGACCAGATCATGGCAATGGGGTTGGCAATGCCCAGGCCGTAGATGTCCGGGGCAGATCCGTGCACCGGTTCGAACAGCGAGGGAAAAGCACGCTCCGGATTCAGGTTGGCGGACGGCGCCAGGCCGATCGTGCCGGTGCAGGCCGGGCCGAGGTCGGAGAGGATATCGCCGAACAGGTTTGATGCCACCACGACATCGAAGCGCTGCGGCTGCTGGACGAAGCGGGCGCAAAGGATGTCGATGTGTTGCTTGTCCACGGCGATATCCGGATATTCCGTGCCGATGGCTTCGGCGCGGCCGTCCCACCAAGGCATGCTGATAGCGATACCATTGCTTTTGGTGGCGACGGTCAGGCTGCGCCGGGCGCGCGAACGTGCCAGCTCGAAGGCGTAGCGCAGGACGCGGTCGGTGCCCTTGCGGGTGAAGACCGACTCCTGGATAACCAGTTCGCGGTCCGTCCCTTCGAACAGGCGGCCGCCCAGATTGGTGTATTCGCCTTCCGTGTTTTCGCGCACGACGAAGAAGTCGATGTCTCCGGCCTGGCGGCCTGCCAGCGGGCACGGCACGCCTTCGAACAGGCGTACCGGCCGCAGGTTGATGTACTGGTCGAATTCACGCCGGAACTTCAGCAGCGAACCCCAGAGGGAAACGTGGTCGGGCACACGCTCGGGCCAGCCGACGGCGCCGAAGTAGATGGCGTCATAGCCCTGCAGCTGGCTTTTCCAGTCGTCGGGCATCATGGCGCCGGTGCGTTCGTAGTAGTCGCAGCTGGCCCATTCGAAATGATCGAACTGCAGGGTCAGGCCATGGCGGCGGGCGGCAGCTTCCAGGACGCGCAGGCCTTCGGGCATGACTTCCTTGCCAATGCCGTCGCCAGCCAGCACGGCGATTTTATGAGTGGGTTCCATGGGGTGTCTCCTTCCTGTTTTGCGAGGGATGCCAGGTATGCTACAAGCGCTTTGGCTTCGGATAATCCCACCGAAAGAGAAAACCTTGTGCATGAATCATGAACAATGATCCCAGCCCCGAAGATTTGCGGGTGTTTTGCGCCATTGTGCGCAAGGCGAGCTTCACCAGCGCAGCGCAAGAGCTGGGCGTGTCGCGTTCCTATGTGACCAAGCGGGTGCAGGTGCTGGAAGCGCGGTTGGGCACACGCCTGTTCCATCGCACGACCCGGCGTATTGTGGTGACGGGGGAGGGCGAGCGGGTCTACCACTGGGCGCTGCGCATCCTCAATGATATGGACCATCTGGTCGAGGAAATCGGCGTGACGCGGCAGACGCCGCGAGGTTCATTGCGCATCTGCAGCAGTTTCGGTTTCGGCCGGCGGGTGGTCGCGCCGGCCCTGTCCGCCTTGCTGGCGCGCTATCCGGCCTTGCAGGTGCGCTTCGAGGTGTTCGACCGGCTGGTGGATATTGCCTCGGAAGGGTTCGACCTGGATATCCGCGTGGGCGACGAGATTGCACCGCATCTGATCGCACGGCACCTGGCAGACAATCATCGGGTGCTGTGTGCTGCGCCGGCCTACCTGGCACGCCGGGGCGTGCCGCGGACGCTGGCGGATCTGGCGGCGCATGATTGCCTGGTGATCAAGGAGCGAGATCATCCGTTCGGGGTGTGGCGCCTGGATAACGGGCGCGAGACGCAGTCGATCAAGGTGCGCGGGCCGCTATCGTCCAACAATGGCGAGATCGTGATGCAGTGGGCGCTGGATGGCTGTGGCATCGCGTTGCGGTCGGCTTGGGACGCAGGGCCTTTGCTGCAGGCGGGGCAGCTGGTTCAGGTGTTGCCGGAGTATCGCCAGCAGGCCGCTGTGTGGGCGGTGTATCCGTCGCGGCTGGAAACGTCAGCACGCCTGCGGGTTTGCGTGGAGTTCCTGCAAGCGTATTTGCGGGGCCGGGACGTACAGGCCATGAACAGGCCAGAAGACAGGCCCGCTGGTTAAATCATCTATGATCTGTTATCGAATGATTTAATTTCCGGAGGCGGGCATGGGCCTGGTCAAGATTTCCGATTCCCTGCATGAGCAGCTGCGTACCGCCAGCAGCGCATTCAGCCGCTCCATCAATCAGCAGGCCGAATACTGGATGCGGGTGGGGATGCTGGCGGAGCTGTATCCGCATTTGAATTACGCGGAACTGTCGCGCCTGCTGCTGGAGGCCGAGCGGGTGTCCGGTGACCTGCACGAGATGGTGGCAGCGCTGGATGAACAACAGGCCGGACGGGAGCCTGATAAGCGTCAGGTCGCCTGAGCGGCAGCGGGTTCAGACAACAGGCGCCAGGCAGGCGGATTGCCTGGGCGTGTTGCCAGGATGGCTATCGGTTGAGGGGCAGCCGATAGCCATTTGTCATTGTGGCCGCGTTGTTTTACAGCGCCTTGCCGGCGTCCGGGCCGGAGCGCAGCGTGTAGATGGCGTCGAGATGGACCAGGACGGCGAATTTGGGCGTCTTCATGCCGTTCTGGCTGGCGAATGCCACGGCGTCGTCGAAAGGCTGGCCTTCGCTGAAGACTTCCGGCGTGCCAACGAAGCGGTAGCCGTCCAGGGCTTCGCGGTCGATGACGGCAATGGCCATTTTCGAGCCGTCGAGGATATTGCGCAGCGTCTGGCCGCCGGTATTTTCGTTGTAGATCAAGGTCTGGTCGTCATAGGCACGCAGTGAACGCTTGGGGCCGATATCCGGCAGGCCATCCTTGCTGACGGTGGACTGGATCGGAAGCTGTTTGGCCAGCATGGCTTTCATGGCGTCATTGAGGACTTGCATGGATGGGACTCCTGTTTGAAACGTAGGGGAAAACGGGGACGCGGGCAGCTCAGGTGGTGCTGCCGATAGAGAATATATAATTTGTTATTGAATTATATATAGATTGTATATTTTCTGCTGTCCCGTGTATGGCATGCGCGGCGGGGCGGCTCGGGGATGGCGCAAGCGCTTCCACGCTGCGCCTTCGGCTTGCTGTACCCCCGGAGGGCATTTTTGTCTTGGGGCGGCCCCAAGACAAAAATGCCAGGGGTTTGATATGGATCTGCCATCCCCCTTGTGTGTCATGAGGCTTCGTGCTGGAATGAAAACTCAGTTCCTCACCACGTTTCCTCACTACAGGATGGGCATCATGAGTCAATTCCGCATTGCTGTTGTCGTGGGTAGTTTGCGCAAGGATTCGTTCAACCGGCAACTGGCCAACGCGCTGGCGCGCCTGGCACCGCCGGACCTGGTTTTCGAACAGGTGGAAATCGGCAATCTGCCGCTCTACAACCAGGATGACGACGCCAACACGCCGGAAGTGGTCCTGAAATTCAAGGAAAAGATACAGTCGGCCCAGGGCGTGCTGTTCGTTACGCCGGAATACAACCGTTCCATTCCTGGGGTGCTGAAAAATGCACTGGACCAGGGGTCGCGTCCTTATGGCACGAATGCCTGGGCTGGCAAGCCTGCCGGCGTGATCGGCATTTCCATCGGCGCCATCGGCACCGCACTGGCCCAGCAGCATCTGCGCAATGTGCTGGTGTTCCTGGATATGCCTACTCTGCAGCAGCCTGAGGCCTTCCTGCATGCGAAGGAAGGCTTCTTCGATGCCGATGGCGGCATCGGCGCGGGCAGCAAGGATTTCCTGCAGAATTGGGTCAATCGCTACGCTGCCTGGGTCAGGAAGAACCAGTAAATCCGAACGCCCCTGGGCAGGCCACCCTGGCTTGCCCGGTTGGCCCGCAGCCATTCCGCCGGCAGGCCAGGCTTGCCGGCGTTCGTGCCGCATGGCTGTGCTGGCGAGCCGCATCCGGGCTATCCGGCATATCCGGGCTGTCCCGAATGGGGCCAGCGTTGTCGGCAGCAGGAGGCTGCCGGTGCATGCCTTCAGGTCGGGGACAGGGAGCTGATCACACCGATCAGGATGACGATGCCGGCGGCAAAAATGACTTCAAAACGCGTATTCTTCGCCATGGCCTGCAAGGCCTGCGGCTGGTTGCGCATGCGCGGCACGAGGACATAGCGGTTGAACAGCGCCAGCGCCACCATGGCAGCCACGGCCAGGAACTTGGTTTCCATCAGGCGCATATAGAGTGTCGCCCAATTCCAGGGCCATGGCCCCAGGATGAGGAAGAGATTGCCCAGGCCGCTCAGGATGGCAATGGCCACGGCCCAGTGCCCCAGGCGGGAGTAGCGCACCAGGGTCTGGATGATGGCGCCATCGGGATGATGCGCCAGGCGGCGCAACTGCACCAGAACCCAGGGCAGGCCGCCGGCCCAGTAGGCAATGGCCCAGAGATGCAGCGTCTGGTTGCCGCGATGCAGCCAGCCCAGGGCACCGTCCATGGCAGCGGCATGGCCGGTGGCGGCCAGTGCTGCCAGCATGGCGCCGCTGGCCAGGGCCATGGCGCGATGATGCTGCCGGTCTTGCCTGCGATACAGCCAGGCCAGCAACAGGACGGGCAGCAGGAAAAACTGCCATTGCCAGGCCTCTCCGTAGCGCGTGGCCAGCAGGACGGCTTGCCAGGTATCTGGCGACAGAATGTCTGCCATGCTGCCGGCCATGCGTCCGGCCTGCAGGGGAATCATGAGCAGGGTCCCGGCACAGGCCAGGAGCGTACAGGCCGCATAGACGCGGCGCGCCGGGCGTGACAGTTCAAGCGCCAGCGAGGGCGCTGTCAGGAAGCCGAGATAGATACCTGTGCCGCAGCACAGCAGCAGGCCTGCGACATGCAGCTGGCGCAGCAGGATGGGTAACAGTTCCAGCACGACGAGGCGCGCTCAGGGCTGCAGCGTGAAGTCGTATTGTCCCGAAACCTTGTGCGAATCGGCAGACGTGACGTTCCATTCGACCTGATAGCGGCCGGGGGCCAGTGTCGTGGGCAGGGGGAGAGTCAGGCTTTTGCGGTCATCGGAGGCATAGGACAGCTTCCCGGTTTCCAGGGACTGGCCGTCCGGGCCGGTGACGGTGATGGTGCTGAAAGGCAGTTCGACACGGCCGTCGAAGACGATGGCAACGGCGGCAGGCGTATTGCTGACGGTACTGCCGGGGGCGGGGGTCTGTTCGATGGCGTGCGAGTGGGCCTGGGCGAGGCCATGAACACCGGCCAGCAGGCTGGTGGCCAGCATGGCTGCGGCCAGGCGGCTGCGGGATTTGGACATGATGAGGGCGGATCTTTGTATTGCGGAAAACCCGATAGTAATACATCTCAGTCTCGCACATGGATTGCGGCCTTGGCATGCCGATCTGAACGGAACGACTGACGCAGGATGAAATACTGTTTATTTATACAGTAAAATAGAGCGTCAGCCATTCAGATATTCCTGCCATCCATCATGTCATCGCCGTGCCCTGATTCCGTTTCGGTGCACCCCCTTGTTTCCGGTGCCGGACAAGAACCCCTGCCGCCTGCCATGCTGCCGCATCCTGATGTGTGGCGTGGTGGACAGGGGTTGGCGCGCGAGCCAGCCTGCGTGGCAACCGGCTGGCCGGAACTCTCGGCGCAGTTGCCGGGAGGCGGCTGGCCGCGTGGCGCCCTGGTGGAAATCCTGTTGCCGCACACGGGATGCGGGGAATGGCAATTGCTGCAGCCCGCCTTGCTGCCGGGAGAACGGCCGGTGGCGCTGGTGCGCCCGCCGCATATACCCCAGGCCGCCGCCTGGGAGCAGGGCGGTGGAGACATCGCGCGCCTGATGTGGGTCAAGGCCAGCCAGGACGGCGATGCCCTGTGGGCGGCGGAACAGATCCTGCGCAGCAGTGCGCTGGATGCGCTGCTGTTGTGGCAAGGGGCCGCCGAATACCGCCAACTGCATCGCCTGCACCTGGCGGCGCAAGGCTGCCATTCGCTGTTTTTCATGCTGCGGCCGCAGTCCATGGCCTGCCAGCCGTCGCCGGCTGCCTTGCGCCTGGCCTTGATGCCCCTGCAGGGCGGCAGCTTTCAGGTCAGCATACTCAAGCGGCGCGGCGGGTGGGCCTCACAGGCGGTCAGGCTGCCAATGGCAGGCCAGGCGGGCATGCCATTGGCATCATTGTTGGAGAAAGAATCCCATGCAGGTCTGGCTAGGCGTGCATCTGGTCCGTCCCGGACTGGATGCCTATCGCCACAGCATGTCTGATCCGCAGCTGATAGTGCTGCATCAGGGCAAGGTGTGGGCCTGTGGCGGGCAGGCCTGGCAGGCTGGCGTGCGCCCGGGCATGCGCCAGGCGGGCGCGCGAGCGCTGGCCCCCGAGGCCTGTTTCATGAATCGCGACCTGGCCAGCGAAAAGCAGTTGCGCGAGGAACTGGAACTGGCCTTGCTGCCGTACACGCCCATGCTGGCCTGGAAGCGCGACGATGCGCTGGTGCTGGATATTTCGGCCAGCCTGGCCTTGTTCGGCGGATTGCGGCGCCTGTACGCCCAGGTGCGTGACAGTCTGCGGCAATTGGGCGTTGCCGTGCGCCTGGCACTTGCGCCCAGTGCCAGCGGCGCCTGGCTGCTGGCGCGGGCCGGGCAGGCAGCCAGGCGCCGTATCCTGCGGCCATCCCGCTTGGCTATGGGCCTGGATGGCTTGCCGCTGGCCTTGCTCGATGGCGCCGGCCCCCATCTGTCCTGGCTGGAAAGCCTGGGTTGCCGGACGCTAGGGGCGGTGCGCCGCCTGCCGCGCGATGGCCTGCGCCAGCGTCAGGCCGATACCTTGCTGGCGCAGCTGGACCAGGCCTATGGCGTGCAGGGGGAATGGCATGAGTGGGTCCGGCCGCCGGAACATTTCCGCAGCCAGGTCCTCAGCCTGTTCGCGGTGGAGCGGCATGATGCCTTGTGCTGGCTGGCCCGGCGGTTGCTGGTGCAATTGCAGGCCTGGCTGGATGTGCGCCAGCAGGCAGTAACGGAATTGCGCTGGAGCCTGCATCATGAAAGACGCCAGCAGGCCGGCCCGCGCACGCATTTCGACCTGAAACTGGCGCAGCCGGCCTGGGAGCCCGAACACCTGCTGCGTCTGCTGGCCGAGCGCCTGGCACGCAGCCAGCTGGCTGCGCCGGTCAATGCGGTGACGCTGGAGGTGCTGGCCTGTCAGGCGCGTCCGGGCGGGACCGGCAATCTGCTGGCGGAGCCAGGCGCGGCAGGAGATGCGGCGGCGCTACAGGACGTGCTGGCGGCCCGTCTGGGGGCCGGAAATATCCTGCGGGCCAGCCCGGTGGCGGATCACCGTCCGGAGCGGGCCTGCCGCTGGCTGCCCTGCCAGGGGCAGGTGGGCGGGCCGCCAGCGGGTTCAGGGGCGGATGGCGGGCTGGCGGCCGGGGCGGCAATGTTGCCGGACCGTGCGCAGCGGCCTTTCTGGCTGCTGGAAACCGCACAATTGCTACCCATGGCGGGCGAGCAGCCCGTTCATGCCGGCGCCGTGCTGCGCCTGCTGGCGGGGCCGGAACGTATCGAGGACGGCTGGTGGGATGGCGGTGTGGCTCGGGATTATTTCATTGCCGAGCATGAAGCCAGCGGCGTGCGCTACTGGGTATACCGGCAACGGCAGGCGGGCCTGCCCGGCATGGACATGGCCTGGTTCCTGCACGGCGTCTACGCATGAGCGACGCCGCTGGCTTGTCCGCCTTGCCTGCCTACGCGGAATTGTGCTGCCTGAGCAATTACAGCTTCCTGCGCGGCGCCTCGCACCCGGAGGAACTGGTGGCGCGGGCGGCGGAACTGGGGTACGCCGGGCTGGCGCTGACGGATGAGTGCTCCGTGGCGGGTATCGTGAAGGCACATGTCGAAGCCGGGCGGCAGGGCCTGCCGCTGCTGGTGGGGGCGTCCTTTGTGCTGAGCCGGGCCGATGGCACGCGCCGGCTGGCGTTCGTTGCCCTGGCTGAGTCCCTGGCAGGCTATGGCAACCTGTGCGAACTGATTACCCTGGCGCGGCAGCGTGGCGCCAAGGGCAGCTACAGGCTCTATGATTCGGACCTGGACCCGGATGAACCAGCAGTGCTGGCTGTAGCGGCCGCACAGGATGCCGGGGCGGAGGGCGCGTTGCCGGATGCCGCAGCCGCGCATCCGCTGCCATGGCGGCACCTGCTGGGCCTGCCAGGGTGCCTTACCCTGCTGCTGCCTGAATACGCGGCGCCGTTGCCGGAAGTGCAGGCGCAGGCCGCCTGGATGGCACGGGTATTTGCCGGGCGCGCCTGGGCCGGCATAGCCTTGCACAGGCGTGGTCGGGATGCCGCGCACGCGCAATGTGTTGCCGCTGCGGCGGCGGCAGCCGGCCTGCCCGTGGTGGCCATCGGCCAGGCGGAAATGCATGTGCGCTCCCGCAAGCCGCTGCACGATACCTTGCTGGCGATCCGCACCGGGCAGACGGTGGAGGCGTGCGGCCTGGCGCGGCTGTCCAATGCCGAGCGCCATCTGCGCAGCCGCCTGCAGCTGGCAGCCCTGTATCGGCCGGAATGGCTGGCTGAAACCGGGCGCCTGGCGGCACGTTGCCGTTTCCGCATGGATGAAGTGCGCTACGCCTACCCGGAGGAAATCTGCCCGCCCGGCCATACGCCAGGCACGTATCTGCGGCAGGAGGCCATGGCAGGCGCCCGGCGGCGCTTTCCAGACGGCGTGCCGGAAAAAGTGCTGGCCCTGGTGGAAAAAGAGCTGGGCCTGATCGTGGAGATGGGTTACGAGGCCTATTTCCTGACGGTCTATGACATTGTCCGCTATGCGCGCCGGCAGGGCATTCTTTGCCAGGGGCGCGGTTCTGCCGCCAACAGCGCCGTGTGCTTCTGCCTGGGCATCACCGAAGTTGATCCGGTGAACGGCAATTTGCTGTTTGCCCGCTTCATCAGCAAGGAGCGCGGCGAACCGCCAGACATCGACGTGGACTTCGAACATCAGCGGCGCGAGGAAGTCATCCAGTACATCTACGAACGCTATGGACGGGACCGCGCTGCGCTGGCGGCTGTGGTCATCACCTACCGCATGCGCAGCGCGCTGCGCGATACTGGCCGGGCGCTGGGCGTGGACCCTGGCATCATCGACCAGGTGTGCGCGGTCTATCGCCATTGGGACGGGCGCGCCCGCCTGGCTGAACGCATGCAGGATGCCGGCTTGCAGGCGGATGCGCCGGTCGCGCGCCAGTGGCGCGTGCTGGTCGAAACCCTGCTGGGGTTTCCCCGGCATCTTTCGCAGCACCCAGGCGGCTTCGTGATTGCGCGCGACCGTCTGGTGCGCCTGGTGCCGGTGGAAAATGCAGCCATGGAAGGCCGCAGCGTGGTGCAGTGGGACAAGGACGATCTGGACGCGCTGGGGCTGCTCAAGGTGGATGTCCTGGCGCTGGGGATGCTGAGCGTCCTGCGCCGCGCGCTGGAGTGGGTGGGGTGGCGTCGTGGCCGGCACTGGAGCATGCAGGATATCCTGCCGGAAGACGCGGCTACCTATGACATGATCTGCGCGGCCGATACCGTGGGTGTGTTCCAGATCGAATCGCGGGCGCAGATGAGCATGCTGCCGCGCTTGCGGCCCAGGACCTACTACGATCTGGTGATACAGGTTGCGATTGTCCGGCCCGGGCCGATCCAGGGCGGCATGGTTCATCCTTATCTGCGGCGCCGCCAGAAGCTGGAGGACAGCAGCAGCCCCGGCCCGGAGGTCGAACAGGCCTTGCTGCGCACACTGGGCGTGCCTATCTTCCAGGAACAGGTGATGCAGATTGCCATGCTGGCGGCCGGTTTCACCGATGGCGAGGCCGACAATCTGCGGCGTTCCATGGCGGCCTGGCGTCGGCGTGGCGGCCTGGGCGGTTTTCATGAAAAGATACTGACCGGCATGACGGCGCGTGGCTATAGCGCTGAATTCGCGGAGCAGATTTTCCGGCAGATGCAGGGCTTCGGCGAATATGGTTTTCCGGAAAGCCACGCCGCCAGCTTTGCGTTGCTGGCCTATGCCAGCGCCTGGCTCAAGTGCCATGAGCCCGAGGCTTTTCTGGCAGCCTTGTTGAACAGCCAGCCCATGGGGTTCTACTCCCCGTCCATCCTGGTGCAGGATGCGCGCCGGCATGGCGTGCAGGTATGGCCGGTATCGGTGTGCGATAGCGCCTGGGAAACGGTGCTGACGCCAGCCGGCGAGCGTCCGGCCGTGCGCCTGGGGCTGTCGCGGGTCAAGGGGCTATCACAGGAGGCGGCGCAGCGGCTGCTGGCAGCGCGAGCGCAGCGGCCATTCACGGATATCCAGGATGTCGCGCAGCGGGCGCTGCTGGGGCGGGCGGAATTGCAGGCGCTGGCCGCATGCGGCGCTCTGGCGGCATGGCACGGCAACCGCCGCACTGCGCTTTGGGAAGCCGGTGGCGCCAGGGTGGAAACCGGCCTGCTGGCCGGTGTGCCACGGCAGGCTGAGCAATTGCCCTTGTTTGCGCCCATGAGTGCGGGGGCGGAGGTGCTGGAGGATTATCGCCACCTGGGCCTGAGCCTGGGGCCGCATCCCCTGCGCCTGTTGCGAGCCGAATTGCAGGCCAGGCGACTGATGACGGCTGCCCAGTTGCGCGGGTTGGAACATGGCCGCCTGGTGCGGGCTTGCGGCATCGTGGTGGGCCGGCAGCGTCCAGGGACGGCCAAGGGCGTGATGTTCGTGACGCTGGAAGATGAAACCGGCAGCGTCAATGTCATCGTGCGGCCGGAATGGCTGGAACGCCAGCGGGCCATCCTGCTCGGCGCGCAATTATTGGCCGTGCATGGCGTCTGGCAGTCGCACGAAGGGGTCTGCCATCTGGTCCTGGGACGTGCGGAGGACCTGAGCCCCTTGCTGGGCGGGCTGGAAACCCGTAGCCGTGACTTCCAGTAAGGGCCTGGCCCTGCGGTAGCCGGCTCAGGGGCCTTCGGTCGCCTTGAGGCTGTCCGGGCGGCAATTGGTTTGCGAACCGTCCGCGGCGATATCGCAGGTGACGCCGGGCAGATCTTCCAGCTCTTTGACGAGTTGCTTTTCCTGGGTCGTACAGGCGGCCAGCATGGCAGTGCCCAGGGCGAGGAACAGGGGGAGTCGGTTCAGATTCATGGATGGGAAAGGGCTGGCCCGCCACAGCCATCCTGGCAGGGCGGGAAATTGGGCGCCGGACGGCAGGGCTATTATCGGCGATTTCCCTGGCCTGCCAAGGCTCAGGCGTGCATGAAGTCTGTCATGGTTTGATAAATGCGCTCGCAGGCTTCGGGCACCAGTTCATGCAGATTGAGGCAGGCATGGATCATGTCTGGCAAATGCAGGTGCTGGCATGGGATGCCGTGTTGCCGCAGCTGCTGCAGGTAGGCCAGGCCTTCGTCGCGCAGCGGGCACAGGCCTGCGGTGATGACCAGCGTGGGCGGCAGGCCATCCATGCCCATGTAGAGCGGCGAAGCCTGGCGGCGGTCTTCGCCTTGCTGGAAATAGTGATCGAAGTACCAGCGTATCTTGCTGGTTTCCAGCAAATAGCCGGTGCCGTTTTCCTGTAGTGAAGGGTAGGCCGGCAGGGTGTAATCCAGGCTCGGATAAACCAGCAGCAGGCGGTCCAGCCGCAGGCTCTGATGCCTGCGCAGCAGTGACGCCAGGGTGGCGGCCAGCGCGCCGCCGCCGGAGTCGCCCGCCAGGGACAGTTGGCCGTTTGTGAGGCAGCCCGCCGCGTCCAGCGCCTCCTGCAGGTGTACGAGCACGCCCAGGCAGTCGGTCAGTCCGTCCGGGTAGGGATATTCGGGCGCCAGCCGGTAGTCCACCGCAGCCACCAGGCAATTGCCGGCGGCGGCAAGGCGGCGACAGATCGGGTCGTAGACCGCCACGCTGCCCGCCATATGGCCGCCGCCATGCAGGTAGACGCAGACCGGCTTGGGCAGGTCGGGAACCGGGTCGTAGAGTCGCACCGGCGTGTTTTCCGGGCCTGCTGTGATGTCGCGTTCCCAGGCCATGGCCGGGCCCGTGCCGCAAAAACGGCGGGTCATGGAAGCCAGGCCGTCACGGGCCGCCTGAGGGCTGTCGGGCAGGCCGCGTTCACGCGCCTGCGCCGCCGCCCGGTTGGCCTGCGCCAGCCAGGTGGCCAGAGCGGGGGGCGGCGCGCTCCGCAAGTCGGTTTCAGGACGAATGAGGTCGGCGATGACTGGAGGCAGATGGGTCATTGGCGGAACAGGACGAGCGCTTCGCCGTGGCATATCAGGCGTCCCTCGGCGCCGGTGCAGCGGGTGCGCAGATTGACGAGCGCCTTGTCGGCGCGCAGGCGGCTGATTTCGACACTGGCCGTCAGCAGTTCGCCGGCCTGGGCCGGCGCCAGGAATTGCAGCGACTGTTTCAGGTAATTGGTGCCATGGCCGGGCAGTTCTTCACCCAGCAGGCAGGAAAAGAGCGCTGGGATCAATGGTTCGGGCAGCGTGGCAGGCAAGCCGGGATAGTCCGCGAGCGCGGCCCAACTGGCGATATCTGCCTGGGTGTAGCGGCGTTCCAGGCTGGCTCGGTCGCCCAGACGCAAGTCCAGGTAGCGCGACAGGCCGGCAGCGGGCGTGGGCGCCGCGCCCGATGGATTGGGCTGCCGGGCCGGCAGGGGCGCGCTGCTGCCGGCTGGCGAGGCCGGCGCGGTGTTTGCATCCGCCATGGCGTGCAAGGTACAGGTGCCGCTCAAGCCCAGGCGGCCATCAGCCTTGCGAACCTCCGCCTGCAGCACAATGGCTGAGGCAAACACCGCGCCGTCCGGCCGGGGGGCAGGCGTCAGGGCCAGGGTCAGCGGTTCGTCGGCATAGCAGGGCGCAGGAAACATCAGGGTCTGGCTTGCCAGCGTCAGGCCGGGATAGTGCCGGGCCAGCAGGCCGCGCAGGCGGCTGAACAACAGCATGCCATGCGAGACTGTACCGCCGAAGGGCGTGCCGGCAGAGAACACCGGGTCCACGTGGATAGGATTATGGTCACCGCTCAGGGCAGCGAAACGGTTGAAATCCTGCTGCGTCAGGACAAAGGGATGGACGATGGTGGCAAGGTCAGTGACGGGCGGCATCGCGCAGCTCCTGTTTGATAACTTTGCCCATTGCGTTGCGGGGCAGTGCTTCGCGGACCTGGAAGACTTTCGGCACTTTGTAGCCGGCCAGGCGTTCGCGGCAAAACCGCCGTAGCGCTTCGGCGTCCGGCGTGTCGGCGCCGTCGGCGATAACGACGCTGGCATGGCCGACCTCGCCCCAGCGTTCGTCGGCCATGCCGACAACGGCCACTTCGGCGACGGCAGGATGCTGCAGCAGCACGGCTTCGACTTCGGCGGGGTACACGTTCTCACCGCCGGAAATGAACATGTCTTTCCAGCGGTCGACAATGGTGTAGTCGCCGTCTTCGTCGCAGCGCGCCACGTCGCCCGTACGCAGCCAGCCGCCTTCCAGCATGGTTTCCGCCGTGGCATCGGGCCGTTGCCAGTAACCGGGCGTGACGCCGGGGCCGCGCACCAGCAGTTCGCCGGCCTCGCCCGGCTCGACATCGCGGCCGTTACGGTCGACGATGCGCACTTCGGTGACCAGTTGCGGTCTGCCCGCTGCGCCGGGTTTGCGCAGGACCTGATCTTCATCCAGCAGGAAGACGGTCGGTCCTGCTTCGGTCATGCCCATGCCGGTACGCACCAGAATGCCCGCGTCGGCATAGCGTTGCGAGACGGCAGCCGGCATGGCCGCGCCACCGCAGCTCCAGGAGCGCACACGCTGCAGGCGCGTGCCGTCGAAACCAGGATGGGCCAGCAGGGCCTGGTAAATGGCGGGGACCCCGAAGAACAGGGTGGCGCGCTGGCTCAGTATCTCCAGGGCCTGCTCGGCATCAAAGCTGCGCTGTACCAGGACTGTGCCGCCCAGCATCAGCACGCCGGAGGAATACAGGTTGATGCCGGCTGTATGGAAGACCGGCAGCACGTTCAGCAGGATGTCATCCGCGCTCAGGCGCACGGCCAGCCCGATATTCAGGTAATTGGCCATCATCATGCGGAAGGTCTGGATCACGCCCTTGGGACGGCTGGTGGTGCCCGAGGTATAGAGCAGGTACCAGGGGCTATCGGCATCGCGGTCGGCATGGGGGTGCGGGTCCGGGGTGACGGCGGCCAGGTCGGCGGCGTAGTCGCGGGCATTGGCGGCGGTATGGGCGGCAGTATGGGCGGCGCCAGCAGCACCATCCAGGCTGACCAGGCGCAGCGGCGCCGGGTGGCGCGTCGCCAGCTCGATGGCGACGGCAGTGAATTCGCCGCCATGGATCAGCACTTCCGGTTGGCAATCCGTCAGCAGGACTTCCAGCTCTGGCACGGCCAGCCGCCAGTTGAGCGGCACCAGGATAAGACCGGCCTTGGCGCAGCCGAACAGCATGGCAAAAAACTCGGCGCGGTTATGGCCCAGCCAGGCTACGCGTGCGCCCGGCGCCAGGCCCCAGTGCTCCACGGCGGCAGCCGCAAAACGGGCGGCACGTTCATCGAGTTCTCGATAGGTGTAGCGCGTGCCGTCGGCCAGATCTTCCAGCGCCAGCCGGTCCGGTCCCAGGCGGGCGCGCCTGGCAGTCAAGTCGAACATGTTCATGCGTATTCCGGGGAATGGATGAAGGAGCCTGGCGGCCTGCATGGCGCAGTCACCGCCACGTGTTCAAGGCTGCAGTTCGCTCCAGTCGAAGCGCGTGATGCGATTGCTGATCAGGGAGAACACATAAACGGCGTCGCCGCCCGAGGTGACCAGTTCAGTATCGAACATGCCGCCAGGGCGGGTGCCCAGTGCGGGGTTGAGCCAATGGCCCAGGTAGGCGGGCGAGATCTGGCCGTTGCCGTCGGGCGAGACGCCGTCCGGGTTGTGCCAGGCGCGGGCCACCATATTGAAGCCGTCTGCCACGAGAAAAGCGTCGCGGGCAGTGTCATGGGCCAATCCGGCAGGCAGGAAAAAGCGTTGCGGATCCAGGCTGGAGGGATGGTCATAGGTGCCGCCACCGATGCCGACCTGTCCGATGAGAGCGCCGGTGGCGGGGGCCAGCGCCTGTATGCGCTGGTTGCGGCGGTCGGTCACATAGATGCGGTCGCCCAGTGCCAGCACGCTGCCAATCTGGTCGAAGCTGCCTGGCTGGCCCTGCTCGTAGAACGCCGGGCCCAGGCTCCAGCTCGCGCCCAGGTCGTTGCCCTTGGCGCTGTCGGCGCCGCCGCTGTGCCAGATGCGCGTCAGGCTGCCGCTGGAGGCGTTGTAATCGAAACGCCAGACCAGATTGGAAAAGCTGCTGATGTAAATGGCGTGCTGGCGGCCGGTGGCCGTCTGGGGCCTGACGGAGACCGAGACCGGGTAATTGCCGTTGCCCAGGCCGATGGCCGGGACGCCCTGTCCGGTTGTGCGGGTATTGAGGTTGAAAATATGGCGCAGGGAGCCGCCGGCGTCGTAGATGCGCAGGCTGCTGTTGCCGCTGTAGGGCCAGGGCAGGGTGAGGTCGGCGCCGACCAGCACCGCCACGGCATCGCCAAAGACCGGGTCGCGGAAGCTGCCGATGCCGGTGACGCCCAGGCTGATATCGGTGCCAGTGAAACGGCCCTGGTAGACCCCGGCGGCGTTATAGATGTTGATGCGTGAGTTCGGCGTATCGCTGACCAGCAGGCGCTGGCTGGACGGCAGCCAGGCCATGCCGCTGGCGGAATGAAGCTGGCCGGGCAGGGTGCGCGGATAGCCCCAGAATTCGTTATCCGCCACTGTGCCCACGCCACGCGAGACCGAGCAGCGCAGCAGGCTGGTGCCGGCATCATTGGTCCAGCATTTCTTGATCCGGTTATTGCCGCTGTCGCTGACCAGGTGCACGCGTGCATTGGTGTACAGCATGCCCCAGGACCAGATGTTTTCGCGCTGGATGCTGCCATCGGGACGGACCAGCGGCACGAGATCATTGGGTAGCTGGAAGGCGGCGTCTTCGTTGGCGGCGGTGCTTGGGCTGCGCATTTCCACCTGGTGAATGCCCAGGTGGCCGTATACCCAGGTGGCGCGGGCATCGTCGGCGCCGCTGGCACGGTAGCGCACGGCATGGGCCTCGCCGGGCTGGGCCAGGTTCGGCAGCCGCAGGATGCGGCCATTGTAGGTATCGGCGATATACAGGTTGCCTTGGGCATCCGTACGCACGCCGCGGGGCCGTTTCAGGTGGTCGACCGCATTGCCGGCGTCGCGCAGCCGGCCGATCATGTCCAGCAGGGTCAGCTGGCCGCTGGCGGCATCCAAATGGTAAATCTTGACGCGGTTGTTGCCGTTGTCCGCCACGTAGATATAGGTGGCGCCGGATGGCGCACGGTAGTAAGTCAGCCCTTGCGGAATGCGGAAGCCGTCGCGCTTTTCCGGCGCGGCGGCGTAGTCGTCGTAATTGGACGACGGCGCGCCGTAGTCGCGGTCCGTGCCCCGGATGATGGGGCCGGCGCCCGCAGGGTGGCCGCTGGCGTCCTGCCAGCCCAGTGTCTGCAGCAGGGTGGCCTGGTAACCCTGGTCCGGGTCGAGGCGGAAGACCTTGATACGATGATTGAACTCGTCGGAAACCACCATATAGCCTTGCGGCGTGATCACCACGTTGCGCGGCATCTGCAGGGCATCGCCAGCGCCGCTGCCCGGCGTGCCGAACGCGGTGACATACTGGAAGGTGTCGGCGTTATCGGCCACCGTACGGAAAAAGAGGATCTGGTGGCGGCCTACGTCATTGACATACAGGCCAGCCAGGCGTTCGTCCTCGGCTTCGCTGCGCGAAAGAAAGGCGATGCCCAGTGGCGCCTGTATGCCGGGCACGCTGCTGGCGGGGCTGTCGCTGGCGAGCAGGGTATCGGCGTCGTCCAGCGTGCCGATGCTGCGACCGCTCAGGTCCAGCACCTGGATACGGTGGTTACCCATGTCAGCCACATAGATGCGTGCCTCGGCCGGGTTGCTGCCCAGCGTGTCGGGGTCGTAGGTGACGGTCGTCGGGGTGTTGAACTGGTAGCGCTGATGCGCGCTCTCGCCGAGCAGATCGGCGCTGCGGTCTTCATCAGCGAAAGTCTGGAAGGCGTGAGCCGGCAGGCCGGGCAGCAGCAGGGCGCCGAATATCAGGACGCGCCAGCGGTACAGTCGCACACGTTTTTTCCACAGCATGGGGTGTCTCCTCGTTTTGCAGGACGGGCCGTATGCCTTGCCTGGCGGCTCAGCGGCGTTTCAGGCCCAGGAATTCCTGCATGCCGCGTGCGGCTTCATCGGTATCAATCTGTTCCAGGAAATGTTGCAGCTCGCGCGCCAGGCCAGCGGCGACGGTTTGCGGGTCCGGGCGCACCTGTTCGAGCGTGTGGCGCACGCTGCCGGGGCGGCCGGCAGCCATGCGCGTGGCAATCTGGTGCGCCAGAGGCAGGACGCTTTCGGTATCCGGCGCCATCTGGTGCAGCAGGCCCAGCCTGGCGGCTTCCGGCGCTTCCAGGCGCTCATTGAGCAACTGTACGGAGAGGGCGCGGGCACGGCCGATGCGCTCGGGCATCAAGGTGGTCCAGCCGCCATCCGGGCTGAAACCCACGGCCGTGTACCAGGGGGCGAAAGAGGTGTCGGGCCCGCCCACCGCGAGGTCGCAAGCCAGCACCAGGCCGGCGGAACCACCGGTGACCAGGCCTTGTACCGCCGCGATGGTGGGGCAGGGCAGTTGCAACAGCGTCAGGATGACCTCATTGAGCGCACCCACGACATGCCGCGCATAGGCGCGGCGCTCCGGTCGAGGCACGCTGCTGAAGCCGGCCACATCGCCCCCGCTGGAAAACGAACGGCCCTGGGCCGCCAGCACGACGGCGCGCGGTTCGTCGGCGCGCACATCGTCCAGGGCCTTCAGTAAGGCATCCAGCAGCGCGGGCACCAGCGCATTGTGCCGATTGGGACGATTCAGCCGGATCTCAGCGATGCCGGCATGGATTCTGGTCAGTACCAGTTCCTGGCTCATGGTTTCTCCTTGCGGTCCAGCGCGAGTCCGTGGCGGAACATGCCGCTCATGGTTTCTACAATGGCTTCAAATGGCATGTCCTGCTTCCAGATGGAATATCGCAAGCCGAGGAAATGGGCCATGCCCATCAGCGCCCAGACCCGTATCTCGTCGTTGCCGGGGCGGATTTCTCCCTTGCGTGTGGCATCGGACAGTAGCCGGACATAGCCGCGGCCGAAGGATTCGTAATATTCGCGATAGATGGATTCGTCGACGGATTGCGCCTCCTGCAGCACCCGGTATAGCGAAGGGTGTTCCATCAGGTATTTCAGGAAGGCATGCAGGCCTTTTTCCTCGGCTTCCAGGCGATCCCTGGCATGCAGTGTCTCGGCGGCAAGATGGGCGCGAACTTCACGGCCCATATCGCGCACCAGTTCCCGCAGGATTTCTTCCTTGCCGGAGAAATAGCAGTACAGCGTTCCTTGCGCCACGCCGGCGGCACGGGTGATATCGCTGATGCCGGCGCGGTGATAGCCCAGCGTACCTATGGTCGATTCCGCTGCGCGCAGGATCTGCGCGCGAGTGCGGGCACCTCGCGCCGTTTTCGGGGTGCCTGGGGATTCCCGCACCGTGGAAGCTGCCTGGGTATCTTCAGGCTGAGGGGATGAGTCGGCCATGTATCGGTCTTTAAATATGAAACATGAATCGGTAGTCATAAAAGCTAAAGCTTGTTCAATCAGGAGTCAAGCTGTGTTCATATGGCAAAACATTGGCGTTTTCCCTTGTAGATTAAGTCGCTCTTCGCATGATGGAATGCAAAAAAGATAAGTCATTCAAAATAAACATGACTACTTATTCATGTTTTTCTTGTTTGCCGCAGGCTGGGCAGAATTGTCAGCCGGCACCGGATAGTCCACCGAGGAGATTCTCCATGAAACGCCTGTCCTGTCGTGCCGCGCTACTGCTGGGGGCTTTCGTTCTGAACGGCAGTGCCTGGGCCGCCGATCCCTTTCGCGTGGTCCATGTTACCGACTTTACCGGCCCATTATCGGCTTATGCCCAACAACTCAGCACCGGCATGAAGATGGGCTTCGAGTATGCCACGCAGGGCAGCATGGAAACGGCTGGCCGGCAGATTGTCCTCAGCAGCAAGGATAGCCAGGGCGACCCGGCGCGTGCCCGTACGCTGGTGGAGGAGGCCTATGCCGAGGATGACGCCCATATTGTCGTCGGCCCCGTGGCCTCCGGTGTGGCACTGGCGACCCTTCCCATCGCTGAAGAATATGAACGGGTGATCATGCCCGAAGGGGTCGCCGATGCCATTACCGGGGCGGCCTGGAACCGTTATGTGGTCCGTGTCGGGCGCAATTCTTCGCAGGATGCTGTCTCCAACGCCGTGGCGTTGGGCAAGCCTGGCGTTTGTGTGGCTACCATCGCCCAGGATTATGCGTTTGGCAGGGATGGCGTGGCTGCGTACCGCGAAGCCCTGGAACCTACCGGCGGCAAATTGGTGCATGAGGAATACCTGCCGACTGACGCGACCGATTTTACTGCTGCGGCGCAACGTTTGTTCGGGGCCCTGCGTGATCGCACGGATTGCAGCGCAGGAAAATTCATCTTCGCCATCTGGGCCGGCGCGACCAGCCCGCTGGCCCGCATCCAGGATCTGCAACCGGAGCGCCATGGCATCCGGCTGGCGGCCGGCGGCAACATCCTGCCGGCATTGGTGTCGTATGCCGACCTGGAAGGCATGGAAGGCGCGGGTTTCTATTACTTTGAATCTCCCGACAACCCGATCAACGATTGGTTTGTCGCCGAGCACTTCAAGCGCTACCAGGCCGCACCGGACTTCTTTACGACGCAGGGTTTCGCTCAGGCCATGGCGATTGTTGCCGCCTTGCAGAAAAGTGGGGGTTCCAGTGATACCGAGGATCTCTTGAAGGCCTTTTCGGGACTGCGCTTCGATACGCCCAAAGGCGAGATGCTGATCCGTCCGGAAGACCATCAGGCGCTGCAATCCATGTATCACTTCCGCATCCAGCGCGAAGAACGCAAGGACTGGTTTGCCGACCGTGCGGTAACGGCCGGGGTGCCGGTGCTGATACGTGAGATTCCGCTGGAGGAAATGAAGATTCCGGTGCGCAACGCTCGCTGATTTGGTATTCAGGGGAGCTTCAACATGACCCGCAGTCACGGCGCAAGCCCAGCAGTTCCCGTTCTGGAAACCCGTGGCCTGACCATCCGCTTCGGTGGCCATACGGCCGTGGACCACGTGTCCTGTGCATTTCATGGGGGCACTCTGACAGCCATTGTCGGTCCGAATGGCGCAGGCAAAACGACCTGGTTCAACCTGATTTCCGGCCAGTTGCGCGCCACCAGCGGCAGCGTGCTGGTACAGGGCGAAGATGTGACCGCGCTGGGCGCACCGGCGCGCGCCGACCGGGGGCTGGGCCGGGCGTTCCAGCTGACCAATCTCTTTCCCAGCCTGTCGGCGCAGGAAAACGTGCGCCTGGCCGTGGCGTCGCGTTACCGCATCGGCCATGTGTTCTGGCAGATGACGGCACGGCGGCGCGATATCAGCGAGCGTGCCGCGGCGTATCTGGCACAGGTCAATCTGGCCCATCGCGCGGATACGCCGGTCGCCGGCCTGTCGCATGGCGACCAGCGCAAGCTGGAAGTGGCGCTGATGCTGGCGCTGGAACCGGAGGTTTTCATGTTCGACGAGCCGACCGCCGGCATGAGCGTGGACGAGGTGCCGGTGATCCTTGATTTGATTGCCGAGATCAAGCGGAGTCAGAACAAGGTGATCCTGCTGGTGGAGCACAAGATGGACGTAGTGCGCGCGCTGGCGGACCGGATTGTGGTGCTGCACAACGGCCAACTGGTTGCCGACGGCGAGCCGGGCACGGTGATCGCCTCGCCGTTGGTCCAGGAAGCCTATCTGGGCGCCAGCGCGGAGGCGGCATGAGCACGATGCCGACTGACCACAGGCAGTCAGCCCCGTCGCAGCGACAGGGTGGCGCAGGGGCGCCCATCCTGAGCCTGGCCGGAGTGCATGCCGATATCGGTCAGTACCACATACTGCATGGTGTCGACCTGCTCGTGCCCAAGGGCGAGTTGACGGTGCTGCTGGGGCGCAATGGCGCGGGTAAAAGTACGACGCTGCGCACCATCATGGGCCTCACGACGGTCACGCAAGGCGAGCTGCATTTCCAGGGGCAAAGCCTCAAAGGGGTCGAGACACCGGCCATTGCACGGCGGGGTATTGCCTTCGTCCCGGAGAACATGGGCATTTTTGGCATGCTGACCGTGCGTGAAAACCTGGTGCTGGCGGCTATCGGCGGCGCCATGGATGCGGACCGCCTGGACTGGATACTGGGCGTGTTTCCGCCACTGAAAAAGTTTTGGGACCGGCCCGCAGGCAATCTGTCGGGCGGGCAGAAACAGATGCTGGCGATTGCGCGGGCCGTGATCGAACCGCGCGAACTGCTGTTGGTGGATGAACCGACCAAAGGCCTGGCGCCGGCCATTATCAATGATCTGGCCGAGGCCTTCGAGCAGCTCAAGGCACAGCAGGTTTCCATCCTGCTGGTTGAACAGAATTTCAATTTCTCGCGCCGCCTGGGGCAGTCCGTTGCCGTCATGAATGACGGCCGCATCGTGCATACCGGCAGCATGGCAGCGCTGGCCAGCGACGAGGCCCTGCAGCATGAATTGCTGGGCCTTGGGCTGGGGGCGCATCAATAGCGATAGGGGGCAAAGCATGCCTGTACCCGATACCCGTGGCGCAATCCCAGCGGCCCAGGCCGGGCCGGATGGCCCGGACCGCACGTCCTGGCGCCAGCTGCTGCAATTGCCGGCAGCCCATCCTCCGGTTTTCCTGTTGGGCCTGATGCTGCTGGTTCCCCTGGCCTTGATGCCTTGGCATACCTGGGTCGTGCTGACCATCAGCGGCCTGGCGATGGGGGCCATGGTCTTCCTGATGGCCTCGGGCATGAGCCTTACGTTCGGCCTGATGAATGTACTCAACCTGGCCCATGGCGCCTTTATTTCCGTCGGGGCGTTCGCGGGAATGACGGTGCTGGGCATGTGGCTGGCCGATGCGGCGCGCAGCACCTCGGCGGCGGCCAATCTGCTGGCCGTGCTGGCTGCGCTGGGGTTTGCCGCATTGCTGTCCGGGCTGCTGGGCCTGGTATTCGAACGGCTGGTTATCCGGCCGGTCTATGGCGACCACCTGAAGCAGATTCTGATGACCGTGGGTGGCGCCATCATCGTTTTTGAATTGATAGAAGTGATCTGGGGCCATAGGGAAATTCCGGTGCCGCGCCCGGAAGTGCTGCGTGGCGCCGTGGTGATCGGCGGGATGGCATTGGAAAAATACCGGTTGGCCGCCGTGGTGGTTGGTCTGGCGGTATACGCCGGGCTGCGCTGGGTCATAGAGCGCACGCGGCTGGGCATCCTGATCAGGGCCGGGGTGGAAAGCCGTGAAATGGTGGAAATCCATGGCTATCGCATCCGCTTGCTGTTCCTGGGCGTGTTCATCGCCGGTTCGGCGCTGGCCGGCCTGGGCGGCGCCATGTGGGCCATGTATCGCGAAATCATCTTTCCGCAAATGGGTGATGAACTGATGATTTCCGTGATCGTGGTCATCATCCTGGGCGGGTTGGGTTCGATACGGGGCTGCTTTTACGGCGCAATCATGGTGGGGCTGATCAATCTTTATGTCGGCTACCTCGAACCCCGGCTGGCGGCGGTGGCAACGGTCGGGCTCATGGTGGCCGTGCTGATGTGGCGGCCGCAGGGGCTGATTCCGGTCATCAAGGTTTAGCCAGGCCTGGCGCGCACCGGTCTGTGGTTATGGGGGGTATATGCTGCAAAACCTGTTGTCTGCCGATTTTCCGCGTAGCCGCGCACTGGTCGCGCTGCTGCTTCTGATCCTGTGCTGCCTGGCATTCGGCCCCTTTCTGTTTGATGGCACGCGGGCCTTCACCATGATGGGGATGATCTGCATCTTCATCATCGTGGTGGCGTCCTACGACTTGATGCTGGGCTATACCCATATCGTTTCATTCGCCCATACCATGTTCTTCGGCATAGGCGCCTATGGCGTGGCCATGGCCCTGGGGGCCCATGGCAGCAACTTCGGCGCTGTGTTCACCGGCCTGGCACTGGCTTTATTGCTGACGCTGGTGCTGTCGCTGCTGCTTGGTTTGCTGTCCTTGCGCGTGAAGGCCATCTTCTTCGCCCTGGTCACGTTGGCCGTGGCATTTGCCTTCCTGAGCTTGGTCAACCAGCTTTATGCTGTCACTGGCGGCGAAGATGGCCTGCGCGTGCAGGTGCCTCGCGAACTGGGGCCGGCCTGGCGCGTCAGTGACGCAGTGCTGTATGGCTGGAGCCCCGGACGCTTCCTGGGCGCCTGGCTGGCAGGCGATGCAGGCTGGGTCGATGCCGTGCGCAATGCCGTGTTCCAGGTGCGGCTGACGGGCAGGGTCATGATGTATTACATCGTCTTCGGCGCCAGTGTCATCGTGTTCCTGGGCTTGCTGCGCATGGTCAATTCCCCGTTCGGCAGCGTATTGCAGGCCATTCGGGAAAATGAATTCCGGGCTCAGGCGCTGGGTTACCGCACCGTCCTCTACCGCACGGCGACCGTGTGTTTCGCCTCTTTGCTTGCCTGTCTGGCGGGGGCCTTGTTCGCCTTGTTCAACCGCTACGTCAACCCCGAAAATACGCTGAATTTCGAGCTGATGGTCTTCATTCTGCTGATGTGCGTCATCGGCGGCATGGGCACCCTGTATGGCTCGGTCGTGGGCGTCGTGGCATTCCTGCTGGCGCAGAATTATTTGCAGGACGTGCTCAGGGCGATCGCCGTGGCCTTGCCCGCAGACTCTTTTGTGGCGGCCCTGGCTGCGCCGGAACGCTGGCTGCTCTGGTTCGGCGTACTGTTCGTGCTGAGCGTGTATTTCTTTCCCGCCGGTATTGCCGGGCAGTTGCGCTTGCGGGCGGCCCGCCGCCGCAGCCGGCGCACGGACAGCGATAGCGGCAGCCAGCGGTAAGGCGCCAGGGCATGGCAGGCATGGCCTTTGCCGCCCTGGCGTGACACAGAAAAATCATGAATGTTTGCTTGCCGTAATGGCAGGCGCTGTGGCGTGCGACAACCCGAAAGCATGGGGCCATACTCCGCCATCAGCGAACCGTTGGCATTGACCCATCAGCCCTGTGGCGCGGGCAGGTTCTGCGGCTGAGCAGCGGCGGTGGCCTGAGTAGTGACTTGTGTTGTGGCCTGCCGGGCCGCAGCCGTGGCCTGTTGGTAGGCTGCCTGTTTTTCGGCCAGTTGTCTTTTCTTCTGCCTGTCGTTCAGGTTGTGGATGACGGTGGTGATGTAGGCGGTGAAGATGGGGAAGGTCGTCATGCCCACCACGGCCAGCGTGGCGGTACAGATTTTGCCTATGGTGGTGGCCGGGATAATGTTGGAGCCGACGGTGGTGACGGTCATTGAGGCCCACCAGAGCGCATCGGGGTAGGATTTCACCAAGGGATTAATGCCGGCTTCGAAGACGTAGAAGATCAGTGTTTCGAAATAGGTGATGGAAAAGAAGATGGCCAGATAGGTGATGAAAAGCCCCGATACCCGATTGCTGACCACCATCTGCACCAGGATGATGAGCGCGGCGCCGCCACGGATGATGGGCAGGAAGCGCAGCAGGTAGAGCACTTCGCTGGAGAAATTCAGCGAGAATCGCGTGATGAGATAGGAATAGGGAACGGAAAGAATAATCAGGACAAAATTCTTGAAGAAGAATTTCAGCCGGTCCCGGGCAATGATAAACAGCAGGAAAAAATCCAGCAGGAAATAAAGACAGACACCCAATTGAATCTTGGTGTAAATGGTGTCGCCGGTAAATGCTGAATTGGAAAATGCCTCGAAAGAAATGCTGACAATCAGGACAAGAGAAGCCAGCACACCGAGTAGATTCAATGTGCGGGCCATCAGAGACTTCCAGCGGGATTCAGTGTTATTCATTCTGCCAACAATGGCGCTAGCGGCCGGCGGGATGGAAAGGCGCCCCTCGCGGGGCTGGTAATGCGCAAAAGTAACGGATATTCGCTGCCGTCGCCAGTCTGTTGCGCCGTTGGCGGGTTCTTGCCTCAAGCCGGATGAGCGAGAGGATGGCAGCCGCTTGTACGGCATGAGAGTAGCCAGAATGGCCGGGGACGGGGAAAATGGCGGATTGACTCGGGAAGATGCTGGATTGATGCGAATGAAAGTTAAATACACTTTGCTGGTTCTGGGCATGGTGGCAGGGTTGGGCGGATGTGCGGCCATGTCTGAGGAGGAGTGTCTGACAGCCGATTGGCATGAACAGGGAATGCGCGAGGCCGTCAATGGCAAGCCACGCTCCAACTTCATCAAGGATCGCGAAGCCTGCGAGAAAGTCGGTGTCGAAGCCGATGAAAAACAATACATGGCTGGTTACGATGCCGGCATCCTGCTGTTCTGCACGCCGGAAAATGGCAAGCGTTGGGGGCGTGAAGGCCGTTATTACGCCCAGACCTGCCCGGTGAAGCAATCCATGGCATTCGAGACCAACTACCGGGCGGGGTACTCGGTGTACCAGGCGGAGGAAGCCATCGTTTCCCTGCATACAGAGCAAGACAGGCTGGAAAGCAAGCTGGACAAGGCGGATGACGACAAAGAGCGTCAGCGCCTGCGGCGTGAACTGCGCCGCCTGGATGAGCGCCTGCGTGATGCCCGCAACGATCTGGCCAGGCTGGAGCAGCGTTTGCGGGATTGAGGCGGCGCCTGCCAGACGCCGTATCCATAGATAGGCCGGCAGTGGCCGGCTGAAGCGCCGGACGCGCTTGCCGGCGCATGCTTACTGAATGTTTGGACCAAGATATGCCTGGTAGCGATGGGGAACGTTATCGCTGCATGGGCATCCATGAATCATGACTGAATATGCATCCTGGGCTGCAGCCCATCCCTATTATTGGCTTTTTGTCATGCCGGCCGGTGTGGCCGTGCTGGCAGCGCTATCCTGGCGTTGCCTGGCGGGTTTGCAGCCAGGGTGGCGCCGTACGGCGCTATATGGCGGTTTCGCGCTGGCCATGACAGCGCTGTTCCTGCTGCTGGCGGCTGCCGTCGCCCAGCCCGGGGGAATGGTGGCCTTCGATAACGCGCTGGCGCAGGCCCTGGGCGAGCAGATGCCAGGCAGCCTGCTGGCCGGCCTGTCATGGTTTACCTTTCTGGGCGACCGCTATTTCCTGCTGCTGTTGTCTGTGCTCATGCTGGCTTTGCTGGCATGGCGCCAGCGGTGGTTGTTGTTGGGAACGGCGGTGCTGGCAACGGCTGGTGGCGGGGCGCTGAACTGGGTGCTCAAGCATATTTTCCAGCGGGTCCGTCCGGAGCACAGCCATGGCTACATCGAAGCCACGGGTTTCAGTTTCCCCAGCGGCCATGCGTCCGCATCCTTGATCGTTTATGGCTTCGGCTGCTATCTGTTGCTGCGCTTGTTGCCCGAGCGCTGGCACATGGCCTGCGTCGCCGTGTCGGCCGGCCTGGTGGCAGCCATCGGTGCCAGCCGCATTCTGTTGCATGTCCACTTTTTCAGCGATGTGGTGGCAGGTTTCGCGGTGAGCGCGCTCTGGCTGGCCTTATGCGTATTCCTGGCAGAACGCTGCTTTGCGCGCCAGTGGGCGAGCCCAACCATCGGCCGAGGGATCGGCCAGTCCAGCGGCCAATCAGGTAACTAGTCCTGTTTTTCCGGGTGGGCTGCCGCGTTTTTTTCCGGCATTGCCTGGCCCGCCAGGCGCAGGGTTCTGGCCAGCAGGACTTCATAGATAGGCTTGCCACCCAGGCCGGCTGCGACCAGATGCGCTGTGATGGCGGTCAGGAGCGAAGGGATGGCAAGGGCGTAGGTGCCTGTCAGTTCCAGCACGAGCACGATGCCGACCAGCGGGGAGCGTACCGTGCTGGAGAATAATCCGGCCATGCCGGCTGCCGCAAAGGCAACCATGGCGCCTGGCGGCAGTGTGACGACATGGCCCAGCAAGGTTCCGAAAAGAATGCTGCTGGTTGTGGCCAGGGCCAGGATGGGCGCAAAAATGCCGGCCGGGGCGCCGGTGGAGTAGCTCGCTGCCGTCATGAAAAAACGCAGCAGGATCACCAGACCCAGCAGTCCGATGGGCAAGGGGTTGCTGACCAGCGCGACGGCCAGGGATTCGCCGCCTCCGGTGGCTTCGGGAAACAGGACCAGCATGGGGCCGATAATAAGGCCCAGCAGCGCCGGGATCAGGTAGGGTGAAGCTTTCAGCCCGACGTGCCGGGCAATTTCCAGGCCAGCGATGATGGTGCGGTTGAACAGGACCCCCAGGACGCCCAGCACCAGGCCCAGCCCGACGAAGGCCGGCAGGAAATATGTGGGTATTTGATCGGCGCTCATGGCCATGTAGGGCGTGGCACCTGTCAGGGAGGTAGTGGTCAGAGCGCTGAAGCCACAGGCAATGATGACCGCGCCATAGGTATTGATCCGGTACGGGAATGCGTCGCGTGCTTCTTCGATGATGAAGGCAATGGAAGCCAGGGGCGCATTGAAAGCGGCGGTCAGGCCTGCGGCGCCGCCAGCGCCCCAGAGCGCGCGAGCCTGTTCGGCGGCCAGGGAGAAACGCGAAGTCATGGCCTTGGCGATGGACGCCCCCATATGGATGGTCGGCCCTTCCCGGCCGCCGACCAGCCCGGCGCCCAGCGCCATGGTGCCGCCAATGAATTTGACGGGCAGGACGCGCTGCCAGCGGATGTCCCGCAGCCCCTGCATGGCGCCTTCTATTTCCTGTACGCCGGAGCCGCTCGCTTCAGGGGCGAAACGCCGCACCAGCGCAACGGCGCCACAGAACATCAAAGCCGAGAACACGCCCATGACGACATAAAGCGCCGGGCCGGAGAGTTGCAAGGCCGTGGGCAACTGGCGGCTCCATGCCAGGGCATGGTCGATGAGGCTGTGGAAGGCGCTGCCCAGCAAGCCAGTCAGGGTGCCAATGAGGGCGGCGAGAAAATAGTAGGTCCGGTCGCTGATCTGGCGCGGCATAAGTCTTGGGTGCAAGCGAGTCTGGGGGAACCGTCGGGCCGCGTGGGCATGGCCGCCTGGCGTTGGGAAAACTCTTATTCCCTTATTCTAAAGGGGTTTATCGAAGTCCCAAAACTGCGCTGCTTTTTTTCGTTTGCTTTGTGAAGAATTGCAAAAAAGCTGTTGGAGTTCAGGGAATGTCCGCTTGATTTTTGCCATGCATGGTTAAGGGTGCCCGGAAAAATGTGGGATTAATGGCGACGTGAAAAAACGTTAAATAAATTCAGGCTGCAAAATTATGCCGATAGCGGCATTGTTGTGGGTGGGATTCAATCTTGGTATTCCTGGTCAAAAAACGAATGCTGGTATTTTTCCGGCGCCGGGATGGTGTGGCCGGAAATATATGTGCGCCGGGCTTGCGCTGTATCAAACAGGGCGGGTAGAGATTCCGGCGACGCTTCCTATAATGGAATTGAAAGATTGACGCTTCGGTTGGGGAATCGAAATTCCTGCTCCGGGACGAAATGGTTTTTGAATGGGAGCCCAAGGCTCCCCAATCCTGGCGGTGCCAAGCCGGCATGGCTCCGGCGTGCCGCCATTAACGGGAGAACGCAATTGATCAAGGAAGTGACTGGCGATATTCTGCTGACCAAGGCTGACCTGCTGGCGCACGGTATTGCGGCCAATGATCCTTTTGACAGCGGCCTGGCGCTTGCGCTGCGCGAGCGTTGGCCTTCGCTGGTGCGTGATTACCGTCACGACACGCGTTCCAAGGCGATCGAGCCGGGCGAGGTATGGGCCTGGGCAGGTGTGGATGAGCAGGGTGGCACGCGTCGCATCGTTAACCTCGTCACGCAAAACAGCGTGGGCGAAGGCCCGACGGCCAAGCCTGGCAAGGCAACGCTGGAAAATGTGCGCCACGCTTTGCAGAACCTGGTGCGACTGGTGCAGAAAGAAGGCATCACCAGTCTGGCACTGCCGCGCCTGGCGACGGGTGTTGGCGGTCTGGAATGGGATGAAGTACAACCCCTGGTGCAGCAATATCTGGGCGAACTTTCGATTCCGGTGGTGGTTTATACCGTGTACCAGAAGGGCCAGCAGGCTGACGAAGGCCTGTAAGCGAAAAATGCACTGCCTCCGGCCAACTCGGTAGGGGCTTTGCTGCAGCACCCCGTATGCCGGACTCGAAATCCGGTATACGGGGTGTTTTCATGTCCGGCATCCATGGCAGATCGAGCCAGCGACTGCATGGGAAGGCAGGGTTCAGTCGAACCAGCGCTTCCAGAAGCCTTTGCGCGCCGGGCTGGCGGGAATTTCCTGCTCGGGCGTCGCCTGGGACGGTGCGCCAGCCGGCGCCAGGGGGGCCGGTTCAGGAGAGGCGGGTGGCGCGAGGGCCGGGGCAGCGGGCGTCCCGGCTGTGCTGGAGGGCAGGGTCTCCTGCGCATCGGCCAGTGTCTCCAGGCGGGCAGCGTGAATGCGTTCACCTTGTTGGCGCCACTGCTCGAAGCGGGCCAGCCGCTGGCGCAGTTCGTCGAGTTCGCAGGAGATTTCCTGTAACTGGGCCTGCAAGGGCGCCAGGCTGGGGAAGAAGCTCGCCTCGAAGCTTTCGCTTTCGATGCTGGCGACGAGGTTGCGGCTTTCTTCAGCCATCTGTTCGCATAGCTTGTCGACGGCAGCGCGGAACATGCGTTTGCGCTGTTCCTGTTGCCAGGTGTCCCAGACTTCCAGCGCCAGACCCAGGATGGAGAGCATGCCATTGATGCCCTTGGCGAGATTGACCGCACCGAAGGACTTGAATACCAGGTACTTGCCGATATCCATGCCCATGGTTTTGGCGATGCTGCTCAGGCCGTCACGCGCGGCCAGGATGTTTTGCGTGCTGATCAGGTTGCTGCCCGTCAGGTAGTGCAGCCCGTGTTTGCCCAGTGTCGCTGCCGTACTGTTGAAGTGTGAGATCCCGGATTCCAGCGTGATCTGTATGCGGTTCAGGTCTTCGGTAATACTGCTGACTTCTTCGACAAAGTATTCCTTGAGGCGCTGGCGCACCAGGCTGGCTTCCGAGCCGATCTCACGGTGATAGAAATCGGTGAAGGTATCGGGGGTCGTGCCCTGGGCCTGAAGAATCAGTTCTTCGAAATAACGCACAATCTTGCCGCTCAGGCGAACGCGGGCCTGGGCGATTTTCTGCTGTACCAGATGGATTTCACCTTGCTGGCCCTGGCGTATGGCGTCCAGTTGCCTGCTTTCTTGCAGCAGATCGGCCGCGCTGCGGCGCGCCAGCGGCAACTGTCGTTCAAGCAGATCGGAGACGATGCTGTGCCGCATGGCCTGGGCCAGCGCCAGCGGGCCGCCACTCTGGCTGATGCGCTGTTGTGTGGCGGTCTGCAGTGCGCCGATGTGGGATAGCTGCCGAAATTGTTCCAGGTGCTGCAACCAGTGCGCCGTGCCCAGGCCGAAAGGATTGGCAGCAACCGCGACGATGCTGAGGGCTGCGCGTTCCTGGGCGGAAAGCGCCAGGATGGCATCCAGGCGCTCCGTGACGCTGTGTTGCTTGATGGCGAGTTTTTCCTGGTATTCCTCTTCGTCCTCAAGGTCGGCGACCTCGTCGAAGCGGCCCAGCACGAACAAGGTGCGAGGCAGGAGGCCCAGGGTACGGAACAGCCATTGAAGCTCTTCCTCATGGCTGGCTTTTACCGGATTGGTGGCATTCATGACATACAGCACCAGATGCGCTTCGCTGACATATTGGCGGGTGATGTCGCGGTATTTCTCAATGGCGCGGCTATCCGGGTTGAATTGTTCCTTGAAGCCGAACAGTCCCGGCGTATCAACCAGTTCGAGCATGTCGCCGATGTCGTAGCGTTGCACCTCGTTGGAGGATTCACGCTGGCTGATATGCATGGTGCTTTCGTCCAGGCGCTCCAGCCAGGCGGCCGCCAGTGCCGTTTTGCCTTCCGAGAATCCACCCACCAGGGCGATGCGCAATTTTTCCTGGCCGATGTCCTGCCTGGCTTTGTCCAGCTTGCCTGCCAGCGCAGCGGGCAGTTCCACACCCAGTTCCCGGCCCTGCTGCAGGAAGCTGGCAAGTTCGTTCAGCAAAGCCAGGGCTTGCTGTTTCTGGCGGTTGAAGGTGTCCAGCGTCTGGCTCATGTTGCTATCCGTGAAAAGGTCAGGGCAGGCGTCTGCGCAGGCCGGCAATACCGTCGTGGGCCTGCTGCATGGCGTTGCGTATCAGGCGCACGGATTGCACAGGCGCGTCCAGGCGGCTGCGCACGGGTTCCGAGGCCTGCCGGATCTCCTGGGCAAGTGTTTCCATCTGCTCATCCAGGCTTTCCGTCAATGTACCGAACATGCGGCTGATATTGTCATCGGCTGCCTGGCGTTGTTGTGCCTGCCTGTGACTGGTGCTGAGGAAGCCTCGTACTGAGTTGTAGAGACTGAGCGCCAGCGTTGCCGCGCCAATGGCGGCCAGGATCCAGCCTGCCGGGTTCCAGGCCAGCAGGGCGGCGCCACCCAGGGTGGAAGCGAGGCTGACAGTCGAAATATTGCGGCGCAAGTGGAATTTGAGATCCACGGGCGGCAAGGCAGGATGAAAGCGCTGGGGCAGGGCCTGGACCAGCATGTGTTCGGTCTGCATGGCCGAGCGTTGCGCCAGTTGTTCCAATTGCTGCTGGTACGCCGCGAGTATCGGGGTAACCGCGGCCGTCAGCGCCTGGGCGAGCGCTGCACCGCTGTCTTCGGTATGGCGGCGCAGCTTGCGCTTGAAGGCATCGTTGCCGATGTTCTGGTCGATATCGTCATGGATGCGGCGCCGCAGCTGTATGCGTTCGTTCTCCAACACGTCATGGCTGGCGGTGCACAGGTGCTTTTCCGTACTGGTGCAGATGGCATCCAGTTCCCGCCTGTCATTGGCGGCCTGTTTGGCCAGGCCGGATGCCGCTTGCGCCAACTGGTTGCTGATATCCTGCAGCAATTGTTGGCCGCGCAGCAGGGCCGCGTTGATTTTGCCGGTATTGGCCTGGCGGATTTTCTCGCGATAGCCCTGACAAAGGTCGATGCTGATGAAGCGGCAGAAAGCATGCATATTGCTTTTTTCCAGCAGCTGTTCCGGCGTCATGGCAGCCCGGAACTTGGCGCGTGCGCGGTAGGCGGAACTGCCTGGCAGCAGGCAGTCGGCTACAGCATAGAATGCGGGCAGTGCACTGATGCTGATGGTATCGCGGTAGCTGCTGCCCAGTTGCGCGCGCAACTGCGTTTCGAGTTCCAGCAGGCCCCGTGCTTCATCCGGGTCGGTGAGCGCCGCGCCCTGCAAGGCCAGTGGGTTGGTGATCCGCTTGTTGAAAACGGACCAGACTTCGGCCTGGTCGGACAAATGGTCGGCGATTTTTTCCAGCGTGCCAGGGGCGTCGCCATCGCCCTGGTTGGGCGGTGCAGCCTTGGGGGTGATATACAGCACCGCGTGAGCCTGGCGGATGGCATCCTGGATGTTTGCCAGGACCTTGGCTTCCTTGCCTTCTATGCCGGGTACATCTATCAGTGCGAACTTTTGCCCATTGGCTGCGAATTCGTACCGCCTGGCGGCGCGAGTGAAATCGGCATGGCCCTGGCCGATGATGGCGCCATCCTGCAGTTCGGCCAGCGCGGCGTGGCGTGACAGCGAATCGCGTTGGTGTGCGACTGCGGCTGCCAGGCGGAGATCCAGCGCAGCGATCTCGGCCGTTTCCCGTTCCTCGGCCTGGGCTTGCGTGCTCAGTAGCGCTTCCAGGTTCCGCGTAGCCTGGGCCAGGCCAAGCGCTTCGGGCAAGGGACGGAACCATCGCATGATCTTCTGCCACCACCCGAGGGCTTGCTGCCTGGCCTGCCATTGTTGTTGCAAGCTGGCCAGTTCCTGGCGTGCTACGGTCCGTGCTTCGGCGCGTTGTTGCTGCGCCGCATCCTGGGCGGCGCGGGCCTGCTGTATATCCCGGGCCAGTTGCTCCGAGGCCTGTTCCTGGCTCTCAAGCGCAGGCTCGTCCAGGCGAGTGTCCTGCGCCAGCGCCTGAAAACGGGCGCGTTCTTCCTGCTTGCCGGGTTCGCCCAGCAGGATGCGCAGGGTTTCGATAATGGTCGACTTGCCGGCGTTGGTTTCACCGTAGAGCGCGATGGTAAAGACATCCCATTCGGCTGCGTTTTCCAGGTTCTCCAGTTCGCGGTCCAGCTGTGCCCGATAGGCGTTCAGCTGATCCAGGGCTGCAGCATGGGCGGCGCGCGCGGTCTGGCTGGCCCCTGCGCCGGCATGGGCTGGCGCAGGGGCGCTGGCGCCGATCTGCGCGATCAGTGCATCAAGTTGCCGCCTGACTTCGGCATGCAGCGCGGCGGAATGCCGAGGGGCGATGGCGGGTTGGGACGTCATGGCTCACCTGTAAAGGCCGTGCGGTTGATGAATGCACGGCAACGCCTCAGGGTAGAATTCCCTGGCCTGGCAGGCCCCCCTGGGCAAATGGAATAACGGTGCAAGCGGCACCCTGCAGGCAGATGGTATCAATATGCTTGCGGGCTGGAACTTAAATGATGGTCATGAAGCAAAAATTCAAGTCCCGGGCCCTGCTCCTGGGCACGATCCTGCTGGCAGGTACGGCCACAGCGCAGGCTGATGAAGGCCGGCAATTGCGGTTCGATACGGCGGCAAGGCCCTCCTGGGCCTTGCAAATCACGCCCTATCTTTGGGCGGCAAGCCTGGATGGTTCGGTGTCGCCGTTTCGGCGCAGCCCCACGCTGACTGTCGACAAACCCTTTTCCGAGATTTTTGATGATCTCAATTTCGGCGGCTTCATTGATGTCTGGGGCCGCCGCGGCGATTACGTCTTTTCCGCCAACCTGGCCTATACCGATATTACCGATAGCCGCACAAGTGGGCCGTTGCCGGTGCTTGATGGTACGCAAGGGGTGGACGGCAAGGCGGATACCCGGCAATTCACTGCATCCATGAAAGCGGGCTATCGGGTGCATGAGGGCGAGCGGGAAGTGCTGGAACTGGTGGGGGGACTGCGTTATTGGCATATTTCCAATGACGTAAACGTGCACTACGGAAATATCAGCCGGTCTTATGGCGAAAGCTTTTCCTGGGTAGACCCTGTTCTGGGCGGGCGCTTCCGCTATCGCTGGAATGACCGCTGGCAGGTGCAGGTGCAGGCCGATATCGGCGGCCTGGGGGCCGGGGCCCGGTTCACCTGGGAACTGCTGAGTGTTGTCAGCTACAACGTTTCCGAGCATTTCTCTGCATCGGCGGGTTACAAGGCGCTGGGCGTGGACTATCGCTCGGGCGGGCATGTTTTCGATACCACCATGCGTGGCCCGGTGCTGGGCCTGACCTACCGGTTCTGACGTATCTGACGCGGCAGGTGCTCTTGGTCTGCTGGACGTCTTGCGCCGTGCGGTAGCGGCGGCGCAACGGCCAGGCGGGCCTATTTTTCGTTTGTTTGCAATTTAATTATTCTGTCCGCCTGCTCAGGGTTTTCTCGGGTTGCAGCGGGATCATTCCGCTTTTTTTTAATAGTTTTCGTTGTTTGTTGCCAGAATGACAGGGCTATTACTAATTTAATTAATATCTGTTGAGCCCATTAAAAGATGGAATGAATTGGCTCGGCATTTAACTGTTCACATTTTTTTGAATATCAAAAAACAGCAATTTTATTGTTGCTAGAATTTTTCCTGGAATGGCTTGCCATAGGTTGAAGAAACCATGATGCCCGTATGGAAACAGCGTTTATACGTTGTGCCGGGCGAGCGGAAACAACTCGGCAAGCGCAGTGATGACGCGGCCTGCAAAGGCGGCGGTTGCGCATTTTCGCTAGTCGAACCCCCGGTGATCCGTCAGCCCTTGCTGGCCCGGTGGTTCTGCGCCAGGTAAAAATTTATTCAATTAAAGGTGATGAGTATGCCGACTGTTGCAGATGAAATCGGGAATTTCCCTGGCAGCAATATATCCCTGGTAGAGCCCAGCATCGTCAAGTTGCCGATTTCGCCGGAGCTGGTGACGGCATACGAAAAATCTGGCAATAACCTGATATTGAAACTGGAGAACGGAAAAAATGTTTCCGTTCTTGATTTTTTCAAGGTTGCCGAAGACGGCACGCGTAGCGAACTGGTGCTGGAAGCCGCGGACGGAACGCAATACTGGGGGCAGTACGAACAGCCCTGGTCTGAGTTTTCGTTCACGCAGATTGATGAAACCGAACGCAATGCGTTGGCCGAAGCCGAAGCAGAAGCGGCTGCGCGTGGGGATAGCGCAGCGCCGGTGGAATTGACGGGCGGGGCCGCTGAACATGATTTCAACTGGCTGGTTGGTGCATTCGCCGTTCTGGCCGGAGCCGGGATCGCGATCTTCCGCGACAGCCTGTCTTCCTCCGGCAGCTCCGGTGAGCCCTCAGACAACGAGGCGCCGGGTGCTCCGACCGACGTTGGCTTTGCCGACGATGGCAAAACTCTGGTTGGCAAGGGCGAGCCGGGTGCGACGGTCAACGTCAAGGATCAGGACGGCAACCCGGTGCTGGATGCCAACGGCGATCCGATTACCGGCAAGGTGGATGATGACGGTAATTTTTCCGTCGTGATCGAGCCGCCGCCCGCAGCGGGGACGGAATTCGACGTAACGCTGACCGATGGCGCGGGCAACGAGTCTGACCCGACGAAGGTCGTGGCCCCTGGCGAACCGACCAACCCGGATACGGAAGCCCCGGCGGCCCCGACGGACGTGGCCTTTGCCGAAGACGGCAAGACGCTGACGGGCAAGGGCGAAGCGGGCGCCACGGTGGTGCTCAAGGACAAGGATGGCAACCCGGTGCTGGGTGCCGATGGCCAACCGGTGACGGGCCAGGTGGGTGCTGATGGCAGCTTCTCGGTGGTGGTCGAACCCGCACCAGCGGCTGGTACGGAAATCCAGGTCAGCCTGAAAGACGCGGCAGGCAATGAGTCTGACGCCACGACGGTGACGGCCCCCGGTACGCCGACCAACCCGGATACGGAAGCTCCGGCGGCCCCGACGGACGTGGCCTTTGCCGAAGACGGCAAGACGCTGACGGGCAAGGGCGAAGCGGGCGCCACGGTGGTGCTCAAGGACAAGGATGGCAACCCGGTGCTGGGTGCCGATGGTCAGCCGGTGACGGGCCAGGTGGGCGCCGATGGCAGCTTCTCGGTGGTGGTCGAGCCCGCACCAGCGGCCGGCACGGAAATCCAGGTCAGCCTGAAAGACGCGGCAGGCAATGAGTCCGATGCCACGACGGTGACGGCTCCTGGTACCCCGACCAACCCCGATACGGAAGCACCCGAAGCCCCGACAGATGTGGCCTTTGCCGAAGACGGTAAGACGCTGACGGGCAAGGGCGAAGCGGGCGCCACGGTGGTGCTCAAGGGCAAGGATGGCAACCCGGTGCTGGGCGCTGATGGCCAACCGGTGACGGGCCAGGTGGGCGCTGATGGCAGCTTCTCAGTGGTGGTCGAACCCGCACCAGCGGCCGGCACGGAAATCCAGGTCAGCCTGAAGGACGCAGCAGGCAATGAGTCCGACGCCACGACGGTGACGGCCCCCGGTACCCCGACCAACCCCGACACGGAAGCGCCGGCGGCCCCGACAGACGTGGCCTTTGCCGAAGATGGCAAGACGCTGACGGGCAAGGGTGAAGCAGGTGCCACGGTGGTGCTCAAGGACAAGGACGGCAATCCGATGCTGGGTGCCGATGGTCAACCGGTGACGGGCCAGGTGGGTGCCGATGGCAGCTTCTCGGTGGTGGTCGAGCCCGCACCGGCGGCTGGTACGGAAATCCAGGTCAGCCTGAAGGACGCGGCAGGCAATGAGTCCGACGCCACGACAGTGACGGCCCCCGGTACCCCGACCAACCCGGATACGGAAGCCCCGGCGGCCCCGACAGACGTGGCCTTTGCCGAAGATGGCAAGACGCTGACGGGCAAGGGTGAAACGGGCGCCACGGTGGTGCTCAAGGACAAGGATGGCAACCCGGTGCTGGGCGCTGATGGCCAACCGGTGACGGGCCAGGTGGGCGCCGATGGCAGCTTCTCGGTGGTGGTCGAGCCCGCACCAGCGGCTGGTACGGAAATCCAGGTCAGCCTGAAAGACGCGGCAGGCAATGAGTCCGACGCCACGACAGTGACGGCCCCCGGTACCCCGACCAACCCGGATACGGAAGCCCCGGCGGCCCCGACGGATGTGGCCTTTGCCGAAGACGGCAAGACGCTGACGGGCAAGGGCGAAGCGGGTGCCACGGTGGTGCTCAAGGACAAGGATGGGAATCTCGTCAAGGATGCCAACGGTCAGGTGGTAACGGCGCAGGTTGGTGCCAATGGCGAATTTGCTGTCGTGTTCGAACCTGCGCCTGCCGCTGGCACCGAATTCCATGTCAGCCTGAAGGATGCGGCGGGCAACGAGTCTGATCCGGCCTCTGTCACAGCGCCGGGCACTCCGACCAATCCGGATACCGAGGCCCCGGACGCGCCTACCGATGTTGCCTTCCTGCCGGATGGCAAGACTTTGACCGGCAAGGGCGAAGCGGGGGCGACTGTCATCCTGAAGGATAAGGATGGCAATGCCGTGCAGGATGGCAATGGGCACGATCTGACCGGCAAAGTGGATGCCGACGGCAATTTCGTCGTGGTGTTCAATGCGCCGCCGGCGGCCGGCACCGAATTCAAGGTGAGCCTGCAGGATGAGGCTGGCAATGAGTCTGACCCGGCTTCTGCGGTTGCACCGGGTGAGCCGGCGCGCATTCAGGCGAACGATGACGCGCAGGATGCCAGCATGGCGATTGCGGTCGGCCCGAAGAACGTCAGTTCCGACTCGGCCTATGCCAAGTCCGATCTCAGCCTGAACTTGCTGAAGGTCGGCCTGAACAAGGTGCTGGGGGTTGATCTGCTGGACCTGAACCTGCTGACCGGAACGTCTTCCTTCGACATCAATGTCGGTTCCGGGCAGACCCATACCGTCGGTTTCAAGGTCAAGGCAGGCGGCGTGCTGGGATTGCTGACCACCGTGAGCGTCCATATCTACTACGAACTGCCCGATGGCCAGTGGGCGCCGTATCAGAGCTTCAAGGACAAGTTCATCGGCATCAATCTGCTGGGTCTGAGCCCGAGCGTCAAGATTGATGGCGTGGTGCTGCCCGAGGGCAAATACAAGGTGCTGGTCGAGGAAACCGGCGGCATCAGCCTGCTGGAGACCATCAAGGTATCGACTACCAGCTATCTGGTGACGGACATCAATACCGCTGGTCCGGACGACATCAAGGTTGAAGCCGTGTCAGGCAACGTGATGCAGGATGACGCAACCTACGATTCGACGCGTCTGAATACTGTCAACGGCAAGGCGGTTGCTGCGGATGGCTCGACCGAAATCGAGGGCCAGTATGGCGTGCTGACCGTGCATGCGGATGGCAGCTATTCGTACCAGGCGTTTGCGGACACGGCCAACGTGGGCAAGAGCGATGTCTTTGTGTATGAAATCTACGATGCGGACCGCAATCAGAGTTCGCAGGCCAAGCTGACGATCGACATCAAGGGCGAGGTGGTCGAACCTGCTGCTGCCAAGGCGGCGGTGTTCGAGCACGACGTGACCGACGACGCGGGTGCGGCCGATGTCGTGGCGGACCAGGCAGATGATGCCGACGAAGGCCATGAAGGCGGCTCGCAGGATGCTGTCAGCCAGGGTGAGGATGGTTCCCTGGTGCTGGACCTGCTGCAGGCGGCGGAAACGCAGCAGGCGGATACACCGGCAGCTGATGCTGGCACGCCGTTGCTGTCCGATTCCGGTATCGACCTCGATGGCCTGTTGCAGGATACGCCGGCCGCCGCGGGTGGTGTCGCGGATGGTGTCGAAGAGGCCTTTGCCGCTCCGGTTGCCGCTACCGCAACGCCGGAAAACGGTATCGACGATGCCATCGCAGCTGGCCCGGCCAGTGTTTCCCTGGACGACTTGCTGCAGCAAAATGCATTGGTCTATTGAGGCAGGGCCATACGGCTCAAGCGTCCGCCGGCGCGGCGGACGCTGGTGTGCCAGGGCATTGGCCCTGGCTTGTGCGGGGGCATGGATGTTGCATGCCCCCGATGGCGTTGTGCAGGCACAGGAACTGGGCGCCCATCGGCGCCTTTTGCCCGTTGATAGCCTGCCGCTGGTTGTTCCGGACCGGACGGTCTGGCAAAGCGCGGCCGACGGGGGGGCCGGCACGGCGCCGGCGCAAGTCGTGCTGCCGGAGGCGGTGCCAGACATCGAGGCAGCAGGCCCGGACGCGATGGCCGTGCACGTTGTGCCCGGCGTTGCCCGTGGCGAGGAGGGGATGGACAGTGTTTTGCCGGCGATTGTCCGCGATGACGATGCCTTGCAGGCCGGCACCCCCATCGACGCGCTGTCGTCGCCGACGGCGGCGGATCTGGTAGCAAGGGAAGACATGCGCCAGGCGGCCGCGCCAGTCGTGAGCGATATGCCCCAGGAGACTTCAGGGGAACCTGGCATGGAACCGGCAGAGCTGGCAGAACATGCCGGTACCGGGATCAACGAGGCGCCGCAGGCGCGCGGGGCGGACGAGGATGAACCGCCTGTTGCCGTTTTGCCGCCCCCCATTCCGCCGGCACCAGCGTCGCTGGCCGAGTTGTTCAAAGTACGCCAGGAAACGCTGGCGCAGCACGAAGGCGCGCAAGTGCCTGCGGGTCCCTTGCCACTGGAAGAGCTGGTGGGCATGGCCGTGGACTGGCATCCTGCCATCAACCAGGAACTGGGCCGTATTCTGCAGGAGGGCGAACAGATCCGGGTGGCCAAGGCAGGCTATCTGCCGCAGATCCAGGGGGGTGTCAGCACTCAGTTCAATTCCAATACTGACAGTGGCTCCACGCGCCGGCATGTGCAGATGCTGAATTTCTCGGTATCGCAGATGTTGTATGACTTCGGCAAGGTTTCAGCGTCGGTCGGGATCGCTCAGGCCGGAGAACTGGTGGCCCAGGCCGGGTTGCTGTCCATGGTGGACGAGGTCGCACGCGATACTGCCGGGTCTGTGGTTGAGGCCTTGCGATATGCGCAATTGCTGCGCGTGGCGCGTGAGCAAGTCGATGGCGTCTCGGCGATTGCCAACCTGGCGCGGCGGCGCAATGAACTGGGCGCCAGCAATCAGTCGGATACGGTGCAAGCCCAGGCACGCCTGTCTGCCGCGCGCGCGACGGTGTTGTCAATGGAGACAGAGCGGGCGCGCTGGCTGAGCAATCTCCAGTCGCTGACCGGCCTGCGCGAGCCGCCGGAGATGGATGAGGAATTGCCGCTGGCCCTGGGGCGTTCCTGCATGACGGCCAAGCCGCAATGGGACAACATACCGGCGATGCTGGAAGCGCGGGCCGAACGCATGCGGGCCCAGTCGGAACAGGAGCAGGCGCGCGCCAACGGGCTGCCAACCCTTTCGATCAAGGGGCAATCCAGCAAGGCGCTCAATTCCATGCCTTCCTCGTATACGGGCGATGGCGTGACCGTCGCGCTGGAAGTCAGCGCACCGATCTACCAGGGTGGCGCGACAGTGGCGCAGCGCCGGGCTGCAAGCTACGCCACCGGAGCAGCTGATGCCGCCATGGAAAAGGTCAGGGTCAAGACTGAGCGCAGCCTGTACGAGACGGTAACGCGGGCGCTGAGCGGCAACGAGCGCGAGGATATCCTGCTCGAACGCGAGCGCAGCACGCGCCAGACACGTGACCTGTATCGCAAGCAGTACCTGGATCTGGGAACGCGCAGCTTGCTGGACCTGCTCAATGCGGAGCAGGAATTGCACCAGGCGCGCATGGAAACCATCAACCATCGTTTCGATACCAGCCTGTTGCAGCTCGATTGCCTGCAATTGTCGGGCGGTTTGCGCCGTTTCATGGGCCTGGGCGGTGGACGGAGCATGAATTGGGAGGCAGTGGATGACGGAAACTGATGCAGGATGGCAGCGCGACGCGGTGCGCGAGCGCTGGATGGAGGCCCTGCTGCAGCTGGCTCGTCATTACCGCCTTGAGGTTTCGCCAGAGCATATCCGGGTATCGGCGGTGTGGTCACAGAACGGTGACGAGCGCGAGATGGTACGCCAGATGGCGCGCCAGGCCGGGATGGATTTGCGTTATGCCACCCCGGATTTTTCACGCCTGACCCCTTGGCTGCTGCCTGTGATCGTGCTCATGCAGGACGGCCAGCTGGCCGTCCTGCATGAATATGCCGAAAACACGCAGGAGTGCGTGCTGGGCTTCGCGGGCGACCAGGGCATGTTGACACGTGTGGCCATGGATGAGCTGCGTGAGCAGGCGCAGGCGCTGGTGCTGTGCCGCCCGCGGCATTTGCCGGGCGACAGCCGGGTGGCGGAAATGGCGGCGGATGTGGACGAGAGCTGGTTCCGCCGTCTGGCACTGCCCGATCTGCGGCCATATGGCTACATCATGCTGGCCTCGCTGGTGGCCAACCTGTTGGCCTTGGCTGGCGTCCTGTTTTCCATGCAGGTATACGACCGAGTCATTCCATCGGGCTCCATGCCCACGCTCTACGTGCTGTTTGGTGGCGTACTGCTGGCTTTGGCCTGTGATTTTGCCTTGCGGCGCGCTCGCATGACGATCACTGACTGGATGGGCAAGCAGGCCGACCTGCGAATTTCGGATGCCGTCTTCGGGCATGCCTTGCGCGTGCGTACCGCCGCCAAGCCCAAGGCCACCGGGACTTTCCTGTCGCAGCTGCGCGAGCTCGAGGGCGTGCGCGAGATGTTCACGTCCACCACATTGACTGCTGTGGCAGACATGCCTTTCTTTGTGCTGTTCTGCATCGTCTTTGCCGCGATTGCCGGCGGCATGGTGTGGATTCCCCTGGTCGCGGCTGTTTTGCTGGTATTGCCGGGGCTGCTGATGCAAAAACGCCTGCGCCGCCTGGCAGCCGCCGCGATCAAGGAATCGTCATTGCGCCACGCCGTGATGGTTGAAGCCGTGCAGGGTAGCGAGGATATCAAGCTGCTACAGGCCGAGCAGCGTTTCCAGAATCAATGGAACCACTACAACGAAGTCACGGCCGAAAGCAATCTCGAACTGCGCCACCTGACGCATACTCTGACGGTCTGGATCCAGGCAGTGCAGGCTTCGGTCTTTGCCTTCGTGGTCTTTTTCGGCGCCCCGATGGTAATGGATGGTGAGATGACGACGGGCGTGTTGGTGGCTGCATCCATTCTGTCTTCGCGCATGATCTCGCCCATGGCCCAGTTGGGCCAGGTCCTGAACCGCTGGCAACAGGCCAAGGTTGCCAAGGAAGGGCTGGACCAGATCATGAAACTGCCGCTGGACCAGGCGGGCGAACGCAAGGTGCATCGTCCGGCCATCCAGGGGAACTACGAGTTCCGCGACACGGTATTCGGCTACGAGCCCGAGACTCCGGTGCTGCAGGTTGGCGCCTTGAAGATCGCTGCGGGCGAGCGCATCGCCGTGCTGGGCAAGAATGGCTCCGGGAAATCCACGCTCTTGCGCGCGTTGGCGGGCCTGACGGAAACCGGCAATGGTGCCGTGCTGCTCGATGGCATCAATATGGGCCACCTGGATGCGGCTGACGTCCGGCGTGATGTTGCGCTGGTAAGTCAGCAAGCAAGGCTGTTCCACGGCACGCTGAGGGAAAACCTCTGGCTGGCTTCGCCCGGTGCGAGCGACGAACAACTGATCGCCGCCATGCGTCTGGCGGGTGCCTGGGGGTTCGTGCAGACCTTGCCAATGGGGTTGGACCACCTGGTGCGTGAAGGTGGCGCCGGGCTGTCGGGTGGCCAGTGTCAAAGCCTGCTGTTGGCACGGGCGCTGCTGCGTGAACCGTCCGTGCTGTTGCTCGACGAGCCGACCTCGGCGCTGGATGAGGCGACCGAGAAGCAGGTGATCGAAGCCTTGGGCCAGTATTGCGCTGGCCGTACCCTGATCGTGGCCACGCACCGTACCAGTGTACTGGCGCTGGTGGACCGGGTGCTGGTTCTGGATCGCGGCCGTATCGCCATTGATTCGCGCAAGGAAGACCTGGTGCGGCAAATGAAAGGCGGCGATGGCGGCAATCGACGTCAGCCAGCGGCAGGCAGGACGGAGACTCAATAATGAATTTGCCTCAATCCCGGCAACCGGCCGCGGGCCAGGGGGCCGTTGTTTCCCGTGGGCAGCCCGGGCGTACGGCATCTGCAGGCAATGGCCTGGCCGCCTTGCACGATGAGCTGGCGCAGCGGGAAATGCCGTTGCGGCGCGCACGGCGGCTGGTACAGGCGCTGGTGCTGATCCTCCTGTTGTTCCTGGTGTGGGCCTGGTGGTTCGAGGTCGATGAAGTTTCCTCAGGCAGCGGCCGGGTGGTCCCGATCTCGCGCGAGCAGGTCGTGCAATCGCTGGAAGGCGGCATCGTTACCGAACTGCTGGTGGCAGAGGGCGATATTGTCGAAAAAGGACAGGTGCTGGCGCGCCTGGACCCGACTCAATCTGCTTCCAATGTGGAAGAAAGCGCTGCCCGGTACCGTGCGGCGCTGGCCAGCTCCGCACGCCTGCAGGCCGAAGTTTCCGGTGCCGGAGAGATCCGTTTTCCGCCGGAACTGAAGGACTGGCAAACGCTGCGCAATGCGGAAACCCGTTTGTTCCGATCCCGGCGTGAAGGCTTGCGGCAGTCGGTGAACGGCCTGAAGCGCTCCCTTGAACTGGTGAACCGGGAGCTGGGTATTACTTCCCGGCTGGTTGAAGAGGGGGCAGCCAGCAATGTCGAGCTGATCCGGCTGCAACGGCAGCGCGCGGAACTGCAGCTCAAGCTGGACGAAGCTGAATCCAGCTACATGGTGCAGGCACGGGAAGAACTGGCGCGGGCCAATGCCGAGGTCGAAGCCCTGTCGTCGGTCGTCAAGGGGCGCTCGGACGTGCTGGAACGCCTGACGCATCGCTCCCCGGTGCGCGGCGTGGTCAAGGATGTGGAAGTCACCACCATCGGCGGTGTGGTGCCGCCCAACGGCCGCCTGATGGAAATCGTGCCGCTGGGCGAGCAACTGCTGGTCGAGGCCCGGATCGCGCCGCGCGACATCGCGTTCATCCATCCCGGCCAGGCTGCCATGGTGAAGATCACGGCCTACGACTACGCCATCTACGGTGGCCTGCCCGGCAAGGTCGTCACGATTTCGCCGGACACCATACGCGACGAAGTCAAACCTGATGTTTTCTATTACCGCGTGTTCATCCTGACCGACAGCGATGCGTTGGTGAACAAGGCCGGGACGCAGTTCCCCATCGTGCCAGGCATGATCGCGAGTGTCGATATCCGCACCGGCAGCAAAAGTATTCTGGATTATCTGATCAAGCCCTTGAACAGGGCCAGGGAGGCATTGCGTGAACGTTGAGCATGGGCCGGGCGTACTGGACATAAGGGGCCGGTGGGCGCTTGGAAGTGGTGTGGTGCTGGCATTGATGGCGGTTGCCAGCGCGGGGGCCCAGTCATTGCGAGGCAATCCCGTGGATGCCGTGCCGGAACTGCGCCAGCCGGTTGTGCCTCAGCAGGCCGGCAGCATCGCGCCTGGCAGTCAGCGGCCTGGTGCGACGGAAACGGCTGCCGTGCTGGCGCAGCGGTTGGTGCCGCGCAGCTTCGTCGTCGAAGGGGTGACGGCAGTGCCCTTTGATGAAGTGGTGGCCTTGCTCGAACCGTTGGCGGGCAAGGAGACGACGGTCGCCGGTCTTGTCAGGGAAGTCAACGCCATTACCCAGCTCTACCAGCAGCGCGGTTTTGCGCTGTCCTATGCCTTGTTGCAGAACCAGGGCTTCAAGGATGGCATCGTGAAGGTCACGGTGGTGGAAGGGTATGTGGCGCAGGTAGTGTTTACCGGGGATGTCGGCCCGGTGCAGGAGCGCCTGGATCGCCTGGCGAAGAAGCTGACCGAAGAACGGCCGCTGCGGCGCGAAACGCTGGATGGCGTACTCAATCTGATGCGTGCCACGCCCGGCATCAGCATCGTACCCAGGCTGGATTGGCCCAGGCGTGCCGATGGCGCTACGGCAATGGTGATAGAAGCCAGCCGTGAAGGAATTACGGCGACGGCGACCCTCAGTGATATGGGTACCGGCAATCAGCCCCTGGTGGGCGCCACGCTGAACAGTTCGACTGCGCTCGGAGAAAAAATCTCGGTCGCCGCGTCAGTGCCGCTGGAACACGAGGATGTGCGCTATGTCCGTGGCGCCATAGAGTTGCCCTTGAACGATGCTGGCCTCAGTTGGGAAGGCGAGGGCTATCACTATGAGGCCCGTCCGCTGGAAGAAGGTGCCCTGACGTTTCAGCGCCGCATCAAGAACCAGCGCCTGGCGACCGGCTTGCGCTATGACGCCGTCGGCCCGTCCGGCCATTTCTGGCAGTGGCGTGCCGGGATGCAGGCCATGGATAGCAACGAACGCTGGCAGTTGCGCGACATCCTGCCCGGCCAGCTGGCCATCGACCAGCGGACGCGCAGTCGTGCAGCCTATGCGGAAATGACCTATTCAGGTAATGGCCCGTGGCGTTCGCAACATCGTTTTACCCTGGGGCTCACCAAAGGCTGGAAGGGCATGGGGGCCCGCACCGATTACTCGTTTTCGCCGTTGCTGGCGGCTTTGCTCGGGCCGGCTGCGACGCAGAACATGTATCGGGAGGTCGCCGCGCAGGCTGCCGAACTGGACTATCTGAATATCAAGCTCAATGCCAGCGAAACGCTGCCGCTGGCACCGCGCACCCAGTTGCGCCTGGGCGCATTGTTGCAATACAGCAGTCAGCGCCTGCCAACCACCGAGCAGGTGTCGTTCGGGAAATGGCGTTATGGCATGGGCTATGAACAAGGCGCCATCGGCGGAGACAAGGGGCTGGGTCTGGAAGCGGAGCTCAGCCACAGATTGCAGACAGGCTGGAGCGGCCTGTCCGATGTGATCCCTTATATAGGCGTGGATTACGCGGCAGCCTGGTACAACGGTTTGCGCGGCGAACTTATCGGCCGACAGGCCATTGCATCAGCCTGGGTGGGCGTGCGCGTAACGGATCAACGGCGATATTTGCTGAATTTCAACCTTGCGCGGCCATTGCGCGATGTGAATCCCACCGTTGCGGAAGACAGTTGGCGCTTCAATGCCAGCTATTCCCTGTTTTACCGGGGATGGTGAGAATCGTTAGAAAAACGTTACGTCTGTAACGTAACAACGGGAACATAAACCCGGAAACGTTACCTTCGATCCAGTCAAAAAACGACCGGCGACCTGTGTTCAGCACAGGTCGCCGGTTTCATTTGTGACATGGGTTTTGCTCATCTTGTTGTTTTAAAAGAAAAAAAAGGATTTCTAAAATTTTTCAATACTTTTCAAACGTATTTATCTGAAATTTGGCACGGTTTTTGCTTAATAGCCGTCATCGAATGGCTGAAGCCATCGAGCCGCCTCCGCTCGACAGGGGGCTCGCGGGAATCCGCAAGCGTCGTCGGAGGCACGGCAGGTAACTTTTTGATGACCTGAATTAGGAGAAAAACATGCAGAACCAACCCCTGGCAGCCAAGCGCGTGCGCTTCAGCCGCCACATCGGCAGCCGCCTGACGCTGGCGGCCATGCTGCTGATGGCGGCAGCGCAAGCCCAGGCTGTCAGCAGCCAGTTGACCCTGACCACGCAAATGGACTTGACGCCGGGTAACCAGGCGGTTCTGGAAACCGCGTTGAGCAACACTGGCGCCGCTGTCGATAACCTGGCCAATCTTGGCCTGGCGCCGACGCTCGGTGGCGTGGGTCAGTCGCTGGATGGTGTCGCCGCACCGGTGGTGTCGCAAGTCACCGGCGTGACCCAGCAAGTGGGTGCGGCAACCGGCCTGGGCGGCGCAGTCAGCGGCCTGACCGGCAATCTGGGGGAAACGGTTACTGCACTAGGCGATCGCGTGCAGGAAGTCAATCTGCCGCTGGGCCTGGGTCAAGGAGTGGGCGGTCTGGTCAGCGAGACCGGCCGCGCTGTTGGTAGCGCCGGCGGTCTGCTGGATGCCAAGACCGCCAATGGTGGCCAGCCGGTGGGGCAGGTGCTGAATCACGCCACGCAGGGTGTCGGTGAATTGACTGGCGGCTTGGGGTCGGGTGGTTTGCTGAATCTGGGCGGCCTGGCTGGCGGCAATGCCGAAGGCGGCCTGTTGGCACCGGTGACTGGCCTGGTTGGCGGCTTGCTGGGCGGTGAGGGTGGTGGCCTGCTGGGCGGTCTGGGTGGCGGCGACGGTGGCCTGCTCGCGCCGGTAACCGGCCTGGTTGGCGGTTTGCTGGGCGGTGGCGGTGAAGGTGGCCTGCTTGGCGGTCTGCTGGGTGGCGATGGCGGTCTGCTGGGCGGTATCGGCGGCGGCGAAGCGGCTCCTATCCTCGTGACTGCGCTGGGCAATACCGGGCAGGCGCTCGACAACGTCCTGCCGCTGGGCCTGTCGCCTACCCTGGCAAGCGTTGGCGAAACCCTGGATGGCGTGGTCAGCCCGGTGTTGGGCACGGTGACCGGCCTGACGCAGCAACTGGGCGGGGCGACCGGCCTGGGTGCGACGGTGGATGGCGTGACGACGCAGCTGGGTGGCGTGGTCAGCAGCCTGGGTGACCAACTGGGCGGCACGCTGCCCATCGCTGGTGTGGGTGGCCTGGTCAGCGGCCTGGGTGACACGGTTTCCAGTGTGGGTGCCTTGCTCAATCCGAATCATCCCGATGCCGGCAACCCGCTGGGTGCCATCCTGGGCAATGCCACGGGCGCCGTGGCTTCCCTGACGGAAGGCCTGGGTCTGGGCGATCTCGGCTTGGGTGGCGGCGAAGGTGGCGGCGGCTTGCTGTCGCCTGTGACCGGCCTGGTCGGCGGTCTGCTGGGCGGCCTGGGTGGCCAGGCTGGCAATGGTGAAGCTGGTCAGCAAAACGGTGGCCTGTTGGCGCCGGTGACTGGTTTGGTCGGTGGTTTGCTGGGCGGCCTGACTGGCGGCCTGGGTGGCGCTCGCTAAGTCGCGGGCAACTCGGTGCATGGCGTCCGAGGGACGCCATGCCATCTCGGTAAAAAACAGGTGCCTTGCCATTGTGCCGGGCCCGGAAGCAGGAAGTTGACTATGTATGCGGTGAATGAATCTATTTCGATGGAGCGGGCCAACGTTACCGGTGGCGAGCGCTTTCTCAGACATTCTTCCAACGGCGTCATGCGCTCGGTGATGCCGGCGCAAACGCAGGATACGGACTTCCTGCTTGGCATGACGGCTGCACTTGCCATGCAGATGGGCGTGTATGGCCGTGCAGCCCAGGCAGCGCAGGCAGAGCGTGCCGGGCTGCCCCAGGCAGATTTCTCGGCCCTGGAATACATCGTTGCCTTTGATGGCCTGGCAGCCGGCCAGCTGGCCCAGCTGATGGGCATCAGCTACGGCGGCGCGGCTGCCATGGCGGACCGCCTGGAACGCACTGGCTACATCACTCGCGCCCGTCATCCGCTGGATCGCCGCGTGGTGTTGCTCATGCCGGTCATGGCGCGCTGCTCCGAAGTATTGAAAAACCGTTCCCGCGCCGTGGCGGAACTGAATCGCCGTCTGCTGGACAACTACGGCGAAGGGGCGGTGCGCATGATGCAAAGCATGTTGCGCGACAGCATGGAAGCACTGAAGCAGGATGCTGCCCAGTGGCTGAACATACCGGATATGGAATAGGAGTATTCCTAGGCTGGTTATTGTTAATTCAGTGAAATTCGAAACTATTTGATTTTTCTGATGTTTTCCTGATGTTTTTGGCGCTAAATGAACGTTTTCTTGCAAGCGCTTTAAATATTGGTTGCGATTCTAATATTTGCGTTGCGATATAGATATTCTCAGATTTTTGAATATCTGAAAACTTGCTACATATGCGATGGGAAATATCGCAAAATCCTCATGTGAACGGCATGCGGGTGTATGCGTGTGCGCAGATACCGCAATTTCATTATTGCTGAAGTAAGTGGCTTGCAATGATGGAATCGGAACCGTTCATGCCTGAGTCCATCCCTTGAACGGGTGGGTGCATGTGTATTTTTATGCTTTTCAATTGGAGCAAACTATGAAAGAGCAAATCGTTCGTTTCCTGAAAGATGAAGATGGCGCAACGGCTATCGAGTATGGCCTGATTGCAGGGTTGATTGCGGTGGTGATTATTGCTGCATTGACCTTGCTTGGGGATGAGTTGGACAAGTCTTTTACTAAAGTGAAGGATGCTGTAGCTGGAGCCAACACTACCGGTGGTGCAACTACGGGCAGCAATTAATATTTATTGCCTTGTTGATAGGGTGATTGCGGTGATTTGGTATTTTTCCTTATTCTTTTTTTTGAGTGTCATTTTTTTTTCTGATGTTCTATATAGAAAGGTGAGGAATAAAGTCATTGCAATCGCCCTATTTTGGTTTGTTGCATATGCTCTTCTAAGGTGGAGTGGCATATTTTCTGAAGGCGATGCTCCTGTTGTTACATTGCAGGATTCCATTTTTGGCTTTGTCGGTGGATTGTTGATTTTTTATCCGCTGTGGTTAAAGAAAATAATGGGTGCTGGTGATGTGAAATTCATTGCGGTGTTAGGTGTGGTGTTGGGATGGCAGATTACGGCGTGGGTTGTATTGCTATCTGGTTTGTTAGCTGGGCCGCATGCTTTGGTGCAGGTGTTGCAAATAAAAAAAGATGGTCCGCATAAAAAAATCGAACGCCGGGGCGTTCCCTATGCTGGCTATATCGCGTTAACAGCCATCATTTGGCTGATCTGGAAGTTATTGGAATAAAGGTAATTAAACATGCGGCAGTATTCGATGTCGTCAGTCCGGCAGTCCTGTCACTCAGGCAAGTACGCCGGGCGTGCATTGGCGGCAGCGGGAGAATCAGGCGCCGACTGCCGCCCGAGGTCCTGCTTGCCGGGGGCAGGTGCAAGAAAACAATGCGGCGCCTATGCCGTGGAATTTGCATTCACGTTCGTGATTTTCTTCATGGTGCTGTACGGCATCATTGTGTATGGCTTGATTTATGTTACCCAGCAGAGCCTGAACCTGGCAGCCCAGGATGTCGCACGCTATGCCTTGCGCTGGCCGGGCACGGTGGCGGGCGATGAGCTGCAGGCGCGCGCGCAGAATGCGCTGGCCATGCTGGATTCCGCCGAAACCCTGGCCTGGCTGCAAGAGCGCGGCACCGGGGCCGACGACCCGTTGAATATCGCCATCTGCGGGCTGGCGCCGGGCAGTGCGGGGCAATTGAAAAAATTGGCGGGGACTGCCGATGGCAACTGTCCCCAATCCACGGTGCTTCAGGCCAATCAGCTTGAGGTCGTGGTTTCCTATGACTGGAAAAAATCGCCGCTGGCGCCCGACTTGAGCATGGGGCTGATTTCATTGGTCGCGCCTGAGCGGCTGGCGGGCTATGCCAGCACGCGGGTGCAGCTGGATAGCCAGCAGGCAGGAGGCTGACATGAGGACGCACCGTTCAGGCATGCACGCGCTGCATGACGCCATGGCCCGCGGTTCGCTCAAAGGACGTAGCCGCCAGCGCGGCGTGGCGGCCATCGAGTTTGCGCTGGTCATTACTTTGTTCCTGGTCATCCTGTTTGCCGTCATCTCCTATGGGTCGATGTTCTGGGTGCAACAGCGCCTGTCCCAGGCGGCCGGCGAGGGCGCACGCGTGGCGATCGAGCTGGCGCAGGAGGAATGGCCCTACACCGACGAGCATGGCGCTGCGTTGGCGTCCAGCTATGTGGCAGATGTCAAGGCTGCAGTGTTCAAGTCGATTCAGGGCTGGTCCCTGCAGAGCAATGAGGTCACCTTGGCTCATGCCGGTTCGACGGGCTGCCCGGGGGCGGCGGCAGACTGCCTGACGGTGTCGCTCACCTATGCCTCACGGGAGTGGCCGCTGATTGGCTTGCTGGAGTCCCTGTCGGGCGTGTTCGGCGGCCAGGATGACTGTCAGGCGGCCAGCAGCGGCCAGGCTGCCGGCAATTGCTGGATCCCAGAAACCTTGCGTGCCAGCGCCACTGTGCGCTTGCGGCGCAGCTGAATGGCAATGGCTTGCCGGACAGCACCCGAACCCCATGAAAAATTCATACAAAACCATCGCTCAGGAGCGTTATTCCCATGAGTAACCTAAGCAAGATTGCGGCAGTCGTGCTGATTGCGCTGGCCGTAATATTGGGCATCTTTGCCTTCAAGCTGTCGCGTGAAAGCGCACCGGCGCAACCTGTCAGCGCCCCGTTGGCGGCAGCGCCTGCGGAACAGGTGCCGCCGCCACCGCAGTATCCGGTGGTCGTGGCGCAGCGTCCGCTGGTAGCAGGCCAGCCTTTGCGCCTGGAAGACCTGGCGGTCGAGCAGTGGCAGGCGCAACCGGCAGCGTCTTTCGACAAGCCGGAAGCCGTCCTGGGCGAGCTGCTGCGTTTCGATATCGCCCCAGGCGAGCCTGTCACCAGCCAGGCGCTGATGCGTGGACTGGCGCGTTACCTCAAGGAAGGTGAACGTGCGGTGACCTTGCCGGTCGACGAGCAATCCGGCCCAGCCGCACATATCGTGCCCGGCGATCTGGTCGATATTTTCCTGACTTTCAACAAGAGCGGTGAAATCGGTGGCACGCAGTCGCGTCTGCTGCAATCGCGTCAGCGCGTCCTGGCCTATGGCATTGATTCTGTCGACGGTCCGCCGCAGCGCGAACCCCTGCCGGATGAAAAGGAAGGCGGCAAGGGCCAGCGTGGCAAGCCGGCGCCCAGCAGCCGCCCGCCGCGTAACAGCGTGGAAAATGCTGCGCCGCGCACGGCGGTGCTGGCTGTGCCGGTGGACCAGGTCAATGAGCTGCTGCTGGCAAGCCGCAATGGCAAATTGCAGCTGGTTCTGCGTTCTCCCGAGGACGAGGCGCGTCCGGACCCAGCCTTGTTCCCCGAGCGCCAGTTGCTGCTGGCAGGCCGCCCCGACCTGAAACCGGAAGAAAAGGAATTGCTCAAGCAGGGTGCCAACCGTGCTTATGCGGGTGAAAGCCTGTTGCAACTGTCCGGCCCGGAACCCGAGAAGATCGAAAAGCCGGAAGAGAAAAAGAAACAGCAGGTGCGCGCGGCACGCGCTGCGCAGGCGCCGGTGCGCAGCATCGAAGTCGTGCGCGGCAGCCAGCGGGAACAGGTGCGTTATTGAGGCAGGGCCTAACCCAGCTCATGAATCCTTCAGATACAGGCGGAAAACAGAGATGAATTCATTGGAAATGGCCACCGGGCTGCGCATGCCTCAGGCGCGCAATATGGTTGCTGGTCCCCTAAACACGGTGTTGAGTGCTGCATGGGGCGGCGGATGGCGGCTGATTGCCGCAGCGTCCCTGCTGGCCTTGTCTTGCGCGGGGACAGCCCAGGCGCAAGCCCAGCAGGCGCAGCGTCCGGTGGCGGTCGCCGCCCAGGGCCAGGAAATCGTGATGGCCGAACGCTCCCAGCTGATGTTGCCGGTGGCTGGCGTGCCGGTGCGCGTGCTGATTGACGACCCGTCGGTGGCGGATGTGCAGATCCTGTCGGCCAACAAGCGTGCCGACGTTTTCGTGCAGGGCCTGCAACCGGGCCGCACGACGGTTCAGGTCTGGTCCCGTGGCCAACAGCAGCCGCAACGCTGGCCTGTGCGCGTGGTCAGTGACGTGCATGCGAGCCTGCTGACCCGGCAACAACCGGTGCAGGCGCAGGTCGATGTTTCCGGCGGCAGCGCCGTCGTCAGCGGCCACTCCGATACCTTGGTGACGCATCACAATGCCGCCGCAGTGGCGGCTGCGGGTGCTGCGCCGGATCGCATTGTCGATACTTCCACGGTCGGCCCGAATCAGGTGGTGCAGGTCGAAGTCAAGGTGGTCGAAGTCAACACCAGCGTGCTCAAGGAAGTGGGCATCAACTGGCGTGGCGGGCGCAGCGGCAATAACTGGCAAGGCGGCAACAATGTCGGTAGTGCCGGTGTGATCGGCGATGGTTTTTCGCTGCTCTACAGCGCGACCAATTTTGGCGCTTCGCTGAACCTGCTGCAAAGCAACGGCATGGCGCGCATCCTGGCCGAGCCGACGCTGGTGGCCTTGTCGGGCCAGAGCGCCAGCTTCCTGGCCGGTGGCGAGATCCCGGTGCCGGCGGCGGGCTCCCTGGGGACCCAGAATGTGGAATTCAAGTCCTATGGTATCGGGCTGAGTGTGGCGCCGACCGTCTTGTCGGCAGACCGCATTGCGCTGAAGATCGCGCCGGAAGCCAGCGACCTGGATTACAGCAATGCCATTGCCGTGGGGGATTCCTTGATCCCGGCCATCCGCACGCGCCGTGCCGACACCATGGTGGAACTGGCTGACGGCGAGAGTTTCGTGATCAGCGGCCTGGTGTCGCGTGAAACCACGGCCAATGTCGATAAATTCCCATTTCTGGGCGATCTGCCCATTATCGGCACCTTCTTCCGCAACATGAAGTACGAGCAGAAAGAACGCGAACTGGTCATCGTGGTGACTCCGCGCCTGGTGCGCCCGATTGCCAGGGGCGTGGCGCTGCCGCTGCCGGGTGAGACCCAGGAGCAGGGCGACAAGGCCATCAATGGCTGGTCCTATTTCCTGCTGGGCCCCGCGACCGGCCAGGGTTTGCCGGGTTTCTCGCGCTAACGGAATGAACATGATCGGGGTTGCTGAACGGGATCATTCTGCCGACGCGTTGCCTGCCTTGCTGCTTTGCTCGGCAGATGTCGGCCTGGCGCATGAGCTGGAAATGCTGCTGGCCGGCCTGGGCACCGTGCACCAGGTCGCGCCTGAGGCGGCCGCGCTGGAAGCTGCTTTGCAAGCGGCACCACCGCAGCTGCTGTTTCTGGATTTCCTGGCAGTGCAGCAGCAGGGTGCAGCCGCAGCGCTGGCCCAACTGGCCGGCAGCCGCTGGCCAGGGGTGCCGCGCGTGGCGCTGGGCAGCGTTGACGCGCCCGGCTGTGCCATTGCCGCCTTGCGTGCCGGTGTCAGTGATTTCGTTGATCCCGGGAATGCGGTTGAACTGCGCCAGGTGACTGAGCGTCTGCTCAAGCAGGCCAGCTTTCAGCGCCAGGAGACGGCGCTCATGCCCCGCAGCGGCCGTTTGTTGCTGGTCTTGGGCAGCCGGCCGGGCGTGGGGAGTTCCACGGTGGCGGTGCATTGGGCAGGCCTGCTGCAGCAGAAGCTGTGGCGCGAGGCCTGCGCAGCCAAAGGGACGGGGAAAGCCGGTGTGATTACCCAGGACCAGATCCTGGCCTTGCCCACCGGCCAGCGAGTGGCCTTGCTCGATATGGGCTGGCCCTTGAATGATGCATTGCTGTATGCCGGCCAGCACAGCAGCTTTGATTTTGCCGAGGCGGCCAGCAACCTGCACCGTTTGGATCGCACCTTGCTGGATTCGGCGCTGGCGCTGGACAGGCGCGGTGTTGCCTTGTTGCCGCTGCCGCGCAAGCCGGAACGCATGGCCCATGTATCGGCGGAAGAGTCCCTGGCGCTGGTCCGGCGCCTGATGGAGCTGTTCGGTTGCCTGGTGGTGGACGCCGGGGGGCTGGGTAATCTGGATTTCCTGGCCGAGCTGATACACCTGGCGGATGAGGTCTGCATCATGGCTGATCAGGGCGTCAGTGCGCTGGTTGCCCTGCATGATCTCCTGGCCGACCTGGAACAGCGCAATGTCCCTGTGACTGAGAGGATGAGTTTGCTGCTGAATCGCTATGGCGAGCGTAATGGCTTGGAAGCGGAGCACATTGCCAAACGCTTCCGCTTGCGCCTGAGCGGCGTTTTGCCGGAACGCACGGCGCCGTTGATGCTGGCGCAGGGGCAAGGCCTGTTGCTGGACGAGACGGATGCCAGGGACCCGTGGATGCAGGCGTTCCGCAAGGCGTTGTTGCCGCAGGACGAGGTGGCCCAACGGGACGGAACAGGAATTTGGCAGCGTTTGTCCGGCTGGAAAGCCGGCATGCGCGGCAAGGATACGGCCCGGCCCAAAGGGACGGGAAACATGGGTAGAGCAGAGTCATGATGACAATGAAGAATGCGCTGTTCGATCCGGCGAGCACGAATGTATCGGCGATGCCGCGCTTGCAGGATCTGAAGAATGGTGCCTATGAGCATCTGTTGGGCCGGATTGAGGAACTGGGCGCCGAATTCGGACGCTGGTCGCGGGAGGCCATACAGGAGTTCGTCAATCTGGAATTGGCCAGTTACGCGCGGCTCAAGCGCCTGCCGGTCAACGAGGGTGAGTTGCGCCAGATGGTCGAGGCGCTGACCAAGGAATTGGCGGGTCTCGGGCCCTTGGAAGATCTGCTGGCAGATCCGGCCGTGGAAGATATCCTGATCAACGGGTACGACAATGTGTTCGTATCCCGTGGCGGCCGCCTGGAACGCGAGCCCATGACGTTCACCGATGATGCGCACGTGTTGCGCATCGTCCGGCGCATCCTGGCGCCGCTGGGGCGGCGTCTGGATGAATCCAGCCCGATGGTGGATGCACGCCTGCCCGACGGCGGGCGGCTCAATGTCGTCATCGAGCCGCTGGCCGTGGACGGCCCCATGGTTTCCATCCGCAAATTCCGCAAGGACCCGTTGCGTCCGTCCGACTTGCAGGCACTGGGGACTTTCGACGAGGCCATTCATAACCTGCTGCAGGCCGCCGTGCACCAGCGCTGCAATATCCTGATCTCCGGCGGGACAAGTTCCGGCAAGACCTCATTGCTGAATGCGCTGGCATTCTTCATCCCGCCGCAGGAACGGGTCATCACGGTGGAAGATACTGCCGAGCTGTCGCTCAACCACCCCCATGTCGGCCGACTGGAGGCCCGTCAGGGCGGTTTTGACGGCAAGGGCGAAGTCAGCATCCGCGACCTGATCCGCAACAGCTTGCGGATGCGGCCAGATCGCGTGGTGGTGGGGGAAGTGCGTGGCGCCGAAGTCATAGACATGTTGCAGGCGATGAACACCGGTCACGAGGGTTCCATGGCCACGATTCACGCAAACTCCCCGCGTGAATGCCTATACCGGATCGAAATGCTGGCTGGTTTCGCGGGCTTCCAGGGCAGTGAGGACAGCTTGCGCCGCCAGATCGCCGGTGCGCTCGATTTCATTATCCAGATTGGCCGGCTGCCCAGCGGCAAGCGGCGTGTGCTGTCGATTACGGAAGTCACCGGCATGGGCGACAACGTGATTGCCACCCAGGAACTGTACCGCCACGAAACGGTATTGGGGCCGGACGGCTCGGAACTGGACCGCTGGGTGGGCCTGGGTATTCATCCGCATACCCCGAAACTGTCGGGCTATCGCGAAGAACAGCGGCAACGCCAGCAGGCCAGCCTGCCTGCCGCCGATACGCCGCCGAGCGGCGGGTTCTGGGGCAGGAGGCGCTGATGCTGGTTCAAGGATTGATTATCGGAGGCTTGGCTCTCCTGCTGCTGGCTGCCGCACTGTGGCTCTGGCAGCGTGGCACGCGGAACCAGGCGCAGGCCCAGTTGTCCTCGCACGTAGAGCAGGCCTTGCGCCAGCGCCAGGCAGGCAGCCTGGCTGACGGGCCCGTGGGCGCGGCAGTGGCGCGTCAATGGCGTGGCGACGGCGACCTCAGCAGTGTGTTGCTGCGGGCCGGCATCAACGGCGGCCCGGGGTTTGTCCTGCTCGCAATCGGCCTGCCGCTGCTACTGGCGTTGCTGGCGTGGCTGCTGATCGGTGCAGTTGCCGCAGTCGGCATCCTGATCCTGTCTGGCGTGCTGCTCAGCTTTTCCATCTGGTGGCGCATAGAAAAACGGCGCAAACGCATGGTGGCGCAATTGCCGGGCTTCCTGGAAGGCATGGTCAGGCTGATCACTATCGGCAACAGCATGGGAGCAGCGTTCCAGTCGTCGGCGGCCAATGTCGAGATGCCTTTGCGCGAAGCCCTGGATCGTGTGGCTGCCTTGTCGCGCTCGGGCAAGGACCTGGACGAAGCCATGCGCCAGGTGGCGCGCCAGTTCGACCTGCACGAGTTCTACCTGGCCGCCTCGGTGGTCGGGGTGGCCTTGCGCTTCGGGGGCCGCAGCGACCAGGTGCTCGAACGCCTGGCCGCTTTCATGCGGGATCTGGAGCAGGCGCGCATGGAAATGACGGCCATGTCGGCGGAGCTGCGCCTGTCGGCGTGGATTCTCGGGCTGCTGCCGATTGCCCTGGCTAGCTTCATTCTGTTCATGAACAACGACCTGTTCATGAATATGTGGGAAGACCCGCTGGGCTTCAAGATGCTGATAGGCGCCGCAGTCATGCAGACGGTGGGCGTGTTCTGGCTATATCGCCTGGCGAAATCGGTCTGATGGAGTAAGCAAAAGTGCTGGAAAAAATTCAAGCCGTTAATCCCAATCTGCTGCTGGCCATTGCTGTCTTGCTGGTGGCGCTGGCCCTGCTGACGCTGGGCCTGGGGCTGGCCGGGCGTGCCCTGCGCGCCCGCAAGCGGGCCCAGGAAGTCGAGCGCGTCATGGCCTTGCATGCCGGGCAGGTCTCCGATGGTGCGCGCCCCCAACTGGAAGAACGCCTGCAGCATGTCGTGCAGGAGGCCGCTGCACTGGGCGAGCGCTGGGAACAGGGCAAATTTGGCGATTCCTTGCTGGCCGCCGAAGACAAGGCCTTGATCGACCTCTGCGGCTTTGCCAATCCGGGCCGTGCCAGGGCCTTGTTCGTCTTCGGGCGGACCTTGCTGGCCCTGGCGCTGCCTTTGCTGGGCTGGCTGTTCATTGGCACGCCTGCCGTGCTGGGCAACCCGTTGCTGGGCGGCGTGCTGATTGTGTTTTTCGGTTTTGGCCTGGGCTGGATGCTGCCCAAATGGTGGCTGTCGGGCCGGGCGCAGGCCCGCAAGCTGGCTGCCGGCGATGAATTATCCCTGTTGGTGGATTTACTGCGCCTGCTGCAGGGCGTCGGCCTGTCCATAGACCAAAGCCTGTATGTGATCGTCAATGATTTCCGTGAGGTCATGCCGGTACTGAGCCAGGAATTGCAGCTGGCCACCGAGCAATATGCACATGGGCGCACGCGTGAGCAATCTTTCCAGCGCCTGGCCAAGGGCTTCGGGAACGATGACCTGGCCGCAATCTGCGCGCTGATCGACCAGGTGGACCGCCATGGCGGCGCAGTGCAGGAACCGCTGACCCAGTTTGCCGATCGCCTGCGTGAGAAGCGCCGCCTGGGATTGAAGGAAAAGGTTGGCAAGCTGACAGTGAAGATGACCGGCGTGATGGTGCTGACCTTGCTGCCTGCCTTGTTGATCGTGACGGGTGGAGCAGGGTTCCTGGCAGTACTGCGCGGCCTGTCGCGCATGGGAGGCGCATGATGGCGCAGCGCGAATCCTGGCGTTGGTGGTGCGTGCTGGGCTGCCTGCCCGTGCTGGCCGCCTGCGCGGGTAATGGGGACCAGAGCGCCTGGCGTGTGATGCAGGAACAGCAAAACCAGCAGGCCCAGCTGCGTGCGCGGGAAGAAGCCGAACTCAATGCGCAGGCTGCCAATGAGCCGGGCATGTTGCGGACCCTGGCACAGCAGAATTACAGCCAGCAACGCTATTTTGCCGCGCTGGCCTATGTGGATGACTATCGCCGCCGTTTCGGGAATATCGACGGCCTGGAAGCGATACGCGCCGATGCCTTGATGAAAACGGGGCAACCGGATGCAAGCCGCCAGGAGTACGAAGCCATGCTGCGTACCGCCAACCGGGCGCAGGGCCTGCATGGCCTGGGCTTGCTGGCAGGAGAGGCTGGCGACTATGTCCTGGCGGAACGTCATTTCCGCGAAGCTGCGGCCCTGGCGCCGACACAGCCCGAAATCCTCAATGACCTGGCCTATGCGCGCATCAACCTGGGTGATTATGCCGGGGCCCGTATCCCGCTGGGGCAAGCGCTGGAATTGGGCCGCGAGGAATCCACCGTGCTGGCCAACATGGCTTTGCTGCTGATGCTCGAAGGCCGCATGGCCGACGCGCGGCAACTGATGAATAGGGCAGGCCTGCCCGAAGAAAGCCAGGCAGGCATTGCGGTGCAGGCCGCCAGGATACGGGCGCAAGGGGTGCAAGGCGCGGCCTGGCAATCCCCAACGGCTTCCGATGCTGGGCTTGCGGCCGCCGTGCCGCCAGCCGCGGACGTGGCCGGGGTTGCTGGCGCGCCGGTGGTGACACGCGCTCCGGCGGCGCCGGAAAGCGGTGCGGCAATGTCCGGCACCCAGGCGCTGGCGGCACCCGTAGTGGCACCTGCAGCGGCACCCGTAGCGGCACCCGTAGCGGCACCTGCAGCGGCATTGGACAGCGGCCGTGTGGCCATCGTGCCCTTGAGCGCTGCGGGCAGTGATAGCAGCCGCAGGGCAGCGCAAGCGCCGCAAGCCTCGGGCCGGGATGAAATGGATGCGGGTTTGCTGCGCCGCGTCCTGGAACGTTTTAGATGAGATCTGCCGGACACCCGGCAGATCGGCGTGGCAGCTGTCCGTACGGCCGCTACGTCAACTGATTGACGCATTTGCAGGATTGACTGGATTCACTGGAGGCAACTCATGAAACAACCTTATCGCTATTTGCTGCTGGCGACTTGCCTGGCCGCAACGGCAGCACACGCGCAGAATCGCCCGTTGACCGGCGAAATGGCGCATACCCCGGCCGCACTCGGCCAGCGTGGCCTGGTCGTCGTGCCGGCCCAGCCCAGCGCGGTGACCGTGCAGGCCGTTGACGATGGCAGCGCATCCGATGTCGCTGGCGCGCGTGCCAGTATGGAGGCCATCCACCGTGGCGCCGAAACAACGCAGCCTGCCGTCGTGCAGGCGCCTGCGGTTACGCGCAACACCGTCCAGGTCGCGCCTGTCGTACACCCGCAGGTGGTCAGTACCGGTCAGGTGACACGCAGTCTGCTGGCCGCCCAGGCGACGGGAACCTTGAACGGACGCAACATTGCGGGCCAGGCGTTGCCTGCGCTGGGCGCTACTGCCGGATTGACCTGGCAGCGCTATGTGGACAGTTTCTCTCACCCGATTCCGGAATGGTTTGAGGAAAAGGTCGAAGACAACAGCAGCAACTAATGTTTTCGGACGATTGATTTCCCCCGCAGCGTGCAATCTGGAATGGTTTGCCTGCAGCGGGGGAAGTGCGGTGTTTTTGAGGATTGTTTCATGTGGATGCAGAGAGGCCGGCTGCCGGGGCGCCAGCGCGGTTCAATTATTTTGCCAGCGGCGGCAGCATTGATCGTATGCATGATCCTGTTGGCGTCGGCCAATCTGGGCTATCTGTTCTATGCGAAACGGGAAATTCAGAACGCGGCCGATTTGGCGGCCTTGAGCGGGGTTCAGTACATCCATGCCGATAGCTCGCCGGCGGCCAGCTGCGATTATGCAAAGCAGGAGGCTTTGCTGTCACTGCAGGATTATCTGGGCGGCAGCAAGATTGTGAAACTGGATGCGGCGGATATTACGCTGCAATGCGGTACCTGGAGCCGGGCCTACCCCGCGCCGGAATATTTCGACCCCAATCCGGTGGAGGGGAATTTCAACGCACTGAAGGTCATCATTGACCGGGGCGTTGCGCCCATGATGCCGTTTGCAGATAAGCAGGATGTCCATGCGTCGGCGATTGCGAAATCGGCAGTGCCGGTGGCGGCATTCCAGGTAGGGGCGGAATTGCTGCGCTTTGAAAACAATTCCGTGCTGGGGCTGGTATTGAAAGCGGTAGGCCTGGATATTCGCACGCTGAAAGTGCTGGATTCCGATGGCCTGGCAACGGCGAAGATAACGCCGGCAGGATTGCTGGACTTGCTGGGTGTCGACCTGGGGATAGACCACCTGGGCGTGCTGACGCCGGGAGGGCTGGCCAATATCGAAGACATCAGCTTGCTGCGCTTGCTGGATGTGTCCCTGTCGCTGATCACGGATTCGACGCTGTATGCGCAGCTGGATGCCTTGAGGCAGGAGCTGCTGCGGGTAGGGATAGGAGCAATCAAGATCCCCCTGCTGGGGACCAAGGACCAGCCGGGTCTGCTGGCGTTGCTGCAGCTGGGGCGCCAGGACGAATTCGACGCGGCGCTGGATCTGGAGCTTGGCCTGGGAGATTTGCTGGGGGCCGCCGTGGCGCTTGGGGTCAACGGCCATGCGGCGGACATCAATCTGCCGTCAGTGCTGGGCGCAGTCAAGGCCAAGGTAACCGTGGTCGAACCGCCCACCATCGCCATCGGCCCGGTGGGCACCCAGGGCTATAGCTCGCAGATCCGCGTCTCCCTGGATGTGGATACGCGCAATCTGCTGGGCGGGCTCTTGAATGTCCTGGTGGAGAACATCCTGGGCATCCGGGTGCACCTGCCCATCGCGGTGGATGTCGCCGATGCCGTCGGTACTTTGGAGGCCTTGAACTGTGGTGTGCCGCGCACCATGGACCTCTCGGTGCGTGCCAACGTTGCCAACATCTGCGTGGGTCGCATGGCTGAAGACAATATTATGTCGCATACTGCCCGTTGCGATGTTTATCTGGGCGAAGAACAATTACTCAAATTACTGCATATTCCTGTCCTGTCAGGCAAGATGCATTTGCCGGCGCTGGAATATGAAGACCATGTTTCCGGCCTGGGAATGGAAGTCGGAGAAATGCGGACGACGGAACCCAATCCCCTGGCTTTGGGAAATACCGTGGATCGTCTCGTGACTGAATTGCTGAATCTATTGGGTGGCTTGTTCCGTGAGCCGGATCCCTCTCCCTGGCTGGATGCTGATTACGATTCTGATGCCACGCGCAAGCATATGATTCAGCAATTGGTGCAAAGTTATCTTGATGTGCCGGAATTGGATAGCCAACTCAGGGTGACGAAAGGTGGTGCCTATCGTGTTTCCGGAATTACCGATCTGGTTTTGAATGGCGCAACGTTCCAGCGGGATGGCGAAACGATAAAGCTGGATCCATTGGTGGATTCCAACTTTGAATTTGATCATGCTATTGCCAAGACGTGTGTGTTGTTTGCCTGCCCGTCAAAAACATGGAATCGTGGCAGTTTTTCCGACGCATTCCATTCCTATACCAGTGTGCCTAGTGATTTGCTGAGTGCCCTCGGGATTTCCACCTTTGATAATGGTTATCGCAGTTGCGCCGGCTTGCTGAGTTCCATTCTTAATTGGAATGGCTGCGTTCAACATAATCTGACAAAATTATTGCAGGATCATCCTTCACATGTCGGAATGGATGATGCCACCATGCAGGATATGGTGAATCAGGTTAAAGATCCCTATGCCAATGAAGTCGCTTGTCGCGGCGTATTGTGCATGCTCCTGAAACCGGTGCTGAATGTATTAAAGCCCATACTCAATGGTGTGGGGGGCTTGCTGAGCGGGGTACTGGATCGCGGATTAGGCTTGCAACTGGGCCGGACGGAAATCAAGGCGCTGGATATACAATGCGAGCCAGCCAGGTTGGTCTATTAAATTCATAGTTGCTTTATTTGTCATTACTTAATTTGGGCGAATTTTTGCACTGAAAGAGAAACGACGTATGAAACCTTCACATGCATGCTCTTTTCTGATAGGGTGCTTCGTCCCTTTGGAGTCTCCTGATGGAAAATAGTGCGGAGATTCCGGAATTCGAGCTTTATGTCTGGGAGGGCAGCGCTGATATCGTTGCCCGCATAGAGCGAGTGTTTGCGGATTTGCCAGCCACTATCATTCCGGCCGAGCAGCCCGGCGTCAATCTGGCGCGGGACGAGTTGTGTCCCGCTGTCGCGCTGGTGTCTGTCTCGGTGATGGCCAATCATCGTTTTCAAGCCCTCGAATGGTTGAGTGCCCAGGCCATTCCCGTCATATGGATCGCGGCGACCACATCCTACCGTTCCCAGCACCAGCAGTTTTTCCCGCCTGAGCATTCCCACACCTTGCCGGCTGAATTCAGCCATGCAGAGGTGCGCAACATGGTGTTGAAGCTGGTCAGCGCCATTCAGCCGGTGGCGGCTCCGCCCAGTGTCACGCCACGTGAGGAAATCATTGCTGTTTCGCTGGAAATGCGCGAATTGCTGGGCGAGGCACGCATGGTCGCAGGTTGTCATTCCAATGTGCTGATCTACGGCGAAACGGGTGTAGGCAAGGAGCGGGTGGCGCGATACGTGCACGAGCACTCGGAACGCCAGGATGGGCCGTTCGTGGCGGTCAACTGCGGTGCAATTCCCGAAACCTTGTTCGAAGCTGAATTCTTCGGTCATGTCAAAGGGGCATTTACCGGTGCCATGGCGACCCGCAAAGGCTATTTCGAACAGGCCAGCGGGGGAACCCTGTTCCTTGATGAAATCGGAGAGTTGCCGCTGCAGCAGCAGGTCAAGCTGCTCCGGGTATTGGAATCACGCCGTGCCATGCGCGTTGGTTCTTCTCAGGAAATCGAACTGGACTTCCGGCTGGTGGCCGCAACCAACCGGGACCTGGTGGAGCAAGTGCGCCTGGGCGCTTTTCGGGCCGATCTGTATTACCGGCTCGCTGTCATTGAGCTTTACATTCCTTCGCTGGATGAGCGTGGACCGGCAGAAAAAATCGCCTTGTTCCGCGCCCTGATGGCACGCTACCTGCATGCTGTCGGAATAGATGACCCCATTCCGCCAGACTGGATGCTGGACCGCGTGGCTGCCATGTGCTTTCCGGGGAATGTACGTGAAATGCTGAACTTGGTGGAGCGGCTGGGGCTGTTGCGCCTGGTCCTGGGGAACTGGAACCCCGGACGTTCGGAGCAGGTCTTCAGCCGCATGCGCAGCCTGGGTTTCCTGCACGTGCCGGTGGCACCGGCAGACGAGGCCGTGATCAGCCAGACGCTCAGCGAAGCTGACCGGGCAGAGCGGATGAGGATTATCGCGGCTTTGGAAAAACATGCCTGGCGGCGTCAGGAGACAGCCGCGGCTTTGGGCATCAGCCGCAAAGCGCTGTGGGAAAAAATGCGCAAGCTGCAGATCCAGGCTGGCAGTGACGGCAGCGTTGCCTTGGGCGGTATTTATTCCTCGGCATAATCAGCCAGGCTCGCGTATCATGCCAGGCTTCTGTAATGGTCTTTGGGTCTTTATGAGATTGCGAAAGGCTGGCGGTAAAAAATCAGAATGAATCAGGTAAAAGGTTGAACAGTATGTTGACTCGAAAGGATTTTCAACCCACGCGCATCGTGCTGTACGGCTTGGCGCTGGCAAGCCTGGCGGCTTGTGCCAGCACGCAGCCGGATACCGGCAGCGCTGCCATGTCCCGGCCCGTGGTGACCCAGGCGACTGTCCAGGCCGCGCCGGCGCCGGCAGCCGCCAGTGCGGAAGTTCGTCCGCCTGCGGAACTGGCGCCGCCTTCGCTGGTGGCCCAGAGCTCGGCCGTGGAGCTGGAGCAGTTGATCCAGGACCGCAAGGTCAGCGAGTTGAGAACAACCTATAACGGCAGTTACGGTGCCAGCCTGCTGTTCAAGGCGGACGAGCTGCTGTATTACGTGGCGTTGTTCCAGCAAAAAGACTTCTGGCGCGTTTTCCGGACCAAGGATGAACGATTGGCCGAGGAGACTTACCGCGGCTTCAGCCAGCAAACCTATGAGTTGGCCGAGGCGGATGTCCGTCGCATCAAGTTGCAGGCCGAGCACGCGCACCTGGAGAAGGAGCTGATGCAGCGCGCCAACCGCCTGAATGCGCTGCAGACCGACCTGGCACTGCAACGCCAGCAGGAAGACCGCGTTGCTGCCCGGCAGCAGCAGGCGCAGCAGGATGCGGCGCAGCTGGCAGCCCAGCAAGAGGACGCGCAGAAGCAGTTGCGCAGCCTGCAACGGCAGATCGAGCGCCTCGAAGCCGAGCAAGGCAAGGCAATTCAAGGTGCCGGTGCTGCCGTGCGGCGCTGATCACATACGTATAGCGGTAAAACACCCCGGCCAGAGCATAGCCATTTGCTCTGGCCGGGGTGTTTTTATTGCGTCATCGACAAGGCTGCATCCCTGATATCAGTGATTGTCGTGGGTCTGGGAAAGACCTTTAATCATCAAGGCTTGCACCTGCTGATCGTGTTTTCCTGATTGGCCAGGTTTCTTCCAGACACTCTTCCCAAGGCCGATGATGCGTCCAATCAACACTCCGCCGTCCCCGACTGATACCAGCGTGCCATCTGATGAGCGCAGTTCTTTGGAGCCGGGCTCTCCGGCTGTGTTTGCCACGACGTTGCCGGGCCGTCGCGCAGACGGGCAAGATGATGGTTTTGATGCATTCGGGCCTGATGCAGGTCCTTGGGTCCTGGAAGGGCAGGTCTCATATGCCGATGATGTTGCGGAAGTGCCATGTGGCGACGCTTATGAGTTGGACCTGGATCCGGACCGTGTGGTCGACGCGAAAATTTTCGGGCAGGTCGAACACGACGGCGCTTATCCTGTATCGGTGGCGGCCTACACCCATGGCGGCCAGTTGATCGGACAGGCCATCAGCGATGCCGATGGCCATTTTGTGATACCGGGGGTGGCGCGATCCGGCATGCGACTGGTGGCGCAAACCTCAGGGGCGGCGCTGTCCGCGTATGACATCGGGCGGGAGATCCTGGCTGACGAACCATGGCATATCAATGTGCTGACCAGCCTGGTTGACCGTTTGCGGATCGCGACAGCTTGGCGCCATACCCAGGCCGAGCAGCGTATGCAGGATTTTCTGGGTATTGCCCGCCATGATGCTGTACAGATATCCGGGCCATTCCATCCGGGTTTCTCGCTGAAGGCCTTCATGGCTGCACAGCAGCAGACAGGGCTGGATCTGGATAGTTATATCAATCAGGTGGTGTCGGCAGCCCGGCAGGAACCCCACGCCACTGGCGCACTGAGCTTTGCGCGTGAGGCGCAGTCTTTCGGGGAAGCTGGCCGGCCTGACCGTCGGGCGGGACAGGTGCTGGCTGCGGGAGTTGATCCGCAGGAGGCCGCCAAATTCTTTCTGAGCAAGATCCTCAGCTTGCTCGATGGTGCGCTCAGCGATGAGGAAAAAGAGGAACTGTTTGGCGGCTTGCTGGTGAAGCTGGGTATTTTTTCCACGACCTCGCCCATGGAGAAAATGATTGCCCAGCTGGCCGAACAGGTCGCGGTCATTGTTGGAGACGTCAATGCCTTGCTGAAGAAGCTGAACAATGCGGAATTGAACCGGGTGGTCAGCCCGGTCAATGACATTATCCGCGCATGCTTCAGTATCAGTAATGACCTGAAAGCCTTGCAGGGATATACCAGCGAGGCTGACTATGCCATTCGCTCTGCAGTGATCCGTGAGCAGATCCAAAGCAAGCTGGGTGATACGCCGTATACCATCACGCAGCTTTTTATTGGCTATCCCGGGCAGTTGGGTGTTGGCAATACCGTGATGGATGCGTTGATGCAGACAATTCAGTGCAGCGAAGTGACGCATTTTTATGGTTACCCGGCGCAAGCGGTTTTCCAGCGTTATATGGCATCGCTGCGCGCATTCCAGGCATATATCCTCACCTTGAAGGTGATGCGCATGCTGTCGCTCAAATACCAGGAGCGAGAGCAGATTGACGAAACCTATCTATTGGAGCTTTGCCGCGCCGCCGTGCAGTATGACAAGGTATTCGAACAAATCAGTGTGACTGCACTGCCGCATGACAAGCTTTATATCGACTTGCGTACCGGGTATGGCTGGTGGGCCGACGCCTCATTGGCGAAATACTATGGCACCTGGCGTGATAAGGATGACCTCCAGCATGCTGAATCGAGATTGCCCGAGGCGGTAAGGCAGTTTGGCAGCCGCCCGTGGGAAGTACCGCAGCGTGCTGATATTGAAACTCCCTTCTTCAAGGAGTCGCAGCGGCGGGCGCTTAGCTTCAAGAGCTATATCATCGGTTTTGGCGGGCCTGCAGATGGTTTTTATGATGTGTCCGAAATCGAATCGGCGCCGAAGTTCAATTTCTGGCTGGACGACACGTTCCAGTCTCATACCGTTATCAATCCGGATCAGCGGCGGCCGCCGATAACAGTGCTGTCCTCACAGCGCGCCTATGCGCGGCCCAGCACCAATGAGCGTGATTTCAGGAAGACCAACGGGAGTAACTGCATCATCGGCCAGGGAAGCTGCGGCTGGGGGCAGGATTTTGGCAACTATGGGGGAGCCGGGAACTACTTCTATCCGGTGAACAAGCACGTCGTCAAACCGGAACAGTACTATCCCTGGGTGACATTTGCCGCGGTGCGTGAAAAATATAAAAACTTTGATCACGTCACCATCATGACGGCATCCTGATAGGGCAGGGTCTGGCGGCAGCCTGTGCCTGTTGATGCAGCCAGGTGTGTTGCCTGGTTGCGTTTCAGGCAGCGAAAAACAAAAAAAGCAGGCTGCATGCAGCCTGCTTTTTTGATTCCACGATGATGAAATCAGCCCGAAGGCTGTATCACAGGGCGCTTCAACCAGCAGAGGACGGGAAGCGCGCCTGTGTCATCAATCAGGCCATCGCCTTGATGGCGGAAGCCAGGCGGCTCTTGTGGCGAGCGGCCTTGTTCTTATGGATGATGTTCTTGTCGGCGATGCGGTCGATCGTGCTGGACGCCTTTTGGAAAATTTCAGAAGCAGCAGCCTTGTCGCCAGCAGCGATGGCCGCGCGCACACGCTTGATTGCCGTGCGCAGAGCGGAACGCAGGCTGGAGTTGTGCTTGTTGCGGGCCACCGATTGGCGGGCGCGCTTGCGGGCTTGTGCGGAATTGGCCATGTTGGTTGATTATTTATAGAAAAGAATTCTGGGAAGCCTATTATTCTATCAGCATTCCAGCATTATGCAAGCCCTGGCTCGTTCCAGATCCTGGCGGGCCACGACATGCGGGAATTGCCGCCAGCCTCGGGGAGGCTGGCGGCTCGTGTCAGGTCGCGAATCGGGACGTTCGGGATGCCTGTGAACCGATGGTTGCCAAAGATGCCTGGGCATCAAGAGCGATCAGTTCCTTGTTGGCGTACCCATGGCGGGATCACTGATGGAATCCTTGCCGGTTTCCACACGACCGGCAAACCGCCTGAGCCAGGCTGGCATGCGGCCGTTTTCGATACGGACAGTGAAATCATACCAGTGTCCGCTTGAGGATAGGTCCCAGAATGTTGTTTCCGCGCTGCCGGCAGGGACATTCAGCTCCCATTGCGCCCCGTTGTCGAAATAGGCATTGGCTGCAATGTGGAATACGCAGGCTTCATTGGTCGGATTCAGGGCATCCAGGTAGATATTGCCATTGGCGATGTCGTAGCAGACACGGATTTCCGGTTCCTGGGTGCTGCGCGGCTGGAGCTCGTTGAGATTTCCGGTGAAATGGCGATGGAAGCCGTTGGGCCCGAGCACCCAAAGGTCATAGCGTCCGTTGTTTTCCGCAACCGCTTGCCATTGGTCGGTCAATTGCAGGCCCGGGCCCACGACGTAACGCCTGGGGGTGCGGTCCAGGTGCAGCTTGTCGTAGACATGGAACAAGCAGGTGCTGCTGCCGGTATTGGAGAAGACCAGCTCCATGGTGCCGTCGCTGGTATTGGCACGGCCGCTGACGTGGGGCTCGTAGGGCAGGGCGCGCGAGGGCCGGATGCCGGTGGCCTGCTGCGGCAGGGTCTGCACATACTCGTTGGGCAGGGGAACCTGCGCCAGTTGCTCCTGCGCCTTGCGCAGCGCGTCGGCAGCATTCTTTTCCAGTTTCAGCAGGTCCGGCGCCTTGTCCAGATTCGGATTCACGAAATCGAAGGCTGAAGTCAGGTCGCCGAATACTGCGCGGCGGTAGGGGCTGATATTGCTTTCCTTGACGCCGAAGCGGGCTTCCAGGAAGCGCAGTACCGAGGTGTGATCGAAGTTTTCCGAATTCACCCAGCCGCCGCGACTCCAGGGCGAAATGACATACATCGGAACGCGCGGTCCGGGGCCATAGCAGTCCTTGTCCGGCAGGGGCATGAAGGTGCCCAGCACACGGTTGTGCTGGAAGTATTCGTAGGACAGGTCCTCGTCGACCAGCGTGGCGCGGCCGCTCATCTTGCCATTCTTGTCCAGCGAGGGCGCACAGGGCGGCGGCACGTGGTCAAAGAATCCGTCATTCTCATCAAAGTTGACGATCAGTACGGTTTTGCTCCAGACCTCAGGATTGGCGGTCAGTGCATCCAGAACTTCCTGCGTATACCAGGCGCCCTGTATCGGCGATGACGAGCCGGGGTGCTCCGAATATTCGGCCGGCGCCACCACCCAGGAAACCTGCGGCAGCGTGCCGGCGGCGATGTCGCGCCGGAAGGTTTCCAGGAAGCCCCCGTCGGGCATGGTATTGGCGATCCCCTTGTAGAGCGGGTTGCCGGCGTTGTCGGTGGCAGGGTCGTATGCCGGGTTGCTTTTGCGGTCATGGTAGACCGGTTTGCCCGAATCGCGGTTGGCCTTGCGATACTGCTTGAAACCCACCAGCGGGTTGTCGGTGAAGTTGTTGGGCATGTTCTGGTAGACCATCCAGGACACGCCTGCCTGTTCCAGCCGCTCCGGATAAGTGGTCCATTCGTAGCCCATGCGCAGAATATCGTCGGCGACGTTGATGGAGTCCCAGGCGTTGTTCACGACCACGCGCTGGTCTTCGGTCGTGGCGCCGTTGGTGCCGGTCCAAAGGAACATGCGATTGGTGTTGGTGCCGCCATGCAGTGAACAGAAATAGGCGTCGCAGATCGTGAATGCATTGGCCAGCGCAAACTGGAACGGCAGCTCCTGTTCCTTGTAGTACCCCATGGACTGGGATTCCTTGTGCTTCGGCCATTCCGTCATGCGGCCCTTGTCCCAGGCATCGCGCGCATCGTTCCAGCTGTGTGGCGTGCCGCTGACACGCTGCGCATTACCGTTGGTCTGGTCCAGGTGATACGGCAGGATGGGGCGTTTGCCGTCCGTCTGCTGCCAGACGCTGCGGCCATCGGGCAACGGGATCGTGATACGGTCGCCGAAGCCGCGCACGCCGTGCAGGGTGCCGAAGTAGTGATCGAAGGAACGGTTTTCCTGCATCAGGATCACGACGTGCTCGACATCCTTGATGGTGCCGGTGCGATTGTTGGCCGGGATCGCCAGGGCTTTGCGGATGCTGGGCGGGAACAGCCCCAGGCCGGCCGCGCCACCTGCGCCATACATGGCCTGCATCAGGAATTGACGCTTGCGATTCGAAAAGGACGGGTCAGACATACCTTGTATCCGGAAAGAGTGGGCAACGGTCTTCCCGGCATGAGAACGTCGGGCAGCCATGAGTCGAAGGCGGGCGATCATGGCGGCAGCGGTAGCTCAAGTTGAGTGTCTTGGGCTGCGGTAGGCGGATGCGCCAGGTGGCATGCCATGGTGGCTCCTGCTTCTGCTGGCATCTTCAGCTGTACGTATGAAATCCCGATGAAGCAAGCGGCAATTCGGCTGATGGAGTGATCAGAAAAATGATCATCAGGTAACAAGCCGCTTCAGGATTGCCAGGGCGCGCGCAACCCCGCAGGCCTGAAGAGCCGGTGGGAATGTGGGGCGGGCAGGGCTCACGCGCGCCGGATGGCCGGCGGGCGGGATGAAGCCGGTGTGGCGGAGACTAGCGCCGGAAGTCGGACGGGCGCATACCGCTCAGGAACAGCACGGCAAAGTAGCTGAAGGCGGCGGCACCTGCGACGCCTGCGAGCAGCAGCACACGCATCCAGGGAGTGGTTTGCAGCGCGATCCAGTCGATGTGCTGGTTGGCGCTATACAGGATGGCGGCCATGGCGGCCAGGCCCAGGGGCATGCGCCAGGCGTAGCGCGTCCAGCTGGCGCCGGGGCGGTAGATGCCGCGCTTGAGCAAACCGCGCAGCAGGGCAATGGCATTGATGCACGCGCCCAGGCCGATGGACAGCGCCAGGCCGGCATGGCTGAGCAGTGGTACCAGCGCCAGGTTGAACACCTGCGTGATGATGAGCACGAAAATGGCGATCTTCACCGGGGTGCGGATATCCTGCTTGGCATAGAAACCCGGGGCGAGGATCTTGACCGACAGGATGCCGATCAGACCGATGGAGTAGGCTGCGGCGGCAGTCTGCGTCTGGCTGACGTCGATGGCCTTGAATTCACCGTAGTGGAACAGGGTGGCAACCATGCCTTCGGAGAGCATGGCCAGCGCCAGCGCGGCCGGCAGGCCCAGCAGCAGGGTCAGGCGCATGCCCCAGTCCAGCAGGCGGCTGTAGGTGTCTATGTCCTGGCTGGCATGCGCGCGCGACAGGCTGGGGAGTAGTACCGTGCCCAGCGCGATGCCCAGCAGTGCCGTGGGAAATTCCATCAGGCGGTCGGCAAACGACAGCCAGGTAACGCTGCCGGAAGGCAGCCAGCTGGCGATATTGGTATTGATAAGCAGGGAAATCTGGGCTACGGAAACACCCAGGATGGCCGGGAGCATCTGTCTGCCAATGCGGCGGACGGTTGGGTCCTGCCAGGCCTGGCGCACCGAGCTGCGGCGCCAGCTGGGCAAGACGCCCAGGCGCGCCAGCGCCAGCCACTGCACGGCCAGCTGCGCCACGCCGCCCGCCATGACGCCAATGGCCAGCGAATAGATGGCGGGTTCTATGCGCGGCGCGAGCCACAGTGAAGCCGATATCATCGCCACGTTCAACAGCACGGGCGTGAATGCGGGAATGGCGAAACGGCGCCAGGTATTGAGCACGCCCGAGGCGAAAGCGACCAGCGACATGCACAGGATGTACGGGAACATGATGCGCGTCATGGTGACGGCCGCATCATAGCCGTTGCTGCCGCCGGCTTCGTTCAGGCCGCTGGCAATGAGATAGACGATCCACGGCGCGGCCAGGACGCCCACGGCCGTGACCGCCATGAGGATCAGGGTCAGAATCATGGCGACCCGGTCCAACAGTTCCTGCACTCGCTCTTCGCCGTGTTCTGTCTTGACCGCGCCCAGAATGGGAACGAAGGCCTGGGAAAAGGCGCCTTCGGCAAAAAGGCGGCGCAGCAGATTGGGGATGCGGAATGCGATCCAGAAGGCGTCGGTCAGGGCGCCGGCCCCGTAGGCGCGGGCAATGAGAACATCGCGCACCAGTCCGGTAATGCGGGAGAGCAGCGTCAGGCTGCTGACGGTGGCGGCGGAACGAAGCAGGCTCATGGGGCGGTGAAAAAAGACGTGGCGGGAGTCACTGGCACGAAGGGTGATGCAAGGACGGCGGGCGCAGGTCCGGCAGTACGGTCACGGCCCGTTGCCGATAAAAAAGGGTCCGAAAACCAAACCGCCAGGCACTGGGCCTGGCGGAGAACAAAGGACTGGCCTGGCAAGGCTGTCGGTCAGCTCTTCAAGGCAGCTTCGATGCGGGCCTGGATGGCATCGACTTCACCCACGCCGGCCACCTTGCGGTAACGCGGCGCGGCCTGGTCGCCGCTGTCGGCCCATTGGGAATAGTAGTCCACCAGCGGGCGGGTCTGTTCCTGGTAGACCGCCAGGCGTTTGCGAACCGTGGCTTCGCTGTCATCGTCACGCTGGATCAGGTCCTCGCCGGTTTCGTCATCCTTGCCGGCGACTTTGGGCGGGTTGTAGCGCACGTGGTAGCTGCGGCCGCTGGCCGGGTGTACGCGGCGGCCGCTGATGCGGTCGATGATGTCGTCTTCCGGGACGTCGATCTCGATGACGTAGTCCAGCGCAACACCGGCGTCCTTGAGTGCGTCAGCCTGGGGGATGGTGCGCGGGAAACCGTCGAGCAGGTAGCCTTTCTCGCAGTCCGGCTGTTGCAGGCGATCACGCACCAGGCCGATGATGATTTCATCGGAGACAAGTTTCCCTGCATCCATGATTTTCTTGGCTTCCAGGCCGAGAGGTGTGCCGGCCTTGACAGCGGCGCGCAACATATCGCCGGTCGATATCTGGGGGATACCGTACTGGCGTGTGATGTAGGCGGCCTGGGTACCCTTGCCCGCACCGGGGGGGCCAAGCAGAATGAGACGCATGGGAACTCCTGTGGTTGTTATGTCTTGCTGGCGGAGATGAATTGCCTTGTCGCGTTGCGATGAGTGCCCAAACACTGGCGGTCAATAGTGTTGAGCCACTACCGGCGTGCTTTTATTGTGCACTGCGCATATAACGCGGAAGGCATTTTTATAACCGATTTGCGCTTGCTTCGTATTGCGTGGATATGGGGATTTCCCCTGTACCTTGGAAAAATGCTTGCCTTTCCTGGGAGGGCCTGCCAGTCATTTGCTGGGCAGGCTGGGGATCAGTGCTGCGCGGCGTTGTCCTGGGATTCCAGCTTGCGGGCTTGCTCTACCAGCATGACGGGGATACCGTCACGGATGGGAAAGGCCAAGCCGGCGCCGCGCGAAATCAACTCGCCGCGCTGTGCGTCATATTCGAGACGGCCCTTGGTCAGGGGGCAGACAAGGACCTCAAGTAAGCGGGTGTTCATGTTTCGATTTTATCCCTTTTTTTACCCGTTTCCATCCTGGCCGGGCGCATTCATTGCATGCGCCTGCCCATTGGCGGGCAAGGGCAGGCGCGCCAGCCAGTCCGCAGGCTGGAAGGATGGTGCGGCATGCACCACCCACAGGCGGTCGTCCGCCAGCGCACGGCATTTGGTGGCGTCCTTGGCGGTAATCAGGATGCGTTCGGCTTGCAGGCGGGCGAAAGGATTGTCGTCATACGCATGATGGTCTGGCAGCGGCAGGGTTGTATCGAGGCGCAGCCCCTGCTGGCGCAGCATGGCAAAGTAGCGGGCAGGGTTGCCGATCCCGGCTGCCGCTGCCAGCGGCAGTCCGGCCGATTCAGCGGTGAACATCGCGGGCGACAGGCTGCGCCCACTGGACAGGTGTTCGTAGCGTTCGGGCTGCAGGCTCATGCTGACAGCCATGGGCCGCTGGGCTGTCGTGGTAGTCGCCTTGGCGGCACGAGCGGGCAGCGCTTGGCGGTTGGTGATGATGATGTCGGCATCCTGCAGGCGTTCCACAGGCTCGCGCAACGGGCCGGCGGGCAGCAGGCGGCCGTTGCCGGTGCCGCGTTCGTCTTGCACGACGATTTCGATGTCGCGTTGCAGGGCAAGGTGCTGCAGGCCATCGTCGCAAATCAGGATGTCGATATCCGGCCAGCGGGCCAACAGGGTCTGGGCTGCCAGTGGCCGCTTGGGGTGTACGCCGACCGGCACGCCGGTGGCGGCGGCAATCAGCGCGGGTTCATCGCCATAAAGCGTGGCGTCCAGCGGTGCCATGCCGCAGCGCGGCGCGGCGCCGATGTCAGCGCCATAGCCACGGCTGATCACGCCAGGATGCCAGCCCTGCGCACGCAGCGCGTTGACAGTGGCGATGGTCACGGGCGTCTTGCCTGTGCCGCCGACATAAATATTGCCGATGACAATGACGGGTACCGGCGCGCGCCAGGACGGTTTGCGGCCGGTGGCATAGGCTGCGCGCTTGTTGCGCACGTGCCAGGCGGCGAGCGCACCCAGCGGGCGCAGCAAAGTGGAGAGCCAGCCGCCTTGCTGCCACTGATGCTGCACGAAACGGGTCAGGCTTGCACGTAATGGGGAGGGCATGCGGCGAAAGGCGGCAGGGTGTCGGAAGAAGGGGCGCAAGAGCGGACGCGGGGCCCGGTCCGTGGGCCGCATGACAGGCGCTGCGCTGCCGCAATGCGGCCAAACGACTATGCTAACGCATAAGAACGCAATCGGGGAGTGGCTGGCTCGCGCACGGCAGATCCATTCCTGGGGTGCTGTGTATCTTTATGGCTGCTGAGTGCAGGCGCTGGTGGGGCGCCCAAGCTATCCACAGAATCTGTGGATAATTCTGTGGGTAAGAGTGTGGAAGGCAGCGTCATTGCTGGCTGTAAGCTGGGCTGCTCAAAATTTGACTTATTGTGGAAATAATCAAAAATTCAATAAAAACAATAAGTTGCGGGTTTAATTTGAAGCGGATACTGATCTTGAGCCATTTCTGGCACTCAAGGTATGATGGCGGTCCGGCTTGACTTTTCTGTGGACAGTTGTTCCTGATATATGACTTTTTCTCCTCGCCGCCGCTTCGAATCTCCTGCCTGTGTCGTCCCCGCCGAAGAGGATATCCATCGGGAAACAAAGGGTTTTCCCGATGGGGGCGATCCGCAGGATGAGGCGTTTCCGCCTGCAGGCGGCCGTAGTCGGCCGCCCGTTTTGAGCGTCTGGCAATTGAACCAGCAAGTCAGTGACATTCTGGAAGCAGGTTTACCGCAACAATGGGTGGGGGGAGAGGTTTCCAATTTCACCCGGGCGGCGTCAGGGCACTGGTATTTCACACTCAAGGATGCGCGGGCCAGCGTGCGGGCCGTCATGTTCCGTGGGCGCGCCCAGGCCGTCGGCTTCGAGCCGCGCCAGGGGGACAAGATCGAGGTCCTGGCACGCGTGTCAGTCTATGCGCCTCGTGGTGAATATCAATTGCAGGTCGAGGGCATGCGCCGCGCGGGTCTGGGCGACCTCTATGAAGCGTTTTTGCGCTTGAAGGAAAAACTGGCGGCGCTGGGCCTGCTGGATGCGGAACGCAAGCGTCCCATTCCTGTTCTGCCTCGCGCGATCGGCGTGGTGACCTCACTGCAGGCCGCAGCGCTGCGCGACGTGTTGTCGGCACTGGCGCGTCGTGCGCCCAATGTTCCGGTCATTATCTATCCCGCGCCGGTGCAGGGCGACGATTCCGCCGCGCGGTTGCGAGAGGCTGTGCTGACGGCAGGGCGCCGGGCGGAAACCGATGTTCTGCTGGTCGTGCGGGGGGGCGGCAGTATCGAGTCGCTGTGGAGTTTCAATGATGAAGGCCTGGCGCTGGCCATCGCCAACAGCCCGGTGCCGGTGATCAGCGGTGTGGGGCATGAAACGGATTTCACCATTGCCGATTTCGTGGCAGATCTGCGGGCCCCCACGCCGACGGCAGCCGCCGAATTGGCGTGCGTGCCCAGGGCAGACTGGCTGGCACGCCTGGCGACATTGGGGCGCGGCTTGGCGCGCGCCCAGCGGCGGCGCCTGGAATTATGGGCGCAACGGCTGGACTACGCCCAGGCCCGCATGGTGTCGCCGGCGCAGCAATGGGCGCAGCGTCGCGAACGCCTGCAGGCCCGGCTGGCTTCCATGCAGGCCAATGTCCGGCACCAGCAGTCCAGGCGCAGCAGCCAATTGGCCTTGTTACAGGCAAGGCTCGCCCACGCTGTGCCGGACCCCGAGCGGCATGGACAGCGCCTGGCGCAACTGCGCCGTGACTTGGCCCAGCGTGCGCAAGGTGCACAGGAGCGTCGCCAGCGCAAACTGGAAAATCTGGTGGCTCGCCTGCGCACGCTGAATCCCGAAAATACCCTGGCGCGTGGTTATGCCATCGCCTGGAGCGAGGCTGGCCATGTCGTGACCGATGCTGCTGCACTGGCAGCCGGCCAGCCGCTGACCTTGCAGTTGGCGCAGGGTAGCAGGCAGGTGGCGGTCATGGGTCCGGATGGCACCGGCCACAGCCAGGAAAAACCTGCGGCCCAGAGGCGTATGCCAACAAAGGCGCAGCCGCGTGCGGCAGCTCGGCGTCCAGTCGGACAGGACGCAGACACGGATAATCAGGGCAATCTGCCTCTGTAAGAATAGCGGCATGGGATGCCCGCTATGCTGCGCCCGCCATGACTTCGATGGCGAGCGGGCCTTGCGTGCGATCTTAAATACGGAATTACTGATTTTGGGACTATTCCCAGTGTGCCTCTGAGGCAAATTATTCCGCCGCACAATCCCATATTGATGGCATGGGATCTATCTCACATCCAAATTGCCCATTAGCTTATGGAATTTCCTAATTGGCAAATGCGCCTGGCAAGGCGAGGATCGGCTCTTGTACTGGTGCATCGTGCCTTCAGGCCCCAGACGTCCGACCTCAGGCCGGGCGTCTGGGCGTACTCAGGGCTGGGCCGGTGCCGGCAGCCCGCGCAATACGGCACCTGCGGCAAAGCCGCGCTCGGCAAACCAGCCTTGCGGCATTTCCAGCGCCTGGCTGACCGGTTCTTCCGAGCAGTGAGGCGTGTCGTCCTGGGGTTGCATGTCGGCAATATTGACAATGCTGCCCTGCTTGTCCAGGAAAGCGATGCTCAGGGGGATATAGGTGTTGCGCATCCAGAAACACTGGACTTCAGGCGCTTCGAAGACGAAAAGCATGCCGGCGTTGGCGGCCAGTTCACGGCGGAACATCAGCCCGGTCTGGCGTGTTTCAGGGGTATTGGCGACCTCGGCATGGATCAGATGCATGCCTGCCTGAATTGTGATGACAGGCAAAGGTGCGGCAGGGTTGCCCTGGACGGGCAGGGCAGCATTGGCCAGTAACAGGGCTGACGCCCAGGCGAAGGCGCCAGCACGGCGCTTGAACAGGTAAGCAATGGACATGTTGCAGCAGGGCAGCAGGTGCGATGGAAAGGGTTGGGAAGCCGGTACGGACACAATGCCTGAATGATAACGGTGTCGCGGGCCTGGCGGGAACGGCTGGCGCTGCAATGGGCGAGGGCGCCGGGGCGGCTATGCCTACGCGCAGGGAAACTGGGCGTGCCAGCCGGTGCACTGCCTGGGCGGCAGCAGTCTGGCTGACGGAAAAGTGTGGGTTGGGAGGGGCGGCGGATATCCGGCGATGCTGCCTTCAGGCACAGGGGGAGCGCAAGGCGGCGCAGGGTGGAACCAGCCGGTGCAGGCACCGGGAAGCCAGCCCTTCCTGAGTGGAAGGGCTGGTTAATCGGCCACGGAAGCTTAGGCGGAAGTAATATTCAGGGCTTGTTTGCCCTTCGGGCCCTGGATGATGTCGAAGGCAACCTTCTGGCCTTCCTTCAGGGTTTTGAATCCTTCCATCTGGATGGAGGAAAAGTGAGCGAACAAGTCCTCGTCGCCGTTGTCGGGCGTGATGAAGCCAAAGCCCTTGGCGTCATTGAACCACTTGACGGTACCCGTGGATTTTTCAGTGGACTCGGTTTGAGTGGAAGCAGTAGTGTCGGACATGCAAACAGCCTCATGAATCGAGTGAAACGGTCCGGCATGTACGGCTGCCGGTTCTCCGATATTGATAATGCTTGGGCTGTCGGGTCACCGTCAAGTGTTGCAAACCCTTAAAATGTAGCCAATGACATAAATACATTGTTTTAAATCACGTTTTGGGCCGATTTCGGGCTTGAGGCGGGGTTACTGATTGTTGCTTGTGCCGGGCGTGCCGGTACGGGGATGATGACAATTTCCTCCCCGATGCGGCGCCCGCATTGTTCTTTGGCGCATCGGGCGCCGGTCAAATATCCTACAATACAAGAATGATTAGCATTAATCTTGCCGCCCAGAGCGGTGTCGAAACTACCGTCGTGGCCCCGCCCGCACCAGCGGAGCAGAAGGTCGGGCCGCCGCCGCTGTACCAGGTCATCCTGCTCAACGATGACTACACGCCGATGGAATTCGTCGTCGAGGTGCTGCAGAAATTTTTCGGCAAGGGCATGGAGGAAGCGACTCGCATCATGCTGCAGGTGCATCATGAAGGTCGGGCGGTCTGTGCGATCTATCCGCGTGATATCGCCGCCACGCGTGTGGCGCAGGTGTCCCGGTATGCGCGTACGCATCAGCATCCTTTGCAATGCGTTATGGAATCTACCTGATTTCCGTGTTTTGCCTCTCGGGAATGGTGCGCAGCACGGATCAGCATAGAATATAAACCTGTCTCATCGTCCGCCTCGAACGATAATGGAGGGAGCGTCGTGATTTCCCAAGAGCTTGAAGTCAGTCTGCACATGGCGTTCGTCGAGGCGCGCGCCGCCCGTCACGAATTCATCACCGTTGAGCACTTGCTGCTGTCGCTGCTGGATAACGTTTCGGCGGCTGAAGTACTGCGCGCCTGCAACGTCGATCTTGAATTGCTGCGCAGCAATTTGCGCCAGTTCGTGGCCGAGAATACGCCCGTGGCGGCAGAGGGTGCCGAAGTCGACACCCAGCCGACCCTGGGGTTCCAGCGCGTGATCCAGCGCGCCATCATGCATGTGTCGTCCAGTGGTGGTACCGCGCGCAAGCCGGTCAGCGGCGCCAATGTCCTGGTCGCCATCTTTGGCGAAAAGGATTCGCATGCTGCCTACTACCTGCAACAACAAGGGTTGACACGGCTGGCTGTCGTCAACTACCTGTCGCATGGCATTGCGCCCAAGGCGACTGAAGAGGCGCCGGAATCGCCTGCGCCCCAGCAGCCCCGCACGCCGCAATCCGAAACGGGCGACAACCGCCAGCAATCGCCGCTGGAACAGTACGCGCACAACCTGAACGCTGCCGCGCTGGCGGGCCGCATCGACCCGCTCATCGGGCGCGAAGAGGAAGTCGAACGCGTCATCCAGATTCTCTGCCGCCGGCGCAAGAACAACCCCTTGCTGGTGGGTGAGGCCGGTGTCGGCAAGACTGCCATCGCTGAAGGCTTGGCCTGGCGCGTAACGCGTGGCGACGTGCCGGAGATTCTGTGCGAAACCCAGGTTTACGCACTGGATATCGGTGCCTTGCTGGCCGGGACCAAATACCGTGGCGACTTCGAGCAGCGCCTGAAGGCGGTGCTCAAGCAGCTCAAGGGCAACCCGAACGCGGTGCTGTTCATCGACGAGATCCACACCTTGATCGGTGCCGGTTCTGCGTCTGGCGGTACGCTGGATGCTTCCAACCTGCTCAAGCCTGCCTTGTCCTCGGGCCAGCTCAAGTGCATGGGCGCGACCACCTATACCGAGTACCGCGGCATTTTCGAGAAGGATTCGGCGCTTTCGCGGCGTTTCCAGAAGGTGGACGTTGCCGAGCCGACAGTGGCCCAGACCGTACAGATTCTGCGCGGCCTGAAAAGCCGCTTCGAATCCCACCACGGCGTGCGCTACGCCAATACGGCGCTGGTGGCCGCAGCGGAATTGTCCGCACGCCATATCAGCGACCGGCATCTGCCGGACAAGGCCATCGACGTCATTGACGAAGCTGGCGCGGCACAGCGCCTGCTGCCCAAGTCCAAGCAGAAGAAGGTGATCAGCCGGACCGACATCGAGGCCATCGTTGCACGCATGGCCCGCATTCCGCCGCAGTCCGTTTCGACAGACGACCGCAATCGCCTGGCCAGCCTGGAACGCGACCTGCAAGCAGTGGTCTTCGGCCAGGACCCCGCCATCGAAGCGTTGGCGGCGGCGATCAAGATGTCGCGCTCGGGCCTGGGCAAGACGGACAAGCCCATCGGTTCTTTCCTGTTCTCCGGTCCAACGGGGGTAGGCAAGACCGAAGTGGCGCGCCAGCTGGCGTTCACGCTCGGGGTCGAGCTGCTACGTTTCGATATGTCCGAGTACATGGAACGCCATGCGGTGTCGCGCCTGATCGGCGCGCCGCCGGGATATGTCGGCTTTGATCAGGGCGGCTTGCTGACGGAGGCCGTCAGCAAGCACCCGCATTGCGTGCTGCTGCTCGATGAAATCGAGAAGGCGCATCCCGACGTGTTCAACATCCTGCTGCAGGTGATGGACCACGGCGCGCTGACGGACAACAACGGCCGCAAGGCAGACTTGCGCAACGTGATCTTGATCATGACCACCAATGCCGGTGCGGAAAGCCTGAGCAAGCGTTCGATCGGCTTTGCCCAGAGCGAAACGCGTGGCGATGAAATGGCGGAAATCAAGCGCCTGTTCTCGCCGGAGTTCCGCAACCGGCTGGACGCCATCGTGTCGTTTGCCCCCTTGTCGCGCGACATCATCCTGCGCGTGGTGGACAAGTTCCTGCTGCAACTGGAACAGCAGCTGCACGAAAAGCGTGTCGAGGCGACTTTCACCGATACGCTGCGCGAGCATCTGGCAGCGGAAGGTTTCGATCCGCTGATGGGTGCGCGTCCGATGCAACGCCTGATCCAGGACACGATACGCAAGGCGCTGGCTGACGAACTCCTGTTCGGCAAGCTGACGCAGGGCGGTTCCGTGGTGGTGGATCTGGATGGCAACGGCAATGTCGTTCTGAACTTTCCGAAACAGGACGATGCCCAGGCCAGTGGTGCAGGCAGCGACCGCCCCGAAGAAGCTTTGGCGGATTGAACCACTGCCTGTAAATGCCCGACTGATGGCAGCCATTGCGGGCTGCCATGAAGAAACCCGGCCAGTTCACATTCTGGCCGGGTTTTTTATTCGCGTGGCAGGGCTCAGCGGGTGCCGGTGCTGCCGAATCCACCGGTACCGCGGTCGCTGCTTTCAAAATCTTCCACGACTTCGAATGCCGCCTGGACGACGGGAACAATGATCATCTGGGCGATGCGCTCCATGGGTTCGATGACGAAGGCTTGCTGGCTGCGGTTCCAGACCGAAACCTGCAGCTGGCCCTGGTAGTCCGAGTCGATCAGGCCCACCAGATTGCCCAGTACGATGCCGTGCTTATGGCCCAGGCCGGAGCGGGGCAGGAACATGGCGGCGTAGCCGGGGTCGCCGATGTGGATGGCCAGGCCGGTGGGAATCAGGGCCGTAGCGCCCGGCGCCAGTTCCAGCGACGCATCCAGGCAGGCGCGCAGGTCCAGTCCGGCGGAGCCTGGCGTGGCATAGGCGGGCAGCGATGCCGCCATGCGCGGGTCCAGGATTTTCAGGGCGATGGTTTTCATGACTTGTGTCCTGTCTTGTATCAAAAAGCTTGGGTCTTGAAGTTGCTGGCGATGCGGTGCGAATACCGGGCGCGTGGGGCCGGCCTGTAGTCGGGCCGGGACTCAGTGTCCGGTGTTCGGATAATCGTCGTCTTTCTTGATGGCAGGGCGTTTCTTGCCCTTGTCCGGCTCATTGCCGGATTTGATCGAGTGGCGGATGGAAAAGATGACGAACACCGCCACGATGATGAAAAACAAGCCTTCCGGCCTGGGGTTGTTCAACATGTCCCCGACAATATTGAAGAGGGGCACGAAAACCACTATGGCAATGAGCAAAGGCCAGTTGGAGCGTTTCTTCCTGCTTGCTGCTTCCGGCCTTTCCTGGGGCGAGTCGGCTGCGTTAGGCGCCGTTGACTCGGGAACATTGCCATAGTTGCCGTAGCTGGCGGAGTTGCCCGTTGAGACCGACTGCGATGACGGTTTCTGGGCCTGCCATGCGCTACCCAGCCCCAGGCTGTCGGATGCGGCGGGAACAGAGGCGGCCGTGGACTGCCTGGGCGTTGCGTTGCCTTGGGATGTCCGGGACGTCTGGGAGGCTGGCCGCGAGCTTGCCGTTGCACCGGCAGCCGAAGCCTGTGCTGCTTTCCGTTTGGCCTCCTGCAATGCTTTTTGCGCGGCTAGCTGGATGGCTCGTGCTGCCGCCGGCTTGCGAGTGCTGCCCGCATTGCCTGCGTTGGCCTCGGGCAGTCCGGAGGTGCCGGCCTGGCTGCGTTGCGTCAGCTTTTCGATATAGGCGGCGTAATCGCCTTTGGGGGGCGTATCGTCATGCAAGGGCATGCGCTTCTCCTGGGGCCCTGGGCTTTCCTGGCCACCCGGCACGCGCAGATGGCGTGCCGGGCGGCGGGGAATCAATCAGGCGCTGTGATGGCGTTGCGGTGCCCGGCGGGCGATTTCGCCTATCAGGCGCCGGGCGGCGCTGAGCTTGTCTGCCGCAGGAAGGTGATGGCAGCCTGCGGCGTCAAACAGGCTCAGGCGGGTGTCGTCGCCATCCATGACATCCTGTGCAAGATTACCGACCAGCAAGTCTATGCCTTTGCGTTGGCGCTTTTCCTCGGCATGCTGAACCAGCTTTTCGGTTTCAGCGGCAAAGCCGACGCACCAGGGGCCATCAGGCAGGGCAGCGACGCTGGCAAGGATATCGGGATTCGGGATGAATTCCAGTACTGGCACGCCACGGCCGTTATCGGTTTTCTTGATCTTGTGCTCGGCAGGATTGGCTACCCGCCAGTCCGCGACGGCGGCGACCGCAATGAAAATATCGGCTTCGCCAGTACGGCTCATGACGGCTTGATGCATTTCCAGGGCAGTGTGCACGGAAATGCGCTCGACGCCATAGGGGGCGGCCAGCGCCGTCGGGCCCGAAACCAGGGTGACGTCGGCCCCCGCCTCGAAGGCGGCGCGTGCCAGGGCATAGCCTGTTTTGCCCGAGGAGCGGTTGCTGATGACGCGTACCGGGTCTATGGGTTCGGAAGTCGGGCCTGCTGTCAGCAGCACCCGTTTGCCCTGCAGCACCTTGGGCTGGAAGAAGGCGATGATTTCCGCCAGGATCTCCGCTGGCTCGAGCATGCGGCCGTCGCCGGTCTCGCCACAGGCCTGGTGGCCGCTGCCGGGGCCGATGATGATGACACCGTCCTCGCGCAGCTGGCGCACGTTGCGTTGCGTGGCAGGGTTGTCCCACATTTCGCGGTTCATGGCGGGTGCCAGTATCAGCGGGCAGGTGCGGGCCAGGCACAGGGTCGCCAGCAGGTCGTCGGCGCGGCCCTGTACCAGGCGCGCCATGAAATCCGCCGATGCGGGGGCGATGACAATGGCATCGGCCCCGCGCGACAGATTGATGTGCGGCATGTTGTTGGGCTGGCGGTTGTCCCAGGCATCGGTATGAACCGGCCGGCCGGACAGCGCCTGCATGGTGACGGGCGTGATGAAATGCGTGGCGGCATCGGTCATCACGACATCCACCGTGGCGCCGTGGTCGCCCAGGCGGCGCAGCAGCTCGGCGCTTTTGTAGCAGGCGATGCCGCCGGTCAGGCCGAGTACCAGGCGTTTTTTGTGCAGTTCAGGCATGGCAAGAAGACCGCCTTATCAGGAACCGGCGCGGACGCGGCGCGCGCGTGCCAGTTCATCCCAGAGCAGGAGGATGGCACCTACGGTAATGCAGATGTCAGCGAAATTGAACGCAGGGAAATAAGCGTTGTTCCAATAGAACAGCAGGAAGTCCACGACATGGCCGTGCTGCAGGCGGTCGATCACGTTGCCCAGTGCGCCACCGAGGATCAAGGTCAGCGCCAGGGAAAAGCGGCGCTGGGCCGCATGGCGACGCAGCAGGAACAAGATGAGCGCACTGGCCACGAAGCCCAGGGCAGTGAAGAACCAGCGCTGCCAGCCGTCGGCGCCTGCCAGGAAACTGAAGGCAGCGCCTTCGTTGTAGAGCAGGGTGAAGTCGAAGAACGGCAGCAGGTTCATGCGCTGACCATACTGCAGCACCGTATTGAAGTGGTACTTGGTCACCTGGTCCAGGCCAATCAGCAGGACGGCCAGGGCCACCCAGCGCCAGAAATCCGGCGCCGAGAGGCGGTTCGAGGCTTGCTTGCCCTGGTTCATGCGAACCTGCGCTGTTCGCCAGCGCCGAAAAGGTTGCTGACGCAGCGGCCGCACAGTTCGGGATGATCGGCATGGCTGCCGACATCCGCGCGCCAGTGCCAGCAGCGTGCACACTTGAGATGGCTCGAGGCGGACAGCGTTACGCGCAATTCACCTTCGCCTGGCTGAACCGATGCGCGTGAAACGATCAGCACGAACTTCAGGTCGTCTTCCAGGCTGGCGAGATCGGCGTATTCCTGGCCGCTGGCATGCACCGTGACTTCCGCCTGCAGGGAGGAACCGACGCTGCCGGCTGCCCGCAAGGTTTCCAGTTCACGCAGGATCTGCGCACGGACCTGGCGCAGGCGGCTCCATTTCTGCTGCAGCGCTTCGTTGTCGGCGCCCAGGGGCGGTTGATGGTAGGTCTCGGTGAAGATCGTGAGACGGGCGTTTTCCGGCACGGCGCCGGGGGTGGCTTGCGCCAGCACGTTCCAGGCTTCTTCTGCGGTGAAGGACAGGATGGGCGCCATCAGCTTGAGCAGCGTCAGCGTGATGTGCAGCAACGCGCTCTGGGCGCTGCGGCGGGCGTGGCTGTCGGTGGCCGAGGTGTAGAGCCTGTCCTTGAGGATATCCAGGTAGAAAGCGCCCAGGTCTTCGGAGCAGAAGGTCTGCAGACGGGCCGTGGCCGGGTGGAATTCATAGCGCTCGTAGGCTGCCAGGATTTCTTCCTGCATGCGTGCGGTCATACCCAGCGCATAGCGGTCAATTTCCAGCATGTCCTCGATGGCTACCAATTGCGTGTTGGCGTCGAAGTCGGCCAGGTTGGCCAGCAGGAAACGCAAGGTATTGCGAATGCGGCGGTAGCCTTCCACGACCCGCTTGAGGATGGTGTCGGAGATCGACAGTTCACCGGAGTAGTCGGTGCTGCCAATCCACAGGCGCAGGATTTCTGCGCCCAGCGAATCCGATACCTTCTGCGGCACGATGACGTTGCCCAGTGACTTGCTCATCTTGCGGCCATCGCCATCCACGGTGAAACCGTGGGTCAGCAGCGCTTTGTAGGGCGCGCGGCCATAGAGCATGGAGCCGGTCAGCAGTGAGGAGTGGAACCAGCCACGGTGCTGGTCGGAACCTTCCAGATAAAGGTCGGCCGGCCAGGCCAGCACGTCGCCGTGCGAGCCGCCATCGGTCACCGGGGAGTCGGGGGTAGGCGCGCCGCCCAGAACGGTGACGTGCGTCGTGCCCGAATCGAACCAGACGTCCAGCGTGTCGCGGGTTTTTTCGTATTGGTCGGCCTCATCGCCCAGCAGGTCGCGTGGGTCCAGCGACTGCCAGGCTTCAATGCCTTCCTGTTCGACGCGCTCGGCAACTTGCTCCATCAGTTCAACGGTGCGCGGATGCAGCGCGCCGGTTTCCTTGTGGACGAACAGCGACATGGGTACGCCCCACTGGCGCTGGCGCGACAGCGTCCAGTCCGGCCGGTTGGCGATCATGTTGTGCAGGCGGGCGCGGCCCCAGGAGGGGTAGAACGCGGTGGCTTCAACGGCTTCCAGCGCGGTTTCGCGCAGCGTCGGGCCGTTGCCGGCCGGGATCACGTCCATGCCGGCGAACCACTGGCTGGTGGCGCGGTAGATGACAGGCGTCTTGTGGCGCCAGCAGTGCATGTAGCTGTGCTTGAGCTTTTCCGTGCGCAGCAGGGTGCCGGCATCCTGTAGCGCCTGGACGATCAGCGGATTTGCATCCCAGATCTTGAGCCCGCCGAAAATGGGCAGCGTGGTGGCGTAGCGGCCGTCACCCATCACCGGATTGATGATGTCGGCATCGACCAGGCCGTGGGACTTGCAGCTGATGAAGTCGTCCACGCCGTAGGCGGGCGCCGAGTGCACCACGCCAGTACCGGTGTCCAGCGTGACATAGTCGGCCAGATACACCGGCGAAGTACGCTGGTAGCCGGCGTCGGCCTGGGCCAGCGGATGATGGAAGCGTAGGTTTTCCAATGCCTGGCCAGCCACCGTGGCGACGATTTCGCCGCTCAGGCCCCATTGTTCCAGGCAGGCGGCGACACGCTCGCGTGCGAGCAGCAGCATGGTGCCGGTCTGGCGTGCTTCGGACAGGCGCACCAGGCTATATTCGAGTTCGGGATGGACGTTGAGCGCCTGATTGGACGGGATGGTCCAGGGCGTCGTGGTCCAGATGACGATGGCGCCGTCTTCCACTGCGCCGTCAGGCAGGCCGAATGCGCGTGCGATGGCCGATTTGTCGGCAAACGGGAAGGCGACGTCGATGGTTGGATCGACGCGGTCAGCATATTCGACTTCCGCTTCCGCCAGCGCCGAACCACAGTCGAAACACCAGTTGACGGGCTTGAGGCCGCGGAACAGGTAGCCGCGTTTGATGATCCCGGCGAGCGCGCGGATTTCGTTGGCTTCGTTGCCGTGGTTCATCGTGAGGTATGGATTATCCCAATCCCCCAGCACACCCAGGCGCTTGAAGTCCTTGCGCTGGCGGTCGATCTGCTCCAGCGCATAGGTGCGGGCGCGCGACTGCACTTCGGCGACAGGCAGGTTCTTGCCGTATTTTTTCTCGATCTGGATTTCGATGGGCATGCCATGGCAATCCCAGCCCGGGACATACGGTGCATCAAAACCGGCCATGTTACGGCTTTTGATGATGATGTCCTTCAGGATCTTGTTGACCGCGTGGCCCAGGTGAATGTCGCCGTTGGCATAGGGAGGGCCGTCATGCAGGACGAACTTGGGGCGGCCCTTGCTGGCCGCGCGAATCGCCTGGTAAATACGGTTTTCTTCCCATTCGGCAACCCACTTGGGTTCACGTTTGGCGAGATCTCCCCGCATGGGGAAGGCGGTATCGGGCAGGTTGAGAGTGTCTTTATAGTCCATGGACGGAAAAATAAGCGCGCGCATCGTCGGCATCTTGGCGGATGGCGGCGGTCAAGGCGTCAAGATCGGAAAATTTCTTTTCATCCCGCAGGTAGTGCAGGAATTCAACGTTGATCAGTTTACCGTAGGCATCGGCACTGGTATCGAGCAGGTGTGTCTCAAGCAGCAGCTTTCCTTCCCCCTCGACGGTCGGCCGCACCCCCAGGCTGGAAACCCCGGCCAGCGGACGGTCGGCCAGGCCATGCACGCGGGTGACATATATGCCGGGGCGCAACGCGCTGCGTTCGGGGACCCCCTGGTTCATGGTCGGGAAGCCCAGGTTGCGGCCTAGCTTGCGGCCGTGACGTACGTGGGCGCAGATCGACGGCCAGCGTCCGAGCAGGTCTCGGGCCAGCACCATATCAGCACTGGCCAGCGCCTCGCGGATGTCGGAACTGGAAATACGGCGGCCACGGGCATCGAGGACGTCATCCAGTGTGTGGACTTCGAAGCCGTGTTCGGCGCCGGCCTGGCGCAGGGTGGCGATATCACCGGAACGGGCCCGGCCATAGCGGAAGTCGCTGCCGACCAGCAGCCAGCGCACATCCAGGCCTTCGACCAGTATATGGCGGACGAAATCGTCGGGGCTCATATTGGCCAGCGTGTGGTCGAAGCGGCGCACGACCAGCTGGCGCATACCGGCCTGGGCCAGTGCCATGCATTGGTCGCGCAGGCTGGAAATCCGGCGTGGCACGAGGTCGGGCAGACCTCGCAGCCGCGCGAAATACTCGCGCGGGTGCGGCGAAAACGTCATGGCAGATGGCAGCAGGCCGCGATTGGCGGCGGCTTCGCAGACACGCGCCAGAATCGCCTGGTGGCCAAGGTGGACGCCATCGAAACTGCCTATCGTCAGCGCGCAAGGCTGGCGATGCTCGGCAGGAGGCAGGGAACGGTAGATATGCAGCGTTGGTTTCACGGGCGACAGTTTACAATCACCAGTTATATTTTTTAATGGAAATACCGCTTTGCCCGATGCGATCAACCGCCAGAGCGCGGATCACGCTCTCCCAAGTGCCGGTGAGGATGCCGGCGCTGCCCCTGCTGGAAAGTCCCCTTGCCGCCTGCTTATCCTGATTTCCGGACGTGGTTCCAATATGCGTACGCTGGTGGAAGCCTGTCGTGCCGAAGGATGGCCGGCGCAGATCGTGGGCGTCATCGCCAACAAACCTGAGGCGGCAGGGCTGGCCTGGGCGCGCGAGCAGGGCCTGGAGACGCTGGCGTTGCCGCACAAGGACTATGCCAGTCGCGAGACATTCGACGCAGCGCTGGCGCAGGCGATAGATACCTTCCAGCCGGATTACATCATTCTGGCAGGGTTCATGCGTGTATTGACCCCTGGGTTCGTGCAGCGCTACACCGGCCGGCTGGTCAATATCCATCCGTCCCTGCTGCCGGCATTTCCTGGGCTGCATACGCACGCGCAGGCGCTCGCCAATGGCGTGCAGGCCCACGGCTGCACCGTACATTTCGTGACGCCGGTGCTGGACCACGGTCCGATCATCGCGCAGAGCGTGGTGCCGGTACTGGCCGACGATACGCCAGATACGCTGGCGGACCGGGTATTGGAAACAGAACATCGGCTTTTCCCGCAAGCGGTGCGCTGGCTGGCGGAAGGGCGGGTATCTCAGGCGGCCGATGGCCGAGTGACGGTCGCCGGCGTGGCGTCGCGTCTTTATGTTTGGCAGGCGGAGGTAAAGCATCATGGCTGATCAGGGTCGCACTAATCGTTATGGCCGTCCGATTCCGGACGGTTCAGCAGGTGGACGCCGCCAGGCCGAAACCTCGCGCGACGGGCAGAAACCGCGTCGAGCCGACGGGCGCAGCGAAGCACGTGCCGGCGCGCGATCCGACTCGCAGGAGCGCCGCGGCGGCCTGCAGGCCTGGCGCAGCAGCCGGGACGGACAGGCAACGAAGGACAGCAGTGGCAGCCGTCAGGGCGAACGTACGGCGTCGGCACGGCAGCCGGATGCACGGCGTTTCGATGCCGGACATGCCGGTGCCGCAGGCTCCGCGTCGCAACGGCCGCGCACGCGGGTGGCACCCGGCCGCGGCGGCAATCGTCGCGACGAAACACAGCAAGAGTATCGCCGTGACGAGCGCGGTACGCCGCGTGGCGGCGAACGTGCTGGTGCGGGATCACGCCATGGCGCGCCCGCGCAAGGGCAGCGCCACCAGGTCGGCGCCAGGGATCGCAGCCAAGACCGGGGGCAAGCCCCCGTGCGTCAGGAGCGGTCGACAGGGCGGCCCCAGGCGGGTGCGGCACAGGCGGACGCAGGTTTCCAGCCGGTCGTCGTGCGTACGCGCCTGCATCCCATGGAATACCGGATGATGCAGCTTGGGCAGGTATTCGATCAGGTGTTCACCTGGGAGTATCCGGCGGATGCCGTGCTGTCGCACTGGCTGCGGGCCCATCCGCAAGTGGGAGCGCGTGACCGCGCCCAGCTGGCAGAGGCGGTCTACGATGTATTGCGCCATCTGCGCCGCTATCGCCACTACGCCGAAAGCGGTACGGGGACGGCCAATCGCAGGTTGGCGATCCTGGGGCTGCTGGCCACGCAGGGCAGGGAAGTGCTCGAGCCGGTTCTGAACGACGAAGAGCGGGCCTGGCTGGAACGTCTGGAAGGCATCGAGGCCGATTCCCTGCCGCTGGCTGTGCGCCACAGCTTCCCGGACTGGCTATCGGAACAATTGGCGGTGCTGGCTGACGGTGAGTCCCTGATGGCATCGCTGAATCTTCCGGCGGGGCTGGACCTGCGCGTCAATCCCATGAAAGCGGACCGCGATGAGCTGTTGGCCGCCTTGCGCAAGAGCATGCCTCAGCATGATCCCCAGCCGACGCCGTATTCCCCCTGGGGAATTCGGGTGCAGGGGCGTCCGTCGCTGCAGCGCACCTCGCAATTCGAGCACGGCCTGCTGGAAGTGCAGGATGAGGGCAGTCAGCTGCTGGCGCTGCTGGTCGGCCCCAAGCGGGGCGAGATGATCATCGACTTTTGCGCCGGCGCGGGCGGCAAGACCCTGCTGCTGGGGGCGCTGATGCGTTCCACGGGCAGGCTGTATGCCTTTGACGTCTCGGCGGCGCGCCTGGCGCGGGCCAAGCCCCGCCTGGCCCGCAGCGGCCTGTCCAACGTTGCCACCATTGCCCTGGAGCACGAGAACGACGTCAGGGTGAAGCGCCTGGCAGGCAAGGCCCAGCGAGTGCTGGTTGATGCGCCGTGCAGCGGCATGGGCACTTTGCGCCGCAATCCGGACATGAAGTGGCGCCAGTCGCCGCAATCGGTGCGCGAACTCTGCGATGTGCAGGCCCGGGTGCTGGAAAGCGCTGCGCGTTGCGTGGCGCCGGGCGGCCGCCTGGTCTACGCGACCTGCAGCCTGTTGCCGCAGGAGAACGAAGAGCAGGTGCAGGCATTCCTCAAGAAGCATCCGGCGTTCCAGTTGCTGGACGCCGGTGCGATTCTGGAACCCCGTGCGCCTGGTTTGGGGATGCAGGATAGCTATCTGCGCTTGCGCCCGGATCAGCATGGTACGGATGGATTTTTCGCCGCCGCCATGGAAAGGCGTGGCGATACGGCATGATTTTTGTTGCTGAAAAGCCAGTTTTTTAGCGACAGATGCTGTTTTTTGTAGCAAAATTAGGCTATGGCACTTGGACGGGAGCAACCCTGACCGGTTGTTCCTGCAGGCACCTGGCTTTTGTAGCAGGCGCTGGCCCGGACATGAATTCCCCTGACAGGGGTTTGCTGGGCACAGCGTGAAGTCTTTCTTGATCTGCCGCAAAAACCTTTTTGTCACCAGGGTGTCATAGGGTCAGTAGAGATATACACTGATCCTCACCTTTTGACGCGAGACCCGATATCCATATGGATACTATTATTTCCTTTCTCAGCGGCGGCCTCCTGCAGGCCTCTTGGTGGCAGATCCTGATCGCCACCTTGGTAATGACCCACATTACCATCGTATGCGTAACCGTTTTCCTGCACCGCAGCCAGACGCACCGCGGGCTCGATCTGCATCCTGCGATCGCGCATTTCTTCCGCTTCTGGTTGTGGATGACGACCGGCATGGTGACCAAGGAATGGGTCGCCATCCACCGCAAGCACCATGCGCGCTGCGAGCGCGAAGGTGATCCTCACTCGCCCATGCTGTTCGGTATCTGGAAGGTGCTGTTCCGCGGCGCCGAACTGTATCGCCAGGAATCCGAAAACCAGGAAACCATGGCCAAGTTTGGCCACGGCACGCCCAATGACTGGCTGGAACGCAATGTCTACGCCAAGCACAGCGCGCTGGGCATCCTCATCATGCTGGGGATAGACCTGCTGCTGTTCGGCGTGGTCGGCTTGACGGTCTGGGCCGTGCAGATGGCCTGGATTCCCTTCTGGGCTGCCGGCGTCGTCAACGGCATCGGCCACTATTGGGGCTACCGCAACTTTGCCAGCCCGGATACCAGCACGAACGTGTTCCCCTGGGGCATCATCATCGGCGGCGAAGAACTGCACAACAACCACCACGCCCATGCCAGCTCGGCCAAGTTTTCGAGCCAATGGTATGAGTTCGATATCGGCTGGGTCTATATCCGTATGATGCAGGCGGTCGGCCTGGCCAAGGTGCGCAAGGTGGCGCCCAAGCTCAAGCTGGAATCCGATGCCCGTTCGGTGGACCTCAAGACCCTGCATGGCGTGATCACGCACCGGTATGAAATCATGGCGCGCTACGCCGACCTGCTGAAGCAGGCCTGCTCGCAGGAACTGAGCCGCCTGAAGGGCGCCAACAGCGAGAACAGCGCCCAGACGTCGCGCCAGACGCTCAAGCGTGTGCGTAACTGGTTCCACCTGCCGGATACCAATCTGCAGCCCGAGCAACTGGCGCAGATCGACCAGGCAGTGGCGAGCAGCGAATCGCTGTCCACCCTGATGCAGATGCGCAAGGAGCTGGGCCGTCTCTGGGAAAGCTCCAGCGCCAGCAGCGAACAATTGCTGCATGACCTGCAAGCCTGGTGCCAGCGCGCCCAACAAAGCGGTATCGAAGGTCTGGCCGAGTTTGCCAGCCGCCTGCGCCGCTACGCGGCATGATGGATCTGGACCGCCTTAATCCCGAGCAACGCGCTGCTGTTACCCTGGATCCCTGCCATGCCCTGGTTCTTGCCGGGGCTGGCAGCGGCAAGACCAGGGTTCTGACAACCCGCATGGCCTGGCTGGTACAAACCGGCCAGGCCAGTCCTTTTGGGCTGCTCGCCGTCACCTTTACCAACAAGGCTGCCCGCGAAATGCTGGCGCGCCTGACGTCCATGCTGCCGCTGGACCCGCGCGGCCTCTGGATCGGTACCTTTCACGGGTTGTGCAACCGGCTGCTGCGTGCTCATCATCGCGATGCCGGTCTGCCGCAGTCGTTCCAGATTCTCGATAGCGCGGATCAGCTTTCGGCCATCAAGCGCCTGCTCAAGTCGGCGAATATTGATGACGAAAAATATCCGCCGCGCGATGTGCAGCGCTTCATCAATCACGCCAAGGAAGAAGGCCAACGGCCGGATACTGTCGTGACCAGTGACCCGCACAGCCGCCGTCTGGCAGAGATCTACGGGCTCTACCAGGAGCAGTGCGAGCGCGAAGGCGTGGTGGATTTCGCTGAACTGCTGCTGCGCGCCTACGAACTGCTGTCGCGCAATGCGCCGGTACGCGAACATTACCAGCGTCGCTTCCGCCATATCCTCGTCGACGAGTTCCAGGATACCAATGCCTTGCAGTATCGCTGGCTGAAATTGCTGGCGGGCGGCGGCGCGCATGTGTTCGCAGTGGGGGATGACGACCAGTCCATCTATGCATTCCGGGGCGCGGACGTTGGCAACATGTCCGCCTTTGTGCGTGACTACGCTGGCGACCACGTGATCCGCCTTGAACAGAATTACCGTTCATACGGCCATATCCTGGACGCCGCCAATGCGCTGATCAGCCATAACACCGGCCGTCTGGGCAAGAATCTCTGGACCGCTCAGGGCGAAGGCGAACGCATACGCGTATGCGAACAGCCCAGCGACGGCCTGGAAGCCCAATGGGTGGTGGACGAGCTGAAATCGCTGACGCGCGAAGGCATGGCACGCAGTGAAATCGCTATCCTGTACCGCAGCAACGCGCAATCGCGGGTGCTGGAGCATGCGCTGTTCAGTGCCGGCGTGCCCTATAAGGTCTATGGCGGCCTGCGCTTTTTCGAACGCCAGGAAGTCAAGCATGCGCTGGCCTATCTGCGCTTGCTGGCCAACCCGGATGACGATACCTCGTGGCTGCGGGTCGTGAACTTTCCGGCGCGCGGCATAGGTGCGCGCACGCTGGAATCCCTGGCAGACCAGGCGCGTACCTATGGCACCAGCCTGTATGGTGCGGTGGCGCGCGTGCCTGGCAAGGGAGGCGCGAACCTGGCCCAGTTCGCGGCCTTGATTGGCCGCTTGTGGCAGGAAACGCGCAGCTTGCCGCTGCCGGATATGGTGGCCCATATCATCGAGCATTCCGGTTTGGTCGCTCATTACCAGACGGAACGCGAAGGCGAGGAACGGCTGGAAAACCTGCGTGAACTCGTTGCAGCTGCCGCGGCGTTTGTCGCCGAGGAAAGCTATGAAGGCATGCCGGCAGGCTTTGCTGCCGCGCTGGATGTCCCGGCCATTCCTGAAGACGAGGCCTTTTTCGGCGCGCCACCCGCTGCGGGGATGTCGCCGTTGGCGGCGTTTCTGTCGCATGCCTCGCTGGAAGCCGGGGACAATCAGGCACAGGCCGGTGAAGACGCTGTCCAGATGATGACAGTGCATGCCGCCAAGGGCCTGGAATTCGACGCGGTTTTCATGACAGGCATGGAAGAAGGCTTGTTTCCGCATGAGAACAGCCTGTCGGACCCGGAAGGCCTGGAAGAAGAACGGCGGCTGATGTATGTTGCCATCACACGGGCGCGCAAGCGCCTGTATCTGAGCCTGGCGCAAAGCCGTATGTTGCACGGCCAGACACGCTATGCCATGCGCTCGCGCTTCTTTCAGGAAATTCCCGAGCAGCATTTGAAGTGGCTCACGCCCAAGGCGTCGTCCCACCAGGGGTCGGGTTGGGGAGGGCCGGCGCCGCGTGCGTTGGCAGACGCCTTTGGCCGCCAGCCGACGGGCAGGATAGAGCCGCGCCAGGCCCGCCATGGCAGCAATGTGGTGAAGGTCGGTGATCGCGAATACCGGGTGGGCATGGGCGTCAGCCATGCCCGTTTTGGGGAGGGCACGATCATCGAGCTGTCCGGCAATGGTGACGATGCGCAGGCGCGGATTCATTTCCGCGATGCGGGGCAGAAAACACTGGCCCTGGGCATTGCCAAGCTGGATGTCGTGGCTGGCTGACCCCAGGGCGTAGTCGCCGCTGGGCTGCGCCTGTTCCGGATGGCATGACGCCGAAACCCGTTGCCGGGTTTCGGCGTTTTCGTTTTCCGTGCTGCCAGGCGAAAACCTTGCCCATACTTGAGGCCATAGCCCAAGGCACGATCAAAGCCGATGTGTGCAGTCCAGATCAGCCCAGCGGCAATCAGGCCGGGGACATCGAAAAAAAGCCTGCGGCCAGGCATGGCAAGGCGCCGGCATAGGAGTGTGCGCAGTTATAGAAAACCGCGCCCAGCCTAGGGCCGGCGGCATAGCCGAACAGGGACAGATCCGGCACCAGAAAGCACAAGGCGAAAAGCCCCCAGCCGCTGCTGGTGAAGCTGTGATAGGCCAGGAGGCTGGCCAGCAGGACGCACAACCCTTCCAGTCTCAGCAGGCTCCGCACGCCACCAACGGCAGCATGTGGAACCGTAGGGGTGGCGGAGAGCCGAGATGCTGTGGACGGGGAGGGGGGCAGCATGGGCGTAGCGGGCGTGTGTTTGCGTGTCAGCCTTCGCTGGCATTGATGGTTTCGATGGCTTCCATCAGTTCCAGCCAGCGTTCTTCCTGGGCATCCACGCTTTTGCTCAGTTCGCCGTGTTCAGCGAGAGCCTTGACGCGCTCGTCGCGGCGGGAGTCATCGTAAAAAGCGGGATCGGCGATCAGTGCGTCCAGCGCCTCCAGGCGGCTGCGCTGGCTGTTCATTGCGGTTTCCACCTTGCGCAGTTCCGCTTCCAGCGGTTTGCGCTGCAGGGCCAGACGCTGACGCTGTTCGGCTTCCAGGCGTTTCTGGGCCTTGCGGTCTGGCGCGGGGTCGGCTTGCTGTTGGCGGGCTTCCTGGCGTTCTTCTGCGCGCGCCTGGGCCTGGCGGGCCGCCAACCAGTCGCGGTAGTCTTCCAGGTCGCCGTCGAATTCCTGGACGCCGCCATCGGCAACAATCCAGAAATCATCGACGGTGGTGCGCAACAGATGCCGGTCGTGCGATACCAGCAGCATACTGCCGCCGAATTCGGCCAGCGCGGTGGCCAGGGCTTCGCGGGTATCGACGTCCAGGTGGTTGCTGGGTTCGTCGAGCAGCAGCAGGTTGGGGCGTTGCCATACGACCAGCGCCAGCGCCAGCCGCGCCTTTTCCCCGCCGGACATCGGTGCTACCGGCCCGGTCGCGGCATCGCCGGAAAAACCGAAACCGCCCAGGTAATTGCGCAGTGTCTGTTCACGTTCCTCGGGCGCCAGGCGGGCCAGGTGCGCCAGCGGGGTGCTGTCCAGATCGAGCATGTCCAGCTGATGCTGGGCGAAGTAGCCGATCTTCAGGCCCTTGGACGCCACACGTGTGCCGCCCAGCAGCGGCAATTCGCCACAGAGCGACTTGATCATCGTACTTTTGCCGGCGCCGTTGGCACCCAGCACGCCAATGCGGCTGCCGCCGCGCACCATCAGCGTGACCTGCTGCAGGATGGCGCCATCGCTGGCGTCGTCATTGCCGCTGGCGTAGCCCATGGCTGCATTTTCCAGCGTCAGCAATGGATCGGGCATCTGTTCCGGCGAAGGAATGCGGATGTCGATGCCGGCTTCGGCCTGCAGGGGGGCGAGCACTTCCATGCGCGCCAGCGCCTTCACACGGCTTTGGGCCTGTTTGGCCTTGGTGGCCTTGGCCTTGAAGCGGTCGATGAAGGATTGCAGGCGGGCAGTTTCGCGGGTCTGGCGATCCCAGGCAATCTGGCTTTGGCGCAGGCGCTCGGCACGTTGCACCAGGAAGTCCTGATAGCCGCCACGGTAGCGCACCAGCTTGCCGTGGTCGAAATGCAGGATGGAACGGGCGACGGCATCCAGGAATTCGGTGTCGTGCGAAATCAGCATGACAGTGCCCGGATACGCGCCCAACCAGCGTTCCAGCCACAGCATGGCGTCCAGATCCAGGTGGTTGGTCGGCTCGTCGAGCAGCAATAGATCCGACGGCGCCATCAGCGTGCGTGCAAGCGCCAGGCGCATGCGCCAGCCGCCGGAGAACGACGAAACCGGCTGCATCCATTCGGATGGGGCGAAGCCCAGGCCCGCCAGCAGTTGCTCGGCGCGCGACGCCGCATCCCATACGCCGGCATCGCTCAGGGCGGCCTCGAGTTCGGCAATGCGCATGCCGTCGTCCTGGTCCGACAGGCTGGCGCGTTCGGCCTGCAGCGCGCGCAAATGCACGTCGCCGTCGATGACGAATTCACGCGCCGGGCGTTCGTCGGCAACGATTTCCTGGCGCACGCTGGCGATGTGCCAGCCTTGCGGGACATCCAGGGTGCCGGCGTCGGCATCGCGTTCGCCGCGCAGCAGTGCGAACAGTGTCGACTTGCCAGCGCCATTCTTGCCGACGATGCCGACACGCTCGCCGGGGTGGACAACAAAATCTGCGTCTTCCAGCAGCACTTTGGTGCCGGCGCGCAGGTTCAAACGGGAAGCTCGTATCACGTCGTCAACTGGTCGCGCGTCAGCAGCATGATCGGGTGCAGGCCGCTGGCGGTATCCAGCCAGATGGGTTCCAGACCGGGGAATGCCCGGGCGAAGTGGTCGTGCTCGTGCCCGATTTCCAGGACGAGGATGCCATTGTTGTCGAGGTAGCGGGGAGCCTGGCCGATGATGGTGCGCACGAGATCCATGCCGTCGTCGCCACCCGCCAGGGCGCCGCGCGGCTCATGGCGGAATTCCTGTGGCAGCGCACCCATCGAATCTTCATTCACGTAAGGCGGGTTGCTGATGATGACCTGGTAGCGGGCGTCCTGGGGCAGGGGCTGGTAGAGATCGCCCTGGTAAAGGCTGAGGCGATCCTGCAGGCCGTAATCATCGACATTGGCACGGGCTACTTCCAGCGCGTCGGCCGAGAGGTCTACGGCATCGACATGCGCCTGCGGGAAGGCATGCGCCGCCAGGATGGCCAGGCAGGCAGAACCGGTGCAGAGATCCAGTGCACGCGTCACGCTTTCCGGGTCATCCAGCCAGGGCGTCAGGCCCTGTACCAGCCACTCCGCAATCGGCGAACGGGGCACAATAACCCGTTCATCCACACGGAAGCGATAGCCCTGCAGCAGGGCCTCGCCCGTCAGGTAGGGCGCAGGCAGACGTTCATCAATGCGACGGCGGTAGATATCCAGCACGGCATTGCGTTCCGCTGGCAGCAGGCGGGCATCCAGGAACGGCTCCAGGGTGTCGGCAGGCAGGTTCAGCGTATGCAGCGCCAGATAGGCGGCCTCGTCCCAGGCGTTGTCGCTGCCGTGGCCAAAGACCAGATTGGCGGCACGGAAGCGCGAAACGCCATAGCGCACGAGATCGCGCAGCGTCAGCAGCTCTTGTGCGGCATCCGCAGCGATGGCAGACGTGGCGTTGCCATGGGCGCCGGCTTGGCTGGCGTTGTTTGTCATGTTCATGCTTGGGCAGTAGGGCGCAGCAGGGTTTCCAGCGTGCGCCGATAAATGTTTTTCAGGGGCTCCAGGCTGTCGGCTGGAATGTTTTCGTTGACCTGGTGGATCGTGGCATTAATCGGGCCGAATTCCAGTACCTGAGGGCAAATCCTGGCGATGAAGCGGCCGTCGGAGGTGCCTCCGGTGGTCGAGAGTTCCGCCGTTACGCCGGTTTCCAAGGCGATGGCATCTGTCACCGCCGCGGTGAGGGTACCAGGTTCCGTCAGGAAAGGCTCGCCGCCCAGCTCCCAGGCCAGTTCGTAGTCCAGTCCGTGTCGGTCCAGCAGCGCATGCACCTGGGTTTTCAAGCCTTCGGCAGTGCTGGCGCTGGAAAAACGGAAATTGAACACTACCTGCAGTTCACCAGGCACGACATTGGTGGCGCCGGTGCCGGCATGGATGTTCGAGACCTGAAAGGTCGTGGGCGGGAAAAAAGCATTGCCCTGGTCCCACTCGGTGCCCGCCAGTTCGGCCAAGGCAGCTGCGGCCAGGTGGACCGGGTTGCGGGCCAGGTGCGGGTAGGCAACGTGTCCTTGCCTGCCGATCACGCGCAGTCGGCCCGTCAGGGAACCGCGGCGGCCGTTTTTGATGGTGTCACCCAGCGTCTGGCCCGAAGTCGGCTCGCCGACGATGCAGAAATCCAGTTGTTCACCACGGGCCTGCAGATGTTCGCAGACATGGCGCGTTCCGTGCAAGGCCGGGCCTTCTTCGTCGGAGGTGATCAGCAGCGCGATGGCTCCATCATGGTCGGGGCGGGCCTGGATGAACTCCTCGCAGGCGACGACGAAGGCGGCGATAGCGCTTTTCATGTCGGCAGCGCCGCGTGCGTACAAACGGCCATCCCGCAGCGTGGGAGTAAAGGGCGGGCTGTCCCAGGCGGCTTCGGGGCCGGTAGGCACGACATCGGTATGCCCGGCGAAAACCAGTAGCGGCCGGGCGCTACCACGTCGCGCCCAGAGATTGGTCACGCCGCCGGCGTTGATGGCCTCAATGCTGAAACCCAGCGGCGCCAGCCGGCTGGCCAGCAAAGCCTGGCAGCCAGCATCGTCGGGGGTCACGCTGGCGCGTGCCAGCAATTCGCTGGCCAGCGTCAGGACGGCATTGTCGCCTGGGGCGCTCATACCGACCTCAGCAGCTCGTTGATGCCGGTCTTGGCGCGAGTCTGGGCATCTACGCGTTTGACGATCACCGCGCAAGCCAGGCTGTGGCTGCCATCTGCGGCAGGCAGGCTGCCAGGGACGACCACCGAGCCAGAAGGCACACGGCCATAGATGATTTCGCCCGTGGTGCGGTCATAGATGCGGGTGCTTTGCGACAGATAGACCCCCATCGCCAGCACGGAATTTTCTTCCACGATGACGCCTTCCACCACTTCGGAACGTGCGCCGATGAAGCAGTTGTCCTCAATGATGGTCGGGGCGGCCTGCAGCGGCTCCAGCACGCCGCCGATACCCACGCCGCCGGACAGGTGCACGTTCTTGCCGATTTGTGCGCACGAGCCGACCGTCGCCCAGGTATCGACCATGGTGCCTTCATCCACATAGGCGCCGATATTGACGTAAGAAGGCATCAGCACCACGTTGCGGGCAATGTGCGCGCCATGGCGGGCCACAGCTGGCGGCACCACGCGCACGCCCTCGGCCGCAAAGCGCTCGGCGCTGTAGTTGGCGTATTTCAGGGCAACCTTGTCATAGAACTGCAGCGGGGCGCCGCCCATGGGCTGGTTATCCTGCAGCCGGAAGGACAACAGCACGGCCTGCTTGAGCCACTGATGCACCTGCCATTTACCGTCGATCTTCTCCGCCACGCGCAGCTTGCCGGTATTCAGGCCGTCGAGAATCTCGTCGACTGCGGTTTTCAGGCTGGCGGGGTGATGCGCGGCGTTGATGTTGGCGCGGTCTTCCCAGGCTTGTTCGATGGTGTTCTGCAGTTGTGCTGTCATGCTTTCAGGTCCGGCTGTGTGGAAAAATCTGTGGGGTTTACTTGGGGGTCTGGTAACGCGATTTTACGTGCCGCGCAATACGCTCAGCGGCTTCGACGCATTCCTCCAGCGGCGCAACCAGCGCCAGGCGGATGCGTCCTGCGCCAGGGTTGTAGCCATGTTGCTCGCGCGCCAGGAAACTGCCCGGCAGTACGCCGACACCGGTGGCCGCGTACAGATCGCGGGCGAAATCGGTATCGGCTATCGGCGTGCCCGCCCATAGGTAGAACGAGGCGTCCGGCATCTGCACGTCCAGCACCTCTTTCAGAATGGGGTAGACGGCGGCGAACTTGGCCCGGTATGCCGCACGGTTGGCCAGCACGTGTTCCTCGTCGCTCCAGGCGGCGATGCTGGCCTGGGTAACGATGGGGCTCATCGCGCTGCCGTGATACGTGCGGTAAAGCAGGAACTTGCCAATCAGGCTGGCATCGCCGGCGACAAAACCCGAGCGCAGGCCAGGCAGGTTGGAACGCTTGGACAAGCTGGAAAACACCACCAGCCTGGCATAGTCCGTACGGCCCAGTTGCTGCGCTGCCTGTAGCGCGCCCAAAGGCGGTCGCGCCTCGTCCGGGAAAATTTCGGAATAGCACTCGTCGCTGGCGATCACAAAACCGTAGCGGTCGGACAGGGCAAACAACTCGCGCCACTCGTCCAGGCGGATCACGCTGCCGGCGGGATTGCCAGGTGAGCACACATAAAGCAATTGTGTCCGCTGCCAGATCTCGGCGGGTACCTTGCTCCAATCCGAGGAGAAATTCAGCGAGGCCTCGGCTGGCGCATAGTAGGGCTGTGCCCCGGCCAGCAGCGCGGCACCTTCATAGATCTGATAGAACGGATTCGGGCATACCACCAAAGGCTCAGGCGCGCTGCTGTCCACTACCACCTGGGCAAAGGCAAACAGCGCTTCGCGAGACCCCAGCACAGGCAGCACCTGGGTGTCGGCATCCGGAGCCGGAATGCCGTAGCGGCGTCCGAGCCAGTCCGCGATGGTCTGGCGCAGGATCGGATCGCCTTTGGTGGGAGGGTAATGGGACAGGCTGTCCAGTGCGGCGGCCATCGCAGTGCGCACACGTGCCGGAGCGGCATGGCGAGGTTCGCCGATATGCAAGGGGATGGGCTTGAGCGCCTCCGGTGCCGGGCCGGCTTCGGCCAGCAGCTTGCGGAGCTTCTCGAAAGGGTAGGGATTGAGCAGGTTCAGGCGTGGGTTCATGAAAGTACCCTGGGGGTTGTAGACGTAATTCTACCAAGTCGGCTACAATAATCGGCTTCGTATGTAAAAGCTTACGAGCAGAAAGCAGTAGTCCCCGAGTGCGAGGGTGGCGAAATTGGTAGACGCACCAGGTTTAGGTCCTGACGCCGTAACAGGTGTAGGGGTTCGAGTCCCCTCCCTCGCACCATGAATTATCAATAAAATCAACGGATTACAAATTTTCCGTTGTGATTCTAGGCCTGTTGCAGGTTGGCCGAAAGCATCATAAAGACAACATTTTCATGTTGTCTTTTTTGTTGCCCGTCACTTTGGCAACACGAAGTCTCTGGTACCAGGGAGCATTTCAGGCTTTCGTCCGGATGCCAGGCCAGGTACCGCTGGGTTTCTTGGGAATCTGGCAGCGATTGCTTGACGGTACAGTGAGATCACTCCTCAAGAAAAGAAACGGTGCTCTGCACCCGATCCCCCAAAAAAAATGCTAAATCCGTGTCCAACCTTGGCGGGCTGGGGGACGCACGCTGTTCACGTCATTTCGATGATTGGACGGTCGGTGGATTTCGATTTCTTCATGTCATAGAAGCTATAAATAAGAAAACCCTACTTTTTCGGCATCGCTTTTTAAAGTGGCATTACAATCTTTTGTTACAGGAAGTTTGGCAAGCAGGATTGGCGTCATGTTGGCTCTTGAAAAGAGGGTGGTCTTGTTTTGAAGAAATTTCTGGTAGTCGCAGCTTTTCTGGGTTGCAGCACCGGCAGCCTGGCTCAGGCTACTGCGCAGCTGACCGCGTTGGGGCAAGGAGGCGCACCAGCGCAATTCAATCAAGACGTCGCGGTGGGACAAGGCGCATTCCTTGCCAAATACCAGGCCAAGATGGTGGAGTGGGTTCGCCAGGCGGCCGAAGAAGGGCAGGCGGAGGCCCAGTTCAATCTGGGCATCATGCTGGCAAATGGTTTTGGTCTGGCCAAGGATGACGCGCAAGCGGCTATTTGGTGGCGCCGAGCGGCTGAGCAAGGTTATGCGCCGGCGCAATTTAACTTGGGCGTAATGCTTGAGCTAGGAACAGGCGTGGCCCAGGATGAGGCCCAGGCGATTCAATGGTATCGCCGAGCTGCGGAACAGGGGCTGGCGCAGGCACAACATAATCTGGCTGTCCGGCTGGACGAAGGCAAGGATATTGCCCGAGACGAGGTGCAGGCACTCCAGTGGTATCGCCAAGCCGCAGAGCAGGGCTTGGCCCAAGCGCAGTTCAATCTGGGCGTCAAGCTGGAAGAAGGCAAGATTGTTGCCAAAGACGCAGAGCAGGCGCTCCAGTGGTATCGCCTGGCTGCCGAGCACGGCCTTGTGCAAGCGCAGGTCAATCTGGGGATCATGCTGGCAGAAGGCAAAGGCGTTGCCAAAGATGAGGCCCAAGCGATGCAATGGTATCGCCGGGCGGCGGAGCAGGGCGAGGTGCAAGCGCTATACAATATAGGCGTTATGCTGATGAGCGGCAGTGGCGTCGCTCAAGACAAGGAGCAAGCGGCGCAGTTGTTTCGTGTGGCCGCTGAGAGCGGCTTTGCCCAAGCTCAATTCAACCTGGGGCTGATGCTGGCGAACGGTGATGGTATCGCCAGAGACTATGCGCAGGCGGTGCAGTGGTATCGGCGGGCTGCTTTGCAGGGCGTGGCAGCAGGGCAATACCAGCTGGGCTTCATGCTGGAAAAAGGCTTGGGTATCGCCAGGGATTATGCGCAGGCGCTCCAGTGGTACCGTCGCGCAGCCGAGCAGGGGGACGCATTGGCGCAATCCAGTCTGGGCGGAATGCTGACCTTGGGTACCGGCGTTCGTAAAGATTATCCGCAAGCGTATTTCTGGTTGTTGTTGGCAAGCACCGGAGATGATTCTGCAAAAATGATGCGCGATTTTGTTGAAAAGAGCCTCAGCAGCGCCGAGATCAGTCAAGCCCAGGCCAGGGCCAGTGCCTGGCGCCCGACACTTGAAAATCAACCCTGATCCCTTGGGCCGGTCCGTTTTCCCCGTTTCCTCATCATGCAAGCCGATGGCACCAGAATTTCAAAAATCCACCGCGCTTCGTCTATGCTGGCTGGGTACACATTTCTAATGTGCGATTGAGTGCCCGACAGTGCTTCGTGCAGTCGGGAGGGATTGCCATTGCCGCAATGGCTTTCATGCGTGGTTTGTCAACGGGTTTGCCGCTTTCTGTCCTCTGGGATAGGGGTGGATCATGCGAGGAACGCTGCAACATGGAACGCCAGCATCGTCACTTTGTCACGCAGGATGGCACCGTTCGCCCCAATGCCTGGCTGCGGCAGCTGACCCGTTTGAAACCTGCCAGTTGGCCCAGGGCCCGTTGCGTGCGGACGGCATTGGCGATTGCCTTGCCGATTCTGCTGGGCATGATGGTGGATTCCCCAGCGACGTTCATGATGATGTCATTGGGTGCTCTCGGGCTTTGCCTGGGAGAGCGGGATGGGCCGTATTTCCCCCGCTTCAAGGAAATTCTGATCGTGGCGCCGCTGGGCGCCATTGGTTTTTTTCTGGGGTATCTGGGAGATCTGCCCTGGGGCTGGGTGGTAACCAGCATGACGCTGGCGGCGTTTCTGGCCGGGATCATCAGCAGTTTCGGCTCGGCATGGTCGGCGGGAACGGTGCAAGGCCTGCTGATGGGGTGTATCGCCATTGCGATTCCGGCCATTGCGCCGTTTTGGCAGCCGGCCTTGTTCTTTCTGGCGGGATGCGGCTTTTATGCGCTGCTGCTGGGGATTGAAGCCTTGCTGCGCCGCCAGCGGCCTTTTATCAATGAGGTTGCCAGCCTGCTGGACGATATTGCCAAGCTGGCGTCGGCGCGCGCACGTGGTATTGCCCCGGCCGGGGAGGCGTCCTACCGGCGTGCAGTGACAGACAAATTGTCTGCGGCCTATGGCAGCTTGCTGTCCAGCCGTTACCGGCACCAGGCTGGCCGTTCCCCGTATCTGGATTGGGAAGCGTCGGTGCTGCAAGGAGTGGAGAATCTGTTTTCAGCCACGCTGGCTTCACGGATTCCGGAGAACCTGACAGCCTGTGCGCAGGAGTTGAAGGAAATTTCCCGGCAAGTCCGTTTGGGCAAGTCGTTTACGCTGCCTGCCGCCGGGACGAGTCCGGCGGCTACCATGCTGTTGCCGCGCGTGGTGGCCAGCTTCCGCCAGGTTTTCTGGCAGCATGCATCGTCACGCGGTCTGGCTGAGCGAATATTGGCGGCGCAGGCCCAGCCGCACCGGCGGCTGCGGGACAGGCTGGCGCTCGCGCCCCAGTCGATCAGGACGGCTGCGATTCTGGCCCTGTGCATAGGCCTGGCGTTTGCGACACGCTGGTTCAACGATGGGCCGCATTGGTATTGGACGCCCTTGACGGTCATTATCGTGCTCAAGCCTGACCTGGGGTCGGTTTTTGCACGTACGGTGCTGCGCATGCTCGGGACTATCGCCGGGGTAGCGCTGGGCGCGCTGATTTTCGCCCTGGTGCCCAAGGGCATCGGGATGGTGTGCGTATTGGCGTTGCTGGCGGCGCTGTTGCCCTGGGCCGTACTGCGCTCCTACGGTTTTGCAACGTTCTGCGCCACCATTGTGGTCCTCATTTTGCTCGACGAAATCGCGCCGGGGCTGCGCAATGTCGATTACGGCCTGGCGCGTCTGGTGGATACCGTGTGGGGCGGCGTCATTATTCTGGTGTTTGGCTATTTTTTGTGGCCGCGCCGCCATGCGCAGGCCTTGGCCCAAGGTTTTCAGGATGCGCGATCCCGGTTGTCGCGCTATCTGCTTGCGCTGCGGCCCAGTACGGGCGACGGTGCAGTACCCGCACCGTCGCCCGCCAGCCCGTCGGTGGCACGCCGGCAAGTCTATGTCGCGCTGGCGAAAATGCGGGGGCAATTGCAGAATGCCCTGCAAGAACCGCCACCGGCAGGCCCCGAGGCTGCCGCCTGGTTTCCGCTGGTTACCAGTGCGGAGCAACTGTGTGACGATATCAGTGCATGGGCCATCAAGCATGCCGTTGCGCCGGGCGCACAGGCAGACACCTTGACGCAGCTGGCTGCCTGGGTATCGGGCGAGCCCCATGATGCGGCGAATCTGCTGTATGCGGAGAACACGCCGGACGACGGGCCATTGCCGGCGTTGAGCACGTTGGTGTGCGCTTGGCTGGCGCAGGTCGACAGGTTGACGGAACCCCAGGGGAAAACATGAGCCTGCATGGCAGGTGCGCCGGCTTGTGCGTGCCTGGGCCGCTGTCTAGGCCGATCTCATGCCAGGCGTCTGGTCTGGCCGGCTTGCGACCTGGCCTGTTCTGGCATGATGGGGCGGCAGCGCCCCATGTCGTTGCCTATGCCGCGATTTCGTTTTTCCAGTACAGATGCAGCCCGGTAATGTCGCCCGAGCACAGCAGCGGCATGGCGGCCTTGATATGTGCCAGCGGCCAGTCCCACCATTGCATTTGCAGCAGTAGCACGATTTCTGCATCGGCAAAGCGTTGCTTGATGGGCTTTGCCGGGTTGCCGCCGACGATGGTGTAAGGCGCTACGTCCTTGGTGACCAGCGCACGGCTGCCGACGACCGCGCCATCGCCAATTTTCACGCCCGGCAGGATCATGGCTTCGGCGCCTATCCAGACATCGTTGCCGACGACTGTATCGCCTGCGTTGCTGAAGGCATCGCGGGCCTGCGCGAAGGCCGGCTCTTCCTTCATATAGAAGAAAGGAAAGGACGATATCCAGTCGTAGCGGTGGCCCTGGTTGCCTGCCATGATGAAACTGGCGCCCGTACCGATCGAGCAGAAGCTGCCAACGATCAGCTTATCGACGTCGTCCCGGTCGGGAAGCAGGTAGCGGGCGCAGTCGTCGAAGGAATGGCCGTGGTAGTAGCCGGAGTAATAGCTGTAGCGGCCGACCTTGATGTTGGGGTTGGTGACCTGTTCGCTGAGCAGCTTGCCGCGGAATGGGCTGTCGAAGTAGTTGGACATTGGGATTCGTTATCGTGATTGTTGTCGTGATTCAGGCCGTCGGGCCCGCCAGCAGCCGGCAAGGACGGTGTCGAAGTAGCGGTAATGTTGTGATAGGGAGACGCAAATCGTTCCCTTGGTTCCTGGCGTGTTTCAGGCGGGCAGGCTTTGCTTGTAACGTTTGTCGCAGGCGCCAGGAGTGAGCCCCGAAGCGGGTGGACAGGGCGTTGTAGCGCCTCAGACGGGCCTTTGGGGCGGGTTTGCCGTCAGGTATCACAGCGGTATTGGCAGCAGGCCAAAAATTAATTGGTAACAGCACTATCTTTATTTCCCAAGGTCGACGATAGTGGCTGTGGGGTGCTTTTATCCCTCTTACCTAGGAAATTACATTGAAAACTGAAATTGGTGTCGTGAAATGGTTCAACAGCGAAAAGGGCTTTGGATTCATCATGCCGGAGTCTGGCGGTAAAGACCTGTTTGCGCACTACTCCGAGATTGTTGGCAGCGGCCATAAGTCGCTCGAAGAAAACCAACGAGTCTCGTTTGTTGCCGGCGTTGGCCAAAAAGGCCCTTGCGCGACGAAGATCGAAGTCATCTAAGATGACTCCCGCTATTTAGCGGGCAGCTCGAATTCAGGCTAACCCCATGGCATCATCGGGTTAGCCTTTTTATTTGGCTCGTGCTTGCGGCTTGCCGGTCTTGATTGGCCCGATGCCTCGGCAGGCCGGCGTGTTGATCCGCCAGGCTGGTCAATAGCGTGCCAGCGGGGGTGCCAACGGATTCCGGCTCTGTACGGATATGGTGTCCTGCATCTGTACCCTGCATGTTGCCAGCGCCGCATTGTCCAGGCCCGACACCTGCCTAGTCCCATATCTGTCAAGCATTCAGCGGGCAAGGATAGCACAAGGGCGTCGTGCCACATTGTGGACGTCGTGCCGTATTGCTTAGCGCGCTGGAGCATTCGTGCACGGTGCTTCGCATGGCGTGCCCTGGTGGAAGCGAAGCTGCCAACGGCCGTCCAACCAGGACCAAATGGAGCTGCGGTGGGCATGCAGTCTGTTGCCCGACGGGTCGGGCACGCTGCTGTCGTAGGTGACCAGCCAGGTTCCCGGCGCCAGTTTCCTGGCTTGCAGGCAGCTCAGGTGCGCATGGATTGCCTGTCCGTCGGTGATGAGGCAGTCGGCCCGGCTATGGATCTGGCCGGAGCGGCCGAATTCAAAAAAATCTGGCGCAAAGTGTTTTTGCTGGAAGGCGGCATCGTAGCGGGTAGCTTCATGCCACAAGGCATGTTCCAGCGGGAAGAGTTCAGATTCGCTCATGGTGTCGTGCATGGATGAAGGCGGACGTACCGGTAGCCGGTGACGCGGATGGCCTATCCTCGGGCAAGGCGTGGCGCCTGTCAAAAAACGAATAAAAAAGACACGATTCCCCCAGATTTCCTGTGCCGGTCCGCACGGTCGCGACAGTCTTGGGTTAGCCTATGACGGCTTGTCTCATAAATATTCTGACCCTGCGCCAAAGTGCCGGCCGTCGCCGTTTCCGGTGCGTACCGGCACGTGGGGTTTCCTGCCTGTCGCGCGGGGCCGTGCCCTTCATTTGGGGCCTGCCCGTGGCGCAAGCGGGAATCCTGCATCCATCAAGAAAAACATTGGAGAGCCTGCATGTCCCAAGCTGAAACTTCGTATCCCTCGATTCAATTGTTGATTGCCAACCAGTGGCGCGACGCGACGGATGGTCGCAGCATTGATGTGCGCAACCCGGCGACTGGCCAGGTGATCGGCCAGGTGGCCCATGCCAGCCGCGCGGATCTGGATCTGGCGCTGGCGGCGGCACAGAAAGGGTTCGATGCCTGGCGCCGGACGCCTGCGCAGGAGCGCGCTGCCGTGATGCGTCGCGCCGCCGGCCTGCTGCGTGAGCGTGCGGACCGCATCGCTGCGCTGCTAACGCAGGAGCAGGGTAAGCCGCTGGCCGAAGCACGCGTCGAAACGTTGTCGGCCGTCGGCATCATTGAATGGTTCGCGGAAGAGGGCTGCCGCGTTTATGGCCGTATCGTGCCTTCCCGCAATATTGCTGCCCAGCAGCAGGTGCTCAAAGAGCCGGTCGGTCCGGTGGCGGCATTTACACCATGGAATTTCCCGATCAACCAGGTGGTGCGCAAATTGTGTGGCGCGCTGAGCACGGGTTGCTCGATTCTGGTCAAGGCTCCCGAGGAAACGCCGGCCTCTCCGGCTGAACTGGTGCGCGCGTTTGTCGATGCCGGTGTTCCGGAAGGCGTGGTTGGGCTGGTATTTGGCGATCCGGCGGAAATTTCGTCCTACCTGATTCCGCATCCGGTGATCCGCAAAATTACCTTTACCGGTTCCACCGTGGTGGGCAAGCAGCTGGCGGCGCTGGCCGGTGCGCACATGAAGCGCGCGACCATGGAATTGGGTGGCCATGCGCCGGTGATCGTGGCGGAGGATGCGGACGTCGCCCAGGCCGTGAAAGCCATTGGCAGCGCCAAGTTCCGCAATGCAGGGCAGGTGTGTATTTCGCCCACGCGCTTCCTGGTGCAAAGGAGTATCAAGGAGACCTTCACGCGTGAATTGGTGCGCCACGCCGAGGGCCTGAAGGTCGGCAATGGCCTGGAAGCCGGCACGACCCTGGGCCCCCTGGCCAATCCGCGCCGCCTGGACGCCATGCAGAAGGTGGTGGAAAATGCGGTGGCTGCTGGCGCGACGCTGGCCACTGGCGGCAAGCGTCTGGGCGAAACGGGCAACTTCTTCGCGCCCACTGTGCTGGACGATGTGCCGCTGGCGGCATCGGTGTTCAATGAAGAGCCGTTCGGCCCGGTAGCAGCTGTGCGTGCGTTCGACGACATCGAGGATGCCATCGCCGAAGCCAATCGCTTGCCGTTCGGGTTGGCTGCCTATGCTTTCACGACGTCACTGCGCAACTTGCGGCTGTTGTCGCAGGGCGTGGAGGTCGGCATGCTGTGGGTCAATCAGCCTGCCGCGCCCTGGCCGGAGTTGCCGTTCGGCGGAATCAAGGATTCCGGTTACGGTTCCGAAGGCGGGCCGGAAGCGCTGGAAGCCTATCTGAACACCAAGGTGGTATCGGTACTGTCGTGATAAGCCGGCCTTGACAGGCCGGCTCCAAGAAACAGGCCCTGGCAGGCCTGTCTTGTGTACCCATGCCATGTACCCACGCCATTCGCCATCATCCATGGCGTGGGTTGCAGGTTTTGTCGGGTGGGGCTGGAACCTAGCGTTCCAGCCGGACTTCGAAATAGGCTTCACATTCTCCCAGGTCACGAAAGCCCTCGTTGCGCGCGCGCATGGCTGCCGTGATCCATTTTTTTGCCAGTGCGATATCTTCCGGCCGCATTTCCATTTCCGAGGCTTCTTCCGCCTGTTGCCAGGCACGGTAGGTATCTGCAACAGCGTCGGGGCCGCCCAGGGCACGTTCCAGCGTACGGCGGAACCGGCTTTCGGCGTCTGTGCGGGCGCGTTCCGGAAGTTCAGTCGGGGCGTCCTGCAGGGTGATGATGTATGGCATCGCGAGTCTCCAGAATGATGCTGTTTATTTATACAGTATTTTCTGGGGTTAAGAAAAGTCCTTTTCGCAGGAGTGTGTCCGGGAGGGCTGCGATGGGGGCGTCTACTTGTCGCCTGGGGCCGCATCGGCAGACAGTCCTGTGCATCAGGGCCGGGCCATTATTGGGGGTACGGTGGGTTGCAGCCGGGGGAGCAGCAGCATGAGCCCAATGGCCAGCGTTCCCGCAACCGCTAGCAGCGGCAGGTAATTGATAAGATAAAAATATCAAAGAAGCTAGGAATGGACATGTCTGAGCGTCTGAATCTCAATTCGGTACGGGTATTTGCAGTCGTGCTGGCCGAGGGCAGTTTCTCGACAGCGGTACGCTGACCGTGGCCGCCGCCCGGCGCGGGCTCGGCTATGCCATCCTGGTTAAGAGCGCTTGCCAGACGCTGCTGGATACCGGTGAGCTGGAAGCGCTGGTTCTGAACAAGCCGGCGGCACCCCTGCAACTGTTCGCTACCTATCCCCAACGAAGATACCTGCCACGCAAGGTCAGGGCGCTGGCCGAGCATTTTGCGCAATCCCTGTTACCGATGGGGCAGGGACTGGCCAGATAGCTGTGGCATGATGCCCATGGCGCGTTCCGTGTCCGAGAGCGGAGGAAGCCGGATCAATTTCTGGGAGACAGCAATGACAAAGACGGCCGGTGAGCGGTCATGGTTCACGATTTTGGGCTGGGTTGCGACGGTGACGGCAATGGCCATGTATGTGTCCTACATTCCCCAGATCAGTAATAATCTGCATGGCATGAAAGGAAATTGGCTGCAACCTTTGGTGGCGGCCTGCAATTGCACCCTGTGGGTTGTTTATGGTCTGACCAAGCAACCGAAACGGGACTGGCCGATTGCCATTGCCAATTCGCCTGGCATTGTATTTGGCCTGGCAACTTTCGTGACGGCCTTGTAATCGTACTGTTGTGCGAGATAGCACCGTAGGCAGGCTGGGGCATTGGAACAATGGGTTTCGGACCTTTCCCGCAATATGCCCAGAGGCAAGTTATGGAACATTTATGAGCAAAGTAAAGGTTTGCAGGGCAGGCAATGGTTTCTTTGTGCTCAAGCGGACGGCTGTCATGCTGGTCTCATCCGCTGCCTTGCTGGCGTTGCCGGTGCAGGCGCAAACATCGGACGATGAGATCTGTGACGCGGTAGCGTTCCTGTCGCGGTCCACCATGCATGTGCGCCAGCATGGGGTCAGCCTGGAAGAGCTGCTGGCCGCCCATGCCGCCAGTAGCACCGGTTATGGCGGGCAGCAGGCACTGGTGCAGGCGATCGCCCGTAATGCTTATGAAGAGCCGGAAGCGGTGGACGAGGCTGGCAAAAGCCAGGCAGTCGAAACGTTTGGCGAGAAATGGCGCAAGCTTTGCTTGGCTGACGTTCCGCAACCCTAGCGCCCCTGGCGGACTGCTGCGGATCGGCGTTGGCAGCAGCGTGCAGCTCATGTGGGCGCTTGCGGCAATCAGGCTGGCCTGAGTGGAAAAGCGGGATACCCCTATGAGAGGGCATCCCGCTTTTGGTGAGCCGCAGCCGCCAGGGGCGGCAATGACGGGGCGTGGATGTTATTGGCGCCTAGAAGGTGCCGTCGGTGTTGGCGCGCAAGGTTTTTACCGTCAGTTTTGGATCAGCGGTGATTTCTTCCTCGGTGAATCGGATGTCCAGATACTTGCCTTCGCTGAAAAGGCGCGTTTGCTCGGCATGCAGCGGCGAATTGGCATTATCCGACTGGCCTTGCACCTGGATCTGCTTGCCGCGCGGGCCTCGGGGTGTCATTTCCACCCAGTAGATGAAGCTGCTGCCGCTGATGGCTTCCCAGCCGTCCTTGCCCTTGAAGGGGTCTGTATTCATGCGCAGGAAGGCGATGCCGCCAGGCACGGGGATGCGTTCTCCATTGACAGTACGATGCTGGTAGTTGCGCAAGGAAGCGTCCAGCGCAATCCCGTTGCTGACCAGATCATTGACGGCGGCATAGAGGGCCTGGCGCACCTCTTCGGACGGTTGCAGGCCGCGTGGCGTGTTCAGCGGGTCATTGGCGTCGAAGGGGATGGTGTACCAGGCAGGAGTGACCTGACTGTTTTCCAGGAAGCGGCGGAACAGGACCGCGCCCTTGTCGTCCAGCAGATAGGTCCCTTGCCAGGCGGCCAGCGCGTCGCAGGCCTGTGGCAGCATGGCCGGCGCGTCCGTACGTGCCGTCAGCGAGTGGCAGAACGACACCAGTTCAGGCTGCCAGATGCGCGCATAGTCGCGGCCGTCAAACAGTTGGCTGATGAATTGTTCCAGCGTGAAACCCTTGCCCGGCAGGCCATCGCGCTGTTCGAGCCGGTCTTCGATGATTTCCAGGCCACCGCGTGAACGGTTGCTCAGTACGGTTTTTTCCTTGCCGTACAGCGACGGGTAGCCTTCCAGCGGCGCGCGCAGATTGGTGATCCAGTAGGAATCATTGGCGTTGTAGACGTAGTCGTCGCGGAACTGGTAGGGAATCTGCGCCGAGGGGAAGACGCCCGGGAAAATGGCGCTGTCATCCTGGATAGGGGCGCACGACATGCGGCTGCCGTCGAGCACGGCGCCAGAGACGGCGCAGTCGCTCATCATGGCGTCCGTTACATAGGGCAGCGGGTTGGGCATCGAACGGTAGGCATGCCCTTGCGAATCCGCTGCCGTGGAGTTGATCCATGCCACGCCTAGTGTCGCCTTGTCGGCGGCGTGGATGTCCTGCACCGTCCGGGCCTGCGAGTACAGGTGCCACATGTTCAGGCCGGAAACCTTGATCGGGCTGTGTTTCCAGGTGTAGGCATGTTCCACGGTCCAGGGGCGGTCGGTTGAGACGCTGACGGTGCCGAACAGGGTGTCGTAGAAGGTGTGGGTGTAGGGCGCCAGTTTACCGTCCGCACCACGTACCTGGACCGTTACGGTGGTGGGGACCATTTCGTGACGCTTGCCATCGACCAGATAGCTGGTGGGGGAACCCGGTACCAGGTTCAGGCGGTAGCGCACGCCATTGGTGATGGTGGCGCCGGCGGATGTGGCGGCCCAGCCTACCGCGTCATTATGGCCAATGCCGATAACAGGGCTGGCACCGAAGGTCATGCCGTTGACATTGAGTTTTCCGGGAATCGTCAGGTGCGCGGCCACCATGCCATCGGCCTTGTTCCACTCCCAGTGCGGGTTGGAGAACACCATGCCGGTGCCGTCGCGGGTCGCGTCCTTGCCCAGGGCGACCATATTGCTGGCCAGGATCTTGGGCGCAGGCAGCGCGGCACGCTGGGCGGCGCTGATGCGCTGCGCATCGGGCTTCTGGCCCGGGGGTACCGCTGCCAGGAAGCCGTCGAATTCGTTGCGTACGGCGGTCAGCATGTCGGCCCAGAAGGCAGCGTTCAGATACAGATCACGTTCGGTGATGGGGCGGATCCAGTCGGCGCCGACGCATCGTTCGTCGGGCAGCTTGTAGTCGACTTCCTGCAGATAGCGGTTGTAGCCCGCGACGTAGCCGCGCACTAGTTCGCGGACTTCGGGCAGCACGCCTGCCGGCGACTGGTCGGCCAACAGGTTTTCAAGCCAGCCTTCGTCGATGAGTTTCTGGATATAGAGATCGCTGGCCAGGTTGCCATTACGCAGATCGAAGGAAAAGTCAGGCCCGTTGGCCCCGAAGCGGGCAGCGGCTTGGGCGCTGGTCGTCAGCCAGCGGCCGGACATGGTGCAGGCATGATCCTCGGCCCAGACGTAGCCCAGGCCATAGCCGGCGCTGGTGTAGTCATTGGCCTTGATATGGGGAACGCCACCGGTGGTGCGGCGGATGTCTACCTGGTAGCCGGCGGATTTTTCCGGTGTGGACTGGGAACTCTTGCCGCTGGACAGGCAGCCGCTCAGTAGCGCGGCCATGGCGCCAGCCCATGCCAGGTTGCGGACCAGTTGCTTGTGACGATATTGCTTCATGGGAATGCTCTCTCCTCCAGAACACTTTCTGTTTTTTGTCGGTTTTTTTGTGGTGGCGGGGCCCGGAAGGGGGCGGGTGTCGCCGATTGTCCCGTGGGGGTAAGGACAGGGTTCCGGGTGCGATGGTGGAAGCGCCTGGAGCGGACAGTCGTTTCTTGTGGACTCAATTAACCGTCCGGTAAGTCAATTTAAGGGACTTGGCGGCTTGGATCAAGGTTGCACCATGTGGGATTAACCCTTGTTTCTACCGAGATGGAGTTAGGGAAAAAACCGTGATTCAGCCAGATGAAAACCGCGCATTTAAGCGGAAAAGTCTGGTTTTTTGATGATTTTTAAATTCCTTGACGTTGAAAAGGGAGGTAATCGTAAGTTTCTGATTCTGCCTGGTCGCTTTCTTCGGTATAACAATCTGTAACGGACTGCATGTTGGAGGTCCGGCCACTCTTCGCGCGGAACACGCCCGGACGGCGGCATTGATAGGGGAAAAATGATGCAAAAGCTGATTCAAGCGACCTTGTGGACTGTTCTTGCCTGTGCCGCATTGCCTGCCCAGGCGGCCAATCCTGGCTGCGAGCGCAAGGCGGCAGAAATCGAGCAGCAGCTCGACTACGCCAAAACCTATGGCAACGTGTACCGTCAGCGCGGCCTGGAGCGGGCGTTGACCGAAGTGCGTACGCACTGCACTGATGCCGGGCTGGTCAGCGAGAAACGTTCGGAAATTGCCGAACAGAATGAAAAAGTGAACGAAATCCAGGCGGAGATCGAAGAAAAGCAGACGGAAGGGCGCTTGGACAAGGTACGCAAGCTGGAGCGCAAGCTTGAGCGCGAGCGCGAGGAGTTGCGTCTGCTGCAGAACGAACTGCGCGAGCTTGAGTCCGGCTTCACCGCCAAATGATGGTTGCCTACGGTGCTTGCGGCAGGTTTTCAGGCCGTGCAGCGGGTTCCAGTGGGTGTTTGATCGTGCCGGATGCCCGCGTTTGCATGCCGCCACGAGTTTTATATAGTAGCATCTGCTGTAATAATAAAAATTCGGGAAAAGAGGCTGGATAGGGACATGCGCGTTTGCCGTTGGGCATGGCCATGACTACCGGCAGGGGTGTGCTGCGCCAGGCCAGGCCTTGAAGAAGGCAGCTGCAAGCAGCTCAGTAGATGGACCAGGCGCGGCCAGCGCAGCGGCACGACCGACATGGCTGCGTGATGGCGAGTGCTCCTCATTGGGCGCGCTCGTCATATATATGGGTGGTTTCGATGAAAGCGGGAGCAAGCCGGTTCGGTGGAATCAGGCGATCGTTCATTGCCGCATCGGTGACAGCGATGCTGGGGGTCCTGAGCATGGGCGCCCTGGGCGGTGTGCTGTACTACGCAGTCTATCCTGTGCTGGGCCCGTGGCATGGCCGTCTTTCCGCTTGGAGCGGCGATTGGATCTGGCCGGCGACGGTCTCTGCTGGCGTGCTGTGGTCCCTGGGGTTCGTCTGTGCGGGCTTGTGTTACGCACGCCTGGAACGCGCCGGCGTGGACGTCGCCATTCGCCGCACCAGCTACGTGGTGGTGCTGTGGTTGTCAGCCGTCTGCGCCTGGTCGCTGGTGCTGCTCGGGTGTTGATGTCTGGCTCAGGCCCCTGCCAGCAATATCCATGCACCGGCCATGAGCATGCAGGCGATGGTGACCGGCAAGCCGGCGCGGGTGAATTCTCCGAACGAGATTTTTATGCCGCAGGCTGCTGCCTGTTCCACGACAATGATGCCCGCCAGGCTGCCAAAGATAAAAAGATTGCTGGAAAAACTTGACCCCATGATCAGGGCGGCACCCATGCTGTTGGCTGTTTCCGCAGTCGGGCGCAGGAAGGGCAACAGCATCATTACGGCCGGATTGGTACCGACCAGCGTGCATAACAGGGCAATGACGAGAAAGAGCGCGATAGGCGAATCCAGGTGAATGCCTGCCGAACGCAGGTCGCCCAGCAGGACTTCGGGCAGGCCGGTGGCGGCGAAGGCGGCATTCACCATGAACAGGCCCATGATGAGCAGCAGCAGGTTGCCATCCACATGCCGGAGCATGTCGCTGGAGGCGATCTGGCGGTTGATCAGCAGCAGGCCTGCCGCGCTCAGCGCCACTAGCTCGCGTGGCCAGTCACTGAAGATGAAGGCCACGATGACGGCCAGGGTGACCAGGCTGGCCTTGATCGTTTCCCACAGATCCAGGGGTTGGACGCCATCGTTGCCGCCCCCGGGCGCGGCGGTTGGTACGACGGTTGGTGCGGGCGTGGCGTCGGACGCGAGCGTCCAGCGCCGGCGGTACATAAAGGCGATGATGCCCCAGACCAGCGGCAGGGAAATCAGGGCCGGGATGATGGTGGCGCGCAGCAGGCTCAGGAAGGAAAGGTCCAGCGCCTGGGCGACGATCATGTTCTTGGGGCTGCCGATCAGCGTGCCGGCCGCGCCGGTATTGGCGGCAAAACAGAAGGCCAGCAGAAAGGGGACGGGATTGAGGCTACGCGCCAATGTCAGCGAGACCAATAGCGGGGTCATCGCCACGACTACCACGGCATTGCTCAGCAGGGCTGACAGTATGCCGCCGACGACCACCAGTGCGCCCAGCAAGGCTGGCGGGCTGATACGCAGGGTGGCGACCCGGCGGGCAGTCCAGGCATAGAAGCCCGATTCCACGAATGCCGAGGAAACCACCATCAGGCCAAACAAGAGGCAGATGGTCCGGTAGTCGATGGCTTGCCAGGCGGCCTGTGGTGAAATGCTGCCCGCCGCCATCATCGCCAGGGCACCCACGACGGCAGCGCCCGTGCGGTCGACCTTGAAGCCCGGCAACTTGCCAAAGCCCATGGCGACATAGACAATCAGGAAAATCAGAAGGGTCGTATCCATCGGCTTCTTGTGTGGCTGCCGGCACTGGGGTGTCAGTGGCAACAGTGGCTATTGCAGTTGCGTAGTTTAGCGTTGCCTGTGCCAGACCTGTATGCGTCGAGCCATTCTCTGGTATGCAGATGTTGCTTGTGCAGCATCCCGCTGGCACGCGGCTGGGTCATGCCCTATGATGCCCGGGCGAAATTCCTTTTCCGGAGGCAGTCCATGTCCTCGTTTGATTTGCAAAAAGTTATCAGAAGCAGTTTGATTTGTGGTGTCGTCGCAGCCTTGTGCTGGACGGTGGCCGATATGCTGTTGGTCGGTTTCGTGCCCAGACCGCAGGCCTATCCGCTGTTTTCACAGCAATTGGCGGGGCAGCTCGATAGCGAGATGGCCATCCTGATGCTGGATGGCTCGCCGCAGCGCCTCATGTGGGGCATCTACCTGGCAACCTTCAGCGTGGTGCTCTACATGCTGGCCTGCTTTGCCTTGTACCGCCTGTTGCCGCCGGGCAACTTGAGCCGGTTGACGGTATTGCTGCTGCTGGCCGGCTATGCATGGTCGCCGCTGGGGCACGCCGCCTTTGGTTTCGTGGGTCTGCAGGCCCAGAGCATGTTGCATGGCGCGGCCGAAGCCTGGGCCGCGCAGGTGCAGGCTTTCAACCAGTTCCAGCATTTGTTGACCGTGCACTGGGTCGGTTCGGTCGCGGCAAGCACGCTGGGCTGGTTACTGGTGATGGGGCGTGTCATGACAGGGCGTACCCGCCTGCCGCGCTGGACGGCAATCTTCAATCCGGTTGTCGTGGCGATCGTGCTGGCGGGCGTGACCCTGCAATTTCCCGGTAATCTGCTGGCAGCGCTCATCGGCAGCGCCAGCCTGAATCTGGCGCAGTTGGTGTTCTTCGGCAGCGCGCTGGTGCTGTTGTCGGGCGGCAGGCCCAAGGTGTGAATGGGCGAGTGGGTGAGTGGCAGTCGTCCGCAAGGCCGTCGTCAGGCCGCCCCTCAGTGCTCGCGTTGCCGGCCGAGCAATGGGATCAGCCGGATGTAAAGCAACTCGCCCAGCAGCTCGACGATGGTTTGCGTCAGCACCACGGCGGGCAGCAAGGGCAGCGCGCCGGGTATGGCCAGTACCAGCGGCAGGATGACCAAAGAGTTGCGCGTGCCGGCGCTGAAGGCCAGCGCACGGCCTTCGGTGGGCGGCAGGCGCAGCAGGCGCCCGGCCAGCCAACCGAGCGCGGGGGCGCAGAGGGCGAAGGCAATATAGACCGGCACAACCTGGCGCACCGCAGACAGGGACAGGCCCAGTTGCGGCACGACGGCAGCGATCACAATGAAAAGCACCAAGGCCGTAGCCGGTACCGGCAGCAGACCCAACAGCCGGCTGGCTTGTTGTGCTGGCGCTCGCGTTGCGGCGCGGGCCAGGCCGGCCTGCGACATGGCGGCGCACAGCAACGGCACAAGAATGAGCCAGAGGAACGCCTCCAGGAATGGCCCGGCACGCACCAAAAGCGCAGCCTCGCTGCCCAGGAACAGACCCAGGTAGGCGGGCAGCAAGAGCATCTGTACCACCAGCAGCATAGGCGTGGCGGCCAGCAGCAGGCGGGCATCGCCACGGCCCAGGTGCGAGAAGGTCACGACATAATCTATGCAGGGGCAGAGCAGGACCATCAGCACCCCCAGCCGCAGCAAAGGGTCGGGCGGCAGCAAGGGCAACAGGCCGGCCACCAGCGCCGGCACGAGCAGGAAATTCGTCAGCAACAGTGCGGCCAGAAAGCGCAAGCGCCCGAATGCGCGCTTCAGTTCGGTCATCGGAACCTGGAAGAAAGTCAGGTAGAGCATCAGCGCCAGGGCCGGGTTGATGGCTTGTTCCAGGTTTGCCGCCATGGCCGGCTGGGCGATAGCCAGGGCTGCAGCTAGCAGGACGGCACAGAAATAGAGGGGAACTTGATGGCGTTCCAGGAAGTCGCGTAGCGGAAGCATGCAGGCCAGGAGGATGAGCGTAGGCAACCGGGATTGTGCCTGAAAATCTCAGTTAACAGGCCCGACGCTGTCCTGACGGGACGTTCGAGGGAAACGGGCGGCCGCTCAGGGTATTGAGGCAGAATGTGGGTAGTGCCGGGCGGCGCAGGGCCGCCCGTTGGGCGTCAGGACTGCGGCAGGCCCGGCGCATCGACCAGCACCAGTTCGGTATCTTCGATGGCGCGTATGCTCAACCGTTGTTCATCGAATGCAGCGGCGCCGTCGCGAGCGGCGAGCGGTAGGCCATTGACTTCCGCCTTGCCCGTGGCCAGCACGAGATACCCATAGCGCAAGGCCTCATCGAATGTGTATTCGATGGTTTCACCGGCCTTCACTGTAGCCCCGAGCACCCGGGCGCGCGACCGGATCGGCAAGGCGTCTGCGTCGTTCGGCATGCCGCTGGCCAGCGTGATGAAGCGGCCGGCCCGGTCATCGCGGGGGAAGGGGCGGGTTCCCCAGGACGGTTCGCCACCCCGGTTTTCCGGGAAAATCCAGATCTGGAAAATGCGTGTCGTGCCCGGTTCCAGGTTGTATTCGCTATGGCGGATACCCTTGCCCGCGCTCATGACCTGGACATCGCCGGCGACGGTGCGCCCTTTGTTACCCAGGCTGTCCTGGTGCGTAATGGCGCCTTCACGCACGTAGGTGATGATCTCCATATCGGCATGGGGATGTGGCGGAAACCCGGTGCCGGGCTGGATGGTGTCATCGTTCCAGACCCGCAGGGCGCCCCAGTGCACACGATCGGCATCGTGGTATTCGGCAAAGGAAAAATGGTGTCTGGCATTCAGCCAGCCGTGGTCGGCGCCGCCAAGACTGGCAAAGGGACGGTGTTCAAGCATGATGTCCTCCTGTGGCTGATTCGTGATTGATGCTGCCAGTCTAAGTCGATGGCTGGCCAGGCGGAATCCCGAAAACGGAAAAGCATCCTTTCCGTTTTGCAGGGCTGCAGGGGATCGTGTGCCGGGCTTGATGGCCGGCATGCGGTTGGCCGTGGTAAATACAGGGATCAGCCCGGCATGGCTGCCGCGAACCCGTGTGGCAAGCCGGGCCGGGCCACGCAGGAGTGCGCATCATGAAGAAATTACCGGATCTTGAAGCCTGGGCCATTTTCGCCAAGGTGGCGCAGACCGGCTCGTTTGCCAGAACGGCTGCCGAGCTGTCGCTGTCGCAGGCAACGGTGTCCAAGGCAGTGGCGCGGCTGGAAGGCCGTATGAATACCATGCTGTTTCACCGCACTTCGCGCCGCATTTCCCTGACTGAAAGCGGCCAGGCGGCACTGGAGCGGGCGGAACGCATCCTGGCCGAGGGCGAGGCAGTGGAAGCGGAAATGGCGGAGCAGTCCTCCGCCTTGCGTGGTCTCATCCGGATTTCCGCGCCCATGTCCTTTGGTATCGAACGCCTGGCGCCCCTGCTGCCGGCATTCATGCTGCAGCATCCGGAAGTGGCGCTGGACATCCAGTTCGACGATCGTCATGTGGACCTGGTGGCGGAAGGGTTCGATATGGCGCTGCGCATCGCGAATCTTGAAGACTCCAGCCTGCTGGCGCGCCATCTGTGCCGCGTGCGCATCTTGCTGGTGGGGGCGCCAGCTTATTTCCAGGCTCATGGCCGTCCCCGGCATCCGCGTGAGCTCGCGGCGCATCAGGCCTTGCAGTACAGCTATGCGCCCGGGGGCGCGAACTGGCGCTTCCGGCACGCGGTGCAAGGAGAATTCACGCAGGCCGTGCCGCTGCGGTTGCGGGTCAATAACGCCGATGCACTGACTCCTGCCTTGCTGGCTGGGCTGGGTGTGGCCTTGCAGCCCGAGTTCCTGGCCTGGCAGCAGTTGCAGTCCGGCCAGCTTGAAACCGTGATGGACGACTGGCTGGTAGCGCCGCTGGCCTTGCATATCGTTGCGCCCCCGGGGCGGCGGCGGCCCGCCCGGGTACAGGCCTTCATGGATTATCTGGCGCAACGCTTCCTGCAGGAACCCTGGGCGCAGCCGCCCGCAAGCCTGGCGACATCGTTGCTTGCGCACCCGGGCATTTAGCGCTTTGCCTGCATGGCGGCCTGGCGGGCACGCCGCGATGACGCTGCACCGCCGCAGGCGTCGGCCAGGCAGGCCAGGATAGCGCAGACGGTGAGCGTCGGGCCCAATGCCTGGGCCTGTCCGGCCAGCCACATGCCTGCACCGATCAGCAGGTAATACAGCAGGCCGAAAAGGGCACCGGCGGTACCCAGGCAGTGGCCGTAAGCATGCAGGGCCGCGCCCAGCAGGTTGGGAATGGCCATGCCATAGGCCAGGACGATCAGCGTCAAAGGCAGCAGGAACCATACGCTGTCCTGAAGCAGCCAGACCGCGCTGCCCGCAAGCAGCATCAGCATGATGGCGCACCGGACCAGGGTGGTGCCAGGGTGACCAGCCGCGAGCAGGCGGCGATTGACCCAGGCGCCGAGCGCTGCGCCAGCCGCAAGCAGGGCGCCGCTATAGCCATAAAGCGCTTCGGACAAGCCTAGCCGTGCAAACAGGAAAGGGCCGGTAGCGTAGTAGCTGAACATGGCGATATTGAACAGGGCGACCAGCCCGGCCGCCTGCCAGATGTCGCGATCGCGCAGCATCAGTTGCAGCGTGGGCCACAGCGGCGCTGGCCGCGCCTGCCCGAGCCGCGTTTCCGGCAGGCGGCGCGCGGTCCAGCCCAGCAGCAGCAGGGCTGTGGCCATCAAGGCCAGCAGGACGCCCTGGTAGCCTTGCCAGCGTGTCAGCGCCGCGCCGGCAAACAGGCCCAGCGCGGGGCTGAGCGCCAGCGCCATGCCGACCAGCGAGAAGACGCTGCCCAGTGCCGGTCCCTGGAATCGGTCGCGCAGCACGGTCTGGACGCCGATGGAGCAGGTGGCGATGCCCAGTGCCGCCAGGCCCTGGCTGGCCAGCAGCATGCCGAAACTGGTGGCGCCCAAACCGGCGGCCGTGGCGGCCGTGAACAGCAGCAGGCCGGCCATCAGCGCGGGACGGCGGCCAAGAGAATCGCAAAGCCGGCCCCAGAGCACGACGCCCAGGGCGAAGCAGAGGAAATAGACGCTGAGTACTTGCGCTGCCGCGCTGGGCGGAATGCCGAAAGATTGAGAGAAATCCGTGAGTGCGGGGCTGTAGAGGGTTTGCGCCAGTTGGGGGAACATCAGAATGATGACCGCCCAGGCGACGAGATGCCGATGTGGCACGGGCTGGCTCCTGGAATGATGAGGTCTGTCATTCTGATCGCAGCAGCATGTTCCGATTATGCATGTTTGGACATAAAATAACTGAAATCGGACAATCTTGGCGGGGCTGCCCGAATTGGGCATGATCCGTTACCAGAGAAAACACTTGTATGACATGGATTGCCCCCAGCGCGATTTTTGATGCAGACGCCCATGCGGCGCCGGTGGTCGGCATTGCCTCGGAACTGGCCGACCACGACTCCGGCATGCACAGCCACGCACGTGGCCAGCTTTTGTATGCCCGTCAGGGATGTATAAGAATCGTGTTGGACGGCAAACTCTGTCTGATGCCGCCTTCCCGGGCGGTGTGGATTCCACCGCATATCCTGCACCAGGCCATGATGACTCGCATCGTGGACTACCGTTCCCTGTATTTTCGGCCTGATATGGCAGTCCAGATGCCGGCGGACGTGCGGGTCATTGAAGTCAGCGATTTGCTGCGGGCCGTGCTGGAGCCCATGGCGCTGGCGCCGTTCGAGCAGGAATGGGGCCATGGCCGATACGCGCATTTGCTGGCCTTGTGCATGGATGAGATCGGCTGTGCCAGTATCCAGCCCATGTTGCTGCCTATGCCTGCCGATCGCCGTCTTGCCGGGTTGCTCAGGCAATCGGAAAAACTGCCGCCGGCGCTGCACGCGCTGGAGCAACGCGTCGGCGCCAGTGGCAAGACCATCAGCCGCATTTTCCGCAAGGAAACCGGTATGGGCTACCAGCAATGGCGGCAACAATGGCGGCTGATGCGGGCGATGGAATGCCTGGCGACCGGCAAAACCATTGCAGCAACGGCTGCGGAATTGGAATTTTCCAGCGACAGTGTGTTTATCGCCTTTTTCCGCAGTATGGTGGGCCAGACGCCGGGGGAATATTTCCGTGCCTTGCCCACCTCGCCGGCAGAGGCACGCCGCCGGCGTCTGTGACATGCGGCCGGCGGGGCGGCAGGGTCAGGGGATTCAGTCTGCCGTGTAGTCCAGCGGCGGATGTGACATCTGTTTGCCCAGCACGCCGGCGACCGCCAGCAGGAAACTCAGGCCGCGCCGCACATCTTCGTCGCGTGCCATGCGGACCAGTCCGAACAGCGTGGGGGTTTCCTTCATTTGCGATACCTGGGCATTGGCCATGCGCACGGCATTGCCGGCGGTCCAGAGCGCGCCCGTGGTTTCCTCGTAGGCCTTGGCCAGCTTTTCGATCATGTAGGCGTCGCTCATGTCCACCAGATCGGCGGTGACGGACAGCAGGTCTACGATGCGATTCAGGCGGCGGCCGGCCAGCAGGGGTTCGAGTTTGCCGACGAGTTCGGCCAGGCCCTGCATCGCGGCTTCGTCTTTAAGCAGGCTGTCGACCTGGGGTTGGGCGTGGACTTGTGCTTGAGAGTTGTCAGTGGACGTCATGATGAGGCTCCGTTACGGGAATTAGGGTAGGGACCTTGGCGGCTTTCAGGCTTACACCAGGCCGCGTGCCACGGACCAGTACAGACCGCGATTGAACCCCTTGCGCATCAGGCCGCCCAGTTTGTTGGGCGGCGTGGGCTTGACGTCCACGTGGTAGTCGTACCAGAGCGGCATGCCGTCTTCCAGGCCCATTTGCGCGATTGCCACGACGCGTCCGTCATAGGCATCGCAAGGATGGCCAAAGCGTATTTCGGATGCGACGTTATTGACCACGACAGGCGACTGGCTGTGGCATGAGCCGCCGGCCTTGCTCACCGGCAGGTCTACCGTATCGCCCAGGACGTACACATTCTCCAGGCCATAGACCTGCATGGTTTCATGGTTGGTAGGCAGCCAGCCTTCGCCGTCCAGCGCTTCGGAAATGCCGGTGCGCTGCACGGCGTCCACGGCGCGGATGGGCGGCGTGGCCATCAGGATGTCGAAGTTTTCGTCCTTGCCTTCGGCGGAATAGGCGATTTTCCGGTCCGGGTCCACGTGGTCCAGTGTGAAACCACGTTGATACTTGATGCCACGTTGTTCGAAGATGGTCGGCAGGACTTCGCAGGTATCTTTCTGCAGGAACAGGCAGTTGCGCAGCAGTTGGGAGACCGTGGGGTAGGTGTAGACGATTTCCACCCTGTCGCGTACGCCGCGCTTGCGCAGCAGGTCGTCGAGCATCAGCGTGGTTTCGATGGGTGCGATGCCGCATTGGTGCGGGACATTGGGCGTTTTGGGGAAGGTGACGGTAATGAAGATACGGCCTTGTTCAATGGTGCTCAGCTTCTCCGCCAATTGACGCGCCGGTGCATGCTGGTAGAAATGGTCGCCGGCTTCCTTGAGCCCCTCGATGCGTTCGGGCGAAGGTATGCACCCGGTGGAGATGATCAGGTGGTCATAGCCCACCAGGCGTCCGCTCTTGCAGCGTACCCGGCTGGCCTTGAACTCGAATTCTTCGACCTCTTCGATATGGAAGTCCACTTCCGGGCGCAACAGGCTGCGCTGGGGGCGGCGCAGTTCGTCGCGGAAAAAGCTGTTGAACGCGACATACATGAAGGCCGGTTTGTAGTAGTGCCAAGGGGAGTTCGATAGCATTGTGACCTGCACTTTGCCGGAACGGATTTCAGGGTATAGCTTGGTCACCAGGTGGTTGGCGGTCATCGTGCCGCCTATGCCCCCGCCTATGATCAAAATGCGATGTGCCATGGAACGCTCCTCAGGGTGGTAAAGCTCGGAACGGATGTCCGCTCCGATGCCAGGGAAATCAGGTCATCAGCGACTGCCAGGTGTTGTGCCAGAGCTCGTCTATGTAGCGTGCGAGAGGCTCGGCGATCACGCCATCAAGCCGCAGACAGACCATGCGGATGGCGGCGCCGTACATCATGGAAGCCGCCACGATGGGTTCCATGGTGCGGATCTCGCCGGCTTCTATGCCTTGGAAGACGAAATTGCGCATGCGCACGAAAGGCATGGCCGAGCAGATCGACGGTTCGCCGGGCAGGAACTCCTGGTGACGCGCATGGACGACGAAGGACATCACGTCAGGCTCGGTTTCGGTCAATTCGAACAGCATGCGTACGACGGCCTGGCAGCGTTCGCGGGCCGTCGCATGCGTGGCTTCTATGTCATCGAGCAGGGCATTCATGCTGGTGATCAGATGCTGGTAGAGCGCATGAGCCAGGCCTTGCTTGTCGGAAAAATGGTGGTACATGAACCCCACCGAGACATTCGCTGCGCTGCCGATGTCGTGAATGGACGTACTGAAATAGCCTTTCTCGGTGAAGAGCCGCAGGGCCGCGCGCAGCGTGGCCACATGGCGGGAACCCAGTTCTGGGAAAAGCGTCAGGGAAACGGGAGAGGAAATAGTGCTGGTCATGGCGCGTCGGAAAACCAGAACGAACATTCGTTCTGTCATGATTTTAAGATTAGCGAAATGCGTATAAATAGAACAGCTGGGGTTTTCGCTATGGGATGAGGATCGGCCTGTTGATCCAGACAGGTGCCGAGAGGCCGAGCCGGTGGAGCAGGCCGAGCGGCGGGGCAGTGGCCCGCGGCCTGCATGGGCAGAAAGTCAGGGTGTCATGCTTTCGCGAAGAAGGCAGCGTCGGCCTGCAATTGCGGAGAAATGTGCTCGTCCACCCATTCCAGCCACACACGGGTCTTTGCATCGACAAACGAACGCGACGGCAGCATGGCGAATACGCCGATATCCGGCGAGCGCCAGTCGGGCAGCACGCGCAGCAGGCGCCCGCTGCGAATGGCGTCGATAACAGTGAAAAGCGGCAGCAGGGTGATGCCAGCGCCGCGCATTGCCATTTCCAGCAGCAGTTCCGGCGTATCGGCAACCAGGGGCCCCTGGGGCTCGAAGGCATGGCTTTCGTCCTGGCTATTGGTCAGTTGCCAATCCGTGGATATGGATGGATTGACCACGCGCAGGCAGTCATGCTCGCGCAGTTCGGTCGGCAGATCGGGCTGGCCGCGCTGCTGGATATAGTGTGGCGAGGCGCACAGGATGGAAAACGTCGTGCCCAGGCGTTTGGCGGTCAGCCCGGAATCCGTCAGGGATTCCGCCAGATACAGACTGACGTCCACGCCATCGGCCAGCAGGTCGGGAAAATGCTGCGAGGTACTGTAGTTGACGACCAGGCCGGGGTACTGGGCGCAGAACTCAGCCAGCATGGGGGCGACATAATGCAAGCCGAAACTGGCCATGCTCTGCAATCGTAGCCGTCCCTGCGGCTTGGCTGCCGCGCCGGCCGCGCTGGCTTCCGCTTCTTCCACCAACGCGATGATTTCCCGGCAGCGGGCGGCATAGTCGCTGCCCACGTCGGTCAATACCCGGCTACGGGTAGTGCGTTGCAGGAGTTTCGCGCCCAGGCGGCGTTCCAGGTCGGCGACCAGCCGCGATACCTGCGCCGTGGTCAGTTCCATTTGCTCGCCTGCGGCGGTGAAACTGCCACTATCCACGACACGTAAGAATGCGCGCATGGCGTGGATGACGCCGGATTCCAGATTTCTGCTCATTTCGACGATGCCAGTCTGAAAGGAATTGTTTGTTTATTACTAACTTAGGAATTTTTTCCCTGCCGCCAGAATGGACGGTGTTGCCGGGAAGCTATGCACAGATGATGCGGATATCCCGGATATTCCGTTTCTGAAGACGGCTATTTTTACATATTATGCAAATATGTTTTTAATGTGACACGGTTGTGAGCCCGTTAAGAATGGACCACAATGCGCGCCATCCGTATGGCTTTGGAACTTCTGCATGACCACGCGCCCAAGCGCAAGCCCCGGCCATCCGCTTGGGGACCAGCGAGGCAGTGACCTCTTGACGACGCGGGCATCGTTTCCGGAAGCCCGGCGGCGGGCGCGGCTTCATTTTGATGGCCTTGATTGCAGTCCATCGCTCATGCGCGGCGCACAAAGGTTTGAACACCTTGTTTCCGGCCTCATGTGCCAGTTGGTACTGGTCAGAACACCGGATTCCCCGACCAGGAGCGACTTGTTGCCGACGTTTGCTCCAGTCCAGCGTCCGTTGCGGACGCGACATATGGGTATGGTCATGAATGCCTTGCCAATCGTCGGTTCTTTTGCTGTCTGTCCCTGTAGGGGCGGCTTTGCCGATGGTGTTTCCGGACCTGCGCACCGGTAATACCAACATCCAATAGCGATCTCCCGCGTACCGAACGCCCAGGGTTCGGCGCATTCGTACAATTAAAGAGAATAAAAGTAACTATTATGAAGATTACCAGACGGAAACTTCTGATTGGCGCGGGCGCCGGTGTGGTTGTCGCTGGCGGTGCCGCAGTGACCCCGATGCTGCTGCGCGATAGCGTGCTGGAAGCAACGACTTCGCGCGCGCTGCCTGTGGCTGGCGACGACACGTTGCCGGCCAGCGCGGACGTGGTAATCGTCGGCGCCGGTATGATCGGCGTGGCCACTGCGTTGTACCTGGCCGAGCGCGGCCTGTCGGTAGTGATTTGCGAAAAGGGCGTGATCGCGGGTGAACAGTCCAGCCGCGCCTATGGCCAGGTTACGAGCTATGGCCTGGACGGCATTACCGAACTGATCCAGCATAGCAAGTACCTCTGGCGCGGCATGAACGAGAAAATCGGTGCCGACACCAGCTACCGTTCTTATGGCCGCGTGCAGGCATGCGCCAACGACGAAGATGTGGCCAAGGTCGAAGCCTGGCTGGCAGAAGCCCGCCACCAGGCGCCGGAACATGCCCCCATCCGCGCGCGCTTCATTGAAGGCGCTGAGCTGGAAGAGCGTCTGCCGGGTGCACGTACGCCGTGGAAAACCGCCTTCCTGCAGGAAGACGACGGCAGTATCGAGCCGGCAATCGGCGCTTCGATGCTGGCCCGCTATGTGCAAACCCAGGGTGTGAAAATCGTCACGAACTGCGCGGTGCGTGGTTTTGAAACTGAAGGTGGCGCCGTGTCGGGCGTCATTACGGAGAAGGGCCCGATCCGCGCCAAGACCGTGGTGGTCGCCGGGGGCTACTGGTCGCGCTTGTTCTGCGGCAACGCCGGCATCAACCTGCCGCTGCTGCCGGTTTATCTGTCGCAACAGCGTATCAGCGATGTCGCGGGCGCGCCGCCTGCTTGCGGCCACGCCGGTATCGTCGTGTGGCGCAAGGAAGTTGATGGCAGCTATTCCAATGGCCCGCGTTACCTGACCGCCCCCATCATCCGCGACAGCTTCGCGCTGGCTGCCGATTTCCTGCCGCACCTGCCCAAGCATCTGGGCGGTCTGCACATGGATCTCGCTCTCAATCGCGACCTGGTGCGCTCCTTCCAGACGCCGCGTTCGTGGAAAATGGATGAAGTCAGCCCCTTCGAACTGGCTCGCGTCACGGCACCCACGCCCAACAACGAATTGCTGGACACCTCCCTGTCCTGGCTGCGTGGCGAATTCCCGGTATTCGAAAACGCCAAGGTCGTCGAGCGCTGGGGCGGTGTGGTCAACGTGGCCAACGATTTGATCCCGGTGATTTCCGACATCGAAAGCGTGCCTGGCCTGTTCGTGTCCTCGGGCTTTGACTTTGGCCTGACCCAGGGGCCGGCAGCCGGTCAGTTGATGGCTGATATGATCACCGGCGAGACGCCTAAGGTCGACCCGAAACCCTTCCACCTCAGCCGTCTGCTGTAAGGATGCGAGGCCTAGCTTTAACCAGGAGATGTTTATGACAGGAATGCTGAAGAAAACCGCCGCTGCCGTTCTGGTAGCGGGTGCTGCGCTTTCCGGCGCAGCGGTTGCTGCTGACAATGTCGTGCGCCATGGCGCTGGCAGTTTCCCGATCTCTTCCGCCGTTGAAGTGCCGGCGGGGAAAACGGTGGTCTACCTGAGCGGTAAAGTGCCCGAAGTGAGCCACCCCGACCAGCCCAAGGATTCCCTGGCTGCCTATGGCAATACCAAGGAACAGACTATCAGCGTGCTGAACCAGACCAAGCAGCATCTGGAAAGCCTGGGGCTGAGCATGGCAGACGTCGTGAAGATGCAGGTGTTCCTGGTCGGTGGCCCGGAAAATGACGGCAAGATGGACTTTGCCGGTTTCATGGAAGGTTACACGCAGTTCTACGGTGATGCGGCCAAGCAACCTGTGCTGCCGGCCCGCTCGGCCTTCCAGGTCGCAGCGCTGGCGCATCCGGCATGGCGCGTTGAAATCGAGGTGACGGCAGTCCGTCCGTAGCTACCCGTGCGGTTTGAGTCAGGCAAGCGGCTTCAGTGCGCGCAGCCAGGGCGATACCGCTCTGGCTGCCAGGCGGGAGCCGTAATCATGGCCGCTGGTGTTTGTCGCACCAGCGGCCATTTTCATGTCTGCAAGAGAGGGGCGTCAGGATGGTGTGCCTGTTCGGCGTGGATGGCACCGACTGATAGCAGGCGCCTTGCTTCCCGGCAGGCTATCGCGGTTCTGATGTGCGCGAGAGTCTGCGCAGGATGGATGGCGAAAGGGAGGCGGGCCTGGCGGGCGGCTGGAACGCGGCAGCGTGCCATCAGCGTGAGTGGGGCAGCGCCGTGGCGGGCGAACGGTAGATGTTGTAGCCCAGGGTGTCGGCAACCGCGGCTATCATCTTTTGTCCGCGCACACTGTTCCCGAACTCGTCCAAGGGCGGAGAAAATGCCGCAATGGCCAGCACGCCGGGAACCACGGCCAAAAGACCGCCGCCAACGCCACTTTTGCCGGGCAGACCGACGGTATATGCCCAATCTCCAGAGCTGTCGTACAGCCCTTCCATGGTCATGTCAGCCAGAATGCGCGGGGTGTTTTCCGCCTGCAGTACCCGTTTGCCGCTGAAGGGATGAAGGCCGCCGCTGGCCAGCGTGGCGCCGATGGTGGCCAGTTCCAGGCAGTCGAGCAAGGTCGAACACTGGCGTGTATAGACATCGCAAGCCTCCATGGGGTCGCAGTACATATAGCCGGCAGAGTGCAGCAGCCAGGCGATGGCGCGATTATGGGCGTTGGTGCTCTGTTCCGACTCATTCAACTCGGCAGACAATGCAATCTCACCCGAACCCAGCTGTTGCTGAATGGCAAGAATGCGCTGCCAGCGTTCTTCCACCGAGCCGGCTTTCACCAGGCTGGCCGTGGCGATGGCGCCCGCGTTGACCAGGGGAGAAAGCGGTTTTCCTGCATGCAGTTCCAGCGCCATGATGGAGTTGAAAGGCAGGCCGGTCGCATCCGCGCCTATTTTTTCCTGCACGGTATCGTGCCCCCAGTCTTCCAGAGCCAATGCCAGGGTGCAGACCTTGGAAATGGATTCAAGGGCAAAACGGTAGCGCACATCGCCAGCGCAATACTGGCTGCCGTCTATGCCGACAACCGCCAGCGCGGAGAGTTTGTCAGGAACTTGTGCCAGAAAAGGGATGTAATCGGCATTGGCGCCGCCGGGCAGTTGTCCGAACGCCTGGAAGGCGTCATCAACGGCACGCTGGATGGAAGGGGGCGTTGGCATAGCGACTGCTCCGGGAAGGGAATATCCAGGGCCACGAGCCGGAAAGCTGCCCGTTTGTCCTGGCTGGAACAACTGGACAATGGCGGCTGCGGGGGAGGTCAGCGGGTCAGGAAACCGTCGCCGTTGCGGTCCTGGCGATGGAAATCATTCATGACCGCAATGATGAACTCCTCACGTGAAATTCTGCCGTTTTTGTCTGTATCCACCAGGTCGAATTCACTGGCAGTAAAGACCGGCGCAGCCTCTTCGCGACTCAGGGCACCATTGCCTTGGGTATTCAGTTTGTCAAAGGCGTGTTCCATGAAAACACGGTACTCCGCTTCGCTGATTTTGCCGTCCTGGTTGGTATCGAGCTGCTTGAATACGCTTTCATCCAGTTGGACAACCGGTGCTTGTGCCAGCGCGACATTGACGGAAAACGGCAGGGCCAGCGCCAGGGACAGGAATAATTTCTTTGCTTTCATGTTGTGCCGCCTCGCTTATTTGCAACCCAATTGATTACCGGCATAGCTGCCCGCGCCTGCGCCCGCGACCGTGGCAATGGTCTTGCCCGTGCCGCCGCCGACCATACTGCCCAGCAGGCCGCCGACCACAGCGCCACCCACCGTGCCGGCAATGCAGTCGAATTCCGACTGCGCCTGCGGGCTGTTCATGCTTTGGCAGCCGCCCAGTGCCAGACTGGTCGAGAACAGTGCCATGGCTAAGAAAGTGCTTCTTTTCATAGATACGTACTCCACGCAATGGATAGCGGACTGCCGGGAAATGAACCTTGAAGCGAATGACTCATTCAAAGCATAGACTGCAGTGCTGTGAAAGAGAAGGCCTATTTGCAAAGGGTTTGATTGTTCGCCGCATTTCCGGAAATTTGTTTGGCAATGCGTTATTCAGCGTTGCACAGACTTTCCCGATGCCACGCTGGCAATATCAGGAATTGTCAATTTTTTAGATTCGAAGAGAGGGTTCAGATTGCATTGCCGTGTTTTTGTCAAGCGAAGGGAGTCCTGCATGATCGCGCCAATGGTTTAGAGCAAAGTTTTCCAGAAAACTGAGCGCTCAGTGAATCAATTACGCTCGTCATCATGATTGCAGAACAAGCGGCAGACATGATCAAGGCGGATGCGCGCCGTTGAGCCTGTGGCGTTGTACCGATCCAGCGTCTACTGATCAAGGGTGGTGGATTACCATGGCGAACGGGCCAGGCAGTGCGGGGGAAGAAACAGGGCAGGGTGTTCGCAGGCGGGGAATTGGAAATGGTCTAGGCAGCCGCAGGTGCCAGACGTTCAACGGGACGTACGGAAAGCGGAGGGAATGGCGCCCGCCGCTGTGGTGGCAGGCGCCTGTGAGCCTTGATGGTGCGACTGTTTTTCTAGCGAGGCCGGGTGCCCGTGGCGCCGCCTGCAGAGATATGACGATTGCGCCAGAATGCCAGGCCGGCGCAAAGCGCCAGGGCGGCCAGGATGGAGGCAATGGCCATCAGGTTGCTGGTGGCGAGGCTATAGAGGAAACCCAGCATGATCAGCGAGACAATCGCGAGGGTCAGCAGCAGGAATCCTGCGCCCAGATGAATCCTGGCGCGCATGCGCCAGGCAGCGATGAGAACAAAAAAGTAGCTGGCCAGGAACGTGAAGCTGACAACATCGGCCAGCACGCTGACATCGAAGCAGAGCGCCAGGACGGCGATGGCGATACTGATCACGACATTACCGGACGAAGCGTTGCGCCACAGCGGACGATTGAGGGCGGCAGGAATTTCCCGGGACTGGCCCATGCTGTCCAGGGTATTGAACAGTGAAAAAATCGTCGCATTGATGGCTGACGATGTGGCTAGCAATGCGCCGGCCGACACCATCACGAAGCCTGTTGCACCCAGCACGGGATAGGCGGCATAGGCAATTGACGTCTCCGCGTACTGGCGCAGCTGCGCCATGGAGAGGCTGGATGCCAGAATGATGGCAAGGGCGACATACAACAGCATGGTGATGCTGATGGCCAGAATGAAGGCCAGGGGCATGGTGCGTGCAGGATTTTTTACCTTATCCGCCGCATTGGTCATCATATTGAAGCCGGCGTAGGCGAAAAAGGTCAGCCCCAGACTGGAAAAAATCGGATCGGCTCCCGGCAGAGGAGAAGGAATCAGGCTGGTCGGTTTGAGCTGAACCGCGCCCGCAATAATGAAGATGAGCAGAATGCCCAGTTTCAGAATGACCAGCAGCGATTCGGTACGTCCGACAGCGTGATTGCTGTACATATTGAGCAAGGCCAGGAGCACGATGATGCCCAGGGTATAGGCCAGGCCCAGAAGTGCCAGATTGGCATGGCCGGGATGCAGCCACTGTGCTGCGTACAGGCCGAAGGCGCGTGCGACCAGCGCAATGGTCAGAATCAGCGTGCCGATATAGAGAAAAGACAGGGTAATGACCAATGGCCGAGAAAAAGCGGCCCGGAAATAGTCGATCAAACCTCCGTTGGTCGGGTAATACACTGATAGCCGGGCATAGGCATAGCCGATCAGAAGTGAGACCACACCCGCCAGACCGAAGGAAAACCAGGTAAAGGTATCCATCAATTCCGCGACCTGTCCGATCAGCACGAAAATACCCGCGCCGACCATTGCCCCAATACCAATGGAAATGACGTCAATCAGATTCAGCGTTTGTTTTGATTGATGGGTTGCCACGTGTACCCTGCCAAAAAGTAAAAAGCCCCGGCGGGAGCGAGAGAACGGGCATACCTTGAGATGGGCATGATCTCAGTGTTGTACTCGACTCGCCCGTGGGAGGCAATGGGCATGAGTCAGTGCATGTTGCCCCAGGCGTATTGGTACTCAAGGCTTGAGGTCCGCCATTTTTTTTCCTGCCGCTTCTAGTCCCCAAGAACTCGCCGTGCCAGGGCTGACGGTGGCGACGCCGGGCCGGCTGCGCCACCGTCAGCTCAGTCAGTCCAGATGGGGATGCTGGTCCACCAGTTTCTGGCGGCGTTTGCGCAGCAGCTCTATCCTTTCTTCCAGTTCGACGATTTCGGCCTCGACATCTTCCACGCTTTGTTCGATGTTTTCATAGGCTTCCTGCAGCAGCACACGGGCTTCCTGGCGGCTGGATGCGTTGGGGGTGTCGCCGCGTAGCGGCCGGTTGGCCGTCTCGGGCAGAAAGAAGGCCGTGATCAGGCCGACGACTGCCGCTGCCATCAGGTAGTAGGCCGGCATCATCAGGTTCTGGGTTTCTTCCACCAGCCAGGCAGCGACAGTCGGGGTCAGGCCTGCAATGATGACGGCCACGTTGAACGAGCTGGCCAGCGCGCTGTAGCGGATGCGCGTGGGGAAGAGCGCGGGCAGTGTCGATGCCATGACACCGGTCAGGCAGTTGAGCAGCGCCGCCAGGCAGAGCAGGCCCAGGAAGATGGTGCCAGTATTGTCGCTGCCTATCATGCGGTAGGCCGGGATGGCGAGCAGCAGCAGACCGAGGCTGCCGATCAGCAGGAAAGGCTTGCGCCCGACCTTGTCGCTGATGAAGCCGACCAGTGGTTGCACGAACAGCATGCCTATCATCACCACGATGATGATGAGCACGCCATGGCCTTCGGAATAGCCCAGGCTGCTCGACAGGTAGGTAGGCATGTAGGTCAGCAGCATGTAGTAGGTGACGTTGGTCACCAGTACCATGCCGACGCAGATCAGCAGCGCCTTGCGGTAGCGCGTGAAAATCTCGCGGAAGGAGATGCTGGGACGCTCCTTGATGGCATCGCGGTCGTCCTTCTCCATGCGTTCGAGCTGTTGCGCGAAGGCCGGGGTTTCTTCTGCTGCATGGCGCAGGTACAGGCCCAGCAGTCCCAGCGGACCGGCGACGAAGAAGGGCACGCGCCAGCCCCATTCGAGGAAGCGCCCGTCGCCCAGGATGGTTTGCAGCAGCACCACCATGCCTGCGCCCAGGACAAAGCCCGCAATCGACCCGAAGTCCAGCCAGCTGCCCAGGAAGCCGCGCCGCCTGTCGGGGGCATATTCCGCCACAAAAATGGCGGCGCCGGTGTATTCGCCGCCGACCGAGAAGCCTTGCGCGACCTTGCACAGCAGCAACAGGACAGGGGCCCACAGGCCGATGCTGTCATAGGAGGGGATCAGGCCGATGCAGAAGGTGCTGATGGCCATGATGATGATGGTCAGCGACAGGACCTTCTGCCGCCCGAAACGGTCGCCCATGACGCCGAAGAACAGGCCACCCAGCGGGCGGAACAGGAAAGGAACCGAGAACGTGCCCAGTGCGGCGATGGTTTGCACGGCAGGCGAGGCATCCGGGAAAAATACCTTGCCCAATGCAAAAGCGACAAAACCGTACACCCCGAAGTCGAACCACTCCATCGCATTGCCCAGCGCGGCAGCGGTAACGGCTTTCTTGAGCTTGGTATCGTCGATGACGGTAATGTCGTTGATACCCAGGGGGCGTGGTGCGGGTGGGGCAGAGGCTGTTTTGCTCATGTATCTGCTTCCTGTTTCTGTACGCCATATCCGCATATCGGCGGGGTATTGCCGCCAGGCGTTGCCGGCGCGGGCGGGTATGGCGCTTGTTCACACTGCCTCGATGGGGCAGCAAAAACGAGGGGGCGCAGGCCTGGCACGCCACAGCATGCGTTACCACGTCCGAGCTGTCCGGGATGGACTATCCGCGACCGGTTGCCGTCATGAAATCGGGCCTGCTCATTATATAAGAGAGGGGTGAAAGTGACTGTTCCCGCGTGTATCGGCCATCCTGTTACAGCAGATGTAAATTCCCGCCATCAACGCGCCATGGTTATTGATGCTGAACTAATATGACGGCACATGACAAGAACGGAGATCTGCATGTTTGTGCCCAGATTGATGTGCGGCGCCCTGGCATTGCTTGCCCTGGGATGCGTGGTTCCCGCGGCGCAGGCCGCCAGCGAAGGCCTGACTGCCAGAGTGGTCGAGCAGGTGGAGCTCACCGTTCCTGATGCGGAGCAGGCCGCCGCAGCAACAGTTACGCGTCATCACGCAGAGCGGTGCTTTGACAAGGTGAGAGCGGTGCTGGTGGGCCTGGAAAGCCGTGCCAGCGGCCTGAAGCTTGACGAATTCGTTGATGCCGGTCTGGTGCAGCGTGGCTCCGATGAGTGGGAAGTGCTGGAACTCGGCTATCGGCTGGATGTGCCGACGGACCGGAAACTGAAAGACTTCTTCATGACGTGCCTGGACAAACAGGACTGACCTGCCCGGGGGGCTGGCTCCGGCGGCAAGCCGGGATGGCGTGAGCGCGGCCAGGCTGGTCGCGCTCACGCTGTGCGTCATGCCAGGCGCACCAGCTGGTCGCGGAACTGGCGCGCCTTGTGGCGATAGCTGGCGGCGTTATCCAGCAATAGCCCGCGGCTGACCTCATCCAGTTCCCGTACCACCCGTGCGGGAGCACCGACGATCAACCGGCCAGGCTCGAAAGCCCGGTGCTCGGGCACCAGGGCGCCCGCGCCGACCAGGCTTTGAGCGCCTATCACGGCGCCATTGAGGACGACGGCCTGTATGCCGATCAGGCATGCGTCGCCAATGGTGCAACCATGCAGCATGGCCTGGTGGCCGACGGTAACATCACTGCCTATTGTCAGTGGCAGGCCGGGGTCGGCGTGCAGGATGGCGCCATCCTGGATGTTGCTGCCCGCGCCGATCCAGATGCGCGCGTTGTCCGCGCGCAGCACGGCGCCGGGCCATATCGACACGTTTTCCCCGATCACGATATCTCCGATCAGGACGGCATGCTCGGAAACATAGGCGCTGGAGGCAATGTCCGGGCGCAGGTTGCCGAGTTGATAGATCGCCATGGCTTCTCCCGTGTTGATAGGCCGTGCGTTCAGGCCAGGGCTTGCTGGTCTGCCTGGGCCAGCCGGGCCTGCACATCTTTCTTGGCTACCTTGCCATAGGCAGACTTGGGCAGGTTTTCCCAGTACACGAAGCGCCTGGGCCATTTGTATTTGGCCAGGCGGCCATCGAGGAACTGGATCAACTGCGCTTCGGTGACGGCGCAGCCAGGCTTGGGCACGATGACTGCCACGCCCAGTTCGCCCCATTTCGGATCGGGCAGGCCGACTACCGCGACTTCATGCACGGCCGGGTGGGTCAGCAGTGTTTCTTCTATTTCGCGCGGGTAGACGTTGGAGCCGCCGGAAATGTACATGTCGGAAGCGCGTCCGGTAATGTAGAGATAGCCTTCGTCATCAAGATGCCCCAGGTCGCCCGTGTGAAACCAGTCGAACCGGAAGGCCTTCTCGTTGGCTTCGGGATTGTTGTCATAGCCAGCCATGACTGCCTGGCCCCTGACGCAGATTTCCCCGGTCTGGCCCGCTGGCAGCCGCTTGCCCTGGTCGTCCAGGATGACGATATCTATGCCGGTGCGTGCATAGCCGCAGGTGCCGAAACGGGTGAAGTTGGCGTCTTCGGCTTCATGCAGGGCAGGAGGCAGTACGGTAATGTTGCCCGTGACTTCGCCCAGGCCGTAATACTGCACCAGCACCTTGCCCAGTTTCTCCAGGGCGTGCTTCTGGTCTGCGCGGTACATGGGGGCGCCGGCGTAGATCACATAGCGCAGGCTGCTGTGGTCGTAGCGGTCCACGGCATCGTGTTCAGTGAGCATCTTGATGATGGTCGGTACTGTGAACATATTGTCGACGCGGTGCTGCTGCACCAGCTGCCACGCTTCTTCGGCATCCAGCCGTTCGCTGGCAGGCAACACGCTGGCGGCGCCTCGCGCGGTATTGACCAATGCATGGATGCCGGCCCCGTGCGACAGCGGCGCGACGACCAGCGAGCGCGAACGGTGCGTGAGGCCGGGCATCAGGTCAGCCAGGTGGTTGGTGATGACGAATGCCATCTGGCCATGCGTCAGCGTGCCGGCCTTGGGGTGGCCGGTCGTGCCCGAGGTATAGAAGAACCAGAGCGGCGTATCGCGGTCCACGTCGGCGGCAATGAAGGGCTCGGTGCATGGCGTGGCGAGCAGCTCGTCGTAGGCGATTTCGTTGGCGCGTGGCGTCCCCAGGGACAGCACGTGGCGCAGCGCGGGGTTCTCGGCGCGGATGGCGTCCACGTGGGCCTCGAAGCCGGAGTCGTAAATCATGACATTCGCTGCGCTGGATTTTCCCAGGTAGGCGGCTTCAGGCGGGGCGATGCGGTAATTGGTCGGCACCCAGATCGCGCCCAGCTTGAACGCGATATAGGCGCTTTCGAACAGCGGCAGGTTGTTGCGGGAGTGCACCAGTATCCTGTCTCCGGCCTGGACGCCGGCCTGGCGCAGTTGGGTGCAGATTGTGTCCACACGCTGATTGATCTCATGCCATGTATAGCTGCGGTCCGGGGTGATGAACCCGGGTTCCTGGGCATGGCGGCGGGCGACTTGCGTGAGCATATCGCCCAGATTCATGACTGTGGTGAGCATGATGAGTCTCGGAATCAAGAAAAAATGGGCTGCATGGAAGCGCCGGTGGGCGCAGCGGCAGGTCAGCGGGTGCGTTCCAGGATGCTGAGGTAGTTGGTAACGGCGGCGCCTCCCATATTGAAGACGCCCGCCAGTACCGGTTTGGGCAATTGCATGTCGCCGGCTTCGTGGGCAAGCTGCATGGCGGCCATGACGTGCATGGAGACGCCTGTGGCGCCTACTGGGTGGCCCTTGGCCTTGAGGCCGCCGGACGGGTTGACCGGCAACCTGCCGGTCTTTTCGCTGATGCCTTCGGCAATGACACGTTCACCCTGGCCGGCTGGCGCCAGCCCCATGGCTTCATATTCCATCAACTCGGCGATGGTGAAGCAGTCATGGGTTTCCACGAAAGACAGGTCGTCCAGGCTCAGTCTGGCTTGTTCCAGCCCGCGTGCCCAGGCCTGCCTGGCGCCGCTCAGTTCGGTGATGTCGCGGCGCGAGAGCGGCAGGAAATCCGTCACCTGGACTGCGGCGCGCAAGCCGATTGCCACGCGTGCCGTGGCGGCTACATCTGCGCTCGTCAGGATCAGCGCAGCGGCGCCATCGGAGATGGGCGAGCAATCGGTGCGCTTCAGCGGGCCGGCCACGTAGGGATTTTTCTCGGAAGGGGTGCGGCAGAAGTCGTAGTCGAAATCCTTGTGGAAATGGGCGTAGGGATTGGACAGCGCATTGCGGTGGCTCTTGCTGGCGATCCGGGCCAGGGCATCCGATTTATCGCCGTAGCGCTCGAAATAGGCGCTGGCAATCTGTCCGAAAATGCCGGCGAAACCACCAGGTACATGGGCTTCTTCCCTGGCATACGAGCATTTCTGCAGGATGGCGCCAACTTCCGCAGTCGTCAGTGCCGACATTTTTTCGTAGCCGACAACCAGCGCCACCTTGCTGCGCCCGGAACGAATGGCGTCGATGGCGCTGTACACCGCGGCGGAACCGGTGGCGCAGGCATTTTCGCAACGTACCGTCGCGGCAAAGCGCAGGTCAGGCTGGGAGTTGAGAATCAGCGCAGAAGGGAAGTCCTGGTAGACCAGGCCGCCATTGAAGGTGCCGATATGCACGGAGTCTATGTCGGCCGCTTCGATGCCTGCGTGGTCGATGGCGCCGGCAGCCGCGTCGGCGATCATGGTCTCGATATCCATCTGCAGCTTGCCGAAAGGCAGGTGTTTCCAGCCAATAATCTGAGGATTCACTGTGAGGTTCCTTGTGGGAGGGGACGGTGAGGGATGGGCACGATCAGTGCAGGAATCCGATGGAGATCCATGGCACGGCGGCCACGATGAGGGTGCCCAGCGTGATGCAGACCAGATAGCCGACCATGGGGCGCATGCCTTTGTCCGGATCGACCCGGGCAATGGCGCATGCGGTGTAGTAGCCCACCCCGAAAGGCGGCGCGAACAGGCCTATGCCCATGGACAGGATGACGACCATGGCGTAGTGCACTTCGTGTATGCCCAGCATGTGGGCGATGGGGAACATCAGCGGCCCCAGCAGCACGATGACGGGAATGCCTTCCAGTACGCTGCCCAGTACGATGAAGACCACGATGGACACCAGCATGAAGGTGAAGGCGCCACCCGGCAGGTCCTGCATGAATTGCGCCAGCGCGCCCGAGAAACCTGATTGGGTGAGAGCCCATGCCATGCCGGTTGCAGTGCCGAGGATCAGCAGGATGGCGCCGGACAGGCAGGCGGTATCGACCAGCATCGGATAGACGCGGCGGATATCGAAGCAACGATAGACCAGGATGCCCACGACGACGGCGTACACGATGCCGATGGTCGAGACCTCGGTCGCAGTGGCAATGCCCTCGACGACGGTAGCCCGGATGATGAAGGGCAGCGCCAGGGCGGGCAGGGCAATGACCAGCGAGGCCCAGATCTGCTTGCGGGTGGCGCGGGGAGCGCACTTTTCCTGGTTGCCGGCGCGGCGGCAACGGTAGCCCACGACCACGCACAGCATCAGGCCCAGCAACAGGCTGGGCAGCAGGCCGCCGGTGAAAAGCGCGTTGATGGAAACCCCGGTGACCGAGCCGATGGTGATCAGCACCAGGCTGGGCGGCACGGTTTCGGTTTGTGCGCCGGTGGCGGAAAGCAGCGCCACCGTTTCGCCTTCATCCGCGCCGCGAGCACGCATCTCCGGCAGGAGCACCGGCGCAATGGCCGCCATGTCAGCCGCCTTGGCGCCCGAGATGCCGGACACCACATACATGGCGCCGATGAGTACATAGGACAGGCCGCCCTTGACGTGTCCCAGCAGATTGGCCAGGAAGGCCACCATGCGATAGGCCATGCCGGTCATTTCTATCAGCATGCCCAGCAGTACGAACAGCGGTACGGCCAGCAGGATGAGGTGTGACATGCCTTCGTCCATGCGTCCGACAACCACCATCAATGGCATGCTGGTTGTCAGACTCAGGTAGCCGAGCGTGGCCAGGCCGAAGGAAAATGCGATGGGAATGCCGCCAAATACGCAGGCGCCCACAATCACCACGAAGAAGATCAGCAGATTGGCATTGCCCAGGGTTTCCAGCACAGGTTGGGCCAACAGCAGCGCACTGACGATGGCCCCCACGCCTATGGCGGCATACAGCAGAGCGCGCCAGTTGCCGGCGGTGAGCAGGCGGATGATGGAAAAGGCGATCATGAAAGCCGTGCCGACGGGCAGTGCAGCGGCGCGCCAGGCGTCGGAAATCTCCATGGCCGACGAAGTGATGTAGCTTTGCTCGACGGCGTACTCATAGGCCGGACTTTGCAGAATGCACAGGAACACCAGGGCGGCGATGCCTGCTACTGATTCCATCACGGCCCGCCGTCCTGGCGAGGATTTGTTGACGAACAGCGCCATGCGCATGTGTTCGCCGCGCCGCATGGCAATGATGGCCCCCATGACGGCCAGCCACAGAAACAGGGTGGAGGCCAGTTCGTTGGACCAGATCAGGGGGCTGTGCCAGACATAGCGAGCGGCAATGCCGGCGAACAGAATGCAGACTTCGGCCAGCACGAGGATGGCCGCGAAGGTTTCCACGATGAAGCCCAGGGACTTGTCCGCATAGGCCAGCCATACCCATGGGGTATCGCTCCGGCTCACGGTTTCCGGCAGGGGCGGCACAGATTTGGAGGTGGCGGCTGGTTGCATCAGGACAGCCCTCCCGTGGCGGTTTCAAGCATGTCCCACGCCTGATCGCCGAAATTTTTCTTCCAGGTGTCGTAAAAGCCCTTTTCTTTCAGCGCAGCCCGGATCGGAGCGGGGTCGGGCGAATTGAATGCCATCCCTTGTTGTGAGAGCGTTGATTGCAGTTCCTGGTTGAGCATGAACACATCGGCACGCATATCCATGCCGGCGGCATTGATGTTGCGGGCGACGATCTCCTGGATATCCGCCGGCAGCTTTTCCCAGGCGCGGCGATTGCCCAGGAACCAGAAACCGTCCCACATGTGGTTGGTCATGGAGCAGAATTTCTGCACTTCGTAGAATTTGGAGGTTTCAATAATGGCCAGCGGATTTTCCTGGGCATCAACCACCCTGGTTTGCAGCGAGGAATAGGTTTCGTTGAAGTTGATGCTGGTCGGGGCGGCGCCCAGGCTTTGGAACATGGAGGTCCAGAGCGGGCTGATGGGAACCCGGATCTTAATCCCGTCAAAGTCGGCAGGCACGACGATGGGGCGCGTGCTGGACGTGACCTGGCGGAAACCGTTATCCCAGATTTTGTCCATGACATATAGCCCGCGTTGCTGAATCTGTCCGCGGATATAGGCGCCCAATTGTCCGTCCATGGCTTTCCAGACCGTGTCGTAATCCGGAAATGCGAAACCCACGCCGCTGATGGCAGTGGCAGGCACCAGCGTGGAAAGAATCAGGCCCGACAGTGTGAAGAATTCCACGGCGCCAGCGCGTAGTTGGCTCAATGTATCGGTATCGGAACCCAGCTGGCTATTGGGAAAGATGGCCAATTCAAATGCGCCGTCGGTTTCCTTGAAGATTCTTTCGGCCGCTTCCCGCGCCCGAATGTTCATTGGGTGATTCACGGCCAGATTGTTCGCGTACTTGTATCGGTACTTGGGCGCAGCCGCCCAGGCGCTGCGTAGCGGCGCAGCGGCGACCAGTGCGCTTCCGGCAGTCAAGGAAATGAGTTTGCGTCGGGACAGATTCATATTGCCTCCTTGTTGTGATGTGGTCTTTGCCCGGATAAAGGCCAGCCACGGCCATTGCCGCGATTAACGGTCAATGGATGTCTCCAGAAATTAATTGGTCCATAATGCGGACCTGTTTATTTGTTCTTGAATTTATTTAATCACATTGGGTATCATCGGTAAACAAGGAAAACCCGAGTGATATCCATGACATCTATCAATTGCCAGTAAAATTAATTATGGTCCGTAATATGGACCAATTTTTCAATTGATGTGAAATGGAATCGAATTATGTCGGCAATGGAAGAGGCAATGCATATGCGCCAGGAGATGAACAAGGCAGATCGCGTCGATGGCGCGCAGTCGGTATCGCGCGCATTGACGGTATTGCGCGCAGTGGCACGTGCGGGGGCGGAAGGCGTCGGTCTGATGACGCTGACGCGCGAAATCAGCATGAGCAAGCCGACGATCCATCGCCTGCTGAGCGTTCTGGTCACGGAAGGCATGATCGAACAGGAGCCGCAATCGCGCCGTTATTTCCTCGGGCCCGAGTGCCATATCCTGGGCCATATCGCTGCTGAGCGGCATGGCATTCACCGGCTGGCGACGCCGATCGTGCAGAAGCTGGCCTATGACTGCGGCGATAGCGCCTTTTTCTCGATAAGGCGTGGCGTGCTGGCGCTGTGCACCATGCGGGAAGATGGCGATTTCCCTCTGAAAACCTATGTGTTGGCCGCCGGAGATCGCTATCCGCTGGGTATCGGGGCGGGCAGCCTGGCCTTGCTGGTGGCCTTGCCCGATGACGAAGTCGATGAAGCGCTGGCGGTCAATGAGGCCCTGATCAATGAACGCTATCCCACGGCGACCATGGACGAAATCCGGCGCCAGGTCGCCGAAGCGCGGGCGCGCGGCGGCATCGCGATCAACCGGGGATGGGTCATGTCCGGTTCCTGGGGCATAGGGCTGGCTGTGAAGGACGCGGCGGGGCGCTTGCTGGGGGCGCTGAGTATCGCGGCCGTCCAGTCGCGCATGAGCCCGGAACGCCTGGAAGAACTCAGCGTGATGCTGCGCCAGTCGGCCAGGCGTTTGCAGCGTCAGCATGAGGCGGAACAGCCGGCCGCGCAGGGCGTCAAGGAGGCGGGCGTCCGCAAGGCACGATCGGCCGGCGCAAGGGCAGCGAAAGTGAAGGCGAGTGATACCACGGATGATTGAGCCGCGTGGTGACGCGCGCGGATAGATAGATAACGCTGGCGATGACCGCCACGCCAGGACAAGCGGGCACAGACCCGCCAACAGGCCGCAGCCCCAGGTTGCGGCCAGGCAATTCCATGACAACAAAGGAGACAACACAATGAAGCATGAACAAAACGAGGATGTCACGCTGGTGACTGGCGGCGCTTCCGGCATCGGGCTGGCCCTGACGGAAGGACTGCTGGAAAGCGGTCACCGGGTACTGGTGGCCGACGTGTCGGAGGAAAACCTCGAGGCCCTGAGAAGCAAGGCGCCCGCCACGCAGCTGCGATGCGTGCATATGGATGTATCGGACGAGCAGGGCGTGCGTGCGGTGGTGGAGGACAGCGAAGCCAGCTTCGGGCCGATCTCCGGGCTGGTGAACAGCGCCGGAATCGGCCGAGATGTGGCCTTTCTGGATACCGACCTGGATTACCTGCAACGGGTATTGCAGGTCAATCTGGTGGGCACTTTTCTGGTAGGCCGGGAAGTCGCACGCTGCATGCGGCAGCGCCGGCGTGGGTCCATTGTCAATATTGCCTCGGTGTCGGGCATCCGTGGCAACGCGGGTCGCGCCGCCTACGGCGCATCCAAAGGCGGGGTCATTACCCTGACCAAAGTCCAGGCCGTCGAACTGGCCAGCGATGGCATCCGGGTCAATGCGGTCGCGCCGGGGCCCATTGAAACGCCGCTGGTCGGGCGCATGCATACGGAGGCCGCCCGCCAGCGCTGGGTATCGGATGTGCCGCAGCGGCGCTATGCCGCCCCGGCGGAACTCAATGGCACGCTGGCCTGGCTGCTTGACGACAAGCTATCGAGTTTCGTGACGGGGCAGGTGGTCAGTGTCGATGGCGGTTTTACTGCCGCCGGCCTGCTCTGAAACGCCACCCGTGTTTCAGGGCGCCATTGCCCATCATCCTTTCATCCCTTTGTTCCGATGTTGCGCTACCCCTTGCAACAAGGAGATCTCTCATGCCATATCCACCCGTCGATCATGGGTCAGGCAGCAAGTACAACCCATTGCGCGCCCGCACACTGATTCCGCCCGGCGCGTTCAACCCGGTGCGCATCCAAAGCCGGAGCGCCCGTTCAGGCAGGCATTTCCGCCTTGCCATCCCCGAAGGCATCAGTTTGTTTGACGGCATCAGCCAGGCGCTGGCCCATCACCAGGTTGCCAGTGCATCCATGACATTGCTGGGCAGCCGGTTTTCCTATATTGAATACTGCACCGCGCCGCCAGACCCGCGCCAGCAGACCATCGTCCGCTATACCAGCGCCATTCCGTTGCATCAGGCCTATATGGTGTTCGGCAACGCCACGCTGGGCAAATCGGCAGCGGGCGAGCCGCTCATCCATTGCCACGCAGCCGTGACCGATGAGTACGGTACGCCCTATGGCGGCCATATCCTGACGCAGAATGCGATCGTCGGCCCCGGTGGCGTGTCCATCCTGGTGCTTTCGCTGGATAACTTCGAATTGCGGGTCGCATTCGACCCGGAAACCAACCAGTCTTTGCTGCAGCCGCACGATATCGAGCCGGCCGGCCAGCCCGCCCAAGCGAGGAAGGCATGATGACGATGACCCATGTCGAATCCGGCCAGATGGGCCGGGTGGCCTATGCACGCATTGCGCCCAACGAAGACCTGGTCAAGGGTGTGGAGAAGCTGTGCCTGGCTGAAGGCTTTCGCAATGCTTTCGTGCGCGGCGCGCTGGGCAGCCTGATTGATGGCTGCCTGGAACGCGGCGATGGCGATACCCAATTCATTGCCGGGCCGGCGGTGGAAATCGTCAGCCTGGCCGGTGAGGTGCGTAGCCAGTCCGACGGCACCCTGCGCGCCTTCCTGACCGGCGTAGTGGCGGATCCCCAGGGCAGGGTGTATGGCGGACCGTTCGTTGCCGGAGGCAATCCGGTGTGCGTGACGTTCGAGGTGACGCTGGAGGAGTGGTTGCCGGCGCAGGCGTAAGCCGGTACGCCGTATGTTCCGGTGACGGGCCGTTGCCTGCAGGCAGCGGCCTGTTTGGCGGTTGCGGCCGAGGCGGCTTGGCACTTGGCGTGGCGGTTGTTCCGGCGGCTTTCCCAGCCGCCTTATTTATTGCCGCGTGGGGTGGTGCTACGCGTCTGGAAATACTGTCAAGTTGAGGTAATCCAGCATGATTTAAGTGGGCGACAGGGATACAGTCTTAATGCAGACCGGCCGGTCAGTAAATTGCGTGTGGCAAACCCGGGCGCTGGGCAGGCATGAAGATGCCCGGAGGTGTCCAGCCCGTGCCTGTGTCCGCATCAGTGTGTGGGACGGGCGGCCCGCCTCGGCCGGTAAGACAACAACATGGCAAGGATGGAGACACAGGCATGGCAGAGCAACAGCAAGGGATGCACTTCGGGCGGCGACGCTTCATCAAGACGGCAGGCATCGCCAGCGGCACGTTGATGGTGGGCGGTGTTCTTGGCGCCAAAGTGAACGCGGCGGAGGATCGTGATGGCAGCTTTGATTACATCATCGTGGGTGCCGGTTCGGCCGGTTGTGTATTGGCCAATCGCCTGACCGAAGACTCGGACGTCAGGGTTTTGCTGATCGAAGCAGGCGGGCCGGACGATTCCGAAAAAATCTCCACGCCGTTGCGCCTGATCGAACTCTGGCACACCCCCTATGACTGGGCCTACGAAACCGTACCGCAACGTCATGCGCATGACCGCAAGCTGTTCTGGCCCAGGGGCAAGACCCTGGGCGGCAGCAGTTCTTTGAACGGCATGATCTATGTACGCGGCCATGCCTCCGTGTATGACGCCTGGGCGGAACAGGGCAATGCCGGCTGGCGCTACGCTGACGTCCTGCCCTATTTCAAGAAGTCCGAGGATTATGAAGGCGGCGCCAGCGAATATCATGGCAAGGGCGGCCCCCTGCATGTGACGGTCAACTACACGCCACACCCTGTTACCAAGGCAATTGTGGATGCTGCCGTCGAAGCCGGCCATCCCTACAACCCGGACCACAATGGCAAGGAAATCCTGGGGGCCGGGTTCAATCATTTGAATACCCGGGATGGCAAGCGCGCCAGCACTGCCGTGGCCTTCCTGCGCCCTGCGCTGGAGCGGCCCAACCTGAGCCTGATCACCAATGCACGGGTGCAGCGCCTGACACTGGACGGCAAGCGTTGCACCGGCCTGGTCTATGAGCAGCAGGGCAAATTGCACGAAGTGCGTGCCCAGAAAGAAGTGGTGCTCAGTGGCGGCACCATCGAATCCCCACGCGTGCTGATGTTGTCCGGCGTTGGTGACAAGGCGCACCTGGATGAGGTCGGCATACCGGTCGTGCACCACCTGCCTGGCGTTGGCAAGAACCTGCATGACCACATGCTGGTGCCAGTCGTTTATGAAAGCCTCCAGCCCATCCCGGACCTGGGCGGAAATCCCGCCATCACGCCGCTGCACGGCCAGCTATTTGCCAAGACACGGCCCGAGCTGCCCGGGCCCGATATGCAGCCGCTGTTCTTCAACGTGCCTTATTACACGCCTGAGCAAAGCGGCCCGGACAACGCCTTCACGCTGTGCGCGGCCTGCGTCATGCCGACCAGCCGTGGCGAACTGCGCCTGAGCGGCCCCGGTGTTGATGATCCGCTCTTGCTGGACCCGAATGTCCTGGCAACGGCACAGGATATCAACACCCTGGTGGCCAGCGTCAAGATGATGCGCGAGATCGCTTCCCAGCCGGCCTTGGCGCCCTGGCGTGGCCGGGAGGTCTATCCGGGCGCGGAAGTGCAGACTGATGAGGCACTGGCGGACTACTGCCGCAGCGCCATCGTGTCCTACCATCACCAGGTAGGCACCTGCGCCATGGGCCAGGGGCCGCAGGCCGTTGTGGACAGTCGGCTGAAAGTCCATGGCCTGGAAGGCGTGCGGGTCGTGGACGCATCCATCATCCCCATGGTGCCTTCCGGCAATACCAATGCGCCCGTCATCATGATCGCTGAAAAAGCGGCGGACATGATCAAGGCGGATGCGCGCGGCTGAGCAGGCCGGGAACGTGTGGGCCAACCTGGTGCCAGAGGTAACGGGGGGCTCGCCGGTATCGGGTTGCCCGCTTGAACACAAAAAACCCGCATAGCCAGTGCTGATGCGGGTTTCGTGGACTGCTATATTTTGGTGCCCGAGGCCGGAATCGAACCGGCATGCCTGACGGCGAGGGATTTTCTTACCACTTCGGCTTTCGCCGCCGTCATGCATGCGCATGGCGTTCGTGGTCTGGAGCACGCCTTCACCTTGGCCTTGCGGCTGTAGGTGCCCGCCGTCTGCTCTCTACACCTTCCTGGCAGGCGTTAACCTGCTCAGGCTTGGCTCGGCGTTGGCGCGGATGGCTGGCATCCAGGGCGTTCGCCGAGTTTGACGGGCGTCACCTGCCGGGTTTCCCCAGGCAGGGCTCAAATTTTCAAGTCCCTTGTGTCTACCGATTTCACCACTCGGGCAGTGGGGCAGGGCCGGTGGGCCGGTGCCGGTATGTCCAGCCTGGTATGCGGCGCAGGAATGCCGGATGCCATGGCTGAAATAATGAGACGAGATGATAGCCGATTTCTGGCTTGGGGGCGCAGTGCCAGGCGCGGCACAATCCAGGCCTGTTTCAGTTCATGGGAAAACGGCGGCTGAGCAGGCGGAAAACCTGCGGCGCCAGGATGGAAGCCAGCACGGCCGCGATGGGCCAGGCGACGATCCAGCCGGAGAGCCATTGCTTGACCAGGCCGACGCCGGGGGCGCGATGCAACAGCGTCATGATGAATGACATGGACAGGGACATGATGAAGCTCATGCAGAGCGGCATCATTCTCGGGACGGTAAGTCTCATGCGGCAACAGTTCCTGTGTCGTTCCGGTACGGGCGGCAAGTCCCGGCCAGGGGCAGGCCGGGGCAATCAGGCACGAATGATACCTGCTTTCGATAGCGGGTTAGTCTGCGCCGCTGGAGATCGGCCGGCATTTGCCTGCCGGCCGGGCCGGAGCGATTGCAGCCAGCCTTACGCGAGACTGCTGCGGTAGACCAGCGTTGCAGCGGTGAGGTCTTCGAGTGCAGAGCCTACCGCCTTGAAGACGGTAATGGCGCTGTCGTTGGTACGTCCGGGACGCTCGCCGCGAGTCAGCTGTTCCAGGTTGGCGCGTATGTCGTTCTGGCTGAATTTGCCGCTGGCGAAGGCATCCAGCAGATCGCCTGCCTTGGTGGGGGCTTCGTCAGTGTCGACGTAGACTTCATTGCCGATGAAACAGTCGGCATCTGTCTCTTTCATCTTGGGCGTGAAGCTGCCGATCAGGTCCAGGTGCACGCCTGGCTGCAGCCAGGCGCCGTGGATCAGAGGCGCCTCGGCCAGCGTGGCACAGCTGATGATGTCGGCCTGACGTGCGGCAGCTTCGAGGTCGGTCACGTAGCTGGCGCTGACACCTTCCGCCTGCAATTCCGAGATCAGCACGCGGGCACGTTCTTCGTTCGGGTTCCAGACATCGACATGCTCGATCGCACGCACGGCACGCATGGCGCGCGGCACCAGGCTGCCGACGCGGCCAGCGCCCAGCAGCAGCAGGCGCTTGGCGTCGCGCCGTGCCAGGAAGTCGGCGCCCAGCGCCGCAGCGGCAGCCGTGCGCCGGGAGGTGATTTCGTTGCCGTCGATGAGTGCCAGCGGCACCCCCGTGGTGGCGTCGAACAGGATAAAGGTCGAGTGCAGGCCGGGCAGCCCGCGCTGGCCGTTGCCCGAGAAGATGTTGACGGTTTTCAGGCCATAGTAGCCCTGTTCGCTCCATGCCGGCATGATCAGGGAAATGCCGTGCGCGCCTTGGCACTCGATTGGGTGATTGTGGCGCAGCGGCACCGTGCCGCCTTGTGCAAAGGCCTGGCGCAGGGCGGGCACCAGGGTATCGAAAGAAAGCTGTGCGCGGGTTTGCTGCGCGTCGAAATGTTGCATGCGGAAGCTCCGTGGCCGCCATGCACCACAGGTGCCGGCGGAAGAAGGTTGGGAAAACTGGTGTTATGGGGAACCGGGAAGCCGGGGACGCAACGGTCCGGTGGGGGTTGCGCGGCCCGTGTGGGAGCAGGGGGCGGGTGTGCGGAGAACTCGTGGCGCCAGGCGAATGCCGGCGCGTGGTGGCGCCGGGCTGCAGACGCGGCGGGCGGGCGGATGGCCCGCGCCCGCTTAGAGGATCTGCTGCAGGAAGGCCTTGGCCCGTTCGGTGCTGGGGGATGCGAAGAACGCCAGCGGTGGCGTGTCTTCCAGGATGGCCCCCTGGTCCAGGAACAGCACGCGCTCGGCCATCTGCTTGGCGAAACCCATTTCGTGGGTCACGCACAGCATGGTGATGCCGGTATTGGCCAGCTTGACCATGACGTCCAGCACTTCCTTGACCATTTCCGGGTCCAGTGCGGCGGTGGGCTCATCGAACAGAATGATCTTCGGGTCCATGCACAGCGTGCGTGCGATGGCGACGCGCTGCTGCTGGCCGCCGGAAAGCTGGGTTGGATATTTGTCCGCGTGGTTGCCCATGCCGACTTTCTCCAGCAGCTCGCGGGCCTTTTCTTCGGCGCGCTTGCGGTTTTCACCCTTGACGCTGACGGGCGCCAGTGTGCAGTTGTCCAGTACCGACATGTGGGGGAACAGGTTGAAATGCTGGAACACCATGCCAACGTCGCGCAGCGCGAGGGTGGCCTGGGTATCCTGCCGCGTGACATCCGTGCCGTGGATTTCGATGGTGCCTTTTTCGATGCGTTCCAGCTGGTTCACGCAGCGGATCAGCGTCGATTTTCCGGAACCCGAAGGTCCGCACAGGATGATGCGTTCCCCCTGGTGCACGTCGAGGTCGATGTTTTTCAGGGCGTGGTAATTCCCATACCATTTGTTCAGCCCACGGATCTTGACGACCACCGGGCGCTGGTCGCCGTTGCCGGGAGTATTGGGAGTGGGTTGTGAGGCTTGGTTTTGTGACATGGAGGGTGTCTCCGGGTCTTACATGAATCGGTGCGCCGAGTACGGCGCGGGGGATGTGAAGGTCTGCTCGCCAGTCATCATTTCTGCCAGCAGGCGGCCGGAAGCCGGGCCCAGCGTCAGGCCATGGTGCGCATGGCCGAAGTTGAACCAGAGGCCGCGGTGGTGCGGCGCAGCTGAAATGATGGGACGCATGTCCGGAGTGCAGGGACGCCTGCCCATCCAGGGTTCCGCCTCGACGGCGGTGCCCAGCGGCCAGTAGCGCCTGGCGATGCGTTCGGCGCGGTCTAGCTGGATGCGGTTTGGCGGTGCATCGGGCAGCGCCAGCTCGACGCCGGTGGTAAGGCGCACGCCTTGTTCCATGGGCGCCAGGACAAACCCGGCGCGCGAGTCACAAAGCGGATGCTGCGGCGCCGGGGTGTCCGGCCCGGGCCGGAAATGCAGGTGGTAGCCGCGCTTGTGCGCCAGGGGCAGGTCGTAGCCCAGGGAACGGTAGAGCCCGGGGGCATCCGGGCCCAGCGCGATCACGGCTTGAGCGGCTTGCAGCGTGCCATTCGGCGTATCCAGTTGCCAGCCCGCGCTGTTTTCGCGCAGGCCGCGTGCATCGGCATGCACCAGTCCGCCGCCACGTTGGCAGAACAAATCGGCATAGCCTTGCACCAGCTTCCCAGGGGCGCTGACGGTCCATGGGTCGAGCCAGTGGATGCCGCCGGCCATATTCGCCTGGGGCAGGAAGGCAGGTTCGCGCGCTGCCAGGGCCTGGCCATCGAGGATGTCGGCCTGCAGGCCATAGCGGCTGGAAATGGCGCGGGCATCAGCAGCGGCAGCCGCAAAGGCAGCCGGTTCGCGGTAGATGTCTATCCAGCCTTGGGGACGGACCAGGTGCTGCAGGCTGGCTGCCTGGATGAATGCATCGTGTTCCGTGACACAGCGCTCGATCAGAGGCAGCATGTCCTGGGCCGCACGCTCCAGTGGCTGGGGCGCCGATTCGCGCCAATAGCGCCAGAGCCAGCCGGCCATGGCGGGCAGGGCGCGCCATTGGAAATGCACGTCGGTCTGGCGGTTGGCCGCGTAGCGCAACAATGCCAGCGGCGATTGCGGGAACGAATACGGCACGACACTAGCCCGTTCGATCAGCCCGGCGTTGCCGTGGCTGGTGCCCGAGCCCGGCTGTTGCCAGTCCACCAGGCAGACCGACAGGCCGCGTTGCTGCAGGTGCAGTGCCGTACTGGTGCCCACGATGCCTGCGCCCAGCACCAGGACGTCATGCCCTTTGCGTGTGGAGGAAGAAGGCTGATTCATGCTTAGTTCACCACATGCCGGGACAAGCGGCTTTCGATACGTTTGAGCACGCGGCGGATGATCTCCACGATGATCAGGTACAGCACGGCTGCCCACAGATACACTTCAAAATTGAAGCTGCGCGAGAAGGCCAGGCGCGCCACGCCCATGACGTCGTATACCGTGACCAGCGATGCAATGGCGCTGGCCTTGATCATCAGGATCAGTTCATTGCCCAGCGGACCGATGGCAACCAGCATGGACTGCGGCAGGATGACGCGCAGCATGGCGGTGGCCGGGCCCAGGCCCAGTGCCTGGCAGGCTTCGTACTGCCCCTTGGGAATGGCCATCAGGCTGCCACGGAAGATTTCCGCCTGATAGGCTGCGGTATTCAGCGTGAAGGCCAGCAACGCGCAATACCAGGCATCGCGGACGAACCACCACAGGCCGATATCCTGCCAGAATGGGCGGAACGAACCCAGGCCGTAGTACAGCAGGAACAGCTGCGCCAGCAGCGGGGAACCGCGGAAGAAGTAGATGTAGGCACGGCAAGGGTATTGGACCCATTTGTTCTTGCTCATGCGCCCGATGGCCAGCAGCAAGCCCAGGGCCATGCCCAGCACGAAGGACACGGCGACCAGCTTGAGCGTGATCACCAGGCCGTCCATCATGCGCGGGCCGTAGCGTTCCAGCAGATCCTGGTCCATGACGTGCGACAGCATGTTCATCACGAATTCATTCATCAGCGTGCCCCTTCATAATGGCGGCCGAAACGGCGTTCAGCGCGGCTGAACACGACGCCGGAAAGCGCCGACAGCAGCAGGTACAGCAGGCAGGCGACGAAATAGAACAACATGGGTTGCTTGGTGGCGGCAACCGCCAGATTGGTCTGGCGCATCAGGTCTACCAGGGAGATGGTGGATACCAGGGAGGAGTCCTTCAGCAGCGTCAACCAGTTGTTGGAAAGCCCGGGCAGGGCGACCCGCATGAGCTGCGGCAGCGTGACACGCAGGAACGTCGTGCGGCGCGACAAGCCCAGGGATTGGGCAGCTTCCTGCTGGCCCTTGGGGATGGTCTTGAAGGCGCCCAGCCAGACTTCGCTGGAAAAAGCGGCCAATACCAGACTGAATGCCACGACGGCGGCCACGAAGGCGTTGATGCGGAATTCACTCTGGTAGCCGATTTTCTGCAGCAGGTGTTCGATGCCGATTTGTGCGCCGTAGTACACCAGCAGCAGGGTCAGCAGTTCGGGCAGGCCTCGGAAAACAGTGGAAAAAACGGTGGATGCGGCGCGGGGCAGGCGGCGCTTGGAGCGCGCCCCCACCGCAACGAGCAGCCCCAGCGGCAGGCCGATGGGCACGCAGCAGAGCGCCAGCGTGATAGTGACAAGCGCGCCCATGAGGAGCGCGCTGCCCCATCCGCCTTGGCCGAAGGAAAGCAGGCTGAGCAGATCAAGCATGTTTTTCTATATCCGGCTGGGGCGTTCAGTAGATGTCGGCGCCGAAATAGTGTTCGGAGATCTTCTGGTAGGTGCCGTCGGCGCGGATATCCTTGATCGCCTTGTTGAAGCGTTCGCGCAGTTCGTTGTCGCCCTTGCGCAGCGCAATGCTGGTGTCGCCTTCGGTACCCGGAATATCACCCAGCAGCTTGCAGCAGCCTTCGCTGTTTTTTTCCAGCCATTCCAGCAGCGGGAACTTGTCGTGCACGATGGCGTCCAGGCGGCCGCTGATCAGGTCGGTGCCGGCTTCGTCGGGCGTGGGGTAGAGGCGCACGTCGGCGCCAGCCTTGCCGTAGACATCTTCGGCGTACATGCCTTGCGTGGAGGACGACTGTGCACCGATCACGCTGTCCTTCAGTTCATCGGCAGACGTACCGGTGAGCTTCGAATCGTTAGGGACGGCGACAGCCAGGCGGGTGCGGTAGTAGGGCTCGGTGAAATCGACGCGACGCGAACGCTCTTCGGTGTCCACCATGGAGGAGACGATGGCATCGAATTTGCGTGCCATCAGGGCGGGGATGATACCGTCCCAATCCTGTGCCACCAGCACGCATTGAGCCTGCATTTTTTCGCACAGGGCATTGGCAATGTCGACATCGAAACCATACAGCTTGCCGGAGGCATCAACGGCATTGAACGGAGGATAGGCACCTTCGATGCCGATGCGGATGGTGTCAGCTTGCGCTTGTGCGGAAATTGCGCAGAGCGCCGTGACAGCCAGCATGGATTTCAGCATTTTTTTCATGATGCGCTCCTTGAACGGTTGATAATTGTGAAAAATGGGAACGGCCTGCAGGATACCGTCTTTGAAACAGTCCAGTTTAGGCCGATTCAGGAAAATGCGTCCCGCGCGGATGTGTAGCCGATGAATGCATGGTTGAGTCCGGCGATCTGTTCCAGTCGTTGTTCGGCGGGTTTGCCCAGGCGGACGAAGACTTCATTGACCATCAAGTGCGCGAGTACCTGCATGGGCGCGGTGCATTCCCAGAACAGGTCCAGGCCGGTCGGCACGCGGAAGACTTCGCTGGCGCTGCTGTCGGCCCAATCGCAATACATGTCAGTCACCAGTGTCACCGGCAGGCCGTGATCCCGCGCCTTGCGGCACAGCAGCAGAGCATGGCGCGAATAACGCCGTGCGTCGAACACCACCAGTGCGGTTTCCGCCGGATCGGCCAGCAGCGCATCGCTGTAGTGGCCAGCGGCATTGTCGATCAGGTGCACGCCAGGACGGATGTACTGCAATAGGTGGGCCATGCTGGCCGCGACGCCGCGTTCGGTCTGAAAACCGGCTACCAATACGGTCTTGCATTCAGCCAGGCGCGCGACCACCGGCTGCCACTGGGGCGCATTGGTCAGCTCGTAGACGGCCACTTGAGCGGCAATGCTCAGTTCCAGGCTGCGGCTGTAGTCCGGGCCGTCATTGGAGCGTCTTTGCAGGAAATCCTGCAGACGCTCCCCCATCAGCCAGGGGCTGTCGCCGAGATCGTCGCGCAGGTTCTGCTTGAGATCCTTGAAATGACGAAAACCCAGGTGCCGGCAAAACCGGCCAACCGTGGTTTCACTCAGGCCCAGCTTGGCTGCCAGGCTGGCCGAAGTCTCGAAGGGCAGGCTGTTCAGGTTGCCCAGCATATAGCTCGCCACGCTGCGCTCCGAGGCCGTGCCTTGGGTGCGGAAACGTTCCAGTCGTTGAATCACACTGGCGGTAGCGGCTGGGTCTGCCATGCTTTCCTGCAAGTTTTCTGTCATTTTTTCAATTTATGGGATAAAGCTGGCATTGGGTACTTGGGGGATTCCCTAGGCAAAGTCGGCGCGGCCTGCCATTTTTTGGTGCATGAAAGGCGTCATTTCGGTGCATTGCCCAGCGAAAGCCGTGATTGGCAATGCGGCAAGCGCTCAGAATTTCAGGCTTTTGAGGTGGATACTGGTTTCGGTGGCCGCAATGCCTTTGATCAGGCGGATGCGTTCCAGGGCTTCGGCCAATTGCGCCATGCTCTGCACCCGCAGTTCCGCCAGCATGTCCCAGCGGCCATTGGTGTCGTGCAGTTCGGCAATAGCCGGTTCGCCGGACAGCGCCTGGACGATGCGTTGCGTTTCGTGTCCTTCGATGGCGATGCTGGTCCAGGCCACGATTTCCTCAGGCTGTGAATCGGGCCGCACGCGGATGCTGTAGCCCAGGATGATGCCGTCGCGCTCCATGCGGTTCAGGCGGTTGTTGACCGTGCCGCGCGAGACATCGAGCTTTTTTGCCAGCGTGGCGACAGAGGTGCGGGCATCGTTGCGCAACAGGGCCAGGATTTGATGATCCAGGCTATCCATTGATAATTTCGTCATTTTATTCTGTCGTTTAGTCAATATATGGACATTTTATAGATATTTTTGCCGCTATGAATTGATCTGGCGCTGAGAAACAATAGAAAAAAGCGCCATGGAACGGATTGTTCTCGGCGCCCGATTCATCAAGAGGAGAAAAAACATGACTACCTTCCTGGCAACCGAAGACGTCGTTGCGCTGACCCGTCGATTGGGGATTGAACAGACCCTCAGGCAGATGGAAGCCTACATCAAGGCGGATTTCCTGCGCTGGGAGGCATTCGATAAAACGGCCCGCGTGGCCAGCCATTCCGATATCGGCGTGATCGAACTGATGCCGGCGGCGGATCACGAGCTGTATGCATTCAAGTACGTCAATGGGCACCCCTCCAATCCGCAGGTCGGGCTGCCAACTGTCATGGCTTTTGGCGCACTGGCCGAAGTCTCCACGGGCAAGCCGCTGCTGCTGAGCGAACTCACGCTCACGACCGCCTTGCGCACTGCCGCCACGTCCGCACTGGCCGCCCGGGTGCTGGCCCGTCCGCAAGCGCGGGTCATGGCCTTGATTGGCAATGGATCGCAAAGTGAATTCCAGGCGTTGGCGTTCCATTACTTGCTGGGTATCGACACCATCCGCCTGTACGATGTCGACCCCGGCGCAACGGCCAAGCTGCGCCTCAACCTGGCCCAGGTGCCTGGCCTCACGCTAGTGGCCTGCGCCAGTGCTGCGGAAGCGGCCCAAGGGGCGGATATCATCACGACGGTCACGGCGGACAAGACCAACGCCATCATCCTGGATGCCAGCATGATCGAACCCGGCATGCATATCAATGCCGTCGGCGGAGATTGCCCCGGGAAAACGGAACTGGCTGCCGATATCCTGCTGGGTGCCACCACTTTCGTGGAGTTCGAGCCGCAATCCCGCATTGAAGGGGAAATCCAGCAGATGCCAGCGGACTACACGGTGCAGCCTTTGTGGGAAGTGCTGGCCGGCAAGCGTGCCGGACGCAGCCGGACCGACGAAATTACCGTGTTCGATTCGGTCGGCTTTGCGCTGGAGGATTATGCCGCGCTGCGTTTCCTGCATGATCAGGCGCAGGCCCATGGCCTGGGCGTCAAGCTGGAAGTGGTGCCCGATCTGGCAGACCCCAAGAACCTGTTCGGTGAAGCGTTGGGTGCCGCCTCTGCTTCGGCAGCGCCTGCAGGTGCATTGGCGGCATAACAGCTTTCTTGCCAGGTGCATGTCAAACTTGGCGATATGACGGTACGGGCGCGGTATCAGCACGTAGAATAAGAGATTCATGCCCTGGCCATTTTCTGGCCGGGGCATTTCTCATTTTCTTCACCGTTTTCTGACTGTGGGCTGAACGTTAGTGGCCAGGCAGAGGCGGCATTCTGTGGAAAACGAACGTGCTATATCTGCTATGGCTGGCGCCGGTGGTTCTGTTGATCGTCTTGATAGGTGTATTCCGGCAACCTGTCATTCGTTCCGCCATGCTGGGCGCGGCCCTGGCCCTGCTGGTTGCGTTCCTCAGCGCGCCACGCGTGTTCGGCTTCCATGAGGCCATACTTGCTGTGGCACGAGGCAGCTGGATCGGCCTGACGGTCGTGCCTTATATATTGGGCGGGCTGCTGTTCTGGCGCGTGGCCAGCCTGGTGGGCGAGGGCGGCCGTCAATCCGGAACTTCGGCACCTGCACCCGCACCTGCGGCCAATCCTGCATCCACTTCAGCCGATATCGGCGCAACCGTCTCCGCGACGGCCCCTGCCTCTGCAATGACGACTGTCGCAATAGTCGCACCTGCGTCAGGGCTTCATCCTGTCCCTGTTCAGTCAGCTGTCGGCACGGCCGACGACATTGCCTGTAGCCCCGTGCCGGTTGTGGCCGACAACGCGGCACGGGATGAACCGGCGGCAGCCGCCGGGCAGGCGTCCGCCGATGAACAGAGGGAAACCGAGCCGCCAGAGGCAGCCCAGATACGCGAAGCAACCCTGGAGCCGGGGGCTGTTCCGGCGCAGGAAGCCAGCCCGGCGCAACGGGCTGACCAGGCGCAGGAACCGGGCCGGAAGCAGGTGCCAAGCGATGACGAGGAGTCCGTTGCACCGGCAGGTGGTGCAGCCATTGCGCAAGTCCATGCGGCGGCCGAGGCGGCGCGTGCGGCCCTGGCGCAACGACGCATCCTGTTCAATGCCTGTTTCCTGATCGGTCCCTTTGCCGAATCCGTTACCGGGTTTGGCGTGGGCATGATGGGAACGTTTGCCTTGCTGGCAACCCTGTCGCTGCGGCCGGCCTATCTGCTGGCATTTGGTTTCATCGGACAGGCCCTGGGCCCCTGGGGGGGCATGGCCAGCGGCACCTTGATCGCTGCTGCGCTGGCCGGTTCCAATCCTGCGACATTTGCAGTCCTCAGTGGCGGCATGGTCAGCTTGATGCTGCTGGCCTGGTTGCCGCTTTTCTGGCGCCTGGCGGCACATGCCGGTCTGCCGTTTCCACGCGACGAGCGTCGCAAGGATGCCGCCTGGCTCGCAGGCACGCTGCTGCTGTTGCTGCTCATGACCTGGCTGGGCGGCCCGGAAACCGGGCTGATTGCTTCCTTCGGCCCAGTCATCGCCTTGCGCTATTTTCTCAGCCATGATGCGAAGTTCAGCAGTCTGTGGCTGGCGGCGCGCCAGGTATGGCCGTATATCCTGCTGGTCGCCGGGTTGGCGTTGACGCGCCTGATCCCGTCCTGGGCACGGTTTTTGCGCGAAACCGGCAGCATTCGTCCCTTCGAGAACCTGCCGGCTTTCAGCCCGCTGTTTCACTCTGGCGTCTGGCTGCTGGTGCTGGGCTTGTTGGTGGCGGTACTGATCCGCCAACGGCGGCGCGTGGTGCCCATCATGCAGGAGAGCTGGACGAGCGGCAAGGTGGCGATCTTCACCACCGCGCTGTTCTGTATCCTGGCCGAAGTGCTGAGCCTGTCCGGAATAGCCACTTCGCTGGCCGCGGGCATGCTGGACGCGCTGGGACGGACGTCGGTTTTCCTATCCATGCTGCTGGCCGCGCTGTTCGGCCTGGTGACCAACAGCGCCAATGCATCCAATGGCCTGCTGATGAATTCGCAGTTGGCGCTGGCCCATGGAACGGGCTTGAGCGCGCTGGGAGCCGCGGCCCTGCAGCACGCGTCGGCCATTGCCATGAGCACGTTTTCGCCGGTACGTATCATGCTGGCTTGCAGCTTTGCCGGCGTGGTGGTCGGCATGCGTGATGTTTATCGCACGGTGCTGCCTTTCATGGCCGTGGTGGCCGTGATCGTGCTGCTTTTGGCCTGCGTGCTGCTGGCGTATGCCGGGCCGGCGCTGCTGGTGCCGGCTACAGGCTGATGTGTATGCCGGCTAAATGGCCAGATCAGGCTCCGGGCCGGCATAGGCCTGGCACAGACCCGGCACAGACCCGGCATAGGGCAGGCCTTAGCGGTATTGCTGCGCCTGCATTTCCGCGCGGACGGCATGGGCTTCCTCCCAGCCGCCATTTTCCAGTGCCAGCGCCAGCAGGATCAGCGCGATGGCGGCCGAAAGCAGGCTGCGGGCGATGTAGCGGGATTGTGTTGCCTGAGGGCGCAGGCTGCCGATCGCCAGGCCCAGCGCGAAGCCGGCCAGCAGGCCGCCGATATGCGCCAGCTGGTCGATGCCGGGAATAAGCAGGCCCAGCACGATATTGATGGCCACGACCTGGAACAGCGATTTGAACAGCCGGCTGTTGGCTTCCGGTGTATGGATCTTGCTGGCGAGGGCGCTGGCGAGCAAGCCGCCGCACAGCGCCATGATCGCGCCCGATGCGCCGACGCTGACGATCAGGTTGACTACCGTCACGGTTTGCATGCCACCGAAACCGGGGACGGTTTCAAACAGATGGTATGCATTCCAGGTGGCGCTGGAAAAACTGGCCCATAGCCCGCCGACCAGATAGATCACCAGCATGCCCGGGCGGCCCAGGCGCTGTTCCGTCAGCGGACCAACAATCATCAGCATATACATATTGGCGACCAGATGCATCAGGCCGCCATGCAGGAACATATTGGAGAGCAGGCGCCAGTAGTCGCCGGTCAGTGTGAGCACGGACAGGTTGCCACCCCAATCCTGCAGGTGGCGGCTGTCAAAATCAATGAAGTCGCCGCCGCTGAGCGCGACCAGCAGGTAAAGCACCACATTGATGGCGATCAGTACGGCCGTGGGCCAAGGGAAGGAAGGGGAGTACGGAGAGCGTGTAATCTGCATATCGGTCTATGGGTGAAACGGGCGGAGCCTGGGCCGGAAGCAGGTGCGGGTCTGGCAGGAGGCCTGCGCCAATATGGCGCCATGTTACAGCGAGAGGGGAAATGGCGTGCTGGGCGGGCGCGTTAATATGTATGTTTTATGCCCCCATGTAACGGTGCCATTCCATGCGAGTAATAGAGATTTCCCAACCCGGCGGCCCGGAAGTCCTGGTGCAGGCCGAACGTGCCATACCGGTGCCCGCACCGGGTGAAGTCCTGATCAAGGTTCATGCGGCCGGAATCAATCGCCCGGATCTGTTCCAGCGCCAGGGTAGCTATCCGCCGCCGCCCGGCGCCTCCGACTTGCCCGGCTTGGAAGTGGCCGGCGAGATTGTCGGCGGCGATGTCGAGGCCGGAGGCTGGCGCGTCGGTGACAAGGTCTGCGCATTGACGGCCGGTGGCGGCTATGCGGAATACTGCGTGGCGCCTGCCGGTCATTGCTTGCCGATTCCGGATGGCTGGAGCATGGTCGAAGCGGCAGGCCTGCCGGAAACGGCGTTTACCGTCTGGAGCAATGTCTTTGACCGCGGCCGTCTCTCTGAAGGCGAAACCTTGCTGGTGCACGGCGGGGCCAGTGGCATCGGCGTGACGGCCATACAGATCGCCACCGCGCTGGGCCATAAGGTCTATGCCACGGTAGGCAGCGACGAACGGGTGCTGGCGGTGCAGGCGCTGGGCGCCGCGCGCGGCATCAATTACCGCAGCGAGGATTTCGTGGCGGTCATCAAGGAGGCGACCGGGGGCCGTGGCGTGGACGTGATTCTGGACATGGTGGCCGGTGATTATGTGGCGCGCAACCTGAAATGCCTGGCCGAAGATGGCCGCGCCGTATGCATCGCGGTGCTGGGCGGTGCGCGTGCCGAGGTCAATGCCGGCCTGATTATGCAGCGCCGCCTGACATTGACGGGCTCAACCTTGCGCCCGCGCAGCGTGGCCTATAAGACCGAAGTGGCCTGCCAGTTGCGTGAGCGGGTATGGCCCTTGCTGGTCACCGGGCGTATCCGGCCGGTTGTGCATGGCGTGTTTGCATTCGCTGACGCGGCCCGGGCACATGCCGTCATGGAAGAGGGCGGGCATATCGGCAAACTGGTCCTGCAGCTGCAGGACTAAGCTGATCGGCGGGCTGCGCCAGCGCAGGCGCAGCTTTTTTCGCGAACAATGGCGGCTTCTCTAACCATTGGGCGGGCCGACAGGATACAATCCTGCGTTTATCCCGATTTCGCAATACTGACGCATGAACGCAGAAAATACTCGCAAGCGCCTGGTGCTGGGCAATTGGAAACTGCATGGCAACCTGGCCGATAACGCCACGCTGCTGGCCGCTGTGCGCGCTGGCGCCGTCGGCCAGACGGCTGAAATCGGTGTTTGCGTGCCATTTCCGTATCTTGCTCAGGCGGGCGCTGCCCTGGCAGGCTCCCCGGTTTCCTGGGGGGCGCAAGACGTAAGCACGCATGAAAAAGGCGCCTATACGGGCGAGGTTTCCGCGCCGATGCTGGCAGACCTGGGATGCCGCTGGGCGCTCGTGGGCCACTCGGAACGACGCAGTTACCATGCGGAAAGCAATGATTATGTGGCAGCCAAGGCTGCTGCTGCGCTGAAGGCAGGCATCACGCCGGTTGTGTGCGTGGGCGAAACGCTGGAACAGCACGAGGCCGGCAAGACGCTGGACGTCATCGCCGAACAACTGGCGCCGGTGCTGGCGCTGGGTGCCGAGCAAGTGGCGCGAACCGTCATTGCTTACGAGCCCGTCTGGGCCATCGGTACCGGCCTGAGCGCAACGCCGGAGCAGGCCCAGGAAGTGCATGCGGCCATCCGGGCCCAACTGCGTACGCTGGGTGCCGCTGTCGCTGAAGTTCGAATCCTGTACGGCGGCAGCGTCAAGCCTGCCTCCGCTGCCGGGCTGTTTGCCCAGCCTGACATCGACGGCGGCCTGATTGGCGGCGCCGCGCTGGTGGCGGACGATTTCCTGAAGATCGCCGCGGCATAAAAGTTTCTGGAGCTATTACAAGCATGTCTTCGATCTACACGTTGTTGCTGGTCATTCAAATCCTTTCCGCCTTTACGATCATCGGCCTGGTGCTGATGCAGCATGGCAAGGGCGCCGATATGGGCTCTTCTTTCGGCAGCGGTTCCGCCGGCAGCCTGTTTGGCGCATCGGGTGCTGCCAACTTCCTGTCGCGTACCACCAAGTGGGCGGCGGTGCTGTTCTTCGCCGTGACGACCGGCCTGGCCTATTTCAGCTACGCGCCCAACCGCGCCAAGGAAAAGGCCGAAGAAACTGGCGTGATGCAGGGCTATCAGGACTTGTCCGTGCCCCAGCTGGGCGATACCCCGGTGAATAACGCTGGTGGCGCTGCCGCTGTGCCGTCCGCGCCGGTCACGCCTGGAGCGCAAGTGCCTGCCGCGCCGCAGGATGCGCCCGTCGCTCCGGCGGAGAACGCTGTGCCGCAACAGCCCGAAGCAGCCACGCCGGCCGCCGAGCCCGAGGCCGCCCCGGTGGAGCCGCAACAGGCGGAGGCCGTCCAGCCGGAAGCGGTTCCTGCCGAGCAGGCACCGCAAGCCGCATCGGCACAGCCTGCCGAGCAGCAAACTGAACCTGCCGCACAGTAAAGAAAGTACCTTGGGGTGTGATGGCGTGGCTGTCACACCTGAGTTTTTGGCAGGGCATGGGGTGGCCAGTATGCGGAACTGGGAAATTTTTGATTTCCCAGTTTGCAATAAAAAAATCCATGCTATAATCTAATGCTATTCAACGCTGAGCTAGTTAAGGCAGCGGATTGGTGCCAGTGCCGTCGTGGTGGAATTGGTAGACACGCTATCTTGAGGGGGTAGTGGCGAAAGCTGTGCGAGTTCGAGTCTCGCCGACGGCACCAATAAATTTCTTATCGCTGGTCTTGTAAAATAAAAAATCTTCAAGATCAGTCGGTTACCAAGCCGGAAACAAAGCGGTTGATCCCCTGAAATCAATGTAGTCCGCTTTTTGGCCCCAGATTGCCCTGCGCTTGGTTCCTTGCTTCAATGATGGCAAGTATTCAAAAGTTGTCCAACGGACGCATCGAGTGCATATCACACTGCGCTACGACACAGGCCAAGCTCCCATATGGGACAGCGCCGCCTTTCACACAAAACGAGAAACAGTAATCCGGGCAGCCCAGCGTGAGCATTCGCCACGGCGACAGGCGACTTGCGTCCTTGGCGAGGCGCCATACCCTGCGCGATGCGTTGCGTCGTTATGCGGATGACGCGGCATCAAAGAAGCGGGGCTGGCCTTGGGAATGCATCAGACTGAAAGACAACGGCCGCTAACGCGGCCGTGTATTTGTTATGCAAATATTTGACGAATATCTGTATTTCAGATATTTTTCGTTTATCTGTATTTCGAGTAAATATCATGCTGCCTGCTTCTTATCCTTTGGTCACCCCAGGCCAGTTGGGCGCAACGCTGCAAGCCGCTCGTAAAGCAGCGGGTTTGACGCAGTCAGAACTGGCGTCACGCATAGGCCTAAGCCAATCGCGTGTTTCCCACTTGGAGCTTCATGCGCAAGAGTTGAGCGTGGGGCAGCTGCTGGCGTGGTGCGCGACGCTGGGGCTGGAGTTGAGTGTCGGCGCACGCGGCAGCGAAGCGTTGTCCGCAGCGTCCGCGATGGATTGGTGAGATGGGGCGTTTATCGCATACGCGGCGTCTGTCTATCTGGACCAATGGTGTCCGGGTCGGGACATGGACGATTCCCACACGCGGTGAGATGAGCGTGCAGTATGACGCGGCTTGGGTCAGCGCGGAGATCGGCCGACCGCTGTCGCTTTCCTTGCCGTTTACGCTGGATAACCTGCCGATCAAAGGGGCGGCTGTCGCCAACTATTTTGATAATCTACTGCCCGACAGTGATGCGATTCGACGCCGGGTGGCCGAACGTTTCCGGACCGGCTCGGTGCATCCCTTTGATCTGTTGAAGGCGATTGGACGCGACTGTGTGGGCGCGGTGCAGCTGCTCGACGAAGATGAGGCACCGGCGGGCTTTGACCGTATTGAAGGCGTAGCGATGTCGGAGGAGGACATCGAGCGCCATCTGATCGAGACCGTTACGCCCCGGCCCGTGATGGCCGGACGCGATGCTGACGCCGATTTTCGGATTTCCTTGGCCGGCGCGCAGGAAAAAACCGCTTTCCTCTGGTGGGATGACCAATGGTTAGCACCACGCAACGCGACGCCAAGCAGTCATATTTTCAAGCTACCACTCGGCCTGATGGGCGGACGCCTGGCGGACTTCCGCACATCGGTGGACAACGAATGGCTATGCTTGCGGCTGCTCAAGGCGTATGGCTTGCCAGTGGCTAACGCACAGATTGCCACGTTTGGCAGCCAACGCGTATTGGTGGTGGAGCGCTTCGACCGGCGCGTTGCGCCTAACGGCCAATGGCTGATGCGCTTGCCGCAGGAAGATTTCTGTCAGGTCGAGGCGTGCTCGCCGTTGCGCAAGTACGAAAGCGAGGGCGGTCCGGGTTTGAAGGCATTGTTTGCCACGTTACGCCAATCGGTGCGCCCTCAAGCCGACATGCAGACCTTGATGGCGGCGCAAGTGCTGTTTTGGTTGCTGCGCGCGCCTGATGGCCACGCCAAAAACTTCAGCATTCAGTTGTTGCCACGCGGGCGCTTTCAGCTGGCGCCGCTTTACGACGTGATGTCCGTCTATCCGGTGCAGGGCAATGGTCCCAACCAATGGTCGCCCCATGATATCAAGCTCGCCATGGCCTTGCTAGGCAAAAACCGGCATTACGCCATGCAGGGTATCCAGCGCCGGCATTTCAACAGTACGGCGCAGCAAGTCGGTTATGGTGCTACGGCGGAACCTTTGATCGAAGCGCTCTTGGCCAGGACTCCAGCGGTCATTGCAGAGGTGACAGCCGATTTGCCGGCGGATTTCTCGCCACACGTCGCCGAAACCGTCCTGCGAGGCCTGGAAAAGGCGGTGCGGGTCTTGGGTGCGGCGGCCGCTTAATACGTTGGTCAGGGCGGGCAGTTGCTGGATTTCTGCCGGAGTGACCACGCGTTCGGCCACGCTCACAAGACGGTCCGATGTGCGGCGTGAGTCGGTAAATTCGCGCCGCCCGCCGTCCCGCCCGCAGCTATCCCGCGAACAACCAGTTTAGTCAGCAAATAGGCAGTGCTGAGCCTATGCGTGCTGAAAAAACCGCATGGGTGTCTAGCGTTTGGCAATCGTCGGCATAACGGTTGGCTCTCGCCCGTTTGTTGTTGACGGCCTGTTTCAAGAACCGCCGCCGTGATGGCAATTATGGTCAAATCGGATCCTGTTGCTACAGGCCTTGCGCCACAGGCGTCGCGCCTGAGTTGCTCCCATGACAAAGCGCTGTTTTCTACATCCCGATCCTGCTGGCCGTCCGCCTGGACCTTGGCTGACTGCCTTGCGTTGGCTGCTGCTGGCCTTGGGTGCCTGCCTGATTGCTGGTTTCTTTGTCTGGGGCTGCCTGGCGCTCTGGTACCAGGCGGTGCCGGGATGGCGCTGGGTGGTCATGCCTGTGTGGTTGGCACTGGGGCTGGCGGTATTATGCGTGTTCTGCCGTGGGGCTTGTCGGCGGCGCCGGGCGGCCTGGGTCTATGGCCTGGGGCTCCTGGCTGGCGTGCTCGTGCTGGGATGGTGGGCCAACCTGCGGCCTTCGCATGACCGAGTCTGGGCGGATGATGTCGCCCAGCTGCTGGAGGCCGACATCGACGGCAATCACGTGATCTTGCGCAATGTGCGCAATTTTGAGTGGCGCAGCGAGACGGATTACACGCCGCGCTGGGAAACCCGCGAATACGACCTGGATGAGCTGGTGTCGGGCGATCTGCTGCTGTCCTATTGGATGGGGCCAGCGATTGCGCATACGCTGGTGTCGTTTGGCTTTGCCGATGGCAGGCAATTGGTTTTTTCGCTGGAAATCCGCAAGGAAAGTCATGAGACGTTTTCTGCCATCGCGGGATTTTTCCGGCAATATGAAGCGGTGCTGATCGCTGCGGATGAAAATGATATTGTCCGTGTCCGCACCAATGCGCGTGGCGAAGATGTGCAACTTTATCGGCTGGCATTGACGCCAGCGCAATTGCAGGCGGCGTTTCTTGGCTATGTGCACGAAGCGCAGTCCATCCGTTCGACGCCCCGTTTCTACAATACCCTGACGAGCAATTGCACGACGATTGTGGTGGATCTGGCGCGGCAGATCGCTGATGGCCTGCCGCTGGATTACCGGGTGTTGCTGTCCGGGTACTTCGATGAGTATGCCTATGAGTTGGGCGGGCTGACGCCGGGGCTGGATTTCCTCACCTTGCGCCAGGCAGGGAATATCACTGCGCGGGCACGTGCTTTTACCGGTACGCCGGCTGAGTTTCCGGCTGCGATACGCCAGGGGATTCCCGCCATGGCGTCTACAGGCGGGGCGGCGCAATGATGGGCAGGCGCCAGGAAGCAAGTTCGTCCATGGTGGCGCGGCGAGGCCGGATGCGGCTGGCAGCCTGCCGTGGCGCGGTGGTCGCCCTGCTGGCAATGCTGGGCGGTTGCGGGGTACTGCGCGAGTTCCAGCCCTCGGTGAGCATTCAGCCGATGACGGCCAAGGAATATATAGCCTTGCAGCGTGGCGATATCCTGACCAGTGGCAAGTTGAGTGGGCTGACGGCGCAGACCATACGCGTGACAGGCCTGGACCAGGAGGCCTGCGCCGATACCATCACCCATACCTGCATTGATGCCGTCAGGCAGGTGCCCGGCATTAGCGACGAACGCCGCATGTCGGCGTTGTCTGAATTATGGTTGCAGATGGCCATGAGCACTGCCGAGGGGGGTTATGGGGAAGGGATGAACGGGCCTGGCGGCCTGACGCCCTGGATGGAGGCCGCGCGCCATGCCTATGCCTACCTGTTCTTTACGCCGCGCACGCCTGGCGAGCGAGCCTTCGAGGACAGACAGACCCAGGTGCGGGATTGGTACAACTACGCGGTACAGGAAGCCGTGGCCCGTATGTTTGCCGGGCACCGGGGGCAGTCGGCTTCGGCCGGTAATGCCATGACCCGCTTCAAGCTGGATGACTGGGTATTGCAGGTCAGGCTGGCGGTGCGTCTGCCCGAGGGCGTGGAGATGGTGAAGGAGCTGGTGCCAGCCTCTTCGCTCGCATTCCAGGGTTTGAGGGGTATCTACAGGCGGGACGGTTTCGGGGCGGAGCTTGTTGCAGTAATGGATGCGCCGCCGGTTGCACCATCGCTTGCATCATTGCAGCCTGGCGAGGCGGCTGCCCTGTGGGATGAAGCGGGTGCGGACGGCGCCAGCAGGCTGCAAGGTTTGGCGCCCGCTGGTGCTCAGGCGACACGCGGCCGGGCTGGGGGCAGCAAGGCGCAGCGCAGGGTACGGCTGGGTGCGCCGGTGCCCGCGGTGACGCCCGACACTGCGCCGGATACTGCGAATACTGCGCAAGCCGGCGCCCAGGGCAGGTACGCCAATGCCTGGAGCGAAATGCCGTCGCCCAATATCACCGTGGTGTTCCGCTATGCAGGCACGACGCTAGACGAGGTGCTGGCCACACATGAAGTGGATATCAGCGTGCATGATCCACTGGTCGAGCGCGAACTGTCATTCAATGGCCAGCATGTGCCGCTGGCGGGCAACTTTACTGCCGGCTACGGCCTCTGGCTGGCACGTTCGGGATTCAGTCGCCAGTCCCTGCGCAATCTGTTCGGGCGGGAGGACGGCATAGACCGGCCGCATCTCTACATGATGCAACCCTATGACCCGGACCGCCGCATTCTCCTGATGCTGCATGGGCTGGCCAGCAGCCCCGAGGCCTGGGTCAATGTCGCCAATGAAATCATTGGCGACGAAGCGCTGCGTAGCGAGTTTCAGGTCTGGCAGGTCTATTATCCGACCAACCTTCCGCTGATCTTCAACCATGCCGCCATCCGTCGCCTGCTGGAGCGGACCTTGCAGCATTTTGACCCGGAAGGCACGACCACTGCATCCAGCGGCCTGGTTTTGGTCGGGCACAGCATGGGCGGAATGATTTCCCGCATGATGATTTCTTCCGCCGACGAACAGTTATGGGACTGGGCGCTGAAGGAACATCCGATGGAGCCGGCACGCCTCGAGCGCCTGCGGCCCAAAGTAGATCGCATGTTGCGTTTTCAGCCTTTCCCCGGGGTGGAACGAGCGGTCTTCATCGCCGCACCGCATCGTGGCACGCCCGTCGCTGCGCACAGGCTGGTGCGCTGGATCGCCAGCTTCATCCGTCTGCCGCTGACCATTCTCGAGAATTTTGATGATGCGCTGCAGGCGCGGGCGTCCAATGGCACGCTGGCGGGCAGCGGCCCGGCAGGCATGCCGACCAGCATAGATAATCTCAATGAGCAGGACACCTTTGTCCGGGCAGCTGCCGCGCTGCCGCTTTCCAATACTGTGCGCTATCACTCCATCATCGGCCGCCAGCAGGCAGAAGGGCCTTTGGAAGAGACGGACGATGGCGTTGTTCCATATCGGAGCGCCCATCTGCCTGGCGCCGTGTCGGAAAAGGTGATTGTCAGCGGGCACAGCGTGCAGGAGACCGCTGCTGCCATTCTGGAATTGCGGCGCATTTTGCATGAAGATATCCAGGCACGGGAAGCAGGGCATGGGGTGCCCGTACGCACGCCTTTGCCCGTGCAGGAAAGCCAGGCTGAGGCAGCACACGTGAACCCGGCCAGCACGGGTCCTGCCATGGCTGTGCCTGCATCTGCGCCTGAATCTGCAAGTGAAGTGATCCACATCCGCCTGGGGCCGGACTCACCGTAGGCTCAATATGCTGCCCATATTCCGCACACCCGCCACGCGGGACCTGTGGGACATGCGGAACACCGGGCTCCCATGGACAGTGGGCTGCCAGCGGAAGCTGGCATGACGCCGGCAGCCTGTCCGTCAGTCTGGCGGATTGACGGGCAGGCTGCCGGCTCAGTAGCGTTGCAACCAGTAGCCGTAGGACGGTGGCAGTAGCGATGCCGCATGTTCTTGCCCCAGTTCCCGGGCTGCGGCAAAGGCCCAGTGCGGATTGGCCAGGTGGGCCTTGCCGACCTGAACCAGATCCAGCTGTTTTTGGGCAATGGTGCGTTCCGCCAGGGCCGGGTCGTCCAGCCCCCAGGCGCTGGAGACGGGCAGGCCAGCCTCACGCCGCACGCGTTCGGCGACAGGCACCAGAAAGCCACGGCTCTTCCAGGGAATGTGGGTATCCGGTACGGTGAAGCCGACACTGACGCTCAGCAGATCCAGGCCGGCATCTTTGAATTTTCGGGCAAGCACGATAGCGTCGGCCAGGGTTTGTTCGTCGTGGCCATCGTATTCAATGACGCCGAAACGCGCGGTCAGCGGCAGGTGTTCCGGCCATACGGCCCGCACGGCTTCCAGGGTCTCGATCAGGAAGCGGTTGCGGTTGTCTGCATTGCCGCCGTACTGGTCCTGGCGCTGGTTGCTGTGCGGCGAAAAAAAGCTTTGTCCCAGGTAGCCGTGTGCGAAATGCAGTTCCAGCCATTCGAAACCGGCATCACGGGCACGTCGGGCGGCATCGGCGAAATCCTGGCGTACGCGTGCGATGTCATCGGTTGTCATGGCACGTGGCATCTTGGGCAGGTGTTCGCCGAAAGGAATCGCCGATGGGGCGATGGTCTGCCAGCCACGGCGGTCGCCTTCCGGGATGTGATCGTCGCCTTCCCAGGGCAGGTTGGCGCTGGCCTTGCGGCCGGCGTGGGCAATCTGAATGCCCGGAACCGCACCGCCAGCCTTGATGGCGGCGGCAATCGGAGCGAGTGCGGCCGCATGGCGGTCGGACCAGATGCCGGTACAGCCCGGGGTGATACGGCCTTCCGGGGACACCGCGCTGGCTTCGACAATCACCAGCCCGGCGCCGCCGCGTCCCAGCCCGGCGTAATGAACCTGGTGCCAGTCATTCACCAGGCCATCCACGGCCTGGTACTGGCACATGGGCGGCACGACAACACGGTTGCGCAAGGTGACGTCTTTGAGTTGAAACGCTTGGAACAGGGCAGGCATAGGAGCTCCGGGGCGGAGTAGAGGAAGCCGGAACGCAGGCGGGAAGGTCCGGGCTTACGGGTTGGGAATGAATCAGGCGCCGGCGGCAACCAGGGCGGGCAATTCGGCCATGTCCCTGAAGATCCTGCTGGCACCGGCATCCAGCAGGTCCTGGGCCGTGCTATGCCCCAGGCCGCCAGGGCTGTAGCCGAAAACGGTAGCGCCTGCGGCCACGCCTGCCTGAGTACCTGTCACCGTATCCTCGACGACGACGCAGCGCGCAGGGTCCGCACCCAGCATCTTGGCGGCGGCCAGATAGACGTCGGGAAAGGGTTTGTTGCGCGGTTGCTCATGGCCGCTGCAAATGCGTTCCTGAAAGTAATCGAACATGCCGGTCTTGCGCAGTTGCAATTCGACCTTGCGGCGGTCCGCGCCGGAGGCAACGGCAATGCGTCCATCGAGCGCCTGGTGCAAGGTGCGTACTGCCTGGCCGGCCCCCGTGATTTCCACCAGTTCGTTTTCCAGCGCGACGTTGCGTCGCTGCCAGAATTCAGCCAGCCAGGCATCGGTCACTGGCTTGCCGGTATGGGCGCTGATGCGGGCGGATTCGTCGCGCACCGTCTTGCCCGTGAAAATGCGCGAAGCGTCTTCCAGGCTAATGGCCCAGCCTTGCTCTGCCAGCATTTCAGCCAGTACGCGATGAGTGATGGGTTCGGAATCTACGAGTACGCCATCGCAATCAAACAGGATGGCGTCGAAACAGGAATGACAGGTCATGGTAGCGAACAGGCAGAAGGAAGAAGGCGGGCAGAAAATGAAACTGGAAAAACGGGGGCTGACGCGGCGGCGCGGCCCGCATCCATGTTTCCGGTCTGCCGGCGAGAGGAGAAGATGGATTCAAGAATAGCGCATCTGTCTGGCTGGGCTGGCGAAGTCCCTTGCTGGCGGCAGGGCTTCTGCCGCACGCGCATTAATGCGCCACGTGTTCGTAGACGATGCTCAGGCCGACGAGGATCAGGATCACGCCGCCGGCGCATTCGGCCCAGTGGCCGGCCAGGCGCTTGAGAACACGGCCGAGCATGACGCCTAGCGTAACCATGGTCATGGTGGCCAGCCCGATCATGACCGAGGTGGAGACGATGCTGGCGTCGATGAAGGCCAGGCTGACCCCGACGGCCATGGCATCTATGCTGGTGGCCAGGCCTGCCAGCGCCAGCGCCCAGAAGCTTTGGCGGCCACGCCGCACACAGGCCTCGCTGGTGCTCGGTACGGCGGGATGGAAGCTGCGCCAGATCATGTGCATGCCCAGTGCCAGTAGCAGGGCAAAGGCGACCCAATGGTCCCAGCGTTCGATGTAGGGTGCCGCCGCCCGGCCCAGCAGCCAGCCGATCAGCGGGGTAATGGCTTCGACCACGCCAAAAATCAGGCCGACGCGCATGGCTTCGGTCAGGCGGGGTTTATGCAGGGCGGCGCCTTTTCCGACAGCGACGGCAAAGGCGTCGGTGGACATGGCGAGTGCGAGAAGAAGGGTGGAGGCGAAGTTCATTGGGCACCATAGCGTGTGTCGGAAACCAGGACACAACAGACAGGCCCGACGACTACCCGGCTGTTGTGTTCATGGTCTCGCCGAGCGCTATGGCTGCACGCGCCACGGTGATATCACCGAGTATGTTGACGCGTGCGCTTCCTGGGGCGGAAGTAGGCTACTCCCCATTACTGCGGCGGATATTAGCACGGATCATTGCGCTGGCAAGTGATAGCTGCGCTCCCGGTAGGCCCAACTGGGCCAGACCACATGCCCTCGTGCTATATGTGCGAGTTCACTGTCGGTGCTGACGGCTTCCTGACCCTCGGGCGTCCAGCGGTATTGCTGGGGGTCGCGGTTGGGCCGCAGCACCAGCAGCTGGTCGCCGCGCAAGTAGCCATAGTTGTCCCCAAACTGCATGATGGCGCGGCCTGGGCTGCGCACCGTCAGGTCGCTGCCTATCATCGGATGTTCGCTGGAAATGCCGATCAGCGACAGCAGCGTAGGCGGCAGGTCGATCTGGCTGATCAGCCTGTCGTCGGTACGCGGTGCGATGCTGCCGCCGAGGATCAGGGCCGGGATATGGAAGCGTTCTACCGGAATGTCGGTTGCGCCGTAGACGCGGGCATCGTGGTCGGCCACCACGAGGAAAACGGTGTCGTCCCAGTACGGGCGGGTGCGGGCGGTCTCGAAGAAGCGGCCCAGCGCCCAGTCGGCATAACGCACCGTATTTTCCACGGTATCGGGTTCTCCATCGGGGGTGATGCGGCCTTCAGGATATTCCCAGGGCGAATGATTGGAGACAGAGAAGGCCAGGATGAATTCCGGCTTGCCGCGCTGCTGCATCAGCAGGTGGTCCAGTTCCTTGAACATGTCTTCGTCGGACGCGCCCCAGGAGCCAACGAATTCAGGCTTGGTGGAAAAGCGTGGCAGGTCGACGACCTCATCGAAGCCATTGCCCAGGAAAAAGCCGCGCATGTTGTCGAAGTGGGCTTCGCCGCCATACAGGAAACGGGAACCGTAGCCCTGGCGGCCCAGCAGTTCGGCCAGCGTGAAAAAGCCGGTCTGCGCATTGGGCATCTTGACGACGGCTTCGGCCGGAGTGGGCGGGAACCCCGTGGTCAGGGCTTCCAGGCCGCGTACCGAGCGCGTGCCTGTGGCATAGGTACGGGTAAAGAACCAGCCTTCCTGGGCGAGGGCATCAAGCTCAGGCGTCAGGTTCTGGCCGCCCAGGCTGCCGACGAACTGCGCCCCCAGGCTCTCCTCGACGATGAGCACCAGGTTGCGGGGCTTGTCTACGGTGAGGCTGGCTTGCTGCCGGTGCAGCGTGGGAATCGCTGGATTGTCCGGCGTAGCCGGCAGATCAGCGGTGGTGCGTACGATCGCGATGGCCTCTTCGGGCGCCATGTCGCCATAGAGGGATTCCGCCGAGCGCTCATCCTTCATCCGGTAGGCGGCATAGGTCACGCTGTAGAAGGAGTTCAGCGCGAGCGCATTGACCATGGCATCGTTGGCGAAGGCCACAGTGGATGGATTGATGGGGCGGTGCTGTAGCGTGCCTCGAATGGAAATGAAGGCGAGTGCGGCGAACACCACGCTGAGCACGGGACGCCAGCCCCAGGCGCGCCGGGCGTCGGGCAGGGCATTGAGCGGAAACAGCTTGAAGCCTATCCACAACATGGCGGCCACACCGATGATGGCGCCGCCGACACTGAGCTTGTAGCCTGTCCAGAGCATGGACAGCACTTCCTCGGGGTAGACGAGGTAGATGAAGAAGAGGCGATTGGGACGAGTGTCGTATTCAGCCAGGAACTGCGGCGTGGCAGCTTCCATGATGGCCAGCAGCAGCCAGCAGACACGGAACCAGATGGCGGTCCAGCGTGTGGCGCGCGGGCTGTGGCCGAGCCAGGGTGACAGAAACAGGGGCAATGCGGCCAGCATGCCCAGCATCGCCAGGTCGATGCGCAGGCCGCCAAGCCAGATGCGCCAGAAATCCTGGACTGCGCTGACGCGATCCCATTGCCATAGCGCCAGGCCGGTACGGGAAACAAGGAAAAGGATCAGACTGGCGATGAGAAATCGGACGGTCAGTTTCAGCATGAATGCAGGGTCCTGGCTGTTAAGTCGGGAAAGACAGCAAGAGGGGATAGGACACGCCACGCATCACAGAGAATGTGATCGGCATGCAGATACAAACGAAAATAAGAAACAAAAAAATCGCTGGCGGGGATATGTATCGGCCTGGCGAGCGATTTTAGGGTGTTGGATTGTAATGCAGTGAAATAATTCCCGACTTAAGAAAAATATTTTGTCTTTAATCGAAAATAACGATTCAGGCCGTTAAAAATGATGCGTGTGACGAAACGCAACCGGGGCGGTGCAATCGGCGCTTCTAGTGGCCTTGAAAGCCCTGAAAAGCGGGTGCCAACACCTGGGGGACGCCTGCGGGATGCGCTTGCTGGCAGGCAGGTGAGGGGCCGGCGCTGGGGTTTGAGCCAGGTCAAGCGATGGCGCCAGCGGCGAGGTATGCTTGCCGTGACAGTCGGCAGCGGCCGACGCCAAGGATAGGTAGGGAATCATGACCAACGGCACTTTGCTGATTATTTTCGTCGCCAGCATCATTCTGTTCATCTTCGGTTTCGGCCTGCGCGACCGCAATGTTGGGCTGGCCCTGCTGGGCATCAGCCTGATGGGCGTGCTGTTCGCCGCTATCTACAAGGCCTACACAACCTTCAACTGATCACGCCCGCTGGCCGGGCGAATCAGGCAGGCTGTCGCGCCAGGCTCAGGCCTGGCTTTTTTGCGCTTGCGGTGCCTGTGTATTGTTGTCCGGGACGCCCGGGCCTTGCCGGTAGTGTCCTGGTGTGTGGCCGGTCCAGCGACGGAAGGAGCGGTAGAACGTATTGGGATCGTCAAAGCCCAGTTCCAGCGCGATATCCGCAATCGGCTTGTCCGTCATGGCGATGCGCTGGATCGCGATATCGCGCCGCAGGCCGTTCTTGATACCTTGGAAGGTATGACCTTCTTCGCTGAGGCGACGGCAAAGGGTGCGGGAAGACAGCCCCAGCCGCTGGGCCACGATTTCCAACGAGGGCATGTCCGGCAGTGCGGCCGTCAGCACGCGCCTGACTTCCCGGCTGACCAACCCGTGACCCTGGGTCGTATGCAGCCAGTCCAGCGGGGCGCGCGCGAGAAAACTGCGCAGTTCCGGCTTGCGGCGCCGGATGGGCAGCTCCAGGTAGTCGCGTGCAAACGAGAGTTGCGGCCGTTCCTGCTCGAACTGCGGAACCCCATGGAAGAGCTGGATATAGTCCTGCGCGCGTAGCCCGGCGCCAAAAGAGAAATGCAGCAGCGTCAGCGGCAGGTCATCGGCGATCAGCCACGAGGCAATGCCGTGGGTCAGTTTGAGCAGCAGGAACTGGCCGGCCTCGTCCGGCATGCGGTGGCCCTCCGTGGCATGCACACTGATATGCGCCAGGGTGGCGTCGCGCCGCAGGCGCAGGCGGAAATCGTCGAACAGGATGTGAAACAGGTGGGTATAGCGGTGCAGCGCGACCCCCAGGGTTGGCGCGTCCAGCAGGCCCAGCATCAGGAACTTGAGGGTACCGGGCCTGGCCGGGCGCAGGAACAGGCCCAGATGTTCATCCGCCATGTCCGTGGCCAACTGGCGGTAGATCGCGGCCAGCGCCTCGGGCGTCAAGGGGGCTGCCCCGGAAAGATAGGCTTGGGCCATCTCCCGCGCTGCTTCACCCGATAGTGCCGGTGCCTGCAGGAACAGTTGCTCCAGCAGGAAAGGCGAAAGATGAACGGCTAAGGGGTCTGCGCGGTGTGGCATGGAAACGTTGCATGGCGAAGGCTGGTAGCATTGTAGGGCTTTCGAATCATGGCCGGCGTCTGGGGCGGGGGGCGCACCAGCCGCTGGTTGTCAGCCAACTGTGCCTGCACGCTGGCATACGGAAAAATTGCAGGGTAATGGGGGAAATAGGGAAAATGGGGGAAATGGGGGAGAAGGCCGGTCAATGGGTAGACGACAGGCGCCGTTATGGCCTGGTCACCAGAGTGTTGCATGGCGCCATGGCCTTGCTGTTTGCCTGGCAATTCCTGGGCATGGCGATCAAGCTGTCGCAGGGGCGCACCCCGCTGGCGGCTTTTTTTGTCGGCACGCATGCGCCGGTGGGTACCTTGTTGTTGATGCTGCTGGCTGTGCGGCTGATATGGGCGGGTGGCAATCTGCGCCATCGGCCGCCGCAGGGGCAGGGCTGGCAGGCGCTGGCGGCCCGCCTGGGGCACGGCATGCTCTACCTGTTGATGCTGATGGTGCCACTGCTTGCCGGCCTGCGCGCCTATGGTTCAGGCCGGGGGCTGAATGTCTGGGGTTGGCAGGTATTGCCGGCCACTGGCGCGAAGGTTGACTGGATGATGGCACCGGGCAATGCCCTGCATGGCGTACTGGCCTGGTGTCTGCTGGCATTGATCGGCGGCCATATCGCCATGGCACTATGGCATCGCGTGGTATTGCGGGACGGCGTGATGGCGCGCATGTTCGGCCCCTTGCGCTAGCTCGATCCGGGCAATCGGGTGACGGCGTACACGCCTGAAATTGATTGACGGGGGGGATCTTGCCGACACATGCGTGATTTCGTGATGTTGTGACCTCGACCACCGGGGCGGCATTGAAAGCGTCCCGGTGGTCGATGCCTGGCATCAGCCAGGGGGGGGCGGGCAGTCTGTTGGGCTCAGTTTCCCCAGCCTCCCCCAAGCGCCCGTATCAAACCCACGGTTGCCTGTATCCTTTCGCCATCCAGCAGCATCGTCTTGCGCTGCTGTTGCAGCACCGCGCGGTTCGCTTCGATCACGTCCAGGTAGCTGATGGCGCCTTCCACGTACATGACCTGCGATAGCCTGGCTGCGCGTTCCGCCGCTTGCTGCGCGGCATCCTGTGCTTCGGTCTGGCCATGCAGCAGGCGCAGGCTGGCCAGGTGGTCCTCGACTTCACGAAACGCGTTAAGCACGGTCTGGCGGTAGTTGGCCACGTCTTCTTCATAGATGGCCTGGGCGCGGTCCAGGCTGGCCTGGCGGCGGCCGCCATCGAAGATAGGCAGGGAGAGTGCCGTGCCCACCAGTGGTCCCAGCAGGAAAGTACGGCTGGACCATTGCAGCAGGTTGCCCAACTCAGAGGATTCGAAACCGCCGGCTGCCGTGATTTCCAGGCGCGGGAAGAAGGCGGCGCTGGCCACGCCGATACGGGCATTGGCAGCGGCCATGGCGCGTTCGGCAGCAGCGATGTCGGGCCGCCGCTCCAGCAATGTGGAGGGCAGGCCGGCAGGAATGTCGATGATGGTGCGCGCCAGGGGCTGCGCAGGCATATCGAACTCTGCTGGTGCCTGGCCCAGCAGGACGGCCAGCGCATGTTCCGCCGTGCTGCGCTGGCGCTCGATGCCTACCGCTTCGGCACGGGTGGATTCCAGTTCGGTGCGCGAGCGCGCCAGGTCCAGTTCGCCGATATCGCCAGCCTCGTAGCGCTGTTTTATCAGGTCCAGCGAGGCGCGGCGTAAATCGACCGTCTCGCGGTAGATGTGCAACTGGCCATCGAGTTCACGCAACCTGAAGTAGCCGGCGGCGACATCGGCCTGCAGGGCCAGCAGGACGGAGCGGTAGAGCGCTGCGCTTTGCTGGGCATCGGCGTTGGCTGCATCCACTTCCGACGCGACGCGCCCGAACAGGTCGGCTTCATACGCGAGAGATGCCTGCGCTCGCCAGAGTGTGCTGGTACTGGCGGCACCGTCGTCGGCCTGCCCCTGCGAGACAGGGGAGCTACGCTGGCGCAAGGGGCCTGCGCCAGCATCCAGGCTGGGGGCCAGGCTGGCGCGTGCGTCGCGTACCAAGGCGCGTGCCTGTGCCAGCCTGGCCGCTGCGGCGTGCAGGTCCTGGTTGGCTTGCAAGGCCTGGGTTTCCAGGGCATCCAGCGTGGGGTCGTTGAAGATTTTCCACCATTCGCCACGCAGGGCATCATCGGCCGGGCGGGCCGCCTGCCAGGTGCCGCTGGCGTGGCCATCCAGGCCGGCTGCACTTGGGGCCGCTTCCTTGTAGGCTGCCGGCGTGCTGATTTCTGGGCGCTGGTATTGCGGGCCTGTCGCGCACGCTGCCAGCGTCAGCAGCAAGGCGAGCATGGCGGAACCATGGGTAATGGAGGGGCGCATGGTCATGGCTGGCCTCCTTGGCTGGCCTGGGAAGGCATGGGGGCTGGCTCCTGGTGATGAATGATGGGGGCGTGCTTGTTGGCGCTGTGCAGCGGGCCTTTGCCGAGCTTGCGCAGCAGGACGTAGAACACGGGGGTGAGGAACAGGCCGAACAGGGTGACACCCAGCATGCCGAAGAACACGGCGATGCCCATGGCCTGGCGCATTTCCGCACCCGCGCCGGTGGAAAGCACCAGAGGCACCACGCCCATGATGAAGGCAATGGACGTCATGAGGATGGGCCGCAGGCGCAGGCGGCTGGCTTCGATGGCGGCTTCTACCGGTGAGCTGCCGCTCATTTCCAGTTCCCGGGCGAACTCCACGATGAGGATGGCGTTCTTGGCCGATAGGCCGACCAGCACCATCAGCCCGATCTGGGTGAAGACGTTGTTGTCGCCGCCAGTCAGCCAGACGCCGGTCAAGGCCGCCAGGACGCTCATGGGCACGATCAGAATGACGGCCAGCGGCAGCGTCAGGCTTTCATACAGCGCGGCGAGTACCAGGAAGACCAGCAGTACGCTGATGGGGAAGACCCACAGGCCTGCGTTGCCAGCCAGCATCTGCTGGTAGGCCAGGTCGGTCCACTCGATCTGGAAGCCGCGCGGCAGGACTTCCGCTGCGATGCGCGCCGCTGCATCCTGGGCCTGGTTGGTCGAGAACCCAGGCGCCGGGCCGCCGTTGATGTCGGCAGCCGCGTAGCCGTTGTAGCGCACCACCATTTCCGGCCCGAAGCTTTGCTTGACAGTGACCAGCGACGACAGGGGCACCATGTCGCCGTCGGTGTTGCGGGTCTTCAACTGCAGGATGTCCTCGGGGTGGGCACGGAAGGGCGCATCGGCCTGGGCGCGTACCTGGAAGACGCGGCCGAAAATGTTGAAGTCGTTGACGTACATCGAGCCCAGATAGACCTGCATGGTGTCGAATACATCAGTGACGGGAACGCCCAACTGGCGCGCCTTGACTCGGTCCAGGTCAACGTCGATCTGCGGGACGGCGACCTGGTAGTTCGAGAACGTCGGGCCCAGTTCTGGCGTTTGCGCCGCCCTGGCGACGAAGGCCTGGGTGGCCTGGTCCAGCGCTTCGTAGCCCTGTGCGCCCCTGTCTTCGATCTGCAGCTTGAATCCGCCCAGCGTACCCAGGCCCAGGATGGGCGGGGGCGGGAAGACTGCAACCACCGATCCCTTGATTTCCCCGAACTGCTGGTTCAGCGCGGCAGCGATGGCGTCGCCCGTCAGATCAGGGCTGCCGCGTTCGTCGAATTCGTCCAGGGTGACGAACACGATGCCGGCGCTGGAGCTGTTGGTGAAGCCGTTGATCGACAGCCCCGGGAAGGCAATGGTGCTTTTGACGCCGGGCTGTGCCAGGGCGATTTCGCTCATGCGACGGATGACGGCTTCTGTACGATCGAGCGAGGCGCCATTGGGCAGTTGCGCGAAGCCGATCAGGTATTGCTTGTCCTGCGCAGGCACGAAACCGCCAGGCACGGCATTGCCGACCAGGACTGTCGCTGCCAGCAGCACGGCGTACACCGCCATGGAGGCTGATTTGCGGCGGATGACACCGGTGACGCCGTTGGCGTAGCGGTCTGAACTGCGGCCGAAGAAACCGTTGAACCAGCGGAAGAACGGCCCGAACAGGCGGTTCATGATGCGCGTGAGCGCATCCGGGGCGTCATGGTGTCCCTTGAGCAGCAGCGCGGACAGCGCGGGCGACAGCGTGAGCGAGTTGAAGGCCGAGATCACCGTCGAGATGGCGATGGTCATGGCGAATTGCTTGTAGAACTGGCCTGTCAGCCCGGTCATGAACGCCAGCGGTACGAAGACCGCGCACAGCGTCAGTGCGATAGCGATGATGGGGCCGCTGACCTCCTGCATGGCGCGATAGGTTGCGTCCCGGGGTGACAGTCCTGCGGCGATGTTGCGTTCGACGTTTTCTACCACCACGATGGCATCATCCACCACGATGCCTATCGCCAGCACCATGCCGAATAGCGACAGGGCATTGATCGAATAGCCGAACATCAGAAGCAGGCCGAAGGTGCCGATGATGGAAACCGGCACGGCCAACAGCGGAATGATGGAGGCGCGCCAGGTTTGCAGGAAGATGATGACGACCAGCACGACCAGCGCGATGGCTTCCAGCAGCGTATGCACCACGGCCTTGATGCTGGCGCGCACGAACTGCGTGGGGTCGTACTCGATGCGGTACTCCACCGAAGGCGGGAAGTCCTGCGCCATTTCCTCCATGGCTGCGCGGACCTGGCTGGAGACTTCCAGTGCATTTGAACCGGGTGATTGCATGACGCCCATGCCGACGGCAGAGCGGTTGTCCAGCAGCGAGCGCAAGGCGTATTCCTGGGCATCCAGTTCCACCCGCGCCACGTCTGCCAGTCGTGTGACGGCGCCGCCAGCCGAGGTTTTGAGGATGATTTCGCCGAACTCGGTTTCGCTTTGCAGGCGGCCGTGCGCATTCACGGAAAACTGCATGGGAACGTTGCCGTCATTGGGCGAAGCGCCGATGGTGCCGGCGGCAACCTGTACGTTCTGTTCGCGTATGGCGTTGATTACATCCATGGCAGTCAGGCCGCGCTGGGCGACCTTCTGCGGGTCGAGCCAGACTCGCATGGCATAGTCGCCCGCGCCCCACACAGCGACTTCGCCCACGCCGGAGATGCGCGCCAGGCGGTCTTTCACGTTGAGAATGGCGTAGTTGCGCAGGTACGTGGCGTCGTACTGCTCGTCCGGGGAAATGAGGTGCACCACCAGCGTCAGGGTGGGCGAGCTTTTCACGGTGGTGACGCCCAGCCTCTGCACGTCCTGCGGCAGCCGGGGCAGGGCCTGCGCGACGCGGTTCTGCACCAGTTGCTGGGCCTTGTCGGGGTCCACGCCCAGACTGAAGAACACCGTCAAGGTGAGGCTGCCGTCGCTGTTGGCCTGCGACTGCATGTACATCATGTCTTCGACGCCATTGATGGATTGCTCCAGCGGCGAAGCCACGGTTTCGGCGATGACTTTCGGGTTGGCGCCGGGGTACTGCGCGCGCACCACGACAGACGGCGGTACGACTTCGGGGTATTCGGAAATCGGCAGCTGGAACATGGCCAGCAGGCCGCCCAGCAGGACCAGGACCGAAAGTACGCCGGCGAAAATGGGCCGGTCGACGAAGAATCGGGAAATATTCATGGAGGTTCCTGGCGGCGCTTACTTCGACGAAGCCGTGGCGGCTTGCGCCGTTTCGTTCAGGGTGGCCGAGGCCGTGAGTACCGCCTCAGGTCCGGCATCCATGGAGATGAGCTTGGGGGCAACCGTGTCGCCAGGGCGTACCCGCTGCAGGCCGTTGACCACGATGCGTTCGCCAGGCGCCAGGCCCTGTTCCACGACGCGCAGCGGGCCGATATTCGCGCCCAGCCTGACTTCGCGGTAGCTGGCCCGGTTGTTGTCATCGACGACCAGCACGAAGCGTCGGTTCTGGTCGGTACCGATGGCGCGCTCTTCGATCAGGGTGGCGTCGTGCGGCGCGCTGCCGCCCAGGCGGATGCGGGCGTAGAGGCCGGGCAGCAGCAGCCCGTCGGGGTTGTCGAACACCGCGCGTACGCGGATGGTGCCTGAACTGGTATCGAGCTGGTTGTCCACGGATTGCACGGTGCCTGAGCGTGAATAGCCGTCTTCGTTTGCAAGGCCCAGTTCTACCGCTACCTCAGCACCGGTGGCGCGGCTGGGGTTCACGTAGCGCAGGAAGGTTTGTTCGTCCACGTCGAAGGCTGCGTAGATGCGTGCCACGGAAACCAGGCTTGTCAGCGGCTGGGCGGTGCCTCCTGCCGAGACCACATTGCCCACGGTGACTTCGGCGCGCGAGACACGGCCATCCATTGGGGCGGTGATGCGTGTGTAGCCCAGGTTGATGCGGGCGGTATCCAGGGCGGCTTGCGCGGCCTGCAGGTTGGCGGCTGCCTCGCGTGCGGCATTTTCCTTTTCTTCGAAGTCGCGCCGTGCGATGGCGTTTTCGGACATCAGGCGCTTGCCGCGCGCCAGTTCTGATGCGGTGTACGACACGCGTGCGCGTGCGGCGGCCAGTTGGGCGGAAGCCCGGTCCACTTCGGCGGCGTAGGGGCGCGGGTCTATGGTGAACAGATCATCGCCTTTCCTGACCAGCGCGCCATCCTTGAAGTGGATGCGGGTGAGCGTGCCCGACACCTGTGGGCGTACTTCGACATGTTCGATGGCTTCGAGCCGGCCGGAATAGCGTTGCCAATCGACGATGGAACGCGTGAACGCGGGCGCGACATCTACCGGTGCACCGGCAGGCGGTGCTGGCTGTGCCTGGGCCGTGCCTGCACCTGGCGATGGGCCGAACGCAAGGTAGCTGCCAGTGGCAACCAGCGCGGCGGCCAGAACGAGCGCGGCGTAGCGGAGACGATGGACCGTCATGGGTTTTCCTTGAGCAAGAATGGACGAGAAACGCAGCTGCCGCGCCAGGCCTGCCATGGAAGCACTGGCCTTTGCTGCGATGCAGCAGTGGGCAGGGTTTTTTTGAATGGTGGAATTTTGTCCACTTTGCTGCTTCGGATAAACAGTGTGTTTTGGGTAACACTAGTCGGTAAATTCGAACAATCGGCGAATGTTCCAGGTTATGCTGGCGCCAATTCGTTTACCGGGAATGACCATGGACCGCTTCCAGGCCATGCAGGTTTTCGTGGGGGTTGTTGAAACCAACAGCTTTACGCGTGCTGCCGACAGGCTGGCTCTGCCGCGTACCACGGTCACCACCATCATCCAGAACCTTGAGCGCCACCTGGGTGTGCGCCTCCTGAACCGCACGACGCGGCGTATCAGCTTGACGCCGGATGGCGCGGCCTACTATCGGCACAGCACGCGCATCCTGGCGGAAGTGGAGGAAACCGAGGCCTGCCTGCAGGATGCCGCGTCACGTCCGCAGGGGCGTCTGCGGGTGGATGTTCCGCCTTCCATCGGCCACCAGATACTGTTGCCCTCGCTGTGCGAGTTCCATACCCAGTACCCTGATGTCGAGCTGGTGATTGGTCTCGGAGACCGGCATGTCGACCTGGTTCAGGATGCCGTAGATTGCGTGATCCGCTATGGGCAGCTTGAAGACTCCAGCCTGGTGGCACGTCGTATCGGCATCGTGCAAGCGGCCACGTGCGCGGCGCCGGCGTATATCGAACGCCATGGCGTGCCGCAGCGCCTGGAAGATTTGCAGGATCACCATGCCGTGCACTATTTTTGCGCCTCCGGACGCAACTGCGCGTGGGATTTCATCGTTGAGGGCGAGGAGCGGCAGGTGGATGTGCCAGGCATTGTTTCCGTCAATGATTGGCTGGCGCATCTGAAGTGCGGCGTGCAAGGCTTTGGCCTGATTCAGACACAACGGTTTCTGGCCCTGCCGCACCTGCTGAATGGTGAATTGGTGGAAGTGCTGCCGCAGTGGAAGCCTTCCCCCATTCCTATTTCCTTGCTGTACCTGCAAAGCCGCCAGCTTTCACCCAAGGTGCGTGCCTTTTCCGATTGGGTGGCTGCGCTATTCGCCCGTTGCCCCCTTCTGAATGGCGGTGACGAAAACGACCCGGCAGTACAAGCCTGCCATCGCCAACCGGAAGCGGCCATTCTGTCCTCCGAAGCTGACCACGCCGTGCGCCGCAACACGCCAATGGATGCGCCGGATCTTGTGATGTAGGTCTACATGTCGTTTGGCGCTGGCTGTCGGACGGTAGCGGCTTCCTTGACATTCACTGGCTTAAACCGGCATAAGCCAAGGCTTCCAGCGCTTGCCGCACGCCGGGCGCGCCTGCCAGCACCGGGCTGCCTTGTGCCGCCAGTCGGGTAACCGGGGTTGGCGCATACCAGCCGCCGGCGGCTTCGATGATGCACAGCCCGGCCAGGCAGTCCCACGGGTAGATGTGCGGTTCGTAGTAGGCGGCCAGGCGCCCGCAGGCGACGTGGCACAGCATGCTGGCGCAGGAACCGTTGCGGTAGAACATGCCGCCGGCGCTCAGCAGGCGTTCCAGGAAGCCACTGACACTTGCCGGGGGGAGGCGCAGGCTGGCGCCGACACCGATCAGGTCCTGCTGCAGGCTGGCGTTGTCCGCGACGTGGATGATGCTGTCGTTGCGCCATGCCGGCCCGCCCGCCTGCGCATGGAACAGTTCCTGGGTGCAAGGTAGGTAAATGGCGCCGGCAATAGCGCGAGGCAGGGCCGTGGCGCCGTGCGAGTCATCTTGCCTGTCATGTGCTGCCGCAGGGCCAGGCGTGACGTTTGTCGCAAGGGGGAGCGGCGTTGGGCTGGCCAGATCTGTGCCGCCATCATGCGCCAGCGCCACCGAAATGCACCAGTCCGGCAGGCCATGCAGGAAGCAGCTGGTGCCGTCTATCGGGTCGATGACCCAGCGGTAGCCGCTGGTGCCGGCCTGTGGGCCATATTCTTCCCCTAGATAGCCGTCTTCGGGAAAGGCCTGGCTCAGCCGTTCACGCAGGAATTGCTCGACGTCCCGGTCTGCTGCGCTGGCAACGTCCTGGCCGCTGGTCTTGCGATCCACCGCCAGGGTGTGCACGCGCCGGAAATAGTCCAGCGCCAGTTCGCCGGCCTGGACGATGAGTGGGAGCAGGAATGCGTGGCGTGCTTGCAGGCTGTCCGGTTGAACTTGGGAAGTCGTGCTGATGAGCTGAGGCATGGGCTAGTGGTTTATTTTGGCTGTGATGAACTGAGCAGGGCTTGTTGCTTATTCTGGCTGTGGCGTGGGGCGGTTTCCGCAGGGAAAGCTGGCTCGTGCGACCAGCGGGGCGGGCAAGGAAATGGTCGCGCTGCCGCTATTTGTCGCAGGCAGGCCACTTTCTTCTATGCTGTCCAGCGTGGCAGCAACGGCGTCTGCCATGCGCCAGGGGTCTTGCCTGAATGTTGTGAGCTGGTAGGCGTTCCAGGCAGCTTCTGGCAGGTCGTCAAAACCGATGATGGCAAGGTCGTCAGGCACGCGCAAGCCGAAACGGTGACGGGCAGCATCCATTAGGCCGAAGGCCATCAGGTCGTTGACGCAGAAGGCTGCCAGGCGGCCGCTGCCGGGCAGTAATTGCGCTGCTGCTTCCTGGCCGCCCGTGTAAGTACTGTCGCTGCCGCGCACATGCCGGACTTCCAGGCCCAACTGTCGGGCTTGATGCAGAAAACCGCTCTCACGTTCCAGGACGCTGGGCGTGCGGGATTCCGATCCGACCAGTGCAACATGCGCATACCCTTGCTCGGCAAAAAGGTGTGCGGCGTGGTGGGCAGCAGTGCGGTTGTCGATGCGGACATGCGCTGCGCCGGATTCTTCGCGTCCCAGCAGAATCAGGGCCTGGCCGTTGCGGCGTGCCAGGTCAACCAGGGAGCTGGGCGGCGAACCGGACAGGACTACCGTCGCATCGGCCCGGTAGCCCAGCAGGGCGCGCTGCGCCGCCAGCAGTTCTTCGGCGCTTTTGCCGGTATTGATGACGATGGGGGTCCAGCCCTGGCCGACCAGCCGCTGTGTCAGCGCGGCAGTCAGGTGCGCCCGGAAGCCTTCTTCAGGGTTGGTGACAACCAGGCCGACCAGGCGGCTGCGGTTATGCAGCAGAGCGCGGGCGAGATCATTGACCTGGTAGCCCAGTTGCTGGGCCGCCTGCATGACGCGTTCGCGAGCCTGTTCGGAAATGCTGGCGCCAGGTGTGAAAGCGCGCGATACGGCAGAGCGTGAAACGCCGGCCAGTTCCGCTACCTGGCTGGCCGAAGCGAATTGCCGGCCGTTGCCAGGCTGGCGGGAGCGGGATGAAGTCATGCGGGGGCTCCGTGGGCCGGGGGCTGCCTGTTATTTGCCTATGCGCGCCAGGACGTCGGCACGCAGGAATTTTTCCACGGCAAGCATGAAGCCGATGGAAGGAATGAGCAGCAGCACGGCGGTGATGGCAGCGGTCTGATAGTTGCCACCGGCACCTGCGGTGTAGAGCAGCAGTGGCAGGGTCTGGATGTCTGGCGCGCCAACGAAGTAGGTGCCGGTGAATTCATCCAGCGATTCCAGGAAGACGAAGATAGCGCTGGCCATCAGGCCTGGCAGCGCCAGTGGCAGGGTAATGTCGCGGAAGGTGCGCCAGGCGCTGGCGCCGACGGATCGCGCCGCCTGTTCCAGTTCCTGGTCGATGGCGGCGAAGGCCGCCGTGGCGATCCACACGGCATAGACCAATGCGTGCATGACGTGTACTAGGACGACGCCGATGAGGGTGCCGTTCAGGCCGATTTCGTAGTAGAAGCGGGCGATATTGACGTAGACCGGCAGATTCGGAAACGCCTGCGGCGTGAGCAGCAACAGCAGTATCAGCGCCCGGGCGGGCAGGCGCAGGCGTGCCAGCGCATAGCCTGCCGGGATGGCCATGGCCAGCGCGACGACGACGGTAAGCAGGGCGATCACCAGGCTGCTGGAAAAGGCCCGCAGTGCGTTGCTGCGCGGCGAGAAAACCTTGCTCCAGTAGTCCAGGCCGTATTCCAGCGGCAGCGCGTGCGGGAAATACCATTTCTCCGCCACGGCCCAGAGCGCCAGGTTGAGCAGGGGGCCGAAAATGGCGAAGGCCAGCAGGCCCAGCGCCAGGCTGCGTGGCAGCCACCAGAGGGCAGCGCAGAGGCGGCGTGTCATGATGCGCGGTGCTCCTGCAGGCTGAGCTTGAGATAGACCCAGGCCACACATGCGGTAATTCCCAGTGAAATCAACCCTAGCGCATTGGCAACGCCATAGTCGCGGTAGGTATTGATGCGGAAGGCCATGTCTACGGTGATCATGGTAGGAGATTGCGAGCCTATCATCAGTGGCACCGAGAGTACCGACATCATGGTGACGAAAGACAGCACCAGCCCCACCAGCAGGGTGCGCACGACTTGCGGCAGCATGATTTCGATGAGGATACGCAGGCGCGAGGCACCGAGGTTGCGCGCAGCTTCCAGCGCGTGGCGGTCCACGCAGGCCATGGCACCGGCCAGCAGCAGCGTGACGAAGGGCGCCTGTTTCCAGACGAAGGCGATGATGATGCCGCGCCAGTCGAGCAGCCCGGTGGTCTGCATGGGCGTCAGGATGTCCAGCCCGACCAGGGTGTTGTTCATCAGGCCATTCTTGGCCAGGAAGGTGCGTGCCAGCTGGCCGACGACGATGAAGGGAATGAACATGGGCCAGCGGTACAGCCAGCGCAACGCTGCGACGGCAACAGGATGCTCGCCCAGCGTCAGGTAGCCGCTGATGGCGATGGCCAGCAGCGCGGTCAGCACGACGGACAGCGTGACGATACCGATGGTGTAGGCGATATCGGTGCCGTACAGCTCGAAGGCCTTGCGGAAGTTGTCCAGCCCCAGGCCGCTGCCGGTCTGGAAGGCGCCCGTGATGGAAGCCCCCAACGGCAGGATGAACAACAGCACGACGGTGGCCAGCGCAGGCATGACCAGCGCCAGTCCGGGCGCATGGTGCTCAAGCCACTTCATGGATTGCATGGAGATTCCTGGCAGGAATGTTGGAATAAAAAGGGCTGGGCATATCGTTTTTGGTGGTCATGCAGCAGAAGTGCAAGTTGGCCCACCCTGGGCGTGCATGGCATGGCGGCGCTAGGCCGTCTTGCCATGCACGGTCGGGATGAACCTAGTTCATGACCTGGCGTTCATAGGCTTCCAGGATGGCGTTGTTGTACGGCGCAATCGGGAAGGGCTTGCCATTCTTGGCCAGTTCTTCAGGCGTCACGTCGACGAACAGGCGTTCCCAGCTTTCCTTGTCGAGCTTGGGCTGCACGTTCTGGGCATCAATGCCGGGATACCAGCCAAAGCGCTTGACGATGCCTTCGGCCTGTACTTCCGGGCTGGTGGCCAGTTCGACGAACTGGCGTGCGAGTTCAGCCTGTGGGGCATGCTTGGGGATGACGTAATGCATGGGCTGGCCGGGCATGCCGGGTTCCGGCAGAGCCAGCTTGAAATCCGGCGGCAACTGGCCGTTGCGCTTCCAGGAAAGGAACATGTCCACCCAGACCGGGCCCATGGCGATTTCGCCCCGGCTCAGCATGTCCAGTGTGCCGGCATTGCCGGGCGTCAGCGTGGCGTTGGCATTGAAGGCCTTGAGGTCGGCCAGCGCCTTGGTCCATTGCGCGGCTGTGGCGGCATCGTAGGGGCCTTTCATCAGCTTTTCGGCATCGCCGTCGCCATAGGCGTAGATCCAGCCCATGACGAAACTGACACCCGAGGCGCCGCCCTTGATGCCGTTGTAGCCGAATTGCTTGGGGTGTGCCTGGGCGAAGGCCACGATGTCATCGTAGCTCTTGGGTGCCTTGTCCACCATTGCCGGGTTGTAGGCGATGGCCGTCTGGCTGTTGAACATGGGCATGACATAGCCGTTGACGTCGGTGCCCAGGGCATTCCTGGCATTGTCGCGCGTGACCAGCTTGCCGGTTGCGATGTGGTCGCGATACTGGTCAAGATAGCCTGCCTCGACCATGGGACCGGCGAATTTTTCATGAACGACGGCGACGTCGGCATCCCAGGTTTTGGCACCTGCCTTGTCCTGGGCTTCGAAGCGCTCCAGGATCTTTTGCGAGCCGGCATCGCCGGGGCCGGTGCCGACGGCGCGCACGGTGGTGCCGGGGTGGCGTTGCTCGAACAACGGCCCCAGGTATTCGTTGATGTAATCGACCATGTTCTGGTCGCCGGCCGTCAGTACTGTCAGCGTGGCGGCCTGGGCCTGGCTGGCCAGCAGGCCGGCGAGCGCCAGGGTGCTCAGGATCTTGCGTTTCATGCTGGAGAGTCTCCGTGACTGCGGGGTGGGAAAGGGGGCGGGGTGGGGCTCAGGGATCAGCGTTTGCGGCGTGGCCATCTGCCGAGCGGGGGAAGACGAAAAACCTGTCACGTGGCACGGCGATCTCCACCGTGCTGCCTGCAGGAATGGCGTGCGCTGCGTCGATGTGCAGCGTGTATGGGCCGACTTCCACCTGGTGGCGCCATTGGCCGCCGGGGTAGCGCAGCTGGGAGACCTGGCCTTTGATGACAATGTCGTCATCGGCTGCGTCGGTTCTTGCGGCGCCGGCCTGGTAGGGGCGCAGGCTGACGGCCTCGGCACGGAAGCGGCAGGTGTAGCGGCCATCGCGCCAGCCCGGCTGTGCGTCCACGCGTACGGTAGCGCCTGCCAGCAGCGGCGATTGCAGCGTCAGGCCACCCTGGGGGGCGATGCTGCCCGGGAGCTCCAGCGCATTTTCCGCGCCCAGGAAAGCCGCGACAAACTCATTGGCGGGCTGGTTATAGATATGCTCGGGCGCGCCCGCCTGGGCAATGCGGCCACGGTCCAGTACCACGATGCGGTCCGCCATTACCATGGCTTCTTCTCGGTCATGCGTGACGTGGACGGCAGTAATGCCGAGTTGCTGCTGCAGGGCACGGATATCATGGCGCAGTGACAGCCGGATCCGCGCATCCAGGTTGGAGAGCGGCTCATCAAGCAGCAGAATGTCCGGTTGCACGGCCAGGGCGCGCCCGAGCGCCACGCGCTGGCGTTGTCCGCCGGAGAGCGCGGCAGGTTTGCGGGCTTCCAGTCCCTGTAAGCCCAGCATGTCCTGCAAGGTGCGGCAGCGCGTGGCGATTTCCTTGCGGTCCATGCCGCGCAGCTTGAGCCCATAGGCCAGGTGCTGGGCGACCGTCATGTGGGGCCAGAGCGCATACGATTGGAACACCAGCGCCATGCCGCGCCGGTCTGGCGGCTGGTGCGTCAGGTCGCGTCCGGCAACGTGGATGGCGCCTTCCGAAGGTTGGGTGAAGCCCGCGATGCTGCGCAGCAAGGTAGTCTTGCCGCAGCCTGAAGAACCCAGCAGGGCGACGAACTCACCGCGCGCCACGTCCAGAGACAGGGCATGCAGGATGCGCTGCCCGCCATAGTCCACGCAAAGCTTCCGTACGCTCAGGAACGATGAGTCCATGTGTATCCTCGATCATTTTGCACAGCTGTGCAAAGCGAAAGATACGCAGGGAAAATAACAGGAGAATGACAGCAGTCCGGGCCTGCCGCTTGTCCGAATGGCTCTGGTAACGCGGACGGCCTGTTGGCGCGATGGCGCGCATATTCGGCCCCTTGCGCCAGCGAGGAGCCGGTGCCTGCTTCTTCCGCCAAGGCCGCACTTTGGGTGCTGCCCTGGCGTTGTGACGGTGTTCAGGCCGGCTGGACCGGCCAGACGTGCTCGCCCAGGTTCAGCATCAGGCGGTTGGCCCAGGCGAAAATCGCGATGCTGTGGATGCCATCCAGGATTTCAGCCGCGGTCAGGCCGGCGGCGTAGAGCGCTTGCAGGTCGCTTGCCGCCAGGTGTCCGGGTTGGCGGGTGAGCGTGAGCGCCAGTTGCACGATGGCGCGTTCGCGCGCGTTGGTGCCGGCTGTGTCAGGGTCTTCGAAGACTTGTGCAATAACGTCGTTGCGCTTGGCAAGCTGCTCGAAACGCTGGGCATGCACTGATGCGCAATAGACGCAGCCATTTACGCGTGACACCACGGTGCTGGCCAGTTCCCGCTCCGCGCGTGACATGCCCCCCGGCGCATACATGATGGCATTGAATACCGTGGAGCGTTCCTGCAGGATGCGAGGCTGCTGGATCAGTGCCAGATAGTAGTCGCTGGTTTTGGCGGTGGGATGGCTGGCTTCCAGGATGGCAAGCTGCTCGGGGGTGGCCTGGTCCAGTTGCAGCACGGGCACCCAGGCCTTCCAGTCCAGGCTGGCACTGGTGTAGCCCTTGATGTTCAGCGTTTCCCCAGGCTTGGGCAGATGGGCCGGGTGGACGAAGGGCGCTGTGTCGGCCGGTGGCGTTACAGCATCCGCAGCCGGCGCGCTGCTGTGCTTGAGCGCATCCAGGCCGGCGATGACACGGACCTGGAAGGTGACGAAGGCAATCAATTGCGCCAGCGTGATGATGGCGGGCGCATCCAGGCCGGCCGCCAGCAGGGCGTCGATGGCGGCGCGGTCGCCATCGACCGGACGACGCGTCAGTTTTTCGGCAAAAACCAGGGCGGCACTGCTGATAGCTGCGCTGTCTTGCGTCAGCCCGGGCGTATCCAGGCGGCTGGCATAGTGCTGTTGCAGCGCGCTGCTGTCGCTGAGCGCGGCGACGCGCTCGGCCACCTGCAATCGGGTGCGCAGGCCCAGGCCAGGCAGGGTTGGGTCGAACAGGGCATCGTAACTGCCCTGGCTGGCCGCGACTATCTTGTCACGCCGGTGGCGCAAGGCCAGTGTGTCGGGAAAGGTGTCCAGTTGCGTGAGTTGGTCGATCAGGTCCATGTCGTCTCTGTGGTTCTTCTCGGTAGGTTGTCGCTGGGCCATCAGCCGTGCGAGCGTTCGGCGGCGCGGGCAGCCACGGCACGTTCGAGGAAAGCGCGCACGCGCTGCCAGGAATCGGCATCTGCGCCGGCATTGACGGCGGGCGAGCCACCGGTGGTGCTCAGGCGGCCCGAGACCGGGTGGCGATAGATCAATTGCGTGGTGGGTACGTAGGGGAACAGGATGGAGTGCCCGGCATCTTCGTAGTCGTAGCGCTCCACTGGCCACGGGTGGTCGAATTGCTGCAGGCGTTCCTCGACCATGCGGCCGTACAGGCTGGAGGGCCAGGAGCCATCGTCCTGCCCCGACAGCAGCAGTATCGGCCCCTGGATCTGTTCCACGCGGATGCGGGCCCGTTCCACGGCGTCCGCATCCTGCAATCCAGTGAGGATGGCCTGTGTGTGGCGGCGCGGTTCCGGGCCGTTGTCCCAGGGCTCCCAGGTGGCGTTGCGGTTGTTTTCCCACAGATGCGGCAACGGCTGTCCGCGCCACCACCAGGCGGGGCCGTCACGGCCGGTGGCCGGATTGCATGCATTCTGCGCGCAATGCACGACCGCGCCAGGCACGTAGCCAATGACGGCGCTGACCAGCTCCGGCAGCAACGAGCCCAGCAGCAGGACCAGCTCGCCTCCGCGTGATTGGCCGCTCAGGGCAACGAACCCATGCAGCGGGCGTACCCGCTGGTGCAGCCATTGCAGGCCGCGCTCGAAGTATTCCAGGTGGGTGTCGGAAATGTAGTCCGACAATCCCGGCGCCTTGAAGTACCCGAGGGCGAAGGCGGCATAGCCATGCGACGCATAGAGCGCGGCGCGCGGCTCGTTGATGCCGCCGCCCGAGCCGTTCAGGATCATGACGGCCGGATGCGGGCCGGGCGTGGCCGGGGTATAGAGGGTGCCGACCAGCCCGTCTTCTCGTATGTCTTCACGCTGCACGCCGTCGACGCGCAGGCGCTGAACCAGCGTGCCTCGTGCCGCGATGTCCGTGCCGCGCAGCAATTGCAGTTCGGTCGTCAGCGGGGCGCAGGCTTCGGTGTGGAATACTTCGCGGGGCGAGCCGTCCTGTTCCGGTGATTGCGACCAGATCAGGCCCATCGGCGAAATGCCGGCATAGCTGCCGTCCAGCGGCGCGTCACGGCTCAGGTCCACTGTGCCCCTGGCATCGGCGCGATAGCGCGCCTGGGCATGCCACATCACGCCGGGGCCGCGCACGGTACGGCTGCGCAGGGTGATGACTTCGTCCGGCGCCAGGCCCTGGACGGAGATGCGGCGGGGGACGTCGATCAATGCGTCCCCGGGAGTGATGTCAAGCATGCTCATGGCGTTGCGTAGGCTCCAGTAGGGTGTTGCGGCTTATTGCTGGGTGACCGGGCTGACCTGCAGCGCGGTCGTGCGGTCGCTGAGGAGGGGGACCACCTTCAGGCCCTTTTTGGCCGCCCAGATGTTCTTGTAGTGGAACAGCGGGATCTGGCCGACTTCATCGCTGACGATTTTGGCAGCGTCCTGGAAGATGGCAGCCCGGCGCTCGGCATCGAATTCAGCATTGGCGTCGTCCAGCGCCTTGTCTACTGCAGCGTTGCTGTAGCGGCCCCAATTGCTGATGCCGCGGCCCTGTGCCGGGTCGTTGCTGGCCAGTGTCTGCAGCAGGCCGTAGCCGGCTTCGCCTGTGCCGTTGCCCCAGGCCAGGACGCTGACGGCGAATTCGTTCTTGCCGGCGCGGCTGGCGTAAACCGACCAGGGCACGACTTCGACGTGCGTTTTCACACCGATGCGAGCCCAGAATTGCGCCACGGCCTGTGCGGTTTCAGGCGCTTGCGGATAACGATCGCCGGGGACGTGTATCGTGATCTGGAAACCTTCCGGGAAACCGGCGTCCGCCAGTAATTGCTTGGCGGCAGCGGCGTCATAGGGAATCTCGGGGATTTCCGGGTTGAAGCCGAACGTGTCCTTGGGCATCCACTGATTGGCGGGCGTCACGGTGCCTTGCAGGATGCGGTCGACGATGGCCTGGCGGTTGATGGCCAGCGAAAGCGCCTGGCGCACTCGCACGTCCAGCAAGGGGTTTTCCGGCAGCGGCTTGCCGGCGTTGTCCTTGATGAATTCATTGCTGCCGGGGCGGAAACTCGGTTGCAGCAGCAGGACGCGCAGGCCGGGGTAGGTATAGACCTCGACCGTAGGGGTGTTCTTCAGCTTGGTCACGTCGGTCACCGCTACTTTGTCGATCACATCGACGTCGCCGGCCAGCAGGGCAGCAGTACGGGCGGCGCCATTGTTGATGTAGCGGTAGTTCACGCGCTCCCAGTGCGGGGCCGGGCCACGGTAGTCAGGGTTGCGTTCCATGATGGTGCGGTCGCCCGGCACGTAGGACACAAACTTGTAGGGGCCGGAACCGATGACTGCCTTGCCGGAGTTGTAGTCTTCCGTCGCGCTTTTCTCGCCGACATGCTTGCTGACGACATAGATGGAGGCGATTTCCAGCGGCAGATTGGGCGAGGGGGCCTTGGTCTTGACGATCACGGTGTGCGGATCGGGCGATTCCACCGCTGCCACCGAGCGCAGTGCCCCCGAATAGGAGGCGACGGAACCCGGCACATTGCGGGCACGCTCGAAGGAGAAAAGAATGTCCTCGGCGCTGACAGGCGTGCCATCCTGCCACTTGATCGCCGGGTTCAGCTTGAATTCCCAGGTGGTCGGGTCCAGCGCCTGCCAGCTTTCAGCCAGTGCGGGCAACAGCTTGCCGCCGTCGCGCGATTCCACCAGGGAATCCCAGAAGTGCAGTGCCAGCGAGCGGTCGCCCGCATGATTGTTGAGTTGCGGATCGACTGAAGAGATCGGGTCGGCAAAGCCTATGGTCAGGGTCTGCGCGAAGGCGGTGCCGCTGACCAGCAAGGCTGCGGCGGCCAGCACCGAAAGTTTAATGGGTTTCATGGCCAGGTCCTTATTCCAGGTTGGATGGGGAAAAAATTTGCGGCATGGCATTCAAGCCGCGTCGTTGAGATGACAGGCGCTGTAGTGGCGCACGGCAATCCCCTTGAGTTGCGGGACTTCCTGCCGGCAGCGCGGCATGGCCTGCGGGCAGCGGGGATGGAAGTGGCAGCCCGCAGGCGGCGCCATGGGGCTGGGAATCTCGCCGCGCAGCGGATTGAAATGCACCTTGCGCACGTCGATGCGGGGAATCTCGGCCAGCAGCGCGCGTGTATAAGGGTGCTGCGGGTTGGCAAACAGTTCCTCCACCGGCGCAGTTTCGACGATGCGGCCCAGGTACATCACCGCGACGCGGTCGCACAGATGGCGCACGACGCCCAGGTCGTGGCTGATGAAGAGGTAGGACAAACCGAGCTCTTCACGCAGGTCCATGAAAAGATTGAGTATCTGCGCCTGGATCGACACATCCAGCGCAGCGACGGCTTCGTCGCACACCAGCATGCGTGGCTGCACCGCCAGTGCCCGGGCGATGCCGATGCGCTGGCGCTGGCCGCCGCTGAACTGGTGCGGGTAGCGAAAGCGCAGGCGTGGATCCAGACCGGCGCGTTCCAGCTGTGCGCAGACGTAGTCATCGGATTCGGCGGCGTTTGTCAGGCCATGCAGGCGTGCCGCCTCGCCGACGATGCGGTTGACGCGCAGGCGCGGGTTCAGGCTGGACAGCGGGTCCTGGAACACCATCTGGATCGCCAGGCGTGCTTGCAGCCGTTGTGCCGCATTCATATTTCGTATGTCGTGGCCCAGCAGCCTGACCTGCCCGGCGCTGGCTTCCAGCATGCCGGCCGCGATCCGGCCCAGCGTGGATTTGCCGCAACCGGATTCACCCACCAGGCCCACCACTTCGCCGGGCTGTACCGTCAGGCTGACGGAATCGAGCGCATGCGTGACGGCCGGGGGATGCTCCAGGTGCAAGCGGCGCATCAACCGGCCCCAGGCGCCCGGCTCGGGGCGAGCGCCGAAGTCCTTGCGGACGGATTGCAGATCGACCAGGGCTGGCAGATTCTCGGCAGTGATGGTCATGGTTGGGGTCCTGCCATATCAGGGGAGCGGCCGGGGAAGTAGCAGCGCACCGTATGAGCTTGGGCACCCGCGTGCGCAGGGGCAGCCGTGACGATAGGCGGCGGGGTGGTACAGGTAGCATTGGCGCGCGGGCAGCGTGGCGCAAAGGCACAGCCGGGCGGCAGGTCCAGCAGGTTGGGCGCCATGCCGCTGATCTGGCGCAAGCGCTCGCCACGCCGGTTGGCGCTGGGCAGGCTGTTGATCAAGCCCTGGGTATATGGATGCTGGGGCTGGTCGAGTACCTCATCGACCGGACCATGCTCGACAATGCGCCCGGCGTACATCACCGCGACATCATCGGCCAGGCCAGCGACCACGGACAGGTCATGGCTGATCCAGATCATTGCTGTACCGGTTTCCCGCACCATTGTCTGGACTTCAGAGAGAATCTGCGCCTGTATAGTGACGTCCAGTGCAGTCGTGGGTTCGTCGGCAATGATCAGGTCCGGGGAATTGAGCAGGCCGATGGCGATGGCCACACGCTGGCGCATGCCGCCGGAAAGCTGGTGCGGATAGGCCTTGAGGCGCTCTTCCGGGCTGGGGATGCCCATGCGCGCCAGCACGTCGCGGCAATGGGCCAGCGCACTGCGCTTGTCCATGCGCTGATGGGCCAGAACGGCTTCCAGCATCTGGCGGTCTATGCGCAACACCGGGTTGAGCGTGGCCATCGGGTCCTGAAAGATCATTGCAATGCGGTTGCCGCGGATAGCACGCATCGCCTTGGGTGAGAGACTGGCCAGGTCCTGGCCCTGGAACAGCACTTCGCCGGCACTGATGCGGCCCTGGGCGTCCAGCAGGCCCATGATGGAGAAGCCGGTGACGGATTTACCGGAACCGGATTCACCGACCAGGCCCAATACCTTGCCGCGTTCCAGCGTGAAGGACACGCCATTGACCACGGGCAGGGTACCGGCACGCGTCTGGAACTGGGTATGCAGGTTGCGCACCTCCAGCGTTGGCGTGCTGGCCGGGGGCATGGGGGAGTGGATGGCTGGATTCATGCGGTCCTCACTTCTGCAGGCGCGGATTGAGCACGTCGCGCATCTGGTCTCCCACCAGGTTGATGGCGACGATGGTCAGCAGCAGCGCGATGCCGGGAAAAAAGCTGATCCAGTATTCGTTCGACAGCAGGTACTGATAGCCATTGGAAATCAGCAGCCCCAGGGACGGCTCAGTAATGGGCACCCCCAGGCCAAGGAAGGACAGCGTGGCTTCCAGCGTGATGGCGCGTGCGACCTGCAGCGCGGCGATCACCAGCAATGGCGGCAGGCAGTTGGGCAAAATGTGGCCCAGCACGATACGCCACTGCGGAATGCCCTGGCCGCGCGCCGCCTCGACGTATTCACGCCGCGATTCCACCAGGGCCTGACCGCGTACGGTGCGGGCGTAGTAGGCCCATTCCAGCAGCACCAGCGTCAGCATCACATTGCCTATGCCCTTGCCCATATAGGCCAGGATCATCAAGGCCATCAGGATCGTCGGGAAGGAGAGCAGCAGATCGACAATGCGCATGATCAGCGCGTCGATCCGGCCGCCGGCATAGGCGGCGACCAATCCAATGACCGTGCCCAGCACGGCGGCGATGAGCGCCGAGCCGATACCCACGAACAGGCTGATGCGCAGGCCGTAGATGATGGCCGAATACAGGTCTCGGCCCTGGCCATCCGTGCCCAGCCAGTAGGTATAGCCTTGTTCCGTGCTGATGGCGCCCGGCGGCAGGCGGGAATCCATGACATCCAGCTGCATCAGGTCATAGGGGTCCTGGGGCGTGATGAATGGGGCGAACAACGCGGCAGCGATCACCAGCAACAGGAACAGCAGGCCGGCGCAGGCCATGCGCGAGGCGAAGAAATCACCTGCCATCTGGCGCCAGATGGATTGTGCCCGGGTCGCTGGCGTGTGCGGGGCGGCAGGCGTGCTCATGCTTTTGCCTCCAGTCGTACTCGCGGGTCCAGGACACGATAGGCCAGGTCCACCAGCAGGTTAAGCGTCACGAAAATCACGACGACAACCATCAGGTACGCGACGATGACGGGCCGGTCCAGGGTATTGATGCTGTCGAGAATCAACTTGCCTGCACCGGGCCAGGCGAAGATGGATTCCGTGACCACGGCGTAGGCAATGGTGGAACCCAACTCCAGGCCGAGCACGGTCACCAGTGGAATCAAGGTATTGCGCAGCACGTGGACCACCACGATACGAGCGTCGGACAAGCCCTTGGCACGTGCAAATTTGACGAAATCCTGTGGCAGCACTTCACGCACGCCGGCGCGCGTCAGCCGCATGACCAGTGATATTTTGAACAGCGCCAGGTTCAGCGCCGGCAGAATCATATGGCGCAGGCCTTCCAGCGTCAGCCAGGACCACTCTATGCCCAGCAGGCTGCGCGTCGGGCCGCGCCCGCTGGCCGGCAGCCAACCGAGCTGTACGCTGAAGACCATGATGAGCATCAGCCCGACCCAGAAGGCCGGCAGGGAAAAGCCGACGATGCTGCCGCTCATCAACAGCCGGGACAGCGGCGATTCAGGGCGCAGGCCGGCATACAGGCCCAGGGGCACGCCCAGCACGATGGCCAGCAGCAGCGCAGCGACTGCCAGTTCCAGCGTGGCCGGCAGGCGGTCCAGGATAAGATGGATGGCGTCCTCGCCATACACGAAACTCTTGCCCAGGTCGCCCACCAGCGCATTGTGCAGGAATAGCAGGTATTGCCGCCACAGCGGCTGGTCCAGGCCCAGCCTGGCGATGGCAGCCAGGCGTTCTTCCTGGTTCATGTCGTCGCCGATAAGGATATCGACGGGGTTGCCGATCGCATGCAGGCCGACGAACACGATGACGGTCATCGCCAGTATGACCAGGGCAGCCTGGCCGAAGCGGCGCAACAGCCACTGTGTCATGCTGGCGCCCCGGCGTAGGGGGGCAGGGGCGCGGGCGTCCATTCGCTGCCATCCAGTTCAGGCTCGGCGAACTGGACCAGGCGTTCGTAGTGCAGCGCGATGTCCTCGGTATACAGCGCGCCTGCCAGGCCCTGGGCCAGGCGGCGGGCGCCATCACTGATCTGCGGGATGTCGCCCGACACTGTTCCCATGCTGAGCGCAGCCGGATAGCAGAAACAGTGCACGCGTTCCAGCCCTGGACAATGGCCGGGTTCCTTTTGCTGGAACTCGAACAGGCTGCCCAGATAGGGGGAATTCGCCAGCTCCGCATCTTCCTGGCCGGCGGGAACGGGGAACCTGTCCTGCCACAGCTGAACATGGGCGGCGAAAGGGGCGAATTCAGGCCGCAAATGCCAATCCGGCCGGAATCCGGTGCAAAAAATGACGATATCGCCCTGTATCGGGCCTTGGCGCGTTTGCAAGGTCAGGGATTGTTCTCCGGCATGCACTTCTACGCCCTGGATGGCGGCATCCAGGTGGAAATAGGCATTCTCATGGCGCGAGACACGCAGCGTGCTGCCGTGTGGGGGCGGAACCTGCTGCTGCTGGATGTAATGGCGGATGCGCCATTTCCATTCGTCAGGCAGATGCTGATAGCCATGGGTGGCGCCAGGGCTGCCGGACCCCTTGCCCTTATTGACGCGCGGCAGTTCCGGGCGCCGGATCAGCAGGTGTACGCTGCTGGCGCCCGCTTCCAGCGCAGTGGCCGCGCTGTCCATGGCGGATGCCCCGCCGCCGATGACCAGCACGCGCTTGCCGCGCATGATGTCGCCGTCCCAGGTGTCGGAGGAGTGCACCCAGAGCGGGCGTGGCAACTGTTGGCTCCATTCCGGCACCCAGGCGCCGCCCAGGCCGTCACGTCCGGTCGCCAGCACGACATGGCGTGTCAGCACCTGGTAGGAGCCTCCGCCAGACAGATCGCGCATCTGCAAGGCCACGAGCTGGTCGGCACGAGGCTGGACGGACGTGACCTGCTGCAGGTTGCGCACGTCAGCGCCGCTTACTTCGCGGTACCAGCGCAGGTAATCCATCCATTGCAGGCGCGGGATCTTGTCGAGCGCCTCCCAGGCTGCCTGACCCCATTGGGCTTCGAACCAGGCGCGGAAGGTCAGCGCGGCAAAGCCCAGGGCAGGTCCGGCCAGCTCCTTGGGTGAGCGCAGGGTTTCCATGCGTGCCGTCGTGGCCCAGGGGCCTTCATGGCCGGCCGGCGACTGGTCGAAGTTGCGCGTCTGTAGACCCAGGTGGCGCAATGCCGTCGACAGGGCCAGCCCGGCCATGCCGGCACCGATAATGGCCACGTCCAGGACTTCCTGGCCGTCTGCTTCTTGCACAGGCGTCCAGCGGCGAGCGGGCAGGCACAGCAGGCTGAGGTCGTGCTCATAGCGCTGGCGCAGGGCCTCTAGCCCCGTCTGACAGGAAATGGAGGAAGAAGATGAAGTGGTTGTCATGGCAAAGCAATAAAAAGTGGCTGACGCACGCAGGTGCGGGAAAGCGGGATCAGCTGGCCTGCGCCTGAACCAGGCGAGCATGTTGGTCGGGGGCGTGCAGGACGCAGCCCGGCAGTCCGCCAGCGATCTCGCGCATGGTATCCAGGAGCCCGGTGACCAGGGGCGGCAAGTCCGCGCCTTGCGGGGTCAGGGCGCCGAAATAGAACGGCAGGTGAAGATCCAGGGGCCGGTGGATCAGCCCTTGCAGCGGTGCGCCGAGCACGGTCAGCGGTTCGAGAATGGCAACGCCCAGGCCGGCGCGTACCAGCACCTGGGCATTGGCCGAAGTGGTGGTGGCGATCTCTGGCAGGCGGCCATGCAGGGCCTCATTGAGCCGGTGCTGCAGGCGATGGGGGTTGTCCATGCCGACGAGCGGTCGATCGGCCAAGTCCGCCATGCTCACGACCTGTTTGGCGGCCAGTGGATCATCCTCGCGCAATACGGCGACGCAAGGCGTTTCCGCAATCCAATGCACTTGCACGCCATAGTGGTCTACCGGCAGGCTGCACAGCCCGATGGTGGTAGTGCGGTGCAGGACTTCGTTGACGACACGCTCGGGCGTCATCGTGCGCAAATGTACCTTGCGCGTTGCCAGCTCCGGCTGGAACCGGGCCAGCGCCTGCGGCATCAGGCCCAGCGCCAGCGAGGAAATCGAAGAAATCAGCAGGGGCTGTTCATGCGCCCGGCCTTCGCGCACCTGTTGCTGGATGCGGCGCACGCTGGAAATGATGCGTTCGGCTTCCTCGTACAGATGCGAGGCCAGCAGGGTCGGCTTGATGCGCGGGCCGTTGCGGTGCAGCAGGTCATAGCCAAGCTCCGCCTCCAGATCCTGGATCTGGCGGGTGATCATGGACTGTGAACGGTTCAGTTGCCGGGCGGCGCCGGTAATACTGCCCGCAGCCATGACGGCGGTAAAGGCTTCGAGTTGTCGGAGTTCCATGATTTATGCGTTTTATGCATTATTCGGCCTCCTGTATGCACAATCAAAATAATTGTTTCGTATATGCATATGGGGAATCAGCCTAAGGCAAGTCCGCCAGTGGGGCTGCGAGGGGAGCGAAAAGAGGGGGAACGATGGCTGGCAGGTACACGGACTGCAGGCTGCAGGCGTGCAGGAACTGCCCCCGTTGGACGGGAGCGCAAACTTCAGTGTCTACCTGCCGGGCAGGCGACGGCAATGTCGGGCGGTGTCAGCCGTGGTCGCGGGTACGGTCTATATGTCCGAGATCCCGGGCCGGGTCCAGGCGGTCGCGCACCAATTGCTTGAGTGTCTTGGCTTCGGGGAAGCCCTGGTCGCGCTTGCGGTCCCAGATCAGTTCATTGTTGTAGTAGATCTGGAAGATGCCGCCGGTGCCTGGCTTGAGCGCAACCTCGCCCAGGTCGGTGCCGAAGGTTGACAGCAGTTCCTGCGCCATCCACCCGGCACGCAGCAGCCACAGGCATTGTGTGCAGTAATGGATGACAATGCGCGGTGGCGTAACTGCCGGAGCGGCGGCGGGCGTATCGGAAAGGGAAAGGGGAAGGGTGTCGGTCTGCATGGTAGCGGGACTCGTCGCAATGGCGGGGAGGCGAAGACACAGGGGCAGCGGAGTCGAGGGGGCGTGTGCCTGCCGGGCAGGCAGGCACGAGCGGGCGGATCAGCCGAACAGCGCGTCCTGGGTATGGGCAACGTGTGCGATCAGTATGAAACAGATCAGCGCCGCTGCATAGGCGAGTGCCTTGCCTTGCCGGGTGCGTGCACGCTTGAGGGCCAGGGAACCCAGCACGATATAGAGCACAACCAGCCCGATCTTGAGCGCCAGCCACGGCGTGCTCAAGGGATTGAGCGCCAGCACGGTAGCCAGCGCAATGGCGCTGATCAGCAGAACCGTGTCTATGGCATAGCTGGCGTAGCGCAGCGCTGGCCGCATCATGCCTTGCTTGCCCAGCAGCATGGCGGCGCCTCGCCCCATGAACAGGCAGCCGCTGAGAACCACGGCAGTCAGGTGAACGCCGCGCATGATGACGTAGGCGCTATCCATGGTGCAGTTTCATGTATGGATGCCAGGGGTCAGTCTTCCAACCGGCGGCGGAAGACCAGCTTGGTGGCGCTGGATGCACTTGCGTCGTAGCAATAGCCTTCGCTGTTGAAAGTGCGCAGGTCGTCCAGCGAACGCGCGCGTTGTTCGATGGCATGACGTGCCATCAGCCCGCGTGCGCGCTTGGCATGGAAACTGATGATCTTCCAGACGCCGTTTTTCCAATCCTGGAAGACGCATTGCACGATCTCCGCGCCCAATGCCTTCTGGTCCACGGCTTTGAAATACTCTTCGGAGGCCAGGTTGATGACGGGGCCGTCACTCTCTGCCAGCTGTTCGCGTAGCGCCTGTGCAATCTGCGCGCCCCAATAGGCGTACAAGGTCTTGCCCTTGGCGGTTTCCAGGCGAGTGCCCATTTCCAGCCGGTACGGACGCATCAGGTCCAGCGGACGCAGCACGCCGTACAGGCCGCTCAGGATGGCCAGGTGTTGCTGCGCCCATTCCAGGTCCTTGGGCGCGAGCGTGCGGGCGTCCAGGCCTTCATAGACATCACCATTGAAGGCCAGTATCGCCTGGCGTGAATCCGCTTCGGTGAACCGGGGTTCCCACTGGGCATAACGCTCGTGATTGAGCTGTGCCAGCGCTGGGCTGAGTGACATCAGCGCTGCGATATCGTCGGCGGAGAGCTGTCGCAGAACCTGGATCAGTTCCGTCGATTGCGGCACGAAGCGGGGTTGGGTGTGCGGCAGCGCGGGCAGGGCGCTGTCGTAGTCGAGTTTCTTGGCGGGGGATAGCAGGAAAAGCATGGCGTCTCCGGAAAATTCAGGAGTGAGCGTAGCATAGCCGCCAGGCTTTTCCGCAGATCGGCACAGGCCGCAAGGGGGAAGCTGCGGCAGCAAGGAAAACGCCGGCCCGAAGGCCGGCGTATGAGTGCCGGGAACAGTATGCGCAACAGTCGTGATACTGGCCGGTGCCGGCGGCTGCCGCCGGCATGGATGCGGGCTTACTGCTGACGCAGCGGCGCCAGTGCCTTGGTCCAACGCAGCAGTTCATCCAGGCTGGCCTGGGCGGAAGCCGTGTGCTGTTCGTTGGCGATGAACTCGCCATCTTCGCCCAGATGCTGCGAGAACATCGGCACCATCACCTGTTCGACCAGCGGCACGATCTTGAGCGAGGTCAGCAGGGTCTTGACTTCCTGTACGGCGCGCAGGCCGCCCGAGGCATAGGCGTAGCTGACGAAGCTGGCGGGCTTGTAGTTCCACTCGTTGTAGACATACTGCAGCGCATTGAAGAGCGCAGGCGGTGCCGTGAAGTTGTATTCCGGGGTGACGAACACGAAGGCATCGGCGGCTGCAACGCTGGCTGCCCAGCGGCGCGTATGTTCATGCTGGTAATTCTGCATGCGCGGATGATTGGGCTCGTCGTAGACCGGCAGTTCGAAATCGGCCAGGTCGACCAGATGGGCGTCGAAACCGCCATGTTCCGCGGCGAATTGCTGGAACCAGGCGGCGATTTTCGGACCGACGCGGCCGGGACGGGTACTGGAGACAATGATATGCAGGCGAGGTTTGGCAGACATGATGTGACGCTATGTGAGAGAGGGATCCAGGAGATCCGGACGTTCATGACCGGAAAGGTCATTGGCGTACCGTTGGACTCGATAATAGCGCCGGAATCTATTGCTGTGCACCATCATTTTTCTCGATCTGAGCCTTTTCGGGAAACATGGAAACTGTTTATTCATGCGGGTTTCATGGCGTTTTTTGTTGAGCAAGGCAAGAGTGGTCCATGACTCAGCGTTCTTATTCGTGAACGATGAATGTGTCGTCTCGGCGGTTGGCATGGCGATTGGCGGCCAGTGTCGGCAGATCTGCATGCGGGCTTAGGCAATGATGGGCGTTGTAAACTGCGTGGGGTCAGCCGCCTGCAGGCCCTGTCCCGCTTGGTGGGGCAGACGGCCCTGCCATAGCGGCCCGCCGCACGAATGTGCCGTGCCGCCGGCCGGCCTGTGCTGGCGGCCTTTCAGCCCAGAACCTGATCAGGAGCCGACCCATGTCGATCAAAGACCTCAATTCGCTGCCTGGCGTAACGGCCCATCCCGAAGCCGTGACCCGCGACTACGTTTTCAACCACACCATGCTGCGGGTCAAGGATATCGAGCGTTCGCTGGATTTCTATACCCGTGTGCTGGGATTCTCTATGGTCGAGAAACATGATTTCCCGAAAGCGGGCTTCAGCCTGTATTTTCTCGCGTTGCTGGCAGACCCAGGCGTCATGCCGGATGATCCCGCGGAGCGTCACGAGTGGCGCAAGGCGCAGGCGGGTATGCTGGAGCTGACGCACAACCACGGCACCGAGAACGACCCGGCGTTCCATTATCACGATGGTAATGGCGAGCCGCGCGGCTTCGGCCATCTCTGTATTACGGTGCCGGATATCCGCGCTGCGCAGGCGCGTTTCGAATCCCTGCAGGTGCCGTTCAAGAAACGCCTGGAAGATGGCAGCATGAGGGATATTGCGTTCATCAAGGATCCTGACGGCTACTGGGTGGAAGTTATCCAGTTGACACCGCTGCAGGCCTGATTGGCCCCAGGGCCGGCAGCTCGAGTGCCAGGCTGTGGCCTGGTTGCACCGGGCGCCTGGTGACGAGTACGAAATGAAGTCGATGGCGGAGCAGTGCCGGACCCGATCCGGTGTTGCTCCGCGTTGTTATTGCTGGAGGTCGCGCGTGCTGCGTTTCATTCATACCGCTGATTGGCAGATCGGCAGGGTGTTTTCACAGTTCGAAGAGGATGATGCGGAGGCTTTGGCTGCCGAACGTTTTGCCGTCATCGAGCGCATTGCCGCTCAAGCCACGCAATGGCAGGCGGACGCCGTGCTGGTGGCGGGCGATGTGTTTGATGCGCAAGGCATCCGCGACAAGACCATACACCGGATGTTTCTGGCCATGGCTGGTTTCACGGGGCCGTGGGTCATGATTTCCGGCAACCATGATGCCGCGCTGGCCGAATCGGTCTGGGCGAGGGCGCGCCGCCTGGGCGCCGTGCCGGCGAACGTCACCCTGGCCCTGGCGCCGGAGCCGGTGATCCTGGAAGGCAAGTGCGCCATTCTGCCTGCGCCGCTGACCCAGCGGCATACCTATAACGACCTGACGGATTGGTTCGGGCAGGCGCAGACGCCTGCCGGGCTGCCGCGTATCGGCCTGGCACACGGGAGCGTGCAAGGCGTGCTGGCCGAAGATATCGACGCCACGAACCCCATTGCGGCCGATCGCGTGCAAAGCGGCCGGCTGGATTATCTGGCCATGGGCGATTGGCATGGCATGCGCTGTATAGACGAACGTTGCTGGTATTCGGGAACGCCCGAGCAGGACCGCTTTCGCGACAACGATGCGGGCCATGCCCTGCTGGTGGAAATCACTGCTGCAGGCGCGCGGCCCCAGGTGCAACCCTGGCGCTCGGGCAACTACCGCTGGGTCTCGCTGGACCTGGCCCTGCATGGCGAGTCGGATGCTGATCAGGCGCTGAACGCCATCGGGGCGCTGGGGGCGGAGCACGTCGCGCAAGTCAGCGTGTCGGGGACGGTGGACTTGCTGGGCCACGAGCGCCTGCGGCAGGCCAGCCGTCTGGCCGGTGCCAGGACAAGAGCCCTGCTGTGGGACGATACGGCATTGCGCCTGGAACCTACCGACGAGGACCTGGCCGCCTTGCGCGCCGACGGTTATGTCGGGGAAACACTGCGCCAGTTGCGCGAAGCCCAACTGGCGGCCGACGCCGGGCAAGCGGAACTGGCACGCGGCGCCTTGCTTGAGCTGGCGCGCATTCTGGAAGCAGGGCGGGGGCGCGATGAAGCGCCGCAAGCCGCCCAGCCAGCGAGGGAAGCATGAAATTGACGCGCGTACGCCTGGAATCGTTCAGGCGGTTCCGGCAGCCTTTGGAAATCTCGGGCCTGGCGCCTGGCCTGAATCTGATCGCCGCGCCCAATGAGGCCGGCAAATCCACCGTCGCCGAAGCGATACGGGCGGCATTCCTGGAGCGGCACCGGTCCAGTTCCGTTGCCTATTTGCGCCCCTGGGACGAGCCTTCCGCGACGCCTGTGGTCGAGGTCGATTTTTCCTGGCAACGCCGGGAATATCGTTTATCCAAGGCGTTTCTGGGGCGCAAGCGCTGTCATCTGCTAATTGATGGCAAGGCGCTGGACGGTGCCGAAGCCGAGGATTATCTGGCCGAAATGATGGGTTTCCGCTTTGCGCGCAAGGGCGCCAGCGACCCATCCGACATGGGCGTGCCAGGCCTGTTGTGGATACGCCAGGGGGATGCGCATGACCTGGCGCAGCGTGTGCGTCATGCGGGACAGCAATTGCGCGATGCGCTCAGTGACAGCCTGGGTGAGTTGTCAGCCAGCGACGGCGACGAAGTGCTGGCGCAGGTAAGGGAAGCGCGTGGCGCACTGCTGCACGCGGCGACCGGCAGTCCCAAGGGAGATTATGCATTGGCCTTGAAACAGCGCGATGCGCTGCGCGACGAGGTGCGTACCCTGGAACAGCGGATTGCGCTGTTCCACGAGGACATCGACCGCCTGGCGCGGCTGCGTACGGAACAGGTCCAAGCTCAGCAGCAACGTCCGTGGGAACAGCTGGCGTCGGAGCGCGAACAGGCGCAGATACGCCTGGCCCAGGCGGAGGGCCTGGCCGAGCGCCGCAAAGAGGCGGCTGAGCGCCTGCGCCAATGTCAGGCGCAGGTTGCTGCCCAGCAGCTGCGCGTGGAGCATCTGCGCCAGCAGGAAATCGCGCTTGCCGAACGCCAGGCTGCCCTGGCGGTAGTGCAGCAACGCAGTGCAGCGGCCCGTACGGCGCTGGCGCGCCAGGAACAACTGGCCCAACAGGCCCTGAAGGCACATGGGCAGGCGCAGGCCATGCTGGAAGCGGCGCGCCTGCGCCAGCGCATCGTTGAAGCGGAACGTCAGGCCCAGGTGGCCCAGCGCCAGGTGGAACAGCTGGAAGAACGCCTGCGGCAAGCGGAAGCTGCGCAGGACAATTGCCGTGAGCTGGAAGCCCAGGCGCGCCAGCAGCGCCTGACGGCAGCGGATCTCAAGCGCTTGCAGGCCCTGGAACAATCGGTGCGTCTGGCCCAGGCACGCCTGGAAGCGGCTGCGACGACCGTGGATTATGCATTGCAGTCCGGCGCTACGATTCTTGCCGGCGATGATCGCCTGGACGGTAACGGACGCATTACGCTGGCGGCAGCGACGCTATTCCAGCTGCCAGGCCTGGGTAGTTTGCGCATTCTGCCGGGCGGTGCGGAGCTGGAGGCTCTGCGCGCCAGCCATGAAGGCCTGCAGCAGCAATTGACTGCCTTGCTGATTGATCTGGACGTGGCCGATGTCGGTGCGGCGCAGGCTCGTGCCCGTCAGCACGACCAACTGGTGGCGCAGGCCGAGGCAGCCCGGCAGGTGGCCGCCAGCTATGCGCCCCAGGGTAGTCCAGCCTTGCGTGCGGAACTGGAACAGGCTCGTCAGCAGTGGCAGGAATCCCGGCAATGGCTGGCGCAACGCCAGGCAGTAGGCAGCGCCGGGCCGGAGGCCATTCCGGGACTGGAAGAAGCCAGTGCGGCGGCCGCGCAGGCGCAAGGTCAGCATGAACAGTTGGCGCAGGCTTTGCAGGACAGTCGCCTGCAGGCCGGCGTGGCCGAAGCCGAACTGGCGGCGGCCATGGCCGAGGTGCAGCGCGCCCAGGCGGCGCTCACGGCGCCGGACCGGGAAGCTCAGCAGCGCCTGGCCTTGCTGGAACTGGCCAATGCACGTGGCGATGAAGCACAGGCGCAGGCACGGCTGGAAGCACTGGATGCCGAGCTGCAGGCGCTGGATCTTGATTTCCTGCGCCAGGACGTCAAGCGCCTGGCCGACAGCGAAGGCATACAGCGGCAGCGCTACCAGGAGCGCGAGCGCCAGCTGGCCGAACTGGGGAGCCGCCTGGACATCATGGGCAGCGCCGGCCTGGAAGAAGATCTGGCGGATCGCCGCCTGCAGTTGGAACAGGCCGAGCGCCGTGCGCAAGACCTGGCGCGACGGGCCAGTGCGCTGGACTATCTCTTGCAGGGCCTGGACGCAGCCCGGGGCAAGATGATGCGGCGCCTGCATGCACCGCTGCAAAAGCACCTGGACCGTTATCTGCGGATTCTGTTTCCGGGAGCCAGCGTGGAGCTGGACGACGACCTCGTGCCTGGACAGATCACGCGGGCGGGAAGCCAGGGGCTGGAGAACGGCGCGCTGATGGACTTGAGTCATGGCGCCCGGGAACAGATCGGTGTACTGGCGCGGCTCGCCTATGCCGATCTGCTGCAGGAGGCGGGGCGGCCGGCGCTGGTCATCCTGGATGATGCACTGGTGCATTCCGACGAGGGCAGGCTGGGGCAGATGAAGCGGGTGCTCTACGACGCGGCCAGCCGGCACCAGATTCTGATCTTCACCTGCCATCCGGCAGCCTGGGAAGACCTGGGCGTGCTGCCGCGCAGTCTGAACGAGGCCTGACGGCCGTTCTGGCTGGCACGCCCGCCTGCCACGTCGCTATTGCGGGGCCGGGTTCGAAATCTGGTTTTGGGGCCGGGATCAGGGGCTGGTCCATCGGGACAAAAGCAGACCGCCCGCAATCCATCAGGATGGCGGGCGGTTGTCAGGCAAATGCAAGCGGATGCACTGCCGGGTAGGGCTTACTTGGAAGCGCTGTTGCGCAGGGCCAGGCCCAGGAGCAGCAGGGTCCAGCCCTGGAAGAGCAGGTCCAGTGCCAGCAGCAGGCCCAGAATCCACAGGCTGTTGTCCGGCCAGCCAGCGGCGATCAGGATGCCGGCCAGGAGCGTGACCACACCAGAGGTGGCGATCCATCCCCAGCCTTGCTGGCTGCGATTGTTGAACCATAGCCAGAGGCGCATGGCGCCGCTGGCTATGAGGGTGGCGCCCAGCAGCAGTGTCAGCGCGGCAGCACCGGTGATCGGGTTGACAATGGCAATGATGCCCGCTGCCGTGTAGAGCAGGCCAGCCAGGCTCCACAGCAGGAAACCGGGCCAGCTTTTGATGCGCCATGCCTGGACCAGCTGGCTGACCCCCGCAATGACGATCAGCGTGCCCACGAATACGACGCTGAAGACTGTGGCCGCCAGCACGTGCACGCTGGCAACCAGCCCGAGCACCAGCAGGATGAGCCCGACGGTGATGAACCAGCGCCAACTTGCCTGCAATCCTTGCAGCGCATCGGCAATCGGGGCGGAATATTCAGAGGGAACAACAGGGGGCTTGCGGTCAGACATTGAACGATTCCTCGTAACGGTAACCTTATGCCATTACTTTAAAGGAATTTCACGAATTGCGGCAGGCAGGCCAAAGATATAAAAAGGATTTACTTGATCCAGGCCATGTCTTCGAGTATCAGCGCGGGCGGTCTGACCTTTCCCTGCCACCTGCCGGTCTTCTGGGGGTTCAGTACGAAGAAGGGGAGGACCGGCTGGCGATGAAGCGCGCAAAGGCAGCCAGGGTGGCTTCGCTGACGTGATGTTCTATGCCCTCTGCATCGCGGCGCGCCGAATCCTCGTCGACACCCAGCGCCAACAGCAGCTGTTCGACCAGTTGGTGGCGCTTGCGGCTGACATCGGCCAGTTGTTCCCCGGCGTCGGTCAGGAAAATGCCGCGATAGGGCTTCTGGATCACATAGCCGGCATCCACCAGGCGGCGCAGCATCTTGGCTACGGTGGGTTGGGTCACGCCGATGCGGGCTGCGATATCGACCTGGCGGGCTTCGCCGGTATCACGGATCAGGTCCGAGATCAGTTCCACGTAATCATCCACGCGCTCCTGGCGACGTGCCTCGCGCGCCTGGCGGAAACTCTCTACCTGGAGCGCGGCATCCATCAAGCCCGATGTTTTCGGACGACAGGTCGGGTCGGTCATGGCTGATCTATCCTGCTTTGAATTGCTGGTTTTGTTGCGTGTGTGCATCCCATCCCAGGTTAGCGATGCTTGTCAGCCGCCACTATAGCGCCAAAATATATTATGGTTGATGCTATCAGTTATAGCCTATGCTATATTGCGTCGACGGCAATGGCACAAATGCAAATTCGTTGCATCTGCATTCGCAAGCCATTGGGGTAATACGCTAATTTTGGAGCCGGGAAATGCATAGTTCAATCAGACGCAGCCTGCTGGGAGGCGCAGTGGTGTTGGCCTTTGCGCTGGGCGCAGGGCCGGTGGCGGCGCAGTCGCCTGCCAAGCTGAAAGTCGTCACGACTTTCACCGTGATCGCGGACATGGCGCAGAATGTCGCGGGTGATGCCGCCATCGTCGAGTCCATCACCAAGCCCGGCGCCGAAATTCACAACTACCAGGCCACGCCTGGCGACCTGCTCAAGGCGCAGGACGCCCAGCTGGTGCTCTGGAACGGCCTGAACCTGGAACTGTGGTTCGAGAAATTCTTCAAGCGCCTGAAAGGAGTGCCCAGCGTCGTGGTGTCCGATGGCGTCGATCCGATTTCCATCGACGAAGGCCCGTATCAGGGCAAGCCCAATCCCCACGCCTGGATGTCGCCATCCGCTGCGCTGATCTATGTCGACAATATCCGCGATGCGCTGGTGCAGCAGGACCCGGGCAATGCCGATACCTATCGCGCCAACGCGGAGGCCTACAAGGCCAAAATCAATGCCGTGGTCGAACCCATCATCCAGGAACTGGCGCAGATTCCGGAAGACCAGCGATGGCTCGCCACCAGCGAAGGGGCGTTCAGTTATCTGGCACGCGACTTCGGCCTGAAGGAACTGTATTTGTGGCCCATCAATGCCGACCAGCAAGGCACGCCGCAGCAGGTGCGCAAGATGATAGACGCAGTGCGGGAGCATAATGTTCCTGCGGTCTTCAGCGAAAGCACCATTTCGCCGGCACCCGCTCAGCAGGTGGCGCGCGAAACCGGCGCGAACTATGGCGGCGTGCTCTATGTTGATTCGCTGAGCGAGCCTTCTGGCCCGGTGCCAACCTATCTGGATCTGTTGCAGGTCACTTCGGAAACGATTGCCAAAGCACTGAAAAAATGAAGCTAGCATCGACTTCAAGCCCAGGCGCCGGGCTGGCGCTGCCTGGGCAGCCGCAAGGCGCGTATTTACTCATGTCGGCTGCGGCAGCGCCGGGCGGTGGGGGTGGCCCGTCACCTGCGGCAGGTGGCGGCGCCGCGCCGGACCCGCAGCAAGAGGGGGCCGGGCTTGAAGTCAGTGAGGTCACGGTGACCTACCGTAATGGCCACACGGCCTTGCGCGATGCCAGTTTCGCCATCCCCACCGGCACCATCGCTGCGCTGGTGGGGGTCAATGGCAGCGGTAAATCGACACTGTTCAAGTCCATCATGGGTTTTTTGCGCGTGTCGCAGGGGCGCATCCGCATTCTCGGCCAGGACGTCCGGGCTGCAATGCGGCGCAATCTGGTGGCCTATGTGCCTCAGAGCGAAGACGTGGATTGGAATTTTCCCGTCTTGGTCGAGGATGTTGTCATGATGGGCCGCTACGGGCACATGGGCTTCCTGCGCCGGCCGCGCCTGGCGGACCGGGAAGCCGTGACGCAGGCGCTGGAGCGCGTCAACATGCAGCCGTTTCGCCACCGCCAGATCGGCGAGCTGTCGGGGGGGCAGAAGAAGCGGGTGTTTCTGGCACGTGCACTGGCCCAGGACGCCCAGGTCATCCTGCTTGATGAACCCTTCACTGGCGTGGATGTGAAAACCGAGGATGCAATTGTCTCCCTGCTCAAAGGCTTGCGCGACGAAGGCCGAGTGATGCTGGTATCTACCCACAACCTGGGCAGCGTACCGGAATTCTGCGACCGTACCATTCTTATCAATCGTACCGTGCTGGCCTACGGCGCGACCCGGGATGTGTTCACCAGGGAAAATCTGGAAAAAACCTTTGGCGGCGTGCTGCGCCACTTCAACTTGCCAGCCTCCGATGCCGAGGGCGGCGTCATGGGCATCGTGACCGATGACGAGCGCCCGCTGGTCCTGCGCGATGGCCGCTCCACCGTGCGTGGCAAGGACCATGACGTTGCGCCCGGCAGCGTGCCGCCTGGAGAGGCCTGATGGCAGCGCTGCTGATGCCGTTCCAGTATGAATACATGATCAACGCCATGTGGGTGTCGGCGTTGATCGGCGGCGTATGCGCCTTCTTGTCGTGCTATCTCATGCTCAAGGGATGGTCGTTGATCGGCGATGCGCTGTCGCATTCCATCGTGCCCGGCGTAGCGGGCGCCTATATGCTGGGCCTGTCGTTTTCGCTGGGCGCTTTTTTCTCGGGCGCCCTGGCTGCCGGCGCGATGATGTTCCTGAACCAACGCACACGGCTCAAGGAAGATGCCATCATCGGCCTGATCTTTTCCTCGTTCTTCGGCCTGGGGCTGTTCATGGTGTCGCTCTCGCCGGCCTCGGTGAACATTCAGACCATCATCCTGGGCAATGTGCTGGCCATCACGCCAGGGGACACCCTGCAGCTCGCCCTGATTGGCGGTGTCACGCTGCTGGTGCTGCTGCTCAAGTGGAAAGATTTGCTGGTCACTTTCTTCGATGAAAACCACGCGCGCTCCGTCGGCATCCCGACCACCGCGCTGAAGGTGCTCTTTTTCGCCTTGTTGTCGGCCTGCGCCGTGGCGGCAATGCAAACTGTCGGGGCTTTCCTGGTCATTGCCATGATCGTGACGCCGGGGGCTACCGCCTATCTGTTGTCAGACCGTTTCCATCGCGTCATCCTGATTGCGGTCAGTATCGGGGTCGTCAGCAGTTTCATCGGTGCCTATGCCAGCTATTTCCTCGATGGCGCCACTGGCGGAGTGATCGTCGTGCTGCAAACCCTGTTATTCCTGCTGGCTTTCGTTTTCGCACCGCGCCACGGTGTGCTGGCGGCCAGGCGGCGCGGCTGCCGCACGGCAGCGCCAGAAGCTGCCTCTTTGGGAGAGGCATGATGCTGGATGCCCTGATGCTGCCCCTGCAGCTGGATTTCATGCAGTACGCACTGGCGATTGCCGTGCTGGTGGCCATTCCTGCCTCGCTGCTCTCGTGCTTCCTGGTGCTCAAGGGCTGGGCGCTGATCGGAGACGCGATTGCGCATGGCGTTTTTCCTGGCGTCGTGCTGGCCTATATGCTGGGTCTGCCATATGCGGTGGGCGCGTTTTCGGCCGGCATGGTGTGCGCGCTGGCGACAGGCTATATCGCCGATAACAGCCGCATCAAGAAAGACACCGTGATGGGCGTCGTATTTTCCGGAATGTTTGCCATCGGCCTGTTGCTTTACACCAGCATCCGCAGCGATGTGCACCTGGATCACATCCTGTTCGGCGACATTCTCGGTGTGGATGGCGCAGACCTGCGCGGCAGCGGGTTGATCGCGCTGGTAATCGGTGGCTGGGTGCTGATCAAGTGGCGCGAGCTGCTGCTGCACGCGTTTGACCCGATACAGGCCCGTACCATCGGACTGCGCGTCGGCGTGTTGCATTATGGACTGCTGGCGGCGGTGTCGCTGGCGGTGGTGGGGGCTTTGCATGCGGTGGGCATCATCCTGGCGATCTCGCTGTTGATCGCGCCTGGCGCCATCGCCTACCTGTTGACTCGTACCTTCGGCTTCATGCTGCTGGCGTCGGTGCTCATCGGCGTGTGCTGCGCAGTGGGCGGCGTTTACCTGAGCTTTTTCCTGGACAGCGCGCCAGCGCCGACCATCGTGCTGTTGCTCACGGTGCTGTTCGTCGTGGTCCTGCTGTGGTCGATGGCGCGTCAACGCCGCATCGAAGCGGGCACTGCTGCGCCGCGTGAGGCCTAAAAAGGGGCGTGATATTGCGCGGCCAGGATGCTCTGCTGACCCTGGGCGCGGCTATAGGTCGGGAACGTCCTGGTAGTGCACCACCGTGCTTTCGTCACTGATCAGGATTACCCCGTAGCCAGGCGCTTCCCCACTGTGTTCATGCGGGAGCGCCCCCAGGCGCAGCGCAGTCTGGTGGTTGCAGCCCTTGACCGTGCTGAACGGCAGGCCGCGCCAGGTGCCGGAAATGTATCGGTGCACGTGGCCGCAGAACAGATGCCTAACATTGGCATGCCCGGCCAGCAGCGCGTGCAGTGCGTCGGGGTTGTCCAACCGGCAGTTGTCCAGTGGCGCCATCCCCACGTCAAAGGGGGGATGGTGCATGAATAGATAGACCGGGTTGTCGCCGGCGGCCTGCAATTGCGCCGACAGCCATGATAGGCGGCGCTCGCAGAGATGGCCGCTGGCGCTGCCTTCATCCAGCGTATCGAGCAGCAACAGGTGGTAGCGGTCCTGGATGATGACACGTTGCATGAAAGGCTCGGCGCCATCACCGTATTCGGGGAACACCTGGCGGAAGGCGGTGCGCCGGTCATGGTTGCCCAGCATCAGGTGCACCGGCAGGCGCTGGCCGGCCAGCAGCGTGCTCAATTCCAGGTAGGCCTCGGTTTCCCCACGATGCGTCAGGTCGCCACTGATGATGATGCAACAGGCGTCGCCATGATGATCCGTGGCGTGCGCCAGCAGGTAGCGCAAGCGCTCAAGCGGGAGACTGCCGTGGAGCTGACGACCCGGTAAGGCCAGGTGTGAATCACTGAGCTGAATGACTTTCATGCAGATGCCGCAACAGCAGGAAAGTGCTACAAGGTAGCTTCGGAAAATAACAGTTTGATGACCATCCACCCGTTCGCCGGGCTGGAACGCTTGCTTATGCCTGTCTTTGCCTCAGCCGCAGCCCATGCGGGACATTTGAATGCGATACCTGCCACCGGTCTTTGTGGCGGCCACCCTGGTGCAGGCCTGGCTGCCGTGGCCGATGATCCCAGGCCCGAGCCGCCTGAAGCACCGGGGCCCAACGAATGCTGTGAAAGCGGTTGTGTGCCCTGTGTCTATGACCTTTATGCCGAGGCCATGCAGGAATACCGCGAGGCCCTGGCAACCTGGGAGCAGCGTCAGGCTGGCCGATGCTGAAATGAGCCAGGCTGCCAGCCGGGGCCAGCGGCTTGACCCTGGCCCGGACGACTGGAATGAGCGGGGCCGCCCGGAACGACCCGAATCAAGCCTCAGGGCTGGGCAGGCGGCGCGGGCTGTGATGGCGGCTGTTGCGTGCCGGGCATGATGCCCGCAGGGGCCAGCAGCATGGTGGAAGGCGAGCTCATGGCAATGCCGGCTTCCCGCAGGCGCCGCAGGCTGTCGAACAGTACCCGGCTGCGCGCTGCATAGGCAGCACGCGGCGAAGACACATAAGCCACGGCGTTGAAGAGCAGCGAACTCGATGAAATATCGTCCAGGTAGACTTCCGGCGCTGGTGTTTTCAGGATGGCTGGTTCTTGAGCCAGCGCTTCCAGCAGAATGGCCCTGGCTTTGGTCGTGTCGGTGTCCACCGGCAACGGCAGCTTGATCTGGACCCGGCCGAGTGCATTGAGCGGGGTCACGTTGCGGACAATTTTGGTGATGAACTCGGAATTGGGCACGACAATCCGGGAGCGATCGCTCATCTGGATTTCCGTGGCGCGCACATTGATGCGGCGGATATCGCCTTCCACGCCGCTGAGTGACACCCAGTCTCCGACCTTGACGGGGCGCTCCGTCAGCAGGATCAGCCCCGAGACGAAGTTCTGCACGATGGCCTGCAGGCCGAAACCGATACCCACCGACAGTGCGCTGGCGATCCAAGTGACGCGCTCCAGGCCGACGCCGCTGGCCGATAGTGCGGTGGCGACCACAACCACATAACCGAGATAGCCAGCCAGGGTACTGGTCGAGGCCTGCATGCCTCGTTCCATGCGCGTCGCGGGCAGCAGGTGATGGGCCAGCCAGTGTTGCATGGCTTTAACGGCGGCGACGCCCAGCAACAGAAGCAACAGTCCCTGGATGATGGCCGCCGGCCGCAGGTGGATGTCGCCGATGGAGAGGCTGCCGCGCAAGCGTTCCAGGTGTTCGTAGATGTCCAGTGGCCCCTGGCCGTAGGGCGCGAACAGGAGGAGCAGGGCGCATAGTGCAATGCTCATTTGCACGATGCCGGCCAGCAGCACCATCCAGGGGCGCAGCGGTGTATCGCCCCGGTTGCCGGCATCATCGTCTTCTTGCGGCCCGGTACGCTGCCACAGCGGCAGCTGGGAAAGGTCTGTAGCGGTAATGGAGACCAGGAAGGCCGTGCCGAGCACGACACTGCTCCAGATGATCTGCTTCAGGATGAAAGTGGCCAGCGCAACATAACCGACCAGCAGGCTGCCCAGGCTGAACACCAGCGCCAGCCAGGCCGCCGCCAGCACCAGGCCGCGCCTGCGCACGATCAGTCGTGTGAGCCATGGGGCTTCACTCAGTGCCTTGCCATCGGGCATGTTGCGTTGCAACTGGGAAAGCTTCTTCAGTACGCCGCCCAGCACCAGGATCAGTGCCAGGCCGGCGACGCTGTGGATCAGGACGATGATGGACAGGCGCACGCTGGCGAGCGCCGCCAGGTTTTCCGCGAGCCAGGTCAGGCAGATGAACAAGGCTGCGCAGAACGGCAGGTGACGCAGCGCCTGGGCCGTTTCATCCTGCATGGAAAGTAGACGCCAGGACGAATGACGTGGCATCAGCAGCCCTTGTCCCAGGCCGATGATGTAACCGCAGAAGCCTACCGTGCCTATCATGCCGGTGATGAAATCTCGGGCAGGCGCGGAGGGCGGGGACACCCAGCTCAGCCCGAGGCTGAAGCCTTCTAGCAGTAAGGTGGGCACCGCGACTGCCAAAAAAACGCGGGTCCAGCCGTGCACGGCGCGCCGCAACCGGCCCGGTGGCACCTGGGTGGCGCTGTAATGCCAGAAGCGGCGCTGCAGGATGGAGCCGGCAGCCAGCATGAAGACCAGCCAGGCGGCGGCGCCAGCCCATTGCCAGACGCTCAGGCCAGCCAGGGTGCTGCCTGTTTCCGCCAGCAGGCCGCGTGAACGCATGGTGTCCAGCGGCGTCGTACTGGCCAGGTCGGACCAGAACGCGCCGGAAAGAACGGTGTAGCTGCGTTGCCCCAGCCGTGCGTTGAAGAGCTCGCGGCGCTGGGCGCCTATGCTTTCCAGCGCCTGGGTGGCATCCAGCGCGATCAGGTTGGCCAGCCGCGCCTGGGCTTCCAGGCTACCGGCTTCGTTATCCAGGCGTTTGCGTTCTTCGGCCAGTACCGCAGCCTCGGTGGCGCCATCCGGGGCGTTGCCCAGCTCGCGCTGGCGTTCCTGCAGGTTCGCCAGTGTCGGGGTGATTTCCTGGATGGCGTCGCTGGCCTGGCGGTAGGCCTGCAGGGCCTCCAGCCGCAAGGCCTGCAAGTGTTCGTCCTCCGGCGTTGCCTGGACTTGCGTCTTGATGTTGTCTATGCGGCTCCTGGCATCTGCCAGTTGTGCGCTCCATGGGAAATCCGGCGTGGCGGCAGGCCGCGCGGCAGCAGCCGGAGGGAGCACGGTGCCCAGCCACAGGGCCAGGCAGAGCAGCAGGAACAACACCGGGCGCAAACCCGGGGAAACGGGGAAACGAAGCCTATGCATGAACGGTCCTTTGCGGTCAGCCGGAGTTGCGCAGGCCGGAAGCGATGCCGTTGATGGTCATGTGGATAGCGCGCTGGTTGCGTTCCAGCGCCTTGCCGCCATGCTTGCCGCCGGCGCCTGCACGCAGGCGCCGCAGCAGTTCGACCTGCAGGTGGTTCAGCGGGTCGATATAGGCGAAGCGTGCAGCCAGCGAAGCCTCCAGGTCGGGTGCCGTTGCCAGCAACTGGCGGCCTGTGACCTTCTCGAACATCTGCAGGGTCAGTTCGTATTCACGTGCGATCTGGCCGAAGATCGCGTCGCGCAGTTTGCGGTCCTCGACCAGTTCGGCATAGCGCCGGGCGATATCCAGGTCGGTCTTGGCCAGAACCTGCTCCATGTTCGAGAGCAAGGTGGCGAAGAATGGCCAGGTTTGCGCCATGTCGCGCAACTGGGCCAGGCGCGCCGCAGCGGTCGCGGGACTGCCTTGCGCGCCGCGCTCCACGTAGTCGTGCAGCGCGCTGCCGACGCCATACCAGCCGGTCAGCGGCAGCCGGCACTGCGCCCAGGAAAAGCTCCAGGGAATCGCACGCAGGTCTTCAATACGCTGGGTCGCCTTGCGCGAGGATGGCCGTGAACCGATATTCAGGCCGGGGATTTCGCGGATCGGTGTGGCGGTGAAAAAGTAATCGCCAAAGCCGGGCGTGTCGTAGACCAGTTCGCGGTAGCTGCGTTCTGCGACGGCGGACAGGGCTTCCATGGCGGCACCGTGGCGGGCCACCAATTCGTCTTCCACCTGGGTGGCTGCCTTGGCCGGGCGCAGGCTGTTTTGCAGGGTGGCGCCGATGATCTGTTCCAGGTGGCGGCGGCCGACTTCCGGATTCTTGTACTTGGCCTGGATGACTTCGCCCTGTTCGGTCAGGCGCATGCGTCCGCCTATGGTGCCCGGAGGCTGCGCCAGGATGGCGTCGCGCGTGGAACCGCCGCCACGGCCGACCGAACCGCCGCGCCCATGGAACAGGCGCAGGTGCACGCGGCGTTTGTCGAAAACGCGCACCAGCTCGCGCTCCGCCAGGTACAGCGACCAGTTGGAGGTCAGGTAGCCGCCATCCTTGTTGCTGTCGGAATAGCCCAGCATGACTTCCTGTACGCCATCCTGTACCAGGCGCACACGTTCCGCGACCTCGGGGATGTCCAGCCAGCCCGCCATGATGTCCGGGCCGCGCTGCAAGTCAGGAATGGTCTCAAACAGCGGCACCACCATCAGTCCGCCGCTGTCGCCGCTGTCTGCCGCCAGTGCCGGTGAAACCAGTCCGGCTTCCTGTTGCAGCACCAGGACTTCCAGCAGGTCGCTGAGTGATTCGGTATGCGACACGATGGCCTGCATGACGGCCCGCTTGCCAAAGCGCGCGCGGCAGCTTGCCGCCATGCGCAGGATGGCGAGTTCCTTGCGGGTTTCTTCGGAGTATTCTATCCAGGGCGATACCAGCGGCCGCGCCTGGCGCAGTTCCGTGCGCAGCACGGCGATCTTGGCTTCTTCGTCGAGGCGGTGGTATTGCAGCGGCTGGCCGTCGTGCAATACGCCAGCGGCCGTGAACAGTTCCGTCAGCACGCGTTCATGCACGTCCGAACTTTGGCGCAGGTCGACCGATGCCAGGTGAAAACCGAAGATTTCAACCGCTTGTTCGAGTGCGCCCAGGCGGCCTTGCGCCACCAGCGCACCATGATCGTCCTCCAGTGAGGCTCCGATGCAACGCAGGTCGGCGGCGAATTCGGCGGCGTCGGCATACGGAGCGACGGCGTAGCTGGGGCGTTCGGCCAGCGCCCGGCCGGTCAGGTGCCTGGCGGTGGCCGCCAGGCGCGCATAAACATGGATGCAGGCGCGCCGGTAGGGTTCATCTTCGCGGTGCGAGGACGGGTCCTGGCTGGCTGCGGACAACGCCAGTAATGCGGCACTGGGCTGGCACAGGGACTGCGCCTGCGACAATTCCATGCCCAGGTGGCGCACTTCGTCCAGATAGTGGCGCAGCACCAGCGTGGACTGGCGCAACAGCGCTTGTTCCAGGGTATCGGCATCGACATTTGGATTGCCGTCGCGGTCACCTCCTATCCAGCTGCCCATGCGCAGGAATGCCGGCAGCAGCGGCAGCGGGCGTCCCAGCCGGCCGGGCTTGCCGCCGGCCAGCTGGCGTGCGACGTCCTGGTGCAGGCGCGGCACGACCTTCAGGAAGGTACGGTCGTAATAGACCAGCGCGTTGTCGATTTCGTCGAGCACCGTCAGTTTCTGCCGGCGCAGCATGCGGGTTTGCCAAAGGGTGACGATCTGCGCGATCAGGCGTTCCTCGACCTCGCTGTCGCCGTATTCTGGCGAAGCCAGCAGGTGGGCAATCTCATGGTGCAGGTCCAGGGTGCTTTTGCGTTGCACTTCCGTCGGGTGGGCGGTCAACACCGGCACGATATCGGCCTGTTCCAGGTAGCGCAGCAACTGGCGCCGAGTCTGGCCGTTGTCGAGCAGCGTGGCCAGGGTATGCGCCAGGCTGCCAGGAACGGCCCCTTCGCGGGCCTGTTCGCGCTGCATCTGGTTCTGTTCCTTGTCTTCCGCAATATTGGACAATTGCAGGAAGTAGCTGAAGGCGCGGGCGACGGCCGTGGCCTGTTCGCCCTTGAGCGCCCCGATGCGCTCTTCCAGGATGTCGCGTTCGCGCTTGCTGCCTTCACGGCGGAACTTCACCGCGGCGCGGCGCAAGGTCTCGACCAGGTCGTAAACGGGTTTGCCTTCGCATTCCCTGATGGTTTCGCCCAGCAGGCGGCCCAGCAGGCGGATATCCTGGCGTGCGGAAGAACCGGCAGGCGGTTCGAAGCTTGTCGCGTGGTGTGGCTTCACTCTTAGGGTCTCTCCGGATGGTGTGGGGATGTCCGGTGCCATGGCGCGGCACCGGGCAAGCTGCCCGTCGGCTCCTGGTGAGAGAGCCGCAGGCCAGCAGCGTGTTTTTTATTGTGTTACGCCACTGTTTCCGGAAATGGTAACAGTTCCGGCCGCTTCGGTGAGAGATTTTGTGCGTTGCCGCATAGTGCGCAAAAAATAGGATTCCTGAACGCTGACGGCCATCTTTCGCGTGCCGCGAGGCCATGCCAGGATTGGCCGGTACCCCTGTCAAGCAACAAGCCCCGGCCGGTTGCGGCAGGGGCTTGTTTGTGGTGCGCCGCCCGGTGTGAGGGCAGCGCCGCTGATCCGGCGGCAGCGTTGCCTGCTTCTATGGCAGGCAACGCTGGGCAGGTTCAGGGGTGGCGCATGACATGTGCCACGGCATCGGCGACGCGGCCGACATTCGACTGGTTCAGGCCTGCCACGCACATGCGGCCAGAGCGCAGGATATAGACACCGTGGTCATGGCGCAGGCGATCCACCTGGTCGGCGCTCAGGCCGGTATAGGTGAACATGCCACGTTGCTGCACATAGCGTTCAAGATGGCCATCGCTGATTTTTTCACTCAGCAGCTGGAACAGCGTGGCGCGCATGGCGAGCATGCGTTCGCGCATGGCGGTCAGCTGGCCTTCCCACTGGGCACGCAGTTCCGGGGTATTGAGTACCTGCGTCACCACGCTGGCGCCGTGCACGGGCGGCGAGCTGTAGTTGGAGCGCACGACGCTGGCCAGCTGGCCCAGGACGCGCTGCGCGGCTTCCTGGTCTTCGCAGATCAGCGACAACCCGCCGCAACGTTCGCCATACAGCGAGAAGTTCTTCGAGAACGAATTGGCGACAAAAGCCGGGATGTGGCGGCGCAGCAATTCACGCACCACAAAGGCATCATTGTCGATGCCGGCGCCAAAGCCCTGGTAGGCCATATCGACGAACGGCAGCAAACCGCGTTCCTGGACGACATCGAGCACCGCCAGCCACTGGGTTTCGTTCAGATCCACGCCCGTCGGGTTGTGGCAGCAGGCATGCAGCAGCACCACGCTCTTGGCGGGCAGCTTGCTGATGGCGGCCAGCATGGCATCGAACTTCAGGCTGCCGGTTTCAGCATCGTAGTAGGGGTAGGTGTTGACCGTGAAGCCAGCGCGCTCGAAGATGAAGCGATGGTTCTCCCAGCTGGGATCGCTGAGCCAGACCTGGGCATCCGGGAAATAGCGGCGAATGAAATCGGCGCCGACTTTCAGTGCACCCGAGCCGCCCAGCGTCTGCGCGGTCGCGACGTGCGGCACCACGCTGCCGAACACCAGTGCCTGCACTGCGCTGGCATAGATGGGGTTACCCGTCATGGGAAGATAGGGCTTGGGCACCGAAGACGTGCCTATGGCTTCCTCGGCGATGCGTACGGCGTCCATGACGGGCAGGCGGCCGTGGTCATCCAGGTAGATACCGATGCTCAGGTTGACTTTGTCCTGGCGCGGGTCCTTTTGGAAGTCCTCGTTGAGAGTCAGAATGGGGTCGCCGGGATAGGACGGAATATGTTCAAACATTGTTATGCATTCCTGACGGATGGGTTATTTCATTCTTCGTGACCGTCAGCGTACCGGAACGCTGGCGTTTGCGATACTGGCGCCGGGCATGGCGATGGCATCGATACGACGGAAACGATAGCCGATAGCGAGGGCAAGTAGCCAGAACGGGATCAGATAAACGGAAAGCCGCAGGGTGGGAGTCAGATACATCACGACCAGGATGCCCGCCAGGAACAGGATGCAGAAGTAATTCGTCAGCGGGTAGCCGATGCTGCGGAACTCGGTACGTTGGCCGGCGCGCTGTTTGGCGCGGCGAAAGCGCAGGTGGGTGAGGCTGATCATGGCCCAGTTGATGACCAGGGCCGAAACGACCAGGCTCATCAGCAGTTCGAAGGCGCGGCCGGGAATAAAGTAATTGATCAGTACACACAGGGCGGTCGCGGCGGCAGAAGCGCCCAGCGCATAGGTGGGAATGCCACGGCGGTTGATGTGGGTCAGTACCTTGGGCGCATTGCCTTGCTGGGCCAGGCCGTACAGCATGCGGCTATTGCAATAAACGCCACTGTTGTAGACCGACAGTGCAGCGGTGAGGACGACAACATTGAGCACATGGGCCACGAGCTGGCTGTCGAGCTCATGGAAGATCAATACGAAGGGGCTGCCGCCTGTAACGACTTTTTCCCAGGGATAGAGTGACAGCAGGACGGCCAGCGCGCCGATATAGAAGATCAGGATGCGGTAGATCACCTGATTGGTGGCACGCGGGATGGTCTTGCTGGGGTTATCTGCTTCCGCAGCGGTGATGCCTATCAGCTCCAGGCCGCCAAAGGAGAACATGATGCCGGCCATGGCCAGCGCAAGTCCGCTCAGGCCATTGGGCAGGAAACCGTTGTTCCACAGATTGGAAACGCCGGCTTGCGGGCCAGCCTTGCCCGTGCCCAGCAGGTACAGCCCGAAGACGATCATGCTGACAATGGCCGCCACCTTGATGATGGAAAACCAGAATTCGGTTTCGCCGAAGGATTTGACGCTGCTGAGGTTGATGGCATTGATCAGCACGAAAAAGCCCAGCGCAGATACCCAGGTGGGGATGTCAGGGAACCAATAATGAATGTAGAGCCCGGCGGCGGTGAGTTCTGCCATGCCGACGAGGACGTAGAGTACCCAGTAATTCCAGCCGGAAAGATAGCCCATGAAGGGGCTGAAATACTTGTAGGCGAAATGGCTGAAAGAACCGGCAACGGGTTCATCCACCACCATTTCCGACAATTGCCGCAGGATCAGGAAGCCGATGAAGCCTGCGATGGCGTAGCCCAGCAGTACGCCGGGACCGGCGAGCTTGATGGTCTGGGCGATGCCCAGGAATAGTCCGGTGCCGATGGCGCCGCCCAGCGCGATCAGCTGAATGTGGCGGTTGCTCAGGCCGCGTTTTAGGTGTTGTCCTGCTTGCTGCTGTTCATGCATGAAAAGTCTCCTCTTCGCCGTTCCGTGCAGGCACGGCGAAACCCGGCCATTATGATGGACCGTATTGTTTTTATTGCAACTCAGGTACGACTGAATAAGTGTTGCGGCGCGCCCCGTCTGGCCAGGGCGCGCGGGGCGCACCTTACAGGCAGAGCGCGTTCTTGGCTGGCTTGGGCGGCGCCTGACCGTCGCCGGCGGGCTGGGCCGAAGGATTGCGGGGGCCGCATTCGCCGTAGTCGTAGTCCGCAAAAATGCTGGCAAACTTGGGCAGGGCAGGCGGGGCATCCATCATCGGCAGTTTCAGCTCGATGAAGACCATGCGGTCGGCCTGTTCAGCCTGGGCCAGCGCCTGTTCCAGGCCGCCGATATCTTTGACTACCAGTGTCAGCGCGTCGCTGTCCGGTGCAAAGATGTGTGGCAGTCCGGCGTAATTCCAGTCGGCGATATCGTTGTACGACGAGTTCTCGCCGAGGATCAGGCGTTCGATGGTATAGCCGCTGTTGTTGACCAGGAAAATGATGGGCTTGAGCTTGCGGCGCTGGATAGAGGAGAGTTCCTGGGCCGTCAGCTGGAACGAGCCATCGCCAATGAACAGTAGGTGGCGGCGCCAGGGCGTACTGACCTGGGAGCCGAACAGGGCCGGTAGCGTATAGCCAATGGCGCCCCAGACGGGTTGCGAAATATACGCCGCCCCGGCGGGCAGGCGCATGCCGCCCAGCGCAGAATTCGAGGTGCCGGCTTCGCCGATGATGACGTCGCAGGGCTTCAGGAATGCCTGGATGCGCGGCCAGAGCGCGGCATGGCTCAAGGGCGTGTCCGGCGCTGCAGCCGCGGTGGCAGGCGCGGCTGCAGCAACCTGCGCAGCAGCACGGGCCGGTCGTGCTGGCATGTCTTCCAGCACGCGCATCAGGACTTCGCGCAAGGTGACGCCAGGCATTTGCTGGCCAGCGATGCTGAGGTCATGGCGGCGCAGGTCGATCAGGGCTTCAGGCGCGATGCGCTGGCTGAACAGCGAGGTGCTGCTGTCGGTAAAGCGCAGGCCGATGCCGATCAGGCAATCGGATTGTTCAATGGCGCGGCGCGTGACTTCGGGCGTCGGCGCGCCGATGTAGGTACCCAGGTAAAGCGGCGTGCTTTCGTCCAGCACTCCCTTGGCGGGCGGCAGCGAGGCGCAGGGTATCCCGTATTTTTCGCTCAGTTCCTGCACGATGTCGGCAACGCCGAACCGGCCGGCGTCGGCATCTACCAGAATGGCAGGGTGGCTGGCCTCCTTGAGGGCGGCGCAGATGCGCGCGGCGGCACGCTCGAGCTGGCCCGGGTCGCTGGCGGGGTCAGACAGCACCAGCGGTTCATCCGGCGTTTCGATGCTCAGGTGCGTGATGTCCGAAGGCAGTTGCAGGTGCACGGGGCGGCGCTCCTGCCAGCAGGCCTTGAGCACGCGGTCGATTTCGCTGACGGCATTGGCCGGCGTGATGCGTGCCTGGGCAACCGTGAATTCCGCCATGCAGCGGCCGATATTGCCATAGGCGCCATCGGCCAGCGTATGGTGCAGCAGCGCACGGCTATTCATCGAGTGCAGGGGCGGCGCACCGGTAATGTGCACCATGGGAACGTTCTCGGAGTAGGCCCCGGCAATGCCGCTGATGGCACCCAGGTCACCCACGCCGAAGGTGGTCAGCAGGGCGCCGATGCCGGCGGTGCGGGCATAGCCGTCAGCCGCGTAGGCCGCATTCAGTTCATTGCAATTGCCGATGAATTCCAGCGTGCCCGATGCTTCGACCTGTTCAAGGAATGAAAGGTTGAAATCCCCGGGCAGACCGAACATGTGGCGTATGCCGGCTTCGTTCAGTCGCCGGATCAGGAACTCCCCGATCTGCATTCTCATGATTTTTCTCCTTGGGGTGTATGGCAATTCAATGGTGGTCCGGCCCGCCGTCGTATTGGCGCGGTGATAGGCGTAAAATATAGTGCGTGAGAAGCGCATGGTGTGTGCGTCTTATGGCATGAAAACCCTGAAATGCGCATGATTCATGCGTGACCCTGGCAATGTCTTGAAAATTGGGCGGTTTGATACATGGATATCTACGACTGGAAGCTGTTGGGCGTGCTGCAAGCGGATGGCCGCCTGACCAATCAGGAGGTGGGCGAACAGATCGGCCTGTCTGCATCCCAATGTTCGCGGCGCCGCACGGCGCTGGAGAAGGCCGGCATCATCAAGGGTTATGCGGCGCGCCTGGACAGCAAGTCGCTGGGGCTGGATGTGCTGGCCTTCGTCCATGTCAGCCTGCATGCCCATGACAATCAGTCCATCCGCGCTTTCCAGACGCTGGTGGAAACCAATGACGTCATTCTTGAGGCGCATCTGCTCAGTGGCGATGCCGATTACCTGCTCAAGGTTGTGGCTCGCAATCTTGAGCAACTGGCCAGTTTCGTCATGAATACCTTGCTCGCCAACGGTGCGATTTCCCATGTGAAATCGCACGTCGTGCTCAGGCAGATGAAGCAGACCAGCGAGCTGCCCACGCAGTGGCTGGGTCGTGAAACTCGCAAAACACCGCCTGCCGGCGCATGACACGACGCATGACCCTGTGCCCGCAGGGCCGGGCGGCCATGGGTGCCATGGACAGCATGCGGCAAAGGGAAGAGAATGGCAGGGTTGCCAGTCTGCTGTGTTGTTGCATCCATGACGTCCGCCAGCCGCACCCCGCTCGAACCTGATTCCCCCGTTGATGCTGCCGCGCCCGCCCAGAGTTGGGCGGAGCCTGGGTCCACGGCTTACTGGCGCATCTGCATCGGCCTGTTCCTGGCTGGTTTTGCAACCTTTTCGCTGCTTTACAGCGTGCAGCCGCTGCTGCCTGAATTCACCACGGAATTCGGCGTGAGTCCTGCCGTCAGCGCGCTGGCGCTGTCACTCTCCACCGCCACACTGGCGTTTGCCATTCTGTTTGCCGGCGCCTTGTCAGAAGGTTGGGGCAGGCGCGGCCTGATGTTCGCGTCAATGGCGCTGGCCGCGCTGCTGAATATCCTGGCGGCGGTGTCGCCCTCATGGCATGCCTTGCTGGCCGCGCGTACGCTGGTGGGGCTGCTGCTGGGCGGCGTTCCTGCGGTGGCGATGGCCTATCTGGCCGAGGAAACCCATCCGCGCGGCCTGGGCTTTTCCATGGGACTGTATGTGGGCGGCACCGCATTCGGCGGCATGGCGGGCCGGGTCTTCATGAGTTTCCTGACAGACATGTATGGCTGGCGTTCGGCCATGGTGACGGTAGGCGTTCTGGACCTGCTGGCAGCCGTGGGTTTCCTGCTGTTGCTGCCGCGCTCGCGCAATTTCGTGCGCCGCACCGGCACCGGCATGCGTCACCACTTCCGTGCCTGGGGCCGGCATTGGCGCCAGCCCCGGTTGCGCCAGCTGTTCATTGCCAGCTTCTGCCTGATGGGCGTGTTCGTGACGCTCTACAACTATGTCGGCTTTCGCTTGCTGGCTCCGCCATACGATCTGAGCCAGAGCGAGATCGGCCTGATCTTCCTGGCCTATATCTTTGCCATTTTCGTTTCGCCGATGGCAGGCTGGCTGGCAGATCGGCTGGGACGCGGCAAGGTTCTGGCGGGCGGGGTGGGGTTTCTGGCGCTGGGCCTGGCCTGTACCGGGCTGCCATGGCTGGCGGCGATTGTCCTGGGCATCATCCTGCTCACCATTGGTTTTTTCGTGGCGCACTCGACCGCCAGCGGCTGGGTCGGGCGACTGGCCACCGAAAACAAGGGCCATGCCGCGTCGCTATACCTGCTGGCATACTACCTGGGGTCCAGTGTGGTGGGGGCTTGCGGCGGCTGGTTCTGGGAGCACGGCGGCTGGTGGCCTCTGTTGGCCTTCCTGCTGGCATTGCTGGGCTGGATGGCCTGGGTGATCCGCGACCTGCTGCGCGGGCAGCCTGCCTGAGGCAGGCCCCGGGCAGGCATCGTGGCGTCAGCTGTCTATGCAGTTTCTAGCGCACTTCGCTTTCTACCGCGAAGTATTCCTCGTCTCGCAGCATGGCAATCAGCTGCGGCACTGACAGTCCATTATCCTTGGATTGCAATCGACTGGAAATCGCCGCCAGCATGATCATGAATTCCTTGCATTGTTTGCGCGCCGATTGCAGCTCTGAACTGGTGAAAATCAGTATCTGCGCCAGCAACGCATGTCCGCGCGAGGCTGCGCCGCCGAGCACGCCCAGCATGGCCTGACTGATCAGGTCGGTGCCGGCGTAGTCGCGCTCCTGGATACGTCGAATGAATTCGGCGCGTTCTTCCTGGGGCAGGAAGCTTGCCACCCAATCCGCATAATCGGCGTCCAGGACGATGGAGGCGGCTTGCGACTGGAATGTTTCCACCAGTTCGCCTGTTCCTGCATTGCGGTGCGTAGTGCGGTACTCGGCGATCCCGGAGATCAGTTGCTGCAGTTCGGTCAAGAGGGCCAGACGGCCGCCCGACAAGGTGTTATAGACTTTTCCGATGCGGGTGTAGTCTTCTTTGAAGCGGCTGACGATTTCCTTGCTTTCGGGCAGCGACGAAAGCGCAGGGAACAGTACATAGCGGGAGGAGGCGGCGGATTCGTAGAATTCGGAGATCTGTTCGCGGATGCGGTCCAGGTCAGACAGGATTTTGTTCAGGGGCAGATTGCCGTTTTCCAGGCGCTTGGCCACCGAGTTCTGCCATTTTTCAATGTCGCGGTCCATACCGAAGTCGATGCGGCGTTCCACGGTACTGGCACTGACCACGATCTTGTTGAAGTCGCGCGACAGTTCGCCCAGTACCTGCTGGATGCTTTGCACCGCGACCGCCCGCGCCGCGTCGTTGATGCCGCGCAATCTTTCCTTGCGCGCATCGGCACGGCTTTTGATCAGCCACGAGAGCAATGCGCCAATAATGGTCAGGCCGGTCGCGATATCCGCGCCGATCTGTATCCGGGAAAGCCATTCCATATCCGTCAGGTCCTGGGGGTTTGAAGTGCGGCCATTCTATAACTTCTGCCACCCGGGGTCAGGCCCGCAGATCCAGCGGATCGAGCAGGCCGGCGGCAATGGCCTGGCCGACGATGTCCGGCAGGCAGCGGGCCTGCATGCGCCGCATCACGCGGGCGCGGTACAGATTGACGGTCTTGATGCTGATGTTGAGCTGCCGCGCAATCTCGCCGTTGCTGTAGCCGCGTGCCAGGGGCAGGAATACGTCACGCTCGCGCGGCGTGAGGCTGGCCAGCCGCGCCTGCAGCGCGGTGTGGGCTTCGCTTGCCGCCGGCTCGGCCGCCTGGCGTGGGCGGCGATTGAGCGCCTGCTGTACGCTGTCGAGCAACAGCTGTTCGTTATAGGGTTTTTCTATGAAGTCGAAGGCGCCGGCACGGAAGGCGCGCACGACAATGGGTACATCGGCATGGCCGCTGACGAAAATCACGGGCAGATCCAGGCCGCGCCGTCGCATTTCCTCCTGCACGCCCAGGCCGCCCAGGCCGGGCATACGGACATCAAGCAGTACGCAGGCATCGTCCGTCGCCTGGCAGGCCTGCAGAAAGGCTTGCCCCGAGGTAAAGGGCAAGGTTTTCAGGCCTACCGATTCCAGTAGCCAGACGGTGGAATCCAGCATTCCCTGATCGTCGTCCACGACATAGACAATTTGTGTTGCGGCATCCTGCATGTGGCCAGTCTCCTTATTTTGATTGTGCCGGCGTTTCCTGGCGCAGGGGCAGGCGGCATTCCATGGTCAGGCCGGCGGGGCCATTTTCCACGATATCCAGCTCCCCGCCAAAACCCTCGACAATGTTCCGGCTCATCGACAGGCCCAGCCCCAGGCCGGCCTGCTTGCTGGTATAGAACGGCGTAAAAACCTTGCGTTGCGCCTCCTGATCCAGGCCCGGGCCCTGGTCGCGCACCCGCACGCGCAGGTAGCCGTCCTGGTGGCAGGCCGAGGCATCCACGACGACCCTGGAGGCCTGGCCGGGATGCCGTTCGCGGTTGGCGTCGATGGCATTGCGCAGCAGGTTCAACAGGACTTGCTGCAACAGCACGCGGTCGGCATAAACCGATGGCAGGCCTGCCGTGGGTATGGCGTCTATGATGACCTGATGCTGGTCGGCTTCCCAGGCGCACAGGTGGATGGCTTCCTGCACGACGTCGCCCACGTCCATGGCCTGCACGCGGCGCTGGTCTTTGCGCAGAAAAGCGCGCAGGCGCCGGATGACGGCCGAGGCATGCGCCGCATGTTCACTGATGCGCGCCAGCCCTTGCTGGACGCGATTGGCCGCCTGGGGGTTGCTGCCCAGCCCCCGCAAGTAGTTCTGGCAGGCGCCGGCATAGTTCATGACCGCCGCCAGCGGCTGGTTGATTTCGTGGGCGATGCCAGACGCCAGTTCCCCCAGCGTGATCAGCCTGCTGGTATGGGCCAGCTCGTCTTCCAGGCGGCGCTTGTTGGCTTCCGCCTGAACCCGCGCCGTGATGTCGCGCAATACGCTGATGGTTTCGACGACTGCGCCGGTATAGGTATCGCGGATGGCGCGGCTGGCCGTTTCGAACCAGAGGTAATGGCCGTTGCGGTGGCGCAGCCGGTAAGTCATTGTGTGGTAGCCGTCATCGACCAGGGCAGCCTGGCCCAGATCGAACGGCAGGCCTGCGTCCTGCGGATGCAGCAGTTCCCGCAGGTTGCGGCCGCGCAGTTCTTCTGGCCAATAGCCCAGTAGCGTCCAGGAGGCGGGCGATGCATCCAGGAACGCGCCTTCCGGGTCGTGGCGGGCGATCAGGTCGGTCGTGTTCTCGGTGATGAGGCGGTACAGCCTGCGGGAACGCGCGGCTTCGCGTGCTTCCCGGCGTTCCTGCGTGGCATCCCGGCCGCGCGCCAGCACAAGGCCGTTGGCGCGGTCGGGAATGAAACTCCATAGCAGCAGCCGGTCTCCCATGCTGGCTTCCTGGTGCTCGATGGCGCGGCCTTGTGCCAGGCAGGCGCGCACGATGTGCGCATAGTTGACCGGCAGGCAACGCGCAAAGCCGGACAGGGGGGCCTCGCCCAGCAAGGCCAGCAAGGCCGGGTTCATAGCATGCAATCCTGCATCGCCGTCCAGCAGCAGGGAGGGGCGAGGGTCTGTTGCCAGCAACGGTGGGCCCTGGGGAGTGGCAGGTTCCTGTATCAGTGCCAGCAGGGCGTCATGCATCCAGGCCAGCCAGTCGCTGCGCTCGGTGCCGTCCAGCTCTACCAGCAACAGGCCCGGCGTGCCGGCTTCCAGCGGCAGGCTCAGCGCCAGGCCATGCTCCATGCCTGCGCGGCGCAGCCGGCCCGCCAGCCAGCAGGGCAGTTCGCGCAGCGCGGCCAGCGTCAGGCGCGGCGTGTGCTGCATGGTGGCATGCAGTGTCTGATCGCTCGCCGCCAGGGGGTCGCCCTGGCCGGGGGGGAGATGGTGGTCGCCGATCTGCAGGTAAGTCCGTGATTGCGTCTGCCAGGCCAGGTAGAACACGCGTCCTATGCCGCCGCATTGGCGCAGCGAACGCGCCAGCAGCTCGGCCTTCATGGCCAGCGGCGCCGCCTGCCGCTGCAATTGCAGCCAACTGGACAGATTCACGGCCGAGGAGATATTTGCCGGTGAAGCCATAGGGTGTGTCGCAACAGGGAGTGTCTCCGAATATGGTAGTTCTTCCATATTGTTTTTATTTTTTCAGGTTTATATGGTTATTGTTCTATATGGCGTTGGTACTAATATCATATATCTTTGCAGGGGTATATAAACTTTTCCAGAACTAGCGGCAATGGCAAAACCATGTTGTCGGCAGCCGCCACCCTGTTTTCCTGGAGGAGTTAAGCATGTCGATTTTCGAGGATGGCCTTGCCCCGCATCCGGTCAACCATATCGCACTCACGCCGCTGAATTTCATCGAACGGACCGCGAGCATCTATCCGGGATACCCGGCTGTCGTGCACGGCGCCATACGCCGGAACTGGGCCGAAACCTATGCGCGTTGCCGGCGCCTGGCATCGGCCCTGGCCGGGCGCGGCGTGGGGCAGGGCGATACGGTGGCCGTCATGCTGCCCAACATTCCTGCCATGCTGGAAGCGCATTTCGGCGTGCCGATGATAGGCGCGGTGCTCAATACCCTGAACGTGCGCTTGGACGCGGAGAGCATTGCATTCATGCTGCAACATGGCGAAGCCAGGGTGCTGATTGCGGACCGGGAATACCACGAGGTGGTGCATGCCGCGCTGGGTATGCTGGCACCCGCCCAGCGTCCGCTGGTGATCGATGTGGATGATCCGGAGTATGGCGAAGGCCAGCCGGTCAGCAACCTGGATTATGAAGCGCTGCTGGCCGAGGGCGACCCGGCATTCGAATGGCAGTGGCCGCAGGACGAATGGCAGGCGATCTCGCTTAACTACACTTCGGGTACCACTGGCAACCCCAAGGGCGTGGTCTATCACCACCGGGGGGCCTTCCTCAATGCCATGGGCAACCAGATGACCTGGAACCTGGGCAACCATCCCGTCTATCTGTGGACCCTGCCGATGTTCCACTGTAATGGATGGTGCTATCCCTGGACGATCACCGCGCTGGCCGGAACCCACGTGTTTCTGCGTCGCGTGGATCCGCAGAAGATACTGACGCTGATCCGTGACGAACAGGTAAGCCATCTTTGTGGTGCGCCCATCATCCTCAATGCGCTGGTGAACATGCCGGATTCCGCCAAGGCGGCCATCGACCATCCGGTGAAAGCCATGGTGGCGGGTGCTGCGCCCCCGGCCAAAGTCATAGGCGCAGTGGAGGAAATGGGTATCAGCGTGACCCATGTGTACGGGTTGACGGAAGTCTACGGCCCTGTGGTGGTCTGCGCCTGGCACGAGGCCTGGGATGAATTGCCGCTGGAGCAGCGCGCGGTCATCAAGGCGCGCCAGGGCGTGCGCTATCCCACCATGGAAGGCGTCATGGTGGCCGACCCCAAGACTTTGGCGCCCACGCCACGGGATGGCCAGACCATGGGCGAGATTTTCATGCGCGGCAATACCGTGATGAAAGGCTATCTGAAGAATCCGACCGCCACGGCGGAGGCCTTCACCGGCGGCTGGTTCCATACCGGAGACCTGGCGGTCTGGCATCCGGATGGCTACGTGGAAATTCGGGACCGGCTCAAGGACATCATTATTTCCGGCGGCGAGAATATTTCCACTATCGAAGTGGAAGGCGTCCTGTATCGTCACCCGGCCGTGCTGGAAGCTGCAGTCGTAGCGCGGCCGGACGACAAATGGGGAGAAACGCCGTGCGCGTTCGTGACGCTCAAGCCCAATCATGACGGGGTGACGGAAAGCGAACTGATCGCGTTCTGCCGCGAGCACCTGGCCGGCTTCAAGGTACCCCGAACCGTGGTGTTTTCCGAGTTGCCCAAGACATCCACCGGGAAAATACAGAAGTTTGTTCTCAGCGGCCGAGCCAGGACGCTGTAGCACGCCATCCCGCGGATGCCTGGCCTTGTTGCCTGGAAAAAAAAGCATGGCGGTCGCAAGACCGCCATGCTTTTTCGTTGCTTGGGCGTCTTGCCGGCAAGGCAGGGCATGCATGCCCTCTGTGCCGGCAAGACGCCTGCGGCCAGGCGCTACAGCCAGCCTGTCATGCGCGGCAGCCAGAGCGTGATTTCCGGGATGAAGGTGATCATCATCAGGAAGATCAGCCCAGTGACCAACCACGGGAACGTGGCCTTGGTCACGTCCGTCAGGCCCAGCTTGGAAATACTGGACGCCACATACAGATTGAGGCCGACTGGCGGCGTCGCCAGGCCGATTTCCATGTTCACCACCAGGATGATGCCGAAGTGCACCGGGTCGATGCCCAGCTTCATGGCGACGGGGAACAGGATAGGCGCCATGATCAGCACCAGGCCGGAAGGCTCCATCACCATGCCGATGATGAGCAGCAGCACGTTGACGAACAGCAGGAAAGCGACGATACCCAGGCCCTGCTCAACGATCCAGGCCGCAATATTCTGCGGGATCTGTTCCGAGGTCAGGATGAAGGCGAACATCACGGCATTGGTGATGATATAGAGCAGCATCGCGCTCATGCCCGCCGATTCCAGGATGATGCGCTTGAGGTCACGCCATTTGATGTCCTTGTAGACGAACATGGCGATGACGAAGGCATAGACCGCGCTCATGGCGGCGGCTTCGGTCGGGGTGAATACGCCCGTATAAATGCCGCCCATGACGATGACGACCAGCATCAGGCCCCAGATCGAATCGCGGAAAGCAACCCAGCGTTCTTTCCAGCTGGCCTTTTCCTGACGCGGGTACTTGTACTTCCAGGCGCGGTACATGGTCGTGATGCCCAGCATCAGCGCCAGCAACAGGCCGGGAATCACGCCGGCGATGAAGAGCTGGCCGATAGAGGCCGATGCGATGCGCGCGCCGTCCGGACCCTCGACCATCATGCCGCTGGTGGCAACCGCGTACATCACCATCACGATGGAGGGCGGCAGCAGGATGCCCAGGCCGCCGGAAGTGGCAACGATGCCGGTACCGAATTGGGCCGGGAAGCCTTGCTTGACCATGGCCGGCATGATGATGGAGCCGATGGCTGCGACGGTGGCCGGCGACGAGCCGGAGATGGACGCGAACAGGGCGCAGGCCAGCACGGCTGCGAGGCCCAGGCCGCCGGGCAGGTGGCCGACCATGGCGGTGGCGAAGCGTATCATCCGTTTCGCCACCCCGCCGTGCGTCAGGAAACTGCCGGCCAGGATGAAGAACGGGATCGCCATGATCTCAAACTTCTCTATGCCTGTGAACAGCTTGAGCGCAATGCTGTCCATGGGCACGTTGGTCATGGTGAACAGGAAAGTGATCACCGTCAGGCCGAGCGCGATGGACACCGGCATGCCGGTGAGCAGCAGGACGATCAGCAGCGCGAAAATAATGAAGGTGGTCATGCTGCGGCTCCTTCGGGGCTATCTTGCTCGTCGTCGTGGCCAGGCACGTGGTGCGGCAGCTGGCCGGTGCGCAGGTAGTTGTAGAGCGCCTGCAGGAAGCGGAAGCACATCAGCGACGAACCCAGGGGCACGGCGAGGTAAACAATCCACATAGGGACTTCCAGGTCGGCCGAGACCTGATTGGTGTGGCCGATATCCCAGGTGAAGCTGGCGCCGATCCAGGCGACGATGAAAGTGAAGAGCGCGCCCGACAGCAGGGCGATGACGGTCAGCGTCTTGCGCATGGGTTCGGAAACCTTGGTGACCAGCACATCGACGCCCACGTGGATGCCCAGGCGTACGCCGTAGGCAGCGCCGAACTTGGCCATCCAGACGAACAGATAGATGCAGAGCTCCTGGGCCCACAGCAGGTTGATGTTGGTCAGCGAACGGTACAGGGAACGGGCATTGGCCATCAGGGAGGGGTAGTCGTTGACGCGCGCCCAGGCCACGACATCGGCGACCAGGCCGACGGAGTAGCGCTGGCAGACAGCGACGAAGATGATGAGCACGGCGGCCACCATCAGGAACGACACGAAAGTTTCTTCGAAACGGTCGAGTAGACGTAGGAACATGGAAAACTCCCAGGGAACCTGGAATCAAAGCGCCGGGTGTCCCCGGCGCATTCAGATGACGGCTGGCCGGGAGGGCCAGCCTTCCTGAGAAAAAATCAGCGGCCCAGGGCCTTGTAGGTGGCTTCCAGCGTGTCCTTGCCCACGCGCGATTCCATTTCCTTGTGCACCGGCAGCAGAGTGTCGATCCATTGTTGGCGCTCTTCGGCGGTGGGCTCGTAGAACGTGGTTTTGCCGGAGGCCTTCATCGCCGCCAGGGAATCGTCGTTTTCCTTCTGGGCGATATCGTTGGCGTAGGTCGTGGCTTCGCTCATGGCGCGCTCGAGCTGCTCACGCACATCGGCGGGCAGGCCGTCCCAGAATTTCTTGTTGACGATCACCGCATAGCCCAGGTACCCGTGGTCGGACAACGTGGCATGCTTCTGCACTTCGTGCATTTTCTGGGTGTACATGTTCGACGGCGGGTTTTCCGTGCCATCGACCACGCCGGTCTGCAGCGCCTGGTAGACCTCGGAGAAGGCCATGACCTGGGGCACGGCGTCCAACGCCTTCATCTGGGCTTCCAGCACCTTGGAGGACTGGATACGCAGCTTCAGGCCCAGGAAATCGTCCGGCGTGTGAATGGGCGTGTTGGCGCTCATGACCTTGAAGCCGTTATCCCAGTAGGCCAGGCCAGTGATGCCCTTGGGCTCCAATTTGGCCAGCAGGCTCTTGCCGACGTCACCATCGGTGATCTTGCGCAGGTCATCCTTGCTCTGGAAGATGTAGGGCAGATCGAAAATTTCGAATTCGCGCACGCCCAGCGGGCCGAACTTCGCCAGCGAGGGCGCCAGCATCTGCACTGCGCCCAGTTGCAGGGCTTCCAGTTCTTCCTTGTCCTTGTAGAGCTGGGAGTTGGGATAGACTTCGACCTTTACTTTTCCATCCGTGTACTGTTCCGCCAACTCCTTGAAACGTTCCGCGCCCTTGCCCTTGGGCGTGTCGGGCGCCACGACGTGGCTGAACTTGATGGTGATGGGGGCCTGGGCATAAGCCCCGGCGCTGGCGAACATCATAGCGGCGGCGAACGCCATGGAAAGGCGAATTTTCATTGTTTCCTCCTTGGTTATTGTTCCCTGTGACGGGTTTCCCTGAATTTATCTTTTGAAACAAACGGGGATAGTAGGGGAGAATAAAAGGATCATTTCCCGGTCGCTATTGTGGATTTCCGAAGTGTCTAAAGAAGACCCCCTGTTTCCTTCGCAGTCTGGCGGGCTGTGGCGGCGGCCCCTGGACGGGCTGGCGTCGGCGGCGCCGCTGGTTGCCATCCTGATGATCAGCGTGCTGATCGGGCTTTTTCTGTGGATGACGGAAAAAGAACGGCGCCAGGAACTGCATGTGAATCTCTTGCGAGACACTCTGTGGGTAGAGCAGGCGCTGCGGTTCCAGCTGGGCACGCATCAGGATAATCTGCTGCGCCTTGCGGCGGACCTGGCCGTGCAGCCGCAGGCCATCGACAAGGACTCCCTGTCGCGCATGCGTCATCTGGTTGCCAATCACGCGGAACTGCTGCAGATTACCTGGTTCGATGAGCAAGGTGAGGTTCGTGTGGCCGTGCCGCCTCATGGCCTGGCCGATGCCGGGGCGGCCCTGGACCGGCCGCCGCTTGACGCCTGGTCCCTGCTGGGCGTGGCGTCACCGGCCTGGAGTCCGCCACGCAAGCAGGAGGGCAGGTTGCTGTCTTTCCTGCGCTTGCCGGTCAATCGCGAAGATGGCAGTACCGGGCTGCTTGAAGCCACGCTGGCGCTCGATGAGCTGTTGGCCACGCAAGTGCCCTGGTGGATCGCCGAGCACTATCAGGTATCCCTGACGGGACTGGATGGTGAACCCCTCGTCAAGAAATCCAATGCGGTTGGCGAGCCGACTGGCAGCCAGCAGCATTCGATGTCCTTCGACCCGCCGTTCCATGGCATTTTCCTCACCTTGGCGCCTTATCGGGCGCCCCGCAATCCGCTGCATATGCTGTTGATTGCCGGTATTGTCGGGCTGGCTTTGCTGACAGTCGTGAACCTGGGCTTGCTGGCGCTGCATTTCAAGCGGCGGCGCCAGGCCGAGCAGGCCTTGCGTAATGAACAGCTGTTCCGGCAGGCCATGCAGGACTCTGTGACCGTCGGCCTGCGGGCGCGTGCGCTCGATGGCAAGTTGCTGTTCGCCAACCCGGCGTTTTGCCGCATGGTTGGCTGGCCCGCCGAGGAAATCATAGGCATGATGCCGCCCATGCCTTGGTGGCGTCCGGACATGCTCAATGAAATCCAGCAGCGCCACCTGGCGCAGCACAGCGTGCCCAGGGCGCACAGTTTCGAGACAGTGTTCCAGCGCCGCGACGGCGTGTCCATTCAGGTGATGGTTTATGAAGCCCCCCTGATCGACGACAAAGGAGTGCACGTGGGCTGGATGGCCTCCATCCTTGATATTTCCGACCGGCGTCAGGCGGAGGCCCAGGCCAGCCGCCAGGCGGACCGCCTGCAGCAGACCGGCCGCCTGATCACCATGGGTGAAATGGCATCGACGCTGGCGCATGAACTGAACCAGCCGCTGGCGGCCATCGCAAGCTACTGCGCCAGTTGCCAGAACCTGCTGGCCAAGGGAGGGGCTGACCGCCAGGTACTGGCCACTTTGCTGGAAAACCTGGCGGCGCAGAACCGTCGGGCCGGCTTGATCATCCGACGTATCCATGACTTCGTGCGCAAGCGCGAGCCGGTACGCGAACAGGGTGACCTGGCACGGCTGGTCCGCGACACCGTCGGCTTTGCCGAGGCCGATGCCAGGCGCCAGGGCGTGCTGCTGCGCTGCCAGCCGGCGCCGGTGGCGAGCATGCCAGTGCGGGTGGACCCGGTCCTGATCGAGCAGGTGCTGCTGAACCTGATCCGCAACGCAATCGAGGCGACGCTGGAAAACGGTGTGCCGGATGGCGTGGTCGATATTGGCCTGGAGTACCAGGACGACTGTTGTATCGTATCGGTCGCAGACCACGGCGCTGGCGTTGCCCCTGAAATGATGGAAAGAATTTTCACGCCGTTTGCAACAACCAAGAAGGCAGGCATGGGGATGGGGCTGAATATCTGCCGCTCCATCCTGGAACAACATCATGGCCAGCTCTGGTTCGAGGCCCGGGCCGGCGGTGGCGCGGTATTCCTGTTTTCCCTGCCCGCATGGCATGGTGCAGAAGGTGCATCCGCAACACTGGCGGAGCAGGACGCCGGCGGCAGCAGCGACACAAGGGACGATAGGGATGAGTGAAGTCAGGGGGCAGGACAAGGGCATGCGGGAAGAGCCAGGCGGCACAACCGTCCCGACACCCCAGCCAGAGGATAAGGACGTGCTGGTACATATCGTGGACGATGATGCGGCCATCAGGGATTCGCTGGCCTGGCTGTTCTATTCGCGCGGTATCGCGACGCAGACATGGAGCTCGGGCGAATCTTTCCTGGAAGCGTGGTCCGCGGCGCTGGAGGGCTGTATCCTGCTGGACATTCGCATGCAGAACATGTCGGGCCTGGAAATGTTTGACCATCTCCAGGCGCGTGGCGCCTTGCAGCCCGTGGTGTTCCTGACCGGCCATGGCGACTTGCCCATGGCCGTGGATGCGCTCAAGCGAGGTGCCGTCGATTTCATCGAAAAGCCGTTCAATGATAACGATCTGGTAGACCGCGTGCTGGACGCCATCAGGCATGGCCGGCGCCAGCGCGAGCAACGCCTGCGCACCCTGGATCGCGACCAGAAGGTCGCTACCTTGTCCATGCGTGAACGGGAAGTGCTGGAGAAAATCCTGGCTGGCCTGCTCAACAAGCAGGTCGCGGATGAGCTGGGCGTCTCCATGCGCACGGTGGAAGTGCATCGCGCCCGCATCCTGGAAAAAATGGGTGCGCGCAATGTCGTGGAACTGGCCCGCCTGTTTGGTGCCGACGATTGGCAGGACCGGGAGCCTGGCGCATGACACGTATCAATTGCGTACCGGTGGAAGAACTCAGCCAGCAGCACCTGGTAGCCGAATACCGCGAACTGCCCCGGGTCTTCGGCCTGGCGCGCAAGGCGCGCGAGCGGGGCGACCCACGGCGCCAGGACCAGTATGTACTGGGGACCGGCCATGTGCTGTTCTTCTACCGCCGCCTGGGTTACCTGGCAGATCGCTACGATGCCTTGGTGCGTGAAATGCAGGCGCGTGGCTACAAGCCCAACTTCACTGCCAGCCTGCGTGAGGCGCATGCGGATATTCCCGCCGATTGCTGGGGCAACTGGAGCCCCGATGCCGAGGCGCTGGCATTGAATCGTCAGCGTATCAAGGAGCGCGGCGGCTGAGAGCGCGGTTGCCATGGCCAGGCGTCGTACTTGCGGTATCGCGCCTGGCACTGGTCCATATGCGTAGCGGCGTGGCTTTCGCTTTGGCGGAATGTGAAACTTGGTGAATGCTGCTTGCCCCCGAGTGACAGCATCCGTGCATATCAGGTTATCCTTGAACGGCTTATCTGCTGCCGGCGAGCAATCCGCCCGCTGGCCCCACTGGCTAAGGAGATCCACGCTATGAAACAAGGTCATAACGGTAAACTCGCTGCCGCAGCGCTCGCTGCGATCCTGCTGGCTGGCTGCGCGTCACAGCAGCAGAACAATACGCTGCTGGGCAGTGGTGCAGGTGCCGCATTGGGCGCCGGCGTCGGCGCGCTGATCGGCGACAGCAGCAAGGCTGCGCTGATCGGCGCCGGTATCGGTGCCGTGGCAGGCGGCGTGGTGGGCTACAACTGGGGGGGCATCAAGCAGGACGTCGAACAGTCGGGCGCCACCGGCCTGGGTATTGATGTTACCGAGCAGCCCAATGGCACCTTGAAGGTCAATATTCCCGCCAGCGCCGGCTTTACGTCCAGCAGCGCGGCCCTGCAGCCTGCCTTGCTGCCGGTGCTCGACAGCGTCGCCCGTGCGCTGGTTCAACATCCGGAAGTGCGCGCCAAGGTCATCGGCAATACGGACAACACCGGTTCCGCCGCCTATAACCAGAAGCTGTCGGTGGAACGTGCCCAGAGCGTTTCGACCTATTTGCAGCAACGTGGCGTGGCGCCGGGCGATCTCACCATCGAAGGCCGTGGCTTCAGCGACCCGGTCGCCAGCAACGACACGGCAGAAGGCCGCGCTGCGAACCGCCGCGTGGAAATCTACCTGTACGCAGTGCAGCAATAAATTGGCGCGCTGGCCTGGGCATATTCGGGTTGGCGTGGGAAAATCATGGGAAACGGCCCTTGCAGGGCCGTTTTTTTTGCCCGACTTCAAGACAAGAACGTCACATTGGGGGGCAGCAAGCCGAAGGCGCAGTGTGGGGGCTCTGTGCTGCGTCGTTCGTGCGTCGCCGGTTGCGCGGCTTTGCCTGTATCACAACAGGCCTTAATCGTGGTGGTCCTGCGCGGCGAGCTTCATGCCGTTTTCGCGCATCCAGCCGGCCAGGGAGTCCAGCGTGGGGCGCAGCGACAGGCCTAGTTCGGTAATGCTGTATTCGACCCGGGGCGGCACTTCGGCATAAATACGACGGCTTACCAGGCCTCGTTGTTCGAACAAGCGCAATTGCCGGGTCAGTTCCTTCTGGGTGATGGGGGCCACGGCTCGTTGCAGTTCGCTGAAGCGGACTGCGCCGCCGATGATGATGAGCCGGTAGAGGATGGGAATGGCCCATTTGCCGGAGACCAGCTTGACGAAACTCACCATGGGGCAGGGAGCTGGCAAGCCATCGCTGGCAGCCTTCGCTGGCGTGCGGATTTCTGGGTTCATGGGCATGGCGAATGTTCCATAAGTAGCTGGTTGGCATTTTAGTATCAAATTGGTGCCTACTATGCAAAGGATACTATAGAAGGAAAAATAGGCCTTCCACTCTTTGAAAAAGGAAGCGCAAATGAATAGGTTGCAAGGGAAATATGCCCTGATCACCGGGGGCAGCAGCGGTATCGGCCTGGAAACGGCAAGACAGTTCATGGCCGAAGGCGCGCAGGTTGCCATTACCGGGCGTAACGCCCAGGCGCTGGCACAGGCGCAGCAGGTGTTGGGAGAAGAGGTGTTGGCGCTGGTTTCCGACGCAGGGGACGTCACTCACCGGCCGCTGGCGGATTGGGATGAGACGGCTTGGGAGCGCCTGATGGCGACCAATCTCAAGGGGCCGTTTTTCCTGATCCAGGCTTTGCTGCCTTTGCTGGCCGATCCGGCTTCCGTCATCCTGTGCGGCTCGACCAGCGCTCATATCGGTTTGCCGCAAAGCAGCGCGTACGCTGCCAGCAAGGCCGGCCTGTTGTCCTTGGCCCGCACGCTTTCGGCGGAGCTGGCGCCGCGCGGTATCCGGGTAAACGGGCTGAGCCCGGGGCCGACGGAAACCCCGGCGCTGGGAAAGCTGGGGCTTTCGGCCGGCCAGCAAAGCGCGATGCAGGAAGAGATCCGGCGGCTGGTGCCCATCGGCCGCATGGGCACGCCCTGGGAGTTGGCGCAGGCGGCAGTGTTCCTGGCAGCCGATGAATCGCGCTTTATGGTCGGGACCGAATTGTTGGTCGATGGCGGGGTGGCGAACCTGTAGTCCAGGCAAGCCGGCGATACCGGGCTGTGCCGTCCTCGACCGGCGGCGCCCCGGCTGACATGAGTTCAGTGCGCCAGGAATACCATGATCATGAAGGGCGCAAGCACGGTCAGGATGAAACCGCTCACCAGTGCCAGGGGAACAATATCCGGCGCGCAGGTCTGCTTGACGATGGGCAAGGTGGTGTCCAGGGCGGTAGCGCCCGCGCTGCCGACGGCGGGCAGCGGATAATGCATGCCGGCCATATAGAGGATGACAATGGCCAGCAGCTCACGCAGCAAGTCGGTCATCAGGGCGATGGTGCCGTAGTTCTGGCCCAGGGCCTCGCCAATCATGACGCTGGACAGCGAAAACCAGCCGAAGCCCGACGCCAGCGCAAGCGCGACCTGAAGATTTTCACCGGTCGCCCAGGCGGCAGCGCAGGCGCCCAGCAACGAGCCGAGCACGACCAGCAGCGGGATGGCGAAGGCCTTGAATGACCAAAGCCGGCCTTTCAGGTCGACCTGACCCAGGTCGATGCCGACCAGTACGATCAGAACCAACAGCAGCGTCCAGCTCGATGGCAACGGATGGGCGTGCGCAATGCTGGCGGGCATCCAGGTAAAGGCCAGCCCCCCGAGCACCACCATGGACAAGGCAATGCCGCATTCTTTCACTGGTTGCCAGAACGTGGCGGTATTGGCTTCGCGGCGCGGCGCCGTTGAGCTGCCTCGGGTGCGCCGTATCAGCAGCCAGATCAGCAGGCATGGCACCAGGGTGGTGAACAAGGCCAGTACGCCGGCTGTGTAGAGCGCGCTGCCCAGCGCTTCGGCCGACGAGAGCACGGCGCCGAATTCCATGCCGATCAGAAACAGCAGCAGCCAGACCAGCGGGCCGATCAACCGTATCAGCCAGTGCCGCAGCGTGCGCGGCAAGACATGGCTGGCGGCCCAGCCGCCGGCGAGCGCGCCGACAATCGGCATCAGAGAGGAGAGGGCGGTCATGGCAGGGCCGCCGTGAAAGGGGATGTAGCCATCTGGCCGGTTGTGGCATGCGATAAAGCCGTTGGCTCGGACACGGTAGCGTGTGGGCGGACAGCAGCAGTCAGGCGGAAGTCGAAAGTCAGTACAGGCAAGGTAGCAGAATGGCGGATAAGGCCAGCGCAAATGTGGCGGGCCATCAAAATAACAGAAGAAAAAGACAGGCGTGAGTGCGTCAGGCCTCAGCCAGGCGCAAGCGGTGACAAGCGATGCATGAACGGCGCTCCGGTGCAGGTAAAAAGGCCGGTGCGGCCAGCAATGCAGGCAACGGCGGCGGGCAACAACCGGTGGGGGCATTTTTTAGGGACGCTTGCCGCTGCACCGGTCAGGCAGCGCGGGATTATTCCAGATTGGCGGCCTGTTCGCGCAGTTGTTCGATCAGCAGTTTCAGGTCCATTGCGGCCTGCGTCACGCTGATGTCGCCGGCCTTGGAACCCAGGGTGTTGGCTTCGCGGTTCATTTCCTGGAACAGGAAGTCCAGGCGCTTGCCCAGGCTGCCACGCTTGGTGCTGGCATCCTGGCGGCCGGAAAGCATTTCTTCCAGTTCCGCCAGATGGGTTTTCAGGCGGGCAAGTTCTTCGGCCACGTCCACGCGCAGGCTGAACAACGTGGTTTCCTGCGCCAGGCGTTCGCTGAGTTCGGTGCCGCTGATCTGCGCGAAGCCGCCGGGCGCGGCTTGTTCCAGGGTTTCGCGCAGCTTGTCGGCCAGGCGTTGGCGATAGTGCTCGAGGATGGCCGGCATGGCGGCTTCCACCTGCACCACGGTGGCGTGGATGGCGGCAGCATTCTGCTGCATGATCGCGCGCAGGCGTTCGCCTTCACGCTGGCGGTTCTGGCGCAGCTGGGCCAGGGCATCAGAGGCTGCAGCCAGCGCTGCGGCAGGCCAGTCCTGTTCGTCAGGGGCCGCAGGCGCCTGCAACTGGCTTTGCAGCGCGTACAGCTCATTGAGGCCGGGTTCGCGCAGGTTGGGGAAGTATTCCCGCGCCAGCGCCTGCTGGGCTGCCGCCTGGGCCAGGAAATCTGCGTCCAGCGTACTGCTGCGGCTGGTGCTGCGGCGGGCGTAGGCTACGCGGATTTCGACCTTGCCGCGCTGCAATGCCTTGCCTATCTGTTCGCGCAGCGGCGCTTCTATCTGGCGCAACTCGTCCGGCATGCGGAAATGCAGGTCGAGAAAACGGCTGTTGACGCTACGGAGTTCGACCGACAGGGTGGCGGTGCTGGCTTCGGCGTTGGCGCTGCCGAAGGCGGTCATGCTTTGGATCATGCGACTACCTTGAAAAAATGCATGGCCTGTCGCACTGGCTGGGTGCCAGTGGCAGCAGGGGCTTCTACAATGTAGGGAATTCTATCTGTTGGAGTGTTCTGGTGTCAGAGATATCGTCTTCCCTGTTGGCGCGCCGTCCTGCTGGCCGCGAGGCAAACAGCCTGCGTCCGGTTTCGGTCGAGCGTGGTTTTTCTCCCTATGCGGAAGGCTCGGCGCTGATACGCATGGGCGGCACGCATGTATTGTGCACAGCCAGCGTCCTGGAAAAAGTGCCGCCCTTCCTGAAAGGGCAGGGGCGTGGCTGGGTGACGGCGGAATACGGCATGCTGCCCCGCGCGACTCATACGCGTGGCGACCGCGAGGCGGCGCGCGGCAAGCAAAGCGGCCGTACGCAGGAAATCCAGCGCCTCATCGGCCGCAGCCTGCGCGCCGTGTTCGATCTCGAAGCGCTGGGTGAACGCACGCTGCATCTGGATTGCGACGTGCTCCAGGCCGATGGCGGCACACGTTGTGCCAGCATCACGGGCGCCTGGATCGCGGCGGCCGATGCGGTCGATTGGCTGTTGCGCGAAGGGCGCATCACGCGCCAGGCTGTGACCAGCCAGGTTGCTGCCGTTTCCGTCGGCCGGGTGGCGGGAGCCGCCTTGCTGGACCTCGATTATCCCGAAGACTCCGGCTGCGATGCGGATGTCAACGTCGTGATGACGGGGGCAGGCCATCTGGTCGAAGTGCAGGGCACCGCGGAACGCCAGGCGTTTGACCGGCGCGAATTCAATGAACTGCTGGACCTGGCCGAACTCGGTATCGGCCAGTTGTTCGATATCCAGCGCCAGTCGCGGAGCGCGGCATGAGCGCGGGCGGGTTGAATGCGCAGGCCCCGGCCGGGCTGGAACGCATTGTTCTGGCGTCCGGCAATGCCGGCAAGATCCGTGAGTTCCGCCGCTTGTTCGAAGCCTATGGCACGGAACTGGTGCCGCAGGGCGAGTTGGGCGTGCCCGAAGCGCCGGAGCCGCATTGCACCTTTATCGAGAATGCCCTGGCCAAGGCGCGTCATGCCAGCAGGCTGACCGGCCTGCCGGCGCTGGCGGATGATTCCGGGCTGTGCGTGCCGGCGTTGGGTGGCGCACCAGGCGTCTATTCGGCGCGCTATGCGCAAATGCAGGGTGGCGAGAAAAGCGATGCAGCCAACAATGCCTGCCTGGTTCAGGCATTGGCTGGTAAAGAAGACCGCCGGGCGTTTTACGTGGCTGTCCTGGTCCTGGTCAGGCATGCGGATGATCCGCATCCGCTGGTGGCCGATGGCGTGTGGCACGGCGAGGTCGTGGATAGTCCGCGTGGCGAGCACGGCTTCGGCTACGACCCGCATTTCTTTTTGCCGCAGGAAAACCTGACGGCAGCGGAAATGGCCCCCGAGCTGAAAAACCGCATCAGTCACCGGGCGCTGGCCTGGCAGGCGCTGGCGGCACGCCTGGCGCAGGCCTGAGCGGCAAGGGACTCCGGCTCTCCATGGCTACTGTCATTCCCATCATGCCTGCAGGCCTGTCGCGGCGCGAGCTGCGGCAGGCGCAGGCGACCGTCCTGCAGGCCTTGCCGCCGCTGGCGCTCTATATTCACGTGCCGTGGTGCGTGCGCAAATGCCCGTACTGCGATTTCAATTCGCACAATGCTCCCGCCACGCTGCCCGAGGCCGAGTTCCTGGCCGCGCTGCGCAGCGACCTGGAACAGACCCTGCCTCAGGTCTGGGGACGCCAGGTCATTTCCGTATTCATCGGCGGCGGCACTCCCAGCCTGTTGTCGGCCGGCGCCGTCGATGAAATGCTGGGCATGGTGCGTGCCTACCTGAAATTGCTGCCGGATGCTGAAATCACAATGGAAGCGAATCCGGGCACGGTGGAGGCAGGGCGCTTCCAGGCCTATGCACGCAGCGGGGTGAACCGCCTGTCTCTCGGTGTGCAAAGTTTCGATGACGCCTGTCTGCGCGCCCTCGGGCGCATCCACGATGGCAGGCAGGCACGCGACGCGATTGCGCTGGCGCTGGATGCCGTGCCGCGCGTCAATCTGGACCTGATGTTTGCCTTGCCTGGCCAGGACGAAGCCGGTGCGCGCCGCGACATCGATACGGCGCTGTCTTTCGGCACGGGCCATTTGTCCCTGTATCACCTGACACTGGAACCGAATACTGTTTTCGCGAAGTATCCGCCGCCTTTGCCCGACGACGATGCCGCTGCGGCGATCCAGGAAATGCTGCAGCAGCGTGCGGCAGAGGCCGGCTACGAACAATATGAGGTTTCCGCCTATGCGCGGGCCGGGCAGCGTTGCCAGCACAATACCAACTATTGGGAATTCGGCGACTACCTGGGCATAGGGCCCGGCGCTCATGCCAAGATATCCTTCCATGACCGCATCCTGCGGGAAGCACGCACCCGCAGTCCTGAACAGTGGATGCAGCGTGCCCTGGCGGGTGACGGCTCTCATATCGCCAGCAGCGATGTCCTGACGCCTGCGGACCTGCCTTTCGAATTCATGCTCAATGCACTGCGCCTGCGCGCCGGGGTGCCCAGTGCGAGCTTCAGTGCGCGCACCGGTTTGCCCCTGGCGGCCATTCATGCGCAATTGCGGCGCGCCATGAACAAAGGTTTGCTGGATGCAGATCCAGCAGTATTGCGCGCTACCCCCCTGGGATGGCAGTTTTTGAACGATTTACTGGAAATGTTTTTGCCGGAGTGATCCAATCCGGTGCAGTGATCCATATTGGTGCCAGGATGGCACCAATATGGTGCATTAATATCTTACTTTCGTGTCCTGCCAGCCGGGGAAAAGCTGGCACGCTAATTGCTTGATAGGGAACGAACGCGCAGCGTGGCGGCGCGCGGTACTCACCTTACTGGAGATAACATGGCTACGCCTCAAGATGTGCTCAAGACTATTGCGGAAAACGACGTCAAGTTCGTAGACTTCCGCTTCACCGATACGCTGGGCAAGGAACAACACGTTTCGGTGCCGGCGCATCGTGTAGAAGAAGAAACCTTCGAAACCGGCCAGGCTTTCGACGGCTCGTCCATCGCCGGCTGGAAAGGTATCGAAGCCTCCGACATGGTGCTGATCCCGGATGCCTCCACTGCCCACCTCGATCCGTTCACGGAACAGTCGACACTGATCCTGACCTGCGACGTGATCGACCCGGCCGACATGAAGGGCTATGACCGCGACCCGCGTTCGCTGGCTCGCCGCGCCGAGGCCTACCTGAAGTCCAGCGGCCTGGGCGACACCGCCTATTTTGGCCCGGAGCCCGAATTCTTCGTGTTTGACGGCGTGTCCTGGGATGACGGCCCTTCGGGCGCGTTCTACAAGATCGCTTCCGACGAAGGCGCCTGGTCGCGTGCCAACGACGCCAGCAGCAATTCCGGCCATCGCCCGCGCGTGAAGGGCGGCTATTTCCCGGTTGCCCCGGTGGATTCCTTCAACGACATGCGCGCTGAAATGTGCTTGTTGATGGAAGAGCTGGGCGTGCCTGTCGAAGTGCACCACCATGAAGTGGCAGGCCCTGGCCAGCTGGAAATCGGCACTAAGTTCAGCACGCTGGTGCAGCGCGCCGACTGGACGCAGATCATGAAGTACGTCATTCACAACGTGGCGCACAACTACGGCAAGACGGCAACCTTCATGCCCAAGCCCATCGTTGGCGACAACGGTTCCGGCATGCACGTGCACCAGTCCATCTGGAAAGATGGCCAGAACCTGTTCTCGGGCAATGCCTACGCTGGCCTGTCGGAGTTCGCGCTGTACTACATCGGCGGCATTATCAAGCATGCCCGTGCGCTCAACGCCTTCACCAATCCCGGCACGAACTCGTACAAGCGCCTGGTTCCGCACTTCGAAGCACCGGTCAAACTGGCATATTCGGCCCGCAACCGTTCGGCCTCGATCCGCATTCCGTACGTGGCCAACCCCAAGGGCCGCCGCATCGAAGCGCGCTTCCCGGACCCTCTGGCCAACCCGTACCTGGCATTTTCGGCACTGATGATGGCAGGCCTGGATGGCGTGCAGAACAAGATTCATCCTGGCGATCCCGCCGACAAGAACCTGTACGATCTGCCGCCGGAAGAAGATGCAAAGATCCCGACGGTGTGTTCGTCGCTGGAGCAAGCGCTGGAATCGCTGGATAACGATCGCGAGTTCCTGACCCGTGGCGGCGTGTTCAGCAACGCAATGATCGACGCGTACCTGGGCCTGAAGCAAAACGAGGTCAATCGTCTGCGCATGGTGGCGCACCCGGTCGAATTCGATATGTACTACAGCCTTTAAAACCGGCCAGCGGCGTGCTTGCCACGCCGCTGCGCCACCGCCCCGGGAGCCGTCCATCATGAATCTCGACGCATTGGATCTGTTGGCATGCTCGGTGCTGCTGGTTGACGAGCAGGGGCGGGTGGCGCACGCAAACAGCGCGGCCGAAGACGTATTCGGCCGCGCCCGCCGGCGCCTGGCAGGGGTTTCCGTTGAACGCCTGTTCGTGGAAGCGGCGGATATCCGTGCCGCTGTGGCTGCATCGCAGTCGGATGGTTTTGCCGACTTGCGCCTGCACCTGCAGGCGCGGCGCGGGCTATCGGAGACTCCCGCAGTTGCGGTGACAGTCTTGACGCTGACGGCGCAAGCCTGGCCCACGCTTATTGAAGTGCGCGAGGTGACGCAGGCGCAGCTGGCCGACCGCAACAGCCAGATCTATGCCAGCCTGCAAGGGCAGCGCGAGCTGCTGCGCAACCTGGCGCATGAAATCAAGAATCCCCTGGGCGGATTGCGCGGAGCAGCGCAATTGCTGGAATCGGAACTGCCCGATCCTGCGCTCAAGGAATACACACAAGTCATTATTTCCGAGGCAGACCGCCTGCAGGCACTGGTCGACCGCCTGGCGGCTTCGCAGCGCATTGCGGCGGTGCGCCGGGCGCCGACCAATATTCACGAGGTCTGTGAGCGTGTCTGCGCGCTGATCCGCGCGGAGTTTCGCGATGACGTCGTGCTGCAGCGGGATTACGACGCATCCGTGCCGGAAATCATGGCCGATGCCGAGCGCCTGATCCAGGCCTTGCTCAACGTCATGCGTAACGCAGCCCAGGCGCTGACGCAGCCCACCCGGACGCCCAATGCGCGCATTACCCTGCGCACCCGGGTCATGCGGCGCGTCATTATCGGCGGCAGGCAGGAGCGCATGGCCCTGGCGGTATCCGTCATCGACAACGGTCCTGGGGTACCGGAAGGTATCCAGGATCGCGTTTTCCACCCGTTGGTGACTGGACGCGCCAGCGGCACCGGCCTGGGCCTGAGTCTGGCGCAGGATTTTCTCCAGCAGCATGACGGTGTGATCGAGTTCCGTTCGGAACCTGGCAACACTGAATTCAGCCTGGTACTACCCATGGAGCTCGCGTGATGAAATCGGTTTGGATAGTTGATGATGACCAGGCCATCCGCTGGGTACTGGAAAAGGCGCTGGCGCGCGCCGGCGTTGCCACGCGCAGCTTTCCTGGTCCGGAAAAAGTGCTGCAGGCACTGGAGCAGGAACAGCCCGACGCGCTGGTGTCGGACATTCGTATGCCTGGCGGCGGCGGGCTGGAATTGCTGGGCGAGATCAAGGCCCACTATCCGGCCTTGCCGGTGATCGTCATGACGGCCTATGCGGACCTGGAAAGCACGGTATCGGCCTTTCAGCATGGGGCTTTCGATTACCTGGCCAAGCCGTTTGACGTCAACGATGCCGTGGCCTTGATCCAGCGTGCCACCCAGGATGCCAGGCGCACGCCGCCTAACCATGGCGAGGCCGCCACCATGCCGGTGGACCAGCGCGTCATGATGATGCGTTCCTCGTCCACGGCGATGCAGGAAGTCTTTCGCGCCATCGGCCGCCTGGCGCAATCTCGCGCCACCGTGCTGATCACTGGTGAATCCGGCACAGGCAAGGAGTTGATCGCGCGCGCTTTACACAGCCACGGTTCCCGGGCTTCCGCGCCATTCATTGCACTGAATGCCGCCGCCATCCCGCGCGACTTGCTGGAAGCGGAATTGTTCGGGCACGAGCGTGGCGCGTTCACGGGTGCCAGCCAGTTGCGGCGCGGCCGTTTCGAGGAAGCAGACGGCGGCACTTTGTTCCTGGATGAAATTGGCGACATGCCGCTGGAGTTGCAGACGCGTCTGCTGCGGGTCCTGGCCGAAGGCAGCTTCTACCGTGTGGGCGGTTCCCAGCCTGTGATGGTGGATGTGCGCATCATCGCCGCCACGCACCAGCCGCTGGAGCAGCAGGTTGCCCAGGGGCGCTTCCGTGAAGATTTGTTCCATCGCCTCAATGTCATTCGCCTGCGCCTGCCGCCCCTGCGCGAGCGGCGGGAAGACATTCCGGCGCTGACCGAGCATTTCCTGGCGCAGAGCGCCCGCACGCTGGGAGTGGCGTCCAAAGCTCTGACGCCAGAGGCCATGCAGGCGTTTTGTCGCTTCGATTTCCCGGGCAATGTGCGCCAGCTGGAGAATTTTTGTCATTGGATTACCGTCATGGCACCTGGCCAGACGGTCGGGCTGAGCGATCTGCCGCCCGAAATCGCTGCGGCGCGGGTTCAGCAGCAGACATCCCCGGCGTCGGCGGGGATGCCAGGGCAGGCCTACGCCGGCGGTGGTAGCATGGCCGTTCCGGTGAGCGTGGTCGAAGGGCACGTGCCGGCGACCGATGAACTGATCCAGAACGAATGGCATGACAATCTGCGCCAGGATGTCAAGCGCAGGCTGGCTCGCGGGGAGTTCGACATCATGACGGTGCTGACGCGTCAGTTTGAAGAAATTCTCCTGCAGGCCGCGCTGGATGCGTGCCGTGGCCGCCGCATAGAAGCTGCTGCGCGGCTAGGCATCGGGCGCAATACGCTGACGCGCAAGCTCAAGGATTGGGAAGAAGACGACGGCGCCTGATGGCCAGCTTGGCTTGTCAGCGCGTCACGGCGGAATCAAATCATGCGGCGCCGCCTAATGGCGCTGCGCTGCGGGCAATGTTGCCGCAGCGCATGCGCCCGTCCTGTCGCGGGTTGCTTCAATACCGGTAGTTTGCCGTCAGCAAGAAGTTGCGCGGTGCACCCGAGATATACGAGCGTTCGTGCTGGTAGTAGACCTTGTCGAACACGTTGTTGACATTCAGCTGCATGCTGAAATTCTTGTTGAGGCGATAGCGCGCCATCAGATCGACAATGTGGTACCCATCCTGCTTCATCATCTGCTGTTCAACCTGGGTTTTGTTCGTGGGAATCCAGGCAGATTGCGTGCTGCTCTGCCAGCGCCAGCCCAGGCCCAGCATCAATCGGTCGAAGCGGTAGGTGGTGAACAGCTTGAAGGATTTTTCCGGCGCTCGATACGAAGCCGTGAAGTCGTCACGTGCGCCCAACAGCACTTCACCCGGGTTCATGGGGACGACTTGCTTTTGCTTGACGAAGCCAGCCGCGATATTCCACTGGGGCGTCACAGCGCCGGCCACGTTGAATTCCCAGCCATAGACGCGCCAGCCATTGTCTGTCGTGCCTGATGTATTGACGTCATAGGTCTGGTAGGGAAAATCCTTTTGCCGCATTTTGAAGTACGACGCGGCGACGTTCAGGCGATCGTCGAAGAAGGCGCCTTTCAGGCCGCCTTCGTAGGTGATGGAGCGGACGGGCGGCAGCCAGTCTCCGGTTGCCAGATTGGTGGTATTGTTCGAGTTGATGTCACGAACATAGGTGGTGGTGTAGCTGGCGTAGGCGTTGATCTGCGGCGTAATTTCATAGATCAGTCCGGCGTAGGGCAGGAACTTGGGTGACAGTTTGTGTTGTGTGGCGGCGCGGCCGTCATAATTCCCATCGCAGTAGGCTTGGTATGTGCCCGCATCCGCGCTGCAACTGAAATAAGGATCATCGTTGCGGTCTTTGGCCCACCGCCCCCCCAGGATCAGGTGCGTGCGCGAGAAAGGCCGCAGATGACTGGCAAAGTAGACCCCGGTTTGGCGGGTCTTGGTGTGGGTGGTGATGCGTCTGTCGAAAAGGGTGTTGCCATTGGCATCAATGGTCGGTGCTTTGTCGCCGCCGCTGGTGTTCCATTCGTCAATCGAGATGCCGGATTTGTATTCACATGCCTCAGTGCGTGTTTGAATTTGCTCATCAAAATGCGCATTGAATGCCTCCATAGACCCCCAAATCAACTCGGCATAGGGTAGATAGGTTTCACGTTGATTGTTGAGGTCGGCAAATGCTTCATCCGAGCATAAACTTTGATGCTGCGGCCCTGAGCCGACCTGCAGCACGCCACTATCAAGCAGGCTCGTATCTTCCGACGCATAGCCCCAATGCAGCTTGCGGTGCACGGCATAGTAGTTTGCGCCGACAACGAAATCTTGCTGCCTTCCGGCCAGTTCGAAGCTGCCTTTCAGGTGCAGGTCTACTGCATTGACTTCATTTTCACGGTTGTCACGGCGGGCGGAATAAGAGGCGCGGTCGGCTGAAGGCACGTAATAAGTCGTCCCGATTTCGCCATAAAGTTTGTCATCCCTGTTGTGGGCATAGTTATAGCTGGCCTTGAGCAGCCAATCGTTCTCGAAGGCGTGTTCCCAGCTGGCAAACAGGTTGGTGTACTTTCGGTCAGTGCGCGACCATGGCGTGGCGTTATTGAAGTTGCGGTCAACCGCCTGCGTCGGTTCCGCATGCAGGCCGGAACCATCGGTATAGTCCTGTACCTCCGAATAGCGAGTAATGCCGTGTGGAGATGCGCCTTTCAGGCGAAAGTCGTAATGCGTCACGCCAAGGCTCAGGCGGTCGCTGCCAGTGACGTCCAGCGCCCCGATCAGGGATAAAGCTTTTCTGTCAGTGCTGGCGCCATCGACCCAATGATCGCCTTGCTGCGCGGCAGTCGCCAGCCGGACACGCAGCCTATCGTTGATGGGAGTGGAAAAATCCAATTCCGCACGTCGGTTATTCCAGCTGCCATATTTGACATTGGCTTCGATATGACGCTCAGCATAAGGATGTTTGCGAACGAAGTTCAGGCTGGCCGAGGCATCGCCCGCGCCGCCAGTCAGGCTGTTGGATCCGCGAATGATATCAATGCGTTCATACAGGAAGGGGTCTTGCATACCGATATCGCCGCTGGCCGAACCCGACAGAATATAGGTGCTGGCCATGACGCCATCCATTTGCACCGAGGTGACGGGGAATGTGCGAGAGTAGATCGGCTGGCTTCCTGCGCCAGCAACGCCTGCCGTCACCAGCGTGATGCCGGGGGTTTGATCCAGGACTTCACCTAGCGACAGCAACCCCTGGTCCTGGATTTGCTGGGCAGTGAAAGTCGTGACACTCTGTGGTGTTTCTTTCAGGGCAAGGTCCAGCTTGGTGGCGCTTGCCGTCGAACCGACGGTGTAGCTGGTGTTTGGGGCTTCTCCTTCCAGGTAGCTTCCAGCGACTGTAATGCTGTCCAGCGCAGCCACATTATCGGCATCACTCCCGCCATCGTCGCGACGCTGCAGAATGTATCGTCCTGCCCCGCGGACGGCTGCTTCGTAGCCGCTACCTTTCAGAATGCGTTGAAAACCTGCCGGGACGGTAAATGAACCTTTCAGTCCGTCTGAATTCAAGCCTGCCAGGCTATCGGCGTCGAAGGAGAGTGTTGCCCCTGTCGCTTGCGCAAATTGGGTCAGAACGAGAGCCAGAGGGCCTGCAGCGATATCCAGATTATGCTGCTCGCCTGAGCGAGGTGTACCTGTCTCTTGAACGCCTGCTGTCTGCGCATAGGCGGGTTGGGACGGGTGGAATGCCATCAAGAGGCAAACCAGTGTCATATTCAGCGTGAAGCAGGCGGCAGGGGCCGTACGGGTGTGAGTGGCAGTGTGCGGAGACATGTCTTGCGATGGTCAGTCGTGGGGGAGCTTGGTAAACGCAGACCCAAAGAGCCTGCTGATGACCGTAAAGACACGCAAGCCAATCTCAACATGCAAATCCGACGAATTTTTTTGTTGGTGCTGTGGCGCTTCAGCACAACGCAAAATGACTTGCCGCTTATCGCGGCATCAGGGTGATCCAGTACTTGGTACGCTGCCTGACGCGTATCGGAAAGGTATCTGTCATTGCGCCGAGGGCCTGCTCAATGTTGTCCAGCGGGAACACACCGGAAATACGCATATCGGCAATCGAAGGGTCGTACCCGAGATGGCCGTGATGGTAGCGGGACAGTGACGCCGCCACCTGGCTCAACGGTGTATCCACGATGCTCAGCATGCCATGCTGCCAGGCGTCGGAGCCAGGCGTGGCCGCTTGTATGGCGTGGGTTCGCTGACTATCAAACAGGGTTTGCTGGCCTGCTGCCAAGCGCAGCGGCGGTGTTGCGCTTTGCATGGGGCGAATGGCGACAGCATGCTCCATGACTTGCACTTGAGTTGTCTGCGGATCCACCTGCACCAGAAAACGCGTTCCCAACGCCTGTATGCTGCCATGCGGCGTTTCTACAATGAATGGGCGCTTATTGTTGAAGGCGCGGTCAGGATGGGTCTGTACCAGAATTTCGCCTTCGCGCAGCTGGATGCGGCGAAATAGGGCATCGAACGCAATAGAGACATCGGTGGCTGCATTCAGGAAAATTTCCGAACCATCGTCCAGCTGGAATTGGCGGCGTTCTGCTGTGCCTGTACGCAGTTGATCAGGATGTGCCAGAATGTCGGGCAAATAGCGGTAGGCGCCCGCTGCCAGCAGGCCACCGGCGGCAAGCGGCAGGCCCAGGCTGCGCAGGACTTCACGACGCCGGTTGCGACCCAGCACTGTGCTGGCAATGTCTCCTGGAATCTGCCCGAAGCGCGAACGTACATCCTGCAGGCGGTTCCATGCCTGTTGGTGGGCAGGGCTGGATGCGAGCCAGCTTTGCCAATCATGTTGATCCCGAGGGGTCGCGGTTTCTGCAAGCAGTCGTGCATACCAATCAGCGGCTTCGCGGATGGCCTGTGTTTCAGCCGCACTATAGCGGGATGGATGCTGCGTGTGCATGGGTGAGCAGGCCGATATTCAGGGCAGCATCAGGCAGCAATGCGCCATGGCGCGGGCCACATAGGTGGAGACGCTGCGTAAGGAAATGTTCAGCCTGGCAGCAATTTCCACATAAGGCAGGCCCTGGAATTGAGCCATGATAAAGGCTTGTTTTACCTTTGAGCCCAGACCATCCAGCATGCTATCGAATTCGAACAGAGATTCCCGCATCAGCGCCTGGGTTTCCAGGCTGGGTTGGGATTGGGGTGGCAGGGCAGCCAGTACTTCGAGATAGGCCCGTTCAATGGATTGGCGTCGATAAAAATTGGAGACCAGACGGCCTGCCACCGTTACCAGGTAGGCACGGGGCTCGCGCAGTTCGTCCTGTTGGCGCAAATGGGCGCACAGCACCCGGACAAAGGTGTCCTGCGCCAGTTCATCGGCGTCTTCCGGGCGGCCAACCTTGGCGCGCAGCCAGTTGCGCAGCCAACCATGATGTTCTCGATACCAGACGCCAACTTCAGCCGTCGGGGAAGCCGGGCAGTTTTTCATTGGACAATAGCGGAAGATGATGGAAATGTTTCTTATTATTGTATCTTTTTTTTGTCTCTCTGCGAATCCATGGCTGCCACGACAAGATGAAAACGGCAAAGGCGACCGGAGTCGCCTTTGCCGCATGCCTGTCGCCGGCCACTGCCGACGGGGCTCAAATCATGAGGCCAGCTTGCTTTTCACCAATGCCGAGAGTTGCGACATATCGGCGCGTCCGGCCAGCTTGGCTTTCAATGTGCCCATAATCTTCCCCATGGCAGCCGGGCCGCTGGCGCCTTGCGCCAAGGCTTCCTTGACGGCGGCATCGACGGCCGCTTCGATTTCGGCGGCATCGGCCTGCTGCGGCAGGAATTCCTGCAGGATGACCAATTCGGCTTCTTCCTGGGCGGCGGTTTCGGTGCGGCCCGCCTGGGCGAATGCCGTGATGGACTCACGGCGCTGCTTCACCTGCTTTTCCACGATGCGCTGTATCGCAGCGTCGTCCAGTTCTTCGCGGGTGTCGATTTCAACCTGTTTGATGGCGGCCTGCAGGAAACGCAGGGTGCCGAGGCGGGCGCTATCCTTCGCGCGCATGGCCGCCTTGATTTCATCCATGATCCGGGCTTTGAGCGATGCTGACATGATGATCTTTGTCGTGTCTGTGTTGATTACAGCCAGCATCATACTACTGGCGCCCGCCGTGCTGCGGCAGCCCGGTGCCGCAATGTCATTAGATGGAACGGGTATATGCTTATTGCGCACCATTCTTATTCCCAACCGGGCACGCGTAAGTTGATAAAATGCCCGCACTTTCATCAATCCGCTGTATGGCAGCAAAGGTCATTCGTCAACAACATGGCAGCCTTCTACAACGAGCGTGTGCTCAGCGTGCATCACTGGAACGACACCCTGTTTTCCTTCAGGACCACCCGCGACCCCGCCTTGCGTTTCCATAACGGCCACTTCGTCATGATCGGCCTGGAAGTCGAAGGCAAGCCGCTGCTGCGTGCCTACAGTATTGCCAGCGCGAACTACGAGGAACACCTGGAGTTCTTCAGCATCAAGGTGCAGAACGGTCCGCTGACTTCCCGCCTGCAGCACCTGCAGCCCGGTGACACCCTGCTGGTCAGCAAGAAACCCGTGGGCACGCTGGTGGCCGATGATCTGCGCCCCAATGGCCGCAATCTCTACCTGTTCGGCACAGGCACCGGCCTGGCGCCGTTCATGAGCATCATCAAGGACCCGGAAGTGTACGAACGCTTCGAGAAGGTCGTGTTGCTGCACGGCGTGCGCTGGGTCAGTGAACTGGCCTATGCCGACTATATCCAGAAGGAACTGCCGGAAAATGAATTTTTCGGCGATATCGTCCGTGAAAAGCTGATTTACTACCCGACGGTGACGCGCGAGCCTTTCCGCAACCAGGGCCGGGTGACCGAAGTCGTCGAGAACGGCAAGCTGTTCGAAACGATCGGCCTGCCGCCGCTGGACCCGGCCGTGGATCGCGCCATGATTTGCGGCAGTCCTTCCATGCTGCAGGACGTCAGCGCCATGCTGGACAGCCGGGGGTTCGTGATTTCCCCGGGGGTAGGCCAGCCTGGCGATTACGTCGTGGAACGGGCCTTTGTCGAGAAATAAGCCCGCCTGCCCGCTTGCGCGCTGGCCCTTGCGCCGGTCTTATATATAATCGTTACGCCGCCGGGGTGCCCGGCGGCGTCCAATCTGTCAGGCTCCCGGGGGGAGACTGCGGCCAAGCGAGAGAACAACATGAGCAAGCAAATCATTCATACCGATGCCGCCCCGGCAGCGGTCGGTCCGTATTCCCAGGCTGTTGCCGCCAGTGGCGCGCGCACAGTGTTCCTTTCCGGCCAGATCGGCCTGGAACCCGGTACCGGTGAACTGGTGTCGGAAAACTTCGAAGCCCAGGTGCGCCAGGCGTTTGCCAATATGGCGGCGGTTATCGAAGCAGCCGGCGGCACGCTGGACAACGTCGTCAAACTGACCTTGTACCTGACGGATCTCAGCCGTTTCGCGGCAGCCAACGCCATCATGGCGGAACTGATCCCGCAACCGTTCCCGGCACGTTCCACGATCGGCGTGGCCAGCCTGCCCAAGGGCGCACAGTTCGAAGTCGAGGCCATTCTCGTCATCTGAGCGGGAGTCGCCGCCTCTTTCATGCAGACAGAAGCACCGTCTGGCAAAAAAGGCCGTCAAGGCGCCCGCGGGCGCCCGTCGGCGGCGACTGTTGCCGCACGGCTGGAACGCCTGGGCCTGCGCCGCCCGGAAGACTTCGCGCTGCATTTACCGCTGCGCTACGAAGACGAAACCCAGGTCGTTCCCATTGCCCAGGCACGTCCTGGTAGCGTGGCGCAAGTGTCCGGCCATGTGACGCGCAATGAGGTGCTGTTGCGGCCGCGCCGCCAATTGAGCGTGACGCTGGCTGACGACAGCGGCACCATGACCTTGCGCTGGCTGAACTTCTATCCGAATCAGCGCAAACAGGTTGAAGAGGGTGCGGAAATCCGCGCCATCGGGGAAGTCCGGGGCAACCTGTTCGGCAAGGAAATCATCCATCCGCGCATCGTGCCGGCGGGTCGCGACTTGCCGCAGGCGCTGACACCGGTTTACCCCACCACGGAAGGCTTGTCGCAGCCAGTGCTGCGCAAGGCGATTGCAGATGCGCTGCCGCGCGCGCACCTGGACGACATCCTGCCGGCGCCGCTGCGCGAACGGCTGGGCCTGATGGACTTGCATGAAGCCGTCATGTTTCTGCATGCCCCTGAGCCAGGAACGCCGCTGCACACTCTGGAATTTCGCACGCATCCGGCCTGGCGGCGCGTCATGTTCGACGAAATGCTGGCGCACCAGCTGTCCATGGCGGCAGCCAGGGCTGCCCGGTTGGCCAAGCGCGCCCGCCCGTTGGCGCTGCGTACTGATGAAGACTCCCTGACCAAGCGTTTGCTGGCACGCCTGCCATTCGCGCTGACCGGCGCGCAGCAGCGCGTGGTTGCTGAAATCTCTGCAGACCTGGGCCGGGCCCACCCCATGCACCGCCTGCTGCAGGGCGATGTCGGCAGCGGCAAGACGGTGGTGGCAGCGCTGGCAGCGGCCCAGGCGATAGATGCCGGCGCACAGGTGGCGTTGATGGCGCCAACCGAACTGCTGGCCGAACAGCACTTTCGCAAGCTGGTGGACTGGCTGGAGCCGCTGGGCGTGCCGGTTGCCTGGTTGAGCGGCAGCCAGAAGGCCAAGGCCCGCCGCGAGGCCTTGCAGGCCGTGGCGCAGGGGCAGGCGCCGCTGGTGGTGGGCACCCAGGCCTTGGTGCAGGACCATGTGGATTTTGATTGCCTGGGGCTGGTCATTGTCGATGAGCAGCACCGTTTCGGCGTGGGCCAACGCCTGGCATTGAGCCGCAAAGGGGAAGACGACGCTGCTGCGGAAGTGCCACACTTGCTCAATATGAGCGCGACGCCGATTCCCCGCACGCTGGCCATGACGCATTTTGCCGATCTCGATGTCTCGGTGATCGACGAACTGCCGCCGGGACGCACGCCCGTGCGCACCAAACTGGTGGAAGAAGGACGCCGCGAGGAGGTCATCGCGCTGGTGGCCCAGGCCGTGCGCGAAGGGCGGCAGGCCTACTGGGTCTGTCCGCTGGTGGAAGAAAGCGAGGCGCTGGCCTTGCAGACGGCGGTCGATACCCATGCTGCCTTGAGCAGCGCCTTGCCCGATCTGGCGCTCGGGCTCGTGCATGGACGCTTGAACGCCACGGAAAAGGCGGTTGTCATGGATGCCTTCCGTGCCGGTGAAATAGACCTGCTGGTGGCAACCACCGTCATCGAGGTCGGGGTGGATGTGCCCAACGCCTCCCTGATGGTGATAGAGCATGCCGAACGCTTCGGCCTGGCGCAGTTGCATCAATTGCGCGGACGCGTAGGGCGGGGCGCCGCGCAGTCGGTTTGCGTCCTGCTGTACCAGGGCCCGCTGTCGGCTCATGCCCGCGACCGTCTCAAGGCCATGTACGAAACCAATGATGGTTTTGAAATTGCCCGGCGCGACCTGGCGCAACGCGGCCCGGGCGAATTCCTGGGAACACGTCAATCCGGCATGGCCATGTTGCGCTATGGCGACCCGGAACAGTTCCCCGAACTGGCCGAGCAAGCGCGTGATGCCGCGCGGCAACTGCTGCGCGATGCGCCAGCAGTTGCAAGCGACCACCTGGACCGCTGGATGGCCGGCCGGGAAGATTTCCTGAGAACGTGACACCCATGTAAACGAAACATCAATCATGCGGCGGGGCGTGCCAGATGCCATATCATGTACTCAGGCTTTGGGTATTCCAGGCGCGCTCATGGGGCAGCGCAGGGCTGTCGGCATGGCGCAGCCGGGCCTTTGCCCGTCAGGGTGTGCTGGCGTAGTGGTATTCACTGGGGGCCGGGGGCTCTCAGAAAACGTGGTAAAGACACGGCAGCATTCAGGCTGCCGGTTTTCCAAGAAAAAAATAGCGGAATTCTTTAATGACTTTGACCGAGTTGAAGTACATCGTCGCAGTTGCCAGGGAGCGTCATTTCGGGCGGGCTGCCGAGGCGTGCTTCGTCAGCCAGCCGACGCTGTCCGTCGCCATACGCAAGCTGGAAGATGAGCTGGGCGTGGCGATTTTCGAACGCGGCAGTTCAGAGGTCGGCGTCACGGCCCTGGGTGAACGCATCGTGGCGCAGGCGCAGAAGGTTCTGGAAGAAAGCGCCTACCTGAAGGAAATCGCCCAGCAAGGCCACGACCCCTTGTCCGGGCCATTGCGTGTGGGCGTCATTCACACCATCGGGCCGTACCTGCTGCCTTACCTTGTGCCGCGCCACATCGCCAGCATCCCTCAGATGCCACTGCTGCTGCAGGAGAATTTCACGGTGCGCCTGGTCGAACTGCTGCGCCAGGGGGAAATCGACTGCGCCATCATGGCCTTGCCGCTGCCGGAAACCGGTTTGATGACCCGTCCCCTGTACGACGAACCGTTCGTGGTCGCCGTGCCGGTCAATCATCCCTGGGCCAGCCTGGAAGCCATTGACGCCAATGACCTGAAACAGGAAACCATGCTGCTGCTCGGGCATGGCCACTGCTTCCGCGACCAGGTACTCGGGGTCTGTCCGGAAATGTCGCGGTTTTCCGCCGCCGCCGATGGTATCCAGCGTTCGTTCGAGGGGTCTTCGCTGGAAACCATCCGGCACATGGTGGCGTCGGGGATAGGCATCACCGTGCTGCCGATCACATCCGTACCCAAGGATGCGTCCAGCACGCCGCTGCTGCGCTACATTCCGTTCCGCTCGCCCGTCCCGGACCGCCGGGTGGTTCTGGCCTGGCGTCGCAGCTTTCCGCGCCAGGCTGCCGTCGATGCGCTGGCGCATACCGTGTATGAGTGCGGCATGCCCAATGTGAAAATGCTCGAAGAAAGCGAGATCGAACAGGTCTGAACGCCGCCTGCCCAGGACACCGCCAGGCAGATCCGGCAGTCAGGCTGCGAGCAAGCCTTACGGGCTTTCTGCTATGCTATCCCAGTCATCAGAGCGCCTGGCTGGCAGTCTGCCGGGCAGGCGCCCAACGGCGGGGAACCCGCCATCTGAACCAGGAGAAACGTATGTCCAGTTCCAAGAAAGTCGCTGCGCCCAGCATTGATATCGGCATCTCTGAAAAAAACCGTCTGGAAGTTGCCCAGGAATTGTCCAAGGTGCTGGCCGATGCCCACGCGCTGTACCTGATGACGCACAATTTCCACTGGAACGTGACCGGTCCCTTGTTCAATACGCTGCACGCGATGTTCATGGACCAGTACACCGAGCAGTGGAATGCGCTGGACGATATCGCCGAACGCATCCGCGCACTGGGTGTTTACGCGCCCGGTACCTATCGCGAGTTCTCCAAACTGGCCTCCATCGCCGAGCCGGAAGACGTGCCGGAAGCGCTGGAAATGGTGCGCTTGCTGGTCAAGGGCAATGAATCCGTCGCCAAGACGGCGCGCAAGGCTTTCAGCGTGGCCGACGAGGCCAATGACCAGCCCACCGCCGATCTGCTGACCCAGCGCCTGGATATCCACGAAAAGAACGCGTGGATGCTGCGCAGCCTCTTGCAATAAACCTGAGCCGCTGGCATCGCTTGCCCGCAGGGTGCGACTGCCGGTGCCACGCAAAACGCCCTGGGTGAGGGGAAGTTCCCGCGCCCAGGGCGTTTTTTCTTGCCTGTCTCTGTGTCTATTTGCTGCCCGGGCTGCGGGCTTGCAACAGTACGTCTTTGCGTTCCATGACGATCTTTGCCGCCAGCGTTACCAGGGCAATCGTCGTCAGCAATGCCGCGGCGGTGAAGGCGGCCACGGCCTTGTTGTCGTCATTGAGCTGCTGGATCAAAAGCGGCAGCGTCAGGGTTTTGCCGCGAATGACGCCGGATACGACCGATACGGCGCCGAACTCGCCCACGGCGCGGGCATTGGTGATGGCCACGCCGTAAAGCAGTCCCCACTTGATTTTAGGCAGCGTGATGCGGCGGAAAATCTGCCACCCGCTGGCACCCAGCGTCAAGGCTGCATGTTCTTCGTCATTGCCCTGCGCCTGCATCAGCGGAATCAGGATGCGCGCCACGAAGGGCGCGGTGACGAACATGGTGGCCATGACCATGCCGGGCCAGGCGAATATCAGCTGGATGTCGTGTTCGTACAGCCACTCTCCGAACAGGCCTTCCAGCCCGTATACCAGCAGATAGCACAGACCGGCCACTACGGGAGAAATGGCATAGGGAATGTCGGTCAGCGTAATGAGGAACTGGCGGCCGCGGAAACGGTACTGCGTCACGCACCAGGCCAGCATGATGCCGAACACGAGGTTCACGGGCACGGTGATCGCGGCTATCAGCAGCGTCAGCTTGATGGCATGCACGGTGTCGGGAGCAAGAACATTGCTGACGAATGTGTTCCAGCCCAGTGACAAGGCCTGCGTAAAAATCAGCAGCAGGGGCAGTACCAGCAGCAGCACTGCGCCGGTGACGCCCAGGGCGATCAGTGTCCAGGCCTTCCAGCCTTGTTGCTTGTGTTGCATGGCTCAAACCTCCGTCCGGTACCAGGGCAGCAGCCACTTCTGCGCCATGCGCAGGCCGAACAGCAACAGCAGCGAAGCGAACAGAACGACCGTTGCGATGGCGGCTGCGGCAGGGTAGTTGTTTTCTGCCTGCCGCATGAAAATCATCAACGAGGTTATCTCGGTGCGGAAGGGCAGATTGCCGGCAATCATCACCACCGCGCCGAATTCGCCCAGGCTGCGGATGAATGCCTGGGACGCGCCTGTCATGACCGCAGGCAGCAGTGCCGGCAGAATGACACGCAACAGGATCTGCCCGTCCCGGGCGCCCAGGGTCCTGGCGGCTTCTTCATATTCTGGCCCGACATCAGCCAGCACCGGCTGAACCGAGCGCACCACGAATGGCAGGCTGGTAAAGACCATGGCTATGACAAGGCCCGGAAAAGCATAGGCCACCTTGATGCCCCATGCCGAAAAATACTGTCCCAGCCAGCCCGGCGGCGACAACAGCAGCGCCAGCGTCAGCCCGGCGACGGCGGTCGGCAGCGCGAAGGGCAGGTCAACCAGGGCGTCCAGCACGCGCTTGCCGGGAAACTCGTAGCGCACGATGATCCAGCTGAGCAGCAAACCCAGGATGGTCGCGAAAACCGTGGAGAGGAAGGCACCGTAGAGCGTGACGCGGTAGCTGGCAACGACACGCGGGTCACTGATGGCGCGCCAGTATTCCGCCCAGCTCATGCCGGAGGCATAGATCAGCAGGCCCGCGATGGGCAGCAGGATGATCAGGGACAGGTAGAGGACACTGATGCCGAAGCTCAGGCCGAAGCCTGGCAGCGAGGGCGGGCGGTTGAAGAATTTTGGCAGCATGTAAGGCGCAAAGGCGCCGCATGACGCGGCGCCTTGTGAGTATCAGCTTTCAGACGGTGAGGCGATCAGCGTTGGCTGGCTGCCTTGGCGAGCAATTCATCGAGCACGCCGCCAGAAGCGAAATGCTTGGCCTGGATGCTGTCCCAGTCACCCAGCACGTCCTGCGGATTGAGCAGGCGGACGTTCGGGAAACGTTCGGCATTGGCCTTGATGACTTCCGGGTCATGCACGCGGTAATTGTAGCTTGCCAGCAGGGCCTGGATTTCCGGACTGTACTGGAATTGCAGGAACTCGCGGGCGACGTCTTCGGTCTTTTCACGCTTGGCAACACGCTCCACCACCGCTACCGGGAATTCGGCCAGGACGCTGACGGGCGGTACTACGATTTCAAAGCCCTTGTCCTTGAATTCATCTGCCTTCGCGATATTGTTCACTTCGGATTCGAAGGTCAGCAGCACATCGCCCTGTTCATTGGCGAAGGCCGTGGTGGCGCCGCGGCCGCCCGTGGGGAAAGTTTCGACGTTGCCCAGGAGCTTGGTAACGAAGTCGCGGGTCTTGGCTTCATCGCCGCCGAATTTCTCATTGGCGTAGAGCCAGGCGCCCAGGTAGGTATAGCGAGCATTGCCGGAGGTCTTGGGGTTGGGGAAGACCAGCTTGACGTCTTCGCGGACCAGGTCATCCCAGTTCTTGATGTTCTTCGGGTTGTCCTTGCGCACCAGGAAGGCAATGGTGCTGTAGTAGGGCGAACTGTTGTTGGCAAATTGCTGCTGCCAGTTCTTGGCAACGAAACCGCGGTTGGCCAGCAGGTTGATGTCCGTGACCTGGTTGAAGCTGACGGCGCTGATCGCCAACCCCTGCAGAATGGCGTTGGCCTGGGCGGTGGTGCCGCCAAAAGACGGTTCGATGGTCAGGTCTTCGCCCTTGGCTTCTTTCCAGTGCGCCACGAACAGCGGATTGATCGCGCCGAAGAGCTCACGGGAAATATCATAGGAAGCCGTGCCCAGTTTGGTCTGGGCACCGGCGGCGGCCGTTGCGCCCAGCAGGGCGATGGCAAGGCTGCGGGTCAGGAATCGTTTCAGCATGTTGTGTGTCCTGTCTGGAAGGCGGATTCAAAAAATCAGGTAGGGGTAACTGCCAAGGCCATTGCCGGGAAAAGTGGCTCAGGTACGGACGGTGCGTTCCGGCACCGGAGGAATGCGGGGCGCAGGTGGTACCAGGCGCCAACTGGCGCGGCGCCGCAGCGCAGTGAGGATCTTCAGGCCTTGTGGCCAGGCACCGAACCCCGAGGCGCTGTTGATATGACCTGCCTCGGAAAGGATGTTCAGGCGGCTGCCCCAGGCATCGGCGAAAAGCCGGGCGCGGTCCAGCGCGCAATACGGGTCGTTGTCGCTGGCCACTACCACGCTTTGAAAGGGCAGCGGGTTCAACGGGATCGGACCGAAACTGCGCAGGGCCTCATGAGCGCCGGGCCGTTCGATGTCGGCGGGCGCCACCAGCAGCGCCCCTGCAACACGGCGTTGCAGGCTGGCGGGCAGGTGGGCCACGGTAACGCAGCCCAGGCTATGGGCCACCAGCAGCGCGGGCGTCGGCGACTCGCTGATGGCGCGCGCCAGCGTATCCACCCAGGCGGCCGGTGAGGGCGTGTCCCAGTCTTCCTGCTGCAAGCGCACGACGTTCGAAAGTCGGCTTTCCCAGAGGCTTTGCCAGTGGCCGGCGTCGGAGTTGCGCCAGCCGGGGATGATGATGGTCTGAAGTCGCATGGCGCTCATGATGCAGGCCGGCGAACGCAACTCAAACGAATAATTCGCCCTTTGTATATTCTTCAAAGAAATATGAAGACGGGTTGTGCATAGCTAAATCCGTGGGTTTTCTGTGGCAGTTGTGAGGCATGCTCCGGTCCTCTCCACCGTAGGAAAAGCAGCGCTGCGTGAACATTGATTCACATGAAAGGGACAGTATTAGGGTTAGGCCGGACGCCCGCATGGGTATTGCATCGTGTATGCTCAAGGAATAAGGCCGGACGCCGCATGGCGAGCTTTTCCGTGATGGCGGCCAGCTCCGTTCATTGCATCTATATCGCGTCACAAGAGGAACCGTTACATGAAAGCTGTATTCAAACTGGCCCCGATTGCGTTCTCCCTGCTTGGCCTGGCGGCTGCCGCGAATGCGGACACGCTGAAAATCGCCGTTGTCGGCCCGGTAACCGGAGCCGTGACGCAGTATGGCGATATGGTGCGCGAAGGCGTCTTCACTGCTGTCGAACAATACAATGCCAAGGGCGGCGTCAACGGCAAGCAGGTGGAACTGCAGGTGATAGACGATGCATGCGAGCCCAAGCAAGGCCCGGTGGCAGCCAATAATGTCGTCAATGCCGGTATCGGCTTCGTCGTCGGTCATGTCTGCTCGGGCGCAACCATCGCTGCCGCGGATATCTATGACAGCGAAGGCGTAGTGATGATTTCTCCCTCGGCCACGGCGCCCGCGCTGACCGACGGCAAGGATTACGAGTTCATCTTCCGCACCATTGGCCGTGACGACCAGCAAGGTCCGGCAGCTGGCAAGTTCATTGTGGAAACCCTCAAGCCGGCCAAGGTGGCCGTGCTGCACGACAAGCAATCCTATGGCCAGGGCATCGCCACGGCCGTGCGCGATACGGTCAAGGCCGGCGGTATCGACGTCGCTGTCTTCGAAGGCATCAATGCCGGAGACACCGATTATTCCGCCGTGATCACCAAGCTGAAGTCGGCCGGCGTCGATTTCGTCTATTTCGGCGGCTACCACCCCGAACTGGGCCTGTTGCTGCGCCAGGCGGCGGAGCAGGGCCTGAAAGCTCGCTTCATGGGCCCGGAAGGCGCAGGCAATCCTGACATCAACGCCATTGCCGGTCCCGCGGTCGAAGGTATGCTGCTGACCCTGCCGGCCGATTTCAGCTCTGACCCTGCCAATGCGGAAGTGGTGCGTCTCTTCAAGGAAAAGGGCCGCAACGCCAGCGGCGCCTTCCAGTTGCAGGCCTATGCGGCAACGCAGGTGCTGTTCGACGCGATCAATGCCACGAAGAGCGAAGACCCGGAAGTGATCGCCGAATACCTGCATGCCAACAGCTTCAAGACGCCCATTGGCGAAATTTCCTGGAACAAGCAGGGCGACCTGAACGACTTCAAGTTCTCGGTCTATTCCTGGCATGCCGATGGCAGCCAGAAACTGGTGCAGTAAGCCCCTGTTCAACCCAGCCGGCAGGCAAGGCGCCACCGGCTGATGGTTAGTGATGGATAGTGGCAGGCGTGGCTTCTGCCCATGGCCATCCTTGGCGGGCTGGCGCCCAGCTTGTCCGTCCAAAGCCCTGGCACCTTTCGCGGTGCCAGGGCTTGTTTCTTTCTTGTCCGGTTGCGGCCGACAGCGGCCGGCCGCAACCGGACAAGCGTGGGGGGCCTAGTCCAGCATCAGCCGGCGGCGTGCCGCCGCGTATTGCTGCGCCAGCTGCTCGATGTAATCGGCGGCAGCTTGCACCTGGCCGACGGCGCCTATGCCTTGGCCGCAGCCCCAGATGTCTTTCCAGGCCTTGGCGGCGCGGTCCCCGCCGAAATTCATCTGCGTCGGATCACTGACCGGCAGGTTGTCCGGGTCCAGGCCGGCCGCCACGATGGATGGCTTGAGATAGTTGCCGTGGATGCCGGTAAAGAAGTTGGTATAGACGATATCGTCGGAGCTGCCGTCCACGATGGCCTGCTTGTAGGCAGCCGAAGCACGGGCTTCTTCCGTGGCGATGAAGGCAGACCCGATGTAGGCGAAATCTGCGCCTATGGCCTGGGCGGCAAGAATGCCGTTGCCGGTGGCAATGGCGCCCGACAAGGCCAGCGGCCCGTCGAACCAGGCGCGGATTTCCTGCACCAGGGCGAAGGGATGTTTGGTGCCGGCATGTCCGCCCGCACCGCTGGCGACTGCAATCAGGCCGTCCGCGCCTTTGGCGATGGCCTTGCGGGCAAAGGTGTCGTTGATGACGTCATGCAACACAATGCCGCCATATTCGTGGGCAGCCTGGTTGATCTCGGGCTGTGCCCCGAGCGAAGTAATGATGATCGGCACTTTGTACTTGGCGCACAGCGCCATATCGTGTTCCAGGCGCTGGTTGCTGCGATGGACGATCTGATTGATGGCGAAGGGGGCCGCTGGACGGTCCGGGTGCGCCCGGTTATGGGCCGCGAGGCTCTCGGTGATCTCAGCCAGCCAGACTTCCAGCTGTTCCGCCGGGCGGGCATTGAGCGCGGGCATGGAGCCGACGATGCCGGCCTTGCATTGCGCGATGACGAGACTGGGCGTGCTGACGATGAACATCGGCGAGGCAATCACGGGCAGGCGCAACTGCGTGAGGATTCGGGGCAGTTTGGACATCTATCTCTCTCCTTGTTATGGGCCGGGCGCCACGTTATGTTGCGGCGGCGCCTGGCCTGTCATCCGGTCTGGGGCCTGCCAGCGATTATGAAGCAAGAAGCCGGGCAGGCCAGGGATTGCCCCCGGGGCCGGCATGACTGCCGTCGCGTCAATTTGTTGTCGCGCTGATCGATCGCCGGGCAGCCGCTACAATGTTCGCTTCGCCAATGCGGGCCGCAGCGGACAGCGTTTGACCGATGCGGGCCGAGGTGTGCCGAAGGGGATTTGATTCGATGACCATGGAAGCCTTGAAGCCTGATTTTTTCCAGCGCCTGGGACTGTATGCCCGCCTGACGCGGCTGGACAAGCCTATTGGTTCACTGTTGCTGCTATGGCCCACGCTCTGGGCGCTCTGGGCCGCGACCGGCGGCTGGCCGTCCTGGTACATCCTGATTGTCTTCATCATAGGCACAGTGCTGATGCGTTCGGCCGGGTGTGCGATCAACGACTATTTCGATCGCGACTTCGATCGGCACGTAGACCGGACCCAGGCCCGCGTCCTGACGACCGGCCAGATCAGTGGTAAGGAAGCGCTGCTGGTTGCGGCGGCGCTGGCCCTGGTGTCGCTGCTGCTGATCTTGCCGCTCAACCAGCTGACGCTGTGGCTATCGCTGCCCGCTATCTTCCTGGCCATTACTTATCCGCTGATGAAGCGCTTTTTTGCGATCCCGCAAGCCTATCTGGGCATTGCTTTCGGCTTCGGCATTCCGATGGGCTACGCTGCGGTCCAGAATGCACTGCCGCTGGAAGCCTGGATTATGCTGGCCGCCAACATCTGCTGGGCCATTGCGTACGACACCGAATATGCCATGGTGGACCGTGAAGACGACATCAAGCTCGGGCTCAAGACTTCGGCAGTCACCTTCGGCTCATGGGATGTGACGATGGTGGCATTCTTCTATGCCGCGACGCTGTCGCTGCTGGCTGTTTTTGGCGGCATGAAGGGCTATCACAGCTGGTTCTGGGCCGGATTGGCCGTGGCGGCCGTCATCGCTCTGCGCCATTTGCTATGGATACGCGAACGGGACCGCGCAGCATGTTTCCGCGCGTTTCTCAATAACACCTGGTTCGGTTTTTCCGTTTTTGCCGGGATTTTCCTGGAAACCATGCTGGGATAACACCAGCACCTGCCCGGGGGCAGGAGAGAGGGGGAGTATCTGATGTCTAAGGATTTGCGAATTGCCTTTATCGGCGGCGGCAATATGGCCGCAGCGCTGGGCGCAGGCCTGTCGGGCAAGCTGTGTCCGGCGGGAAACATACATGTCGTCGATATCAATGAGGATATCCGGGCGCGCTGGCAAGGGCAGGGCAGTACGGTGGCGGCCAGCGCGGACGAGGCGCTGCGCGCCTGCAACGTCTGGATCTACGCAGTCAAGCCGCAAGTCATGGGCCAGGTGGTGCAAGCCACCCGTCCGTGGATGGCGCCAGGCACGCTGGTCATCAGCATCGCTGCCGGCATCACGCTGGCGCGTTTCGAGGAATGGCTGGCTGGCGCAGAATCGCCGCGCCTGGTGCGCTGCATGCCCAATACCCCGGCACTGGTCGGCGCCGGGGCTTCGGGCCTGTATGCCGCCGCCGGCGTGCCGCAGGAACAGCGCGAACTGGCCGCTTCCATACTGGCAGCGGTAGGGACGGTCACCTGGGTCGAGCGCGAAGAGCAGCTCGATGCGGTGACGGCGCTGTCTGGCAGCGGCCCTGCCTATATCTTCCTGCTGATCGAAGCCCTGACCGCCGGTGGCGAGCAATTGGGGCTGGCACAGGCAGATGCGCAGACGCTGGCGATCCAGACCGTGCTGGGGGCCGCACAACTGGCCGCAAACTCCACGGAATCCCCGGCTGTCCTGCGCCAGCGGGTGACGTCCCCTGGCGGCACGACTGCCGCCGCGCTGCAGGTTTTCGAGCAGCGCGAATGGGCGGCCATCGTTGGCGAAGCGATGCAGGCTGCCGCCCGACGTGCCGCCGAACTCAGCCAGGGCACCGGCTCATAGCGCTTCAGGAACGTTTGTTTAAGGGTTTCTACTAAACCTGCTGCCCAGCTGTGTCCTGAAAGACGGCAACGGCAGTAGGGGAATGTAGAATTGCCGTTTTGGCATCGCGGCCAGCGTTGCCTTCAACCGTTTCCACCCGCACGCAAGCCGCCCGCCGCATGGCGTGGATGGCTTGCGCAGGCTGAGTGTTTTCCTATGTCCGACCTTCTTCCACAAATTGTCCAGCAGCTGTTCAACGGCTTGTCGCTGGGCGCGATCTACGCATTGATCGCCATTGGCTATACCATGGTCTACGGCATCATTGGCATGATCAATTTCGCCCATGGCGAAATCTACATGATCGGTGCCTATGTCGGCCTGGTCACATTGACGGCCATCGGCACGCAGACCGGCATGCCGCTGTACATGATCATCGCCATCATGCTCATCGTCTCGGTGGCGGTCACCGGCGCCTACGGTTTTGCGGTCGAACGCATCGCATACCGGCCGGTACGCGGCGGCCCGCGCCTGGTTGCCCTGATCTCCGCGATCGGTATGTCCATTTTTCTGCAGAACTGGGTGGCGCTGGGCCAGGGCTCACGCGACATGGCTGTGCCGTCGTTGATTTCCGGCGGTTTACAGTTCCATCTGTCGGGCTTCGACGTCATGCTGCCGTATTCCCGCATCCTGATCATCTTCGTGACGGTGGTGATGATGGTGGGGCTCACGCTGTTCATCCGGCATTCGCGCATGGGCCGCGCGTCGCGCGCCTGCTCTCAGGACATGCGCATGGCCAATCTGCTGGGCATTGATACCAATCGCGTCATTTCCTTCACCTTCGTGCTTGGCGCCATGCTGGCTGCGGTCGGCGGCGTGCTGATCGCCATCACCATCGGCAAGCTCAATCCCTACATCGGCTTCATCGCCGGCATCAAGGCCTTTACGGCTGCCGTGCTGGGGGGCATAGGCAGCATCCCCGGCGCGATGCTGGGGGGTGTGATCCTGGGGCTGGCGGAAACCTTCGCGGCGGCATTCCTGTCCTCCCAATACAAGGACATCGTGGCTTTCGGGCTGCTGGTGTTGGTGCTGCTGTTCCGGCCTACCGGACTGCTGGGTAAACCGGAAGTGGAAAAAGTCTGATGGCAAACTCCTTCAAGAACGCAATCATCGCGGCGTTGATGACGGCGGTGATCATCACGCCCGTCTTTGGCCTGAAACTGGTGCGCCAGGGCTCCTCCATGACGCTGGACCCGCAATGGGACCTGGTATTGCTGGGCTGCGGCATCGTCTTCGTTTTCCACCTGTTCAAGCCGCTGCTGGGCCGCTTGTTCGGTGGCGTCAAGACGCCCAGCATGCCGGCGTTGCCGGCCAACGGCCAACGCTGGCTGGGCATCCTGCTGATCCTCCTGGCCATCGTCTGGCCATTCTTCGGCAACCGCAGCCAGGTGGATATCGGCACCGTCGTCATGATCTATATCATGCTCGGGCTGGGGCTGAATATCGTCGTCGGCTTTGCCGGCTTGCTGGACCTGGGTTTCGTCGGCTTCTACGCGGTAGGCGCCTACACCTATGCCTTGCTGTATCACTTCTATGGCTGGGGCTTCTGGGAAGCGCTGCCGCTGTCGGGCATGATGGCGGCCCTGTTCGGTTTCGTCCTCGGGTTCCCGGTGCTGCGCCTGCGTGGCGATTACCTTGCCATCGTCACCCTGGGCTTCGGTGAAATCATCCGCCTATTGCTGGTCAACATGACCACGCTGACTGGCGGCCCTGACGGCATTTCCGGCATACCCAAGCCTACGGTGTTCGGTTACGAGATGGCGCGCCGCATCAAGGGCGAAGGACAGACCTTTCACCAGATGATGGGTTGGGACTTCGATTCCCAGCACATGATGATCTATCTGTACCTGATGGCGCTGGTACTGGCGTTGATCACCCTGTATGTGTCCAACCGTCTGGTGCGCATGCCGGTGGGACGCGCATGGGAAGCGCTGCGGGAAGACGAGATCGCTTGCCGCTCGCTGGGCCTTAACCCCACCCGTATCAAATTGTCCGCCTTTACGCTGGGTGCGGCGTTTGCCGGTTTCGGCGGTGCTTTCTATGCCGCGCGGCAGGGCATGGTCAATCCCGAGTCCTTCACCTTCATTGAATCGGCGCTGATCCTCGCGGTGGTGGTGCTGGGTGGCATGGGCTCGCAGATCGGCGTCATTCTGGCCGCCATCATCCTGACCATCCTGCCGGAAATCGCCCGCGAGTTCGCCGAGTACCGCATGTTGCTGTTCGGTCTGGTCATGGTTCTGATGATGGTCTGGCGCCCGCAGGGACTGCTGCCGGTGAAACGTCCGCACGTGGAGTTGCAGAAATGAGCACGCCCCTGTTGAGTGTCCAGAACCTGAGCATGCGTTTTGGCGGTCTGCTGGCCGTGGATTCCGTGGCCTTCGATGTCCAGCACGACGAAGTTTTCGCCATCATCGGCCCCAACGGCGCCGGCAAGACGACTGTATTCAATTGCGTTGGCGGCTTCTACCGGCCGTCCGGCGGCAGCGTGCGCATGCTGGGCCAGGAAATCGCTGGCCTGCCCAGCCACAAGGTGGCCCGCCACGGGCTGGTGCGCACGTTCCAGAACGTCCGCCTGTTCAAGCAGCTGACCGTGCTGGAAAACCTGCTGGTGGCCCAGCATACACAGGTTGAAAACGGCTTGCTGCGCGGCCTGCTCAAGCTGCCATCCTACCGCCGGGCCGAGCAGCAGGCGCAGGAACGTGCTGTGTACTGGCTGGAATTCATGGGCTTGCTGCAGTATGCCAACCGTGAAGCCGGCAACCTGGCCTATGGCCATCAGCGCCGCCTGGAGATTGCGCGCTGCATGATTACGCGGCCGCGCCTGCTGATGCTCGACGAGCCTGCCGCGGGGCTGAATCCCCAGGAAAAGGTGGAATTGCAAGGCCTGGTGGACCGCTTGCGGCGTGAGTTCAATGTGGCGGTGCTGCTGATCGAACACGACATGAAGCTGGTGATGGGCGTATCCGACCGGATTCTGGTCATGGAACACGGCAAGCCCATCATCACGGGCCTGCCCGACGAAGTGCGCAACGATCCGCGCGTCATCAAGGCTTACCTGGGCGAGGAATAATGCTCAAGCTCGAAAATATTCATACCCATTACGGTGCCATACAGGCGCTGGACGGTGTCAGCGTGGAAGTGGCCAAAGGGGAAATCGTCACCCTGATCGGCAGCAACGGCGCCGGCAAGACCACGCTGCTGATGACGATCTGCGGCACGCCCCGGGCGACATCAGGCAAGGTGCTGTTCGAGGGACGGGACATCAGCAAGGAACCCACGCATCGCATCATGCGGGGCGGTATTGCGATTTCGCCGGAGGGCCGGCGGGTGTTTCCCGACCTGACGGTGCTTGATAACCTGAAAATGGGCGGGTTCTTCTCGAACCGCGATGAAATGCTTGGAGGCATAGAACATGCTTTCAAACTCTTCCCGCGCTTGAAAGAACGGGCCTCCCAGCGCGCGGGGACCATGTCCGGCGGCGAGCAGCAGATGCTGGCGATCGGCCGGGCACTGATGTCGCGGCCCAGGCTGTTGCTGCTCGACGAGCCCACGCTGGGCCTGGCGCCGTTGATCATTGCGCAGATATTCGACATTATTCGTACCATACGGGATGAGGGCATTACCGTGTTCCTGGTCGAGCAGAATGCCAATAAGGCGCTGCAGGTGGCCGACCGTGGCTACGTGCTGGAGAATGGGCGCATTGTCCTGGCCGATACTGGCGCGAACCTGCTGGCCAACGACGAAGTCCGCAAGGCCTATCTTGGCGCGTGATGCGCCTGTGGCCAGGCCAGTCTGATTCCGCTGTGTTTGCCCTTGCCCGCGGCAGGGTTTCAGCCCTTGCGGGGCAGGCTTGTCATTACGATGGGTATTTTGTCCGTCCGGCCCGGTTAGGCTGGAGGGGTAATGTTCAATCATGGCCGACATGGCCAACACGACCACGACGGCCGCATGGCCGGAAGGGCAGAAAGGGAGTGCGATATACCCATGAGTGTATCGACTGACAAACAGGAAATCCGGCAATCGCCATGCCTGGAAGAATCGGGCTGGGACTTGCAGGGCATCGTTTCCAGCCTGCGCGATGCGCGCCGCGATTGGCGCAGCCGTAGCGGACGCCTGCGCGAAGCGGGCGGGGCGCGTGAGTTCCCCTCGGTGGAAGAGATTCGCGGCATCGTCAACATGCTGTGCGGCGCCTTGTTCCCTATGCGCCTGGGTCCGTTGGACCTGCATGAAGACAACGAGGACGCCTACGTTCAACTGACCTTGGCCAATGCCATGCGCCAGCTGGAACGCCAGGTCTTTCTTGAGTTGAGCTATCTGGCTCGGCAGCGCAACGCACCCTGTGAAGAGCTCGCCCACCGAGCCCATCACGTGGCGCGTGAATTCGCGGCCAGCCTGCCGAATGTGCGGCGCATGATAGACACCGATGTCATCGCCGCGTTCCAGGGTGACCCGGCCGCACGCAGCGTGGACGAAGTATTGCTGAGTTACCCCGGCGTCAAGGCCATCATCCATCATCGCCTGGCACATGTGCTCTATGTACTGGATGCGCCTCTGGTGGCCCGCATCATTGCCGAAATCGCCCATGCCGATACCGGCATAGACATCCATCCCGGCGCCCGTATCGGCGGCAGCTTCTTCATCGACCATGGCACGGGCGTGGTCATCGGCGAAACGACGATCATCGGTGAACGTGTCCGGCTATACCAGACCGTCACGCTGGGCGCCAAACGCTTCCCGGCAACGCCCGACGGCGCCCTGAAGAAAGGCCTGCCGCGCCATCCCATCCTAGAAGACGATGTGGTGGTCTATGCCGGAGCGACCGTGCTGGGGCGCATCACCGTGGGGCGGGCGTCCATCATCGGCGGCAATGTCTGGCTGACGCACAGCGTGCCGCCCGGCAGCAACATTACCCAAGCCAGCGCGATCAACGCAGAAGCGGAAAACGCGCGCAAGGAATGAAACTTGATGCTGCCGACATCCCGTCACCGGGCCGCCGGCAGCGATTACTTGGGTAGAATGCTGCCATTCCATCTGACGGGCAGGGCTGGCATGCCAGCTTGCCCATTGCTAGACCGGGGTAGGCACATTCCGGGCCATCCCAGCCATGTTTGTTTCAGGAAATCCTATGACCAATACTGATTTTTCCTCTCGCGCGCAGGCTCTGCGCGCCCGTTACGACGAACTCAAGCAGGCGCGTCCGCAACTCCGCGCCCGCGACATGGCGGCAGAACTTGGCGTGACCGAAGTCGAGCTGGTGGCAGCGGGCGCAGGCGGTGTCGAAAGCACCATGCTGTCCTATGAACGTCCCCAGGATGTGTTCCGTGAACTGGGCAGTCTGGGCCGCGTGATGGCGCTGACGCGCAACGATTGGTGCGTGCACGAGCGCAAGGGCAGCTATCTGGACGTCAAGGCCGAAGGCCCGGTTGGTCTGGTGCTCGGACCGGACATTGACCTGCGCGTGTTCTTCAAGGACTGGGCTTCGGCCTGGGACGTCAAGCAGGGCGAGTTGCGCAGCCTGCAGTTCTTCGACCGCGCCGGCGTCGCCGTGCATAAAGTCTACCTGCAGCCGCAAAGCGACGTTCAGGCCTATGAGGCACTGGTTGCCAAGTTCCGCGCCGCCGAGCCGGTCTGGCCTGCGATTTCCACCATCGAAAAGCCGGTGGAACCGGAAACCGTGAGCGATCCCGCTGCCCTGCGCACCGACTGGCTGGCAATGAAGGACACGCACGAATTCTTCCCGCTGCTCAAGCGCTTCAAGGTCAGCCGCCTGGGCGCGCTGCGTGCAGCGGGCAAGGACCTGGCCCAGGAAGTGCCGGCCGACACGTTGCAACGCGTGCTGGAAGGTTCGGCCGCAGCGGGTACGGAAATCATGTGCTTCGTTGGCAACCATGGCATGATCCAGATCCACAGCGGTCCGGTGAAAAACCTGAAGGCCATGGGCGACTGGTACAACGTGCTGGACCCTGACTTCAACCTGCACCTGAAGACCTCGGCGATTGCCTCGGCATGGATCGTCAACAAGCCCACCAGCGACGGCTGGGTGACCTCACTGGAGCTCTATGCCGACAACGGCGAGATCATTGCCCAGTTCTTCGGCGCCCGTAAACCAGGCAAGCCTGAGCTGGCCGCCTGGCGCGATTTGCTGGTGTCCCTGGCGCCTGAACCCCTGGCTGCCTGATGGTTGTCCGCCCGCTTCGGGCGGTTGCTGGCTGAACCTGGAAGGCCTGTCGGGCTTTCCAGGTTTTTTATTTGTCGGGCGCGGCCGGTAGCGGCGTCGCCATGTGATCGGCCGGGGGCAGCTTGCGCCGTTGCTGATGCGCGGAATAGGCGCTGCCCATGGAGGCCGCCATGATCATGCTGATGGCCAACCATTGGGCGGGGCTCAGGTATTCATCCAGCAGCACCAAAGCCAGCAGCGCAGCGACAGCGGGCTCCATGCTGATCATGATGCCGAAAGCCTGGGGGGGCAGCCGTTTGAGCGCAACCATCTCCAGCATCATGGGTATGGCGCTGGATACCAGCGCCACGCCCAGCCCGACCAGCAGCACCCATGGTGACAGCAGCGCGCTGCCAGCGTGCGCAATGCCAACCGGGACAACAAGCAGGGTAGCGACCACCAGGCCGAACGGCACGGATAAGCCGGCATGCAGGTGGCCTACGCGTTTGCCGAACAGAATATAGGTGGCCCAGAAAAGGGCGGCGGCCAGTGCAAACATCACCCCGGTTGTGTCCAGCGTGCTGACATCATGGCCCAGCGGCAGCAACAACCAGAGCCCACCTACCGCCAGCGCCACCCACAGAAAATCCTGCAGGCGTCGCGAAGCCAGCAATGCGATGGACAAGGGCCCGGAAAACTCGATGGCCACGGCAATGCCGAAGGGAATGGTGCGCAAGGCCATGTAGAAGCAAAGATTCATCGCACCCAGCGCAAGGCCATAGAACACGATGGCCTGGGCATCGCGGCGCGTGATCTGCCAACGCCAGGGGCGCCAGAACAAAAGCAGCAACAAAGCGGCAAACCCGACGCGCACGGCTGTCGTGCCCTGGGCCCCGACCAGGGGAAACAGCAGGCGCTTGGCGAACGACGTGCCTATGGCGAGGCAGGCGACGGAACCGAGAATGGCCAGCAATGGCAGGAACGAGGCATAGCGTGAGCGTGACATGCCGCAATTTTATTGCGCCGTGCTGGAAATATCGGCTTTAATTAATGTCCATTGACGCAACTTCCACTCGATATGAGCGCCACTGATTCCATCCCAAAAAATGCCATGCCCGGCAGGGCTGTACCTGTTATGTCCAGCCCGCCGCACAGTCCTGCGGCCGCAGCGCTGGATGACTTCGACCTGGCGATTCTCGACATCCTGCAACGCGACAACACCATTTCCCAGCGTGAAATCGCGCAGGCCGTGCACTTGTCTGCACCCGCGGTGCAACGGCGCATCAGGCGTTTGCGAGAAAGCGGGATCATCCTGGCCGAGACCGCCGTTCTGGACGCCAGCCGGCTGGGGCGTCCGTTGACCATCATGGTGGAAGTGCATGTGCATGACGAGCAGCCGGCCCGCACGGCAGGCCTGCGCGCGCGCATTCAGGCGGAGCCTGCGGTACAGCAGTGCTACAGCATTACCGGCGAAGCCGACTACCTGCTGGTGCTGACCGCCGCGACCATGGCGGATTTCGAAGCCATCACCGAGCGCCTGTTTGGTGGCGACGATAACGTGCGCCGCTTCCGGACATCAGTTGCGCTGGGGTGCCTGAAGCTGGGACTGCAGGTACCGCTGGCACGCTGATCAATGGCGTTTGAATATCGACCAAACCAGCGCAAGCGTCATCAGGGCAAACAGCACCAGGCTCCAGATCGCATACTCGATGCCAAAGATGTAGGCAGTCGCGTCCATGCATGACGCGTAGATGCCGAAGAGCCAGGTAATGCCTTCTTCCAGGCCGGAATCAACCATCAGGCGGTCGGCAAACGTTCTGTCGCAAGAGAACATTTGCGCCGCGACGGAATGCTGGTACCAGGCTGCGATAACGCCCGCGATACCCAATAACGCGGCAATGGCCGCGGCAATACGACGCGACACGCCCTGGCCAGGCATCAGCGCGCCGACCAGCGCGAATGCACCCAGCACCAGGTAAATCAGGCGCTGCATGGAGCACCAGGCGCAGGGCTGCAGGCCGAAGGCATACTGTGAGATCAAGGCGACGCCAACGGCGGCGAACGACAGGAATGCCACGAGAAGCAGGAGACAGCGGGAGGTCGGTTTCATATCAAGCAAGAAGGTGGATGAATCAGTGGTGCGGGAAACGAGTGGCCTGGAGAACTGTCCCAAGGCTCAAGACGGGAGGGCCCATGATGGTATGTCAGACCGCCACGGGCAGGCTTTCCGAACTGTCCTGCCTGGGCGGCTGGGACCGTCCTCCCAGCATGTCCAGCAAATCTCGCTCGAAACGCATTTGGCTGCGAGGGCTTTCCAGCGCAGGCCCATCAATGACAAAAATATCTTCCACGCGTTCCCCCAGCGTCATGATTTTCGCAGTCTGAAGGTTGATTTCATGTCGGCTGAATACCTGGGCCAGGTCATGCAGCAGGCCGGGACGGTCGGTTGCGACCAGGCTCAGGCGCCAGGACTGGCTGCGCTCGTCGGGTTGCAGTTCGATATGCGGGCGTAGCGGGAATGCCTGCGAACGGCGCGATTGCCGCAGGTTGCCCCGCAACGCGCATGACGGCGCGGCCAAGTCCTCGTGGCGGCGTCGGGATAGCCAGGCCGTCAGTTCTTTCTCGACATGGCGAGCCTGGGCCTGCAGATCGTGTTCCGGAAAGGCGGACAGGACGATGAAGCTATCCAGCGCCCACCCCTGGCGTGTGGTATGGATGCGAGCATCCTGGATGCTGAAGTTGCTTGCGTCGAAATAGGCGCAAAGCGCCATGAACAGATCATTGCTGTCCGGTGTGTAGACCAGTATCTGCAAGCCTTCGTCCCCGGTGGCGGGGCGTGCCCGCACAATGCTCTGGGCGTCGGCGATATGGTCGTGCAACTGAATGGCATGCCAGGCGATTTCATCGGCATCGTGACGCAGGAAATAGGCCACGTCCAGTTGTTTCCAGAAATTTTCCCTGGCTTCTTCTGCGAGACCGGCCGCCTGCGTCATGGAGATCGCCGCTTGGCGCCGGCGGGCCAGCGCGGCATCTATATCTCCCGGGTCCTTGCCGCCCAGCGCTTCGCGGGTACGGTAGTACAAGTCTTCAAGCAACTTGCCTTTCCAGGCGTTCCAGACTTTGGGGCTGGTGCCCCGGATATCTGCCACCGTCAGCAGGTACAAGGCCTTCAGGCGCCGGACAGTACCGACTTGCTGCGCAAAATCGCGGATGACGTCAGGATCTGACAGGTCGCGCTTCTGGGCGACGGTGGACATCAGCAAATGCTGCCGGACCAGGAATTCGACCAGGTCGGCATCTTCGGCGTCCAGGCCGTGCTCGATGGCAAACCGCCTGACGTCACGTGCGCCCAATTCTGAGTGGTCGCCACCGCGCCCTTTGGCAATGTCATGGAAGAGCGCGGCAACATACAGCAGCCAATGACGGTCCAGGGTGGCGATCAGTTGGCTGGCCAACGGATATTCCTGGGCATGTTCTGCCATCGTAAAGCGCCGCAGATATCGGATGACAGCCAACGTATGCTGGTCGACGGTATAGACGTGGAACAGGTCATGCTGCATCTGCCCGACGATACGCCGGAACACCGGCAGGTATCGCGGCAAGATGTTCAGCATGGTCATGGCTCGCAAGGCATGCACGATGCCCCTGGGTTGCTGCAGGATTTGCAGGAACAGGCGCCGATTCACGGGATTGCGGCGGTACTGGGCGTCTATACGGTCCCGGTTGTGCCAGATGGCGCGCAGGGTGGCGGCCGTCATGCCGTTGAGTTCAGGGTGCTGCTGCAGGCACAGGAAGGCGCGCAGCAGCAGGGCCGGCTTGCGCTCGAAAGCATCGTGGCGGTGGATAGCCAGGCGGCCATTCTCGTTGTCGAAGTCCTCGTCGATGGGCACGGAGACATGCGAGGCGGGCGGAAACAGCCGCTGCTCGATATTCAGCACCAGGATGGTGTTGAGCTGCGTCACCAGGCGCGCTGCCCAGTAATAACGCTGCATCAGGACTTCGCTGCCGCGCCGCATGCCATTGGGCCCGATGTTATAGACTTCCGCCAGCCTGGCCTGGTAATCGAACAGCACCCGGTCTTCACGGCGCCCTGCGATCAGGTGCAGTTCGATGCGCAGTTCCTTGAAGGCGAGCTCGGCGCGGCGCAGGTCGCGGGCTTCTGTGTCCGTCAACAGGCCGTTGCGGGCAATGGCGCGCCAGTTGTCGCCGAAGCCGCCGGCCTTGGCCATCCAGAGAATGACTTGCAGATCACGCAGGCCGCCAGGGGATTCCTTGCAATTCGGTTCCAGCGAGTAGGGCGTGTCCTGATAACGGCTGTGGCGCTGCTCCATTTCAAGCTGTTTGTCCTGGAAAAAGCGGCGCGGGTCCAGTTGCTGCTGAATGGCTTCTTCAAAGCGCCGCATCAGGCTGCGGTTGCCCAAAAGAAAACGGGACTCCAGCAGAGAGGTTTCGATCGTGATGTCGCTGGCGGCTTCCTTGCAGCATTCTTCCACGGTGCGCACGCTATGCCCGGGTTCCAGGCCAATGTCCCAGAGTGCAGCCACCCAGTGCGACAGTTTTTCCTCGTCTTCAGCGCTTGCCGCATGGGGTAGCAGCAATAGCAGGTCGACATCGGAAAATGGGTAAAGCTCGCCGCGGCCGTAACCGCCGACGGCAGCCAGAGCGGCATCGGCGGGCAGGGGGCAAATCTTTGCGAGTTGCCGCAAGCCTTGGTCCACGATACGCCGCAGTTCGTGCAGCAAGTCATCAGGACGGCGGTGTTCACGATAGGACGCGATGGCGGCGGCGCGGCGCGTGAGCAGCCGCTCCTTGATCTGGGAAAGGTCTGGCTGGGCTGGCATGATGGCAGGTTCCGGGCGCGACATGACTGCCATCATAAAGCAGTGTGGTGGCTAGCGCCGATCCTCGGTAGGCCTTATTTGGCGCGGGCGTGACAAATTGTCAGGTCCGAGGACGCCATCCACGGACCCTCACCAATACGGTGCACGGGTTGCCTCAAAACTGTGCATTCAGGCCCAGATAGAAGGCGCGTCCCGGTTCATTATAGGTATTGGCGCCAGCCCCCCGGACGGCTGCGGTGTTGTAGCTGGTGGCATTGCCGAGACGATACAGGCGCCGGTCCAGCACATTCTTGATGCCTGCGGAGAGCGTGATGTGCCGGTTCCATTCAAATGAGCTGGCGAAATCCAGGATCATGTAGGCCTTGCGCTCGTCGCTGACCAGATCACGGGCATAAAAACCTTCCGATATGTTGTGCTCATTGAGTTGCGCTGGCTTTTGCGTGCCGTAGAAACTGCCGGTCAGGGACAGCATCAGCGCCGGCGTAGCCTGCCAGTTCAGATTGCTGACCAATGTATAGCGGGGCAACACGGCAATCAGGTCGGCGGCACGCGCCGCGTTGATGGTCTTATCCAGCGCGGCCGTATAGTAGGCGTTGCTCAGGTCCTTGTCGTAGGTTTCGAAGCGATGCATGTAGCTGAAGGCATTGGTCCATTGCAGGCTGTCGGTGATGTCCCATTGCACGGAACCTTCCAGGCCTTCAAGCAGTGTCTTGCGGACATTGACCCAGCGATAGATATCAATGCTCAGCAGATCGAGCAGGCCGTCCTGTGTATAGGTATTTTCGGAATGGCGCCGGTTGGTACCGGCTTCGATGCGGTTACGGTAATCATTGCGGAAATAGGTCAGCGTGCCGGACAGGCGTTCCCCCTGATATTCGATCCCCAGTTCCATATTGATGCTGGCCTCTGGCTTGAGCCTGTCATTGCCTTGAAGGAAGCAGGGTGAACGGAATACCTGCTCTTGACCGGAATACGAGCGGCGCTGCAAGTGGAAGCAGCCATTGCCATTGCTATACAGCAGGTAATTGGGATTGAGTTGGTACAGATTGGGCGCTTTATAGGTCTGACCGATGCCGGCATGCAGCGTAATACCGCCGCCAACGGCTTGTTGCAGGTTCAGTGAAGGGCTGATGGCGCTTTCTATCAGGTTGTGGTGGTCGTAACGAATGGCAGGCGTAATCAGCATGCCGGCCCAGGGTTCGATTTCATCGGCAAGAAAGACCGACCATATCGATGCCGAGGTTTGCGGGCTGCGTTCGATATCGGGGTCAAACCCCGGGACATTGAAGCTGAACTTCAGGTTCGCCAGGCTCTGGGACATGGATTCCGGGTCGTTGAGGCGGCTATGCTGGTATTCAACGCCGGCTGTCAGAAAATGCCCAGTACCCAACAGGGAAAACGGCAGTGCCCATTCGCTTTTCAGTGTCGTTGTGCGCAAGTTGCTGCGGGTTCTGGAGGTCATTGCCTTCTGACTGATGCTGGTCGTGCTGGAAAGCAGCGAACCGGCGCCACCGCCGGCCAGGCCTTCGACGAGCCGGTCGATATCGGTTTCTTCCACTTGCAGGAAGCTGCGCACGCTGGCGCGCTCCCACTGGAGATCGTGGCTCAGGGCATAGGCTTTGCGCGTCGTGCTGTTTGTGGTCGTACCCAGCAGTTCGGATACGTCCGTGCCCATGTAATAGACCTGCTTGCCACCGTACTGGCTGTAGCGCGGGTCCTTGAAGCCGTCGATGACGATCTGTCCGTTCTGGATATTGTTGTAGGCGGCTTCCCCCGAGTAGAGGTTGTCCTGCCGGCCGTAGCTGAATCCGGCGCTGAGCGTCTGGCGCGCGGACGGACGCCAGCTCAACAGGATGTCGCCATCCTTGTTGACCAGGCCTTCGCGCCCGGCGGTAAAGGTTTTCACGTAGGAGTAATAGCCGGTGCGGCAGTGGTTGCCGTAAACATCGCAATGCGTTCCCTTGAGCAGCTCGCTGCGATCGCCTTCGTGTTCGCGGTTGATGTCCCAGGCGTCTTCCTCAATGCGGTTGTAATTGCCATAAAGACGCAGGGACAGGGAGTCGGTAAGGGGGCCCATCAGGCTGAAGTTGTAGCGCTGTCCATCGCCTTCCTTGCCATCCTGTGGCCGTGTCTGGGTCGTGGAAAGCGCGGTACTCCAGGTTTCGCCGGCTTTCTTTGTAATGATGTTCACGACTCCGCCGGCGGCACCATTGCCGTAGATGGCGGCGGCAGGCCCGCGTATCACGCGTATGGAGTCCACCATCTCTGCCGGTATCCAATTGGTGTCGCCGCGCGTATTGCGGTCCCCGCGCCAGCCCATGCGGACGGCGTTGCGGCTCAGGACCGGGCGTCCGTCGATCAGGATCAGGGTATTTTCCGGCCCCATGCCGCGCAGCGATATCTGCCGCTTGTTGCCGTACTGGCCCGAGGTGGAGGCTGTCGTCAGCGCCGCCCCGGGTTGCTTGCGGATGATTTCGGCCAGGTCGTTGGTCACCGGCATTTTGCGTATGTCCTGCGCGGATATGACCGACTGCCCGGTGGTCTGGCGCCGTTCGTACAGGCCTTCCACGGTGACGCTTTCAAGCTCGCTAACCGGGCTGCCGTTGGCAGGCGAGGTTGTGGTCGCGGCGTCAGCCGGTCTGGCGTCTGCATTCGGCAGGGGGGCAGGTCTGGCGTTTTCGTGCGTACCGGTTGTGGGCTGAGCCCGCGCCGGAGGCGCACTCCCGATCATCGCAGTAACGGCAGCCAGTGCGGCGAAGGACTTGAACAGGGGAAGGGCAGGAGGGAGCGAAGGCGTGGTGGATGGCATGATGGACCGGAACGTTTCTCAACTGGATTGCGTTCTTCATGCTATCGGAATAATGATTATCATCCAATCGCCATTGCGGCTTTTGTTCCTATCAGAATCCCGATATCAATGATTTCGGAAATTTCGATCAGGATTCCGATATGACCAAGTTTGGACAACGCCTGCGCGACGCCAGGCTGGAAGCGGGCTATTCGCAAAAACAGGCGGCCGATCGTGCTGGCATGGCGCAGTCCACGTTGTCTGCGCTGGAAACCGGCGAGCAGCCGACCTCGACCTTCATTCCGCGCCTGGCAACGCTGTATCGCGTTCCCATACGCTGGCTGCTCGATGGTGTCAGGAACGAGGAAGAGGGCGCCAGCAGCCGTTTGCCTCTGACACCGGAGCAGGATGACCTGCTGGATCACTATGACAGTGCGAGTGAGGCGCAGCGCAGGCTTGCACAATTGGTACTGCGCCGTTCAAAAGAACCTGTGCCCGAATGGGCCGAGCCGTTGGCTGGTATCGTGGATGGCTTGGTTGCTGCAGTTGAGCGTACATCCACGGGCAAGACGGAATAATCGCAAACCGATGGTCGTGGCCGGGCAGGTGATTGCCCGCCCGGTGCGCTATGGCGCCGGCTTGTCAGGCGACGACTGGCGATAGAAGGACATGCCAGGATGCACGGCATCTCCCAGCGACGGCAATTCGAAAGGCAGGGCTGGATCTTGGCCCTGTGCCCTCAGTATGCCTGCAACCGCCCACTGAGCCATGCCATTGAAGAAACCTTCGGCGTGGCCGAAATTCATGTATGGCAGCAGCAATGGCCCGGCCATGCGCAGCGCGGTATAGGCTTCTTCCGGGTCGTGGCGTGCCAGTTGCACGATTTCGTCGAACCAGCTTTCCCCTATGCCGTAGTGCACATGCCACTCGCCGGCGCGTTGGGGCACCATCCAGTTGATCAGCCGCCCGCCGGCATCGCGGCGGGTAAAGGACAGGTCATCCCGGCTACGTATCTGGCGACTGGCAACAGGCATGTCCAGCGCTTTCGCTGGTAAGACTTTGCGCTGGCAGGGACGCAAGGAGGGCGAAGAGGGCTTGATCATGAGGGTTTCTTTGCCGGAAGGAAGATAGGCTTGCCGCAGAGCGGCGCGAGTGGATGGCTGCATGGACGGCGGCATGGTTCAGGCTCTATAACTGTGTTTATGTCCAGTATATTTATGTTTGGCCGTCGGCCAACGCCGCCCCTAAAAGCCCGGAGTTTTCTCACCTCGTATTTGCGTTGAAGCGGCGAGTTTTCCCGTTTTTTGTTGGTCATCGTTTTTACGATTGGATTAATCAATCGTAATAATGATAATGCATTTCGTTGTGACGTCCGTAGGCCGGGTCCGCCTGCGGCTGGAAATCCTTTTGGAGAACTCGAAATGTCTTATTTCACCCGGTTGGCGCTTGCCAGTGTGGCGGCAGTGGCTCTATATGGCTGCGGAGGCGGTGGCGATAGTGATACTGCCAATCCTATCGGGCCTGGTACGGAGGAACCGGGAAAACCGGAACCAGAAGCCCCTGTCAGTGTAGGTGCCTGCAAAAACGTCGTTGGAAATTGCGTCGAGCAGCTGGGGGTGGGGGATCTCAGCAAGCTGGGGGATTGGACGTTGGATTCTTATATTAATCCGCCGAAGATTGCCAAGTGTGAGGATAATTGTACACGTGTGGCATTTTCTTCATCCAACAATGAGTTCATGCCAAAATCGTCCCATCATTATTCGGATGGCTATTACGCCATGCCGCACCCTGCACTTCAGGAAGCAGGGCCAGACTATTTTTATGCCGTAGAAAATTCTTATAATAATCAGGATGCGGACGGAAAGCGGAAAATCATTGAATACGGCGGGATTCTGATCGGGTATCCCCGGGCCATGAAAGAGTATCAGGAAGAAGAAGGTGTGGATCGTATCTACCTGACGATTCCTTTTGTAGTCTTGACTCAGAAGTACCGTCACTTAAATACGAACCCTATTCGTTACAAAGACGGGTTTGCAGTGGATGAAGCCATGATCTTGAAAGGCGCCGTTTCAGGTTATCCAGACGGTTATCCTATGTTTTTGCGAAAGTTTTCCCAGGGCAAGTGGGGGAGAATCAAGGATACGCTGAATTTTTCATCCCACAAAAATTATTCGGGGTTCATGATTTTTGGTTCGGATATTATCGAGGCTGTCAACGAATCGACCCCTCTCATGTGCCAGAACCGATATACAATTGGTAAGTCAGCTGCTACGACAGTGCATGATGACACCATGCAATGCCTGGTTCAATGGAAGCGCAATGATTGGTTTGCTATTAATGTTCCGACAAGTACTACCATCAATAATGCCGATGTTGCTGCTGGTGTATCAATATTGAAAGAATATATTGAGAATGCAGCAAACGACCCCAATACTGATCGTTATTTTGCATTCGTAGCAAAGTATACCGATGCAGCGGATTACTACGAATCCATCGCGAACGTGGATCAGCATAATCTGGCTTCTCTGGAGCACTTTGCAAAATATTCTCACTGGGATTTAGCAAATTACATTGGTGTCACAGGTACAGCCAGACACTGGATGTGGTCTGTAACCAATGAGCTGAATCAACGCTATGACCCCGAACTGAGCCTGGCGCAAGGCCGGCTGGTGCCGCGGACGCACTAAGTAGATACGCAGACCCAGGCCGAAGGGCATTGGCCTTTCGGTGTCAGGCGCCGCTTGCTAATCTGGGCGACGCGGCGCACGGAGAATACACATGTTTCAGTTTCCCCAGTCTGGGCTTGCGCCGTCGCACGCCCGACGGCTTGGCGCGTCCGTAGAGATTTCTCCATCACCTTGCTTGAGCGTCAATGATCGCTTGCTGTCAGGCGTCAAATTACCCTTGGGCGCACTGCTGATTGTTTGCATGCTGCAAGCGTGCAGCGTCAGCGATCCAGAGAATAACGATCTGGCCATGGAGAGCTCGCAGTATGAGGGTTGGCACAGCGTCTTTGAGCCCAGGGATCTTTACGATGCCCAGGGTGTGGCGCGCGCTTACGAACTCAGCTTCGATGAAGAAGATGCAGGCCGTCCCATCGAATTTTCAAAGGCTGGCAGCGGCAAGGTAGAAGGCGTCCGGGAATATGCCGGGCTGCCGGGATTGGTCTATACGCTGTGCGGATCCAGTACCCGCGTCAACTCGACAACGGCCAAGCAGAACGCCATATTGGCCTATGGTCCGCCGATTGCCACGGGTGATTTGCCGCCGGACTTTACCTTGGCCGACCCTTTGCTGGTCAGTTGCGACGATGCGGCGGCCTTGAGCACCGAAGACAGTGGCTACCTCGGCCGCCGCATTACCAATGTTGCCGGCGTATTGAAATTCGGCAGTTATGCCATAGATGCGGATGGCCGTTATTCAGGCAGCTACGGTTATGAAAACCGCGGCCAGAACAGTGGGCATGTGCAGTTTTACCGCCATCCGCAAAGCGGCCAGCTGGCAGCCGTCATCTCCATGCATTATCTGGACAGGGGCAGCAGCAAATTCGGGCGTATTGTGCTGTTCGACCAGGGGCAGGGCGCGCACAGCGCCGGTGTCAGTAATCGCTATACCAGCGGTTATCAATCCTGGAATGCACAGCTGCAACGCACCTTGCTGGATTATCACCCGGTGCTGGATGCTGACCGGCAACCATTGGGTTATATGCTGGAACACGCCATGGAACCCTTGTCGCCCACGCTGTTGCTCGTAGGGAGCGATGCCAGCTATGCCCAGGGAATTGCTGATATCGCGTATGTGGCCTGCAGCCAGCCGGCCAATCATTTGGTGGCGGACCCTGGCCAGCCTGCGCTGGCGGATAACCAGGTGTTCTATCTGCGCCATGCTCAGGCACTGGCGCCACAAGCGGCAGCTGTCGCTGATGCAACCCTGGCGCGTGCGCTGGATGGCTGCCAGCCCGGCAATGAGATGGCATTGCAGGTGAAGGTAAGCAACCAGCGTACGCAAGTCCTCATTGGTCAGCAAAAAAGCTATGACGTTGCTGAGGACGGCAGCTTCGGGGATGCCGCTGCGTCTGGCAAAGTGCGCCTTTTCCATAACCGGCAAGGCCATTTGCTGGCTCTATACCGCTACCGTGATGCTTCAGGCAGCCATGTGGGGCTGCGTACCAATGCACCCGGTGAAATCGTGTCCACCGATTTCACCCGGACGCCTCATTGGCATTCCGTGGAGGCAGACGGCAGCAGCAAGCCTTACGCGGCGGCACGGCGCTTCAACAAGCTGGCCTGGTTCCGGCCCGAGGATGAGACAGGTCAATTCCGCCGGGTGACACGCAGCGTGGCCTACAAGGATGTGGCTTTCGCTGTATGCGACATGGACACCATGATGAGTGACTGGCCGCTTGAAACCGACGGCCTGCTGGATGCCAATACCACCTTTCTGCTGCACGATAGCTTGCGCAAACTGGACGCGGCTGGGCGGCTGGGGCGTAGCACCAAGGATGTCCGGCATGTGATGAATACCTGCAACCGGATAACGACCAACCTGGATTTGACCTTTGAGGTCGCAGATGGTGCGGTATATGCCGTGCTGAGCGGCCTAGGCTCCAAACTGAAAAGCCCCATAGATGCCCAGGGCAATTTCAATCGCAATGGGCTTTCGGGCCACGCGGATTTTTATCTGGATGACGACAACAGCCTGGTGATCGCCTATGCCTTTCATCTGAATGACAAGGCAGGCGGTAAATCCGGCCGGGGCATCGCCCTGGAAAGCCCGGCGGCCGCCCATGGACAACAAAATGCCGTCTGGCAGCAGGCAGATGGCCCGTGGGCCAGGACGCTAACGTCTGGAAATAGTTATGTTGCGCTGGCGCATGCCAGTGATGCTGCGCCGCTGAAAACTCGTACCGGATGGCCAACGCGTATCAACCGATATGCGTATTTGCCGCGGGACGTCATCGCATGGCAAGGAGTTGCAGGACAGGGCTACTTTCTATGTGAAGACTATTTCTATGTAGACGGGGCGTACCGCAATAGATATACCGGAGACTTTCATCCTGGTTACAACATGGACAATGCCGCTGAGTTTCGTCGGAACAGGCCGCATCTGGTCGTGCGCGGGCTGATCGTGACGGGCGAGGTCCAGAATTACAGACTCGCCGATTTGACATTCAACGATTTTGAATTGACGCGCTCGGTGCAAGCCTGCCGGCATGAAGAACACCCGGCTGCGGATGCAGGTGTCCAGGCCTACGGCTATGAGAACGGTGCATTTTATGCCCGTAACCATCAGGGGGTTCAAGCGGGTGGCAATCGCGGCTTTTCCTTCGCCAGTGGCTGGGGCGAGGGCGGACATGCCGATTCCGCCTTGTTCCTGACCGATACCAACGAAGCCGTCCTGGCGTATCGCTATTACCTGGATTCGAACGATGAATCAAAAGGGATCGCGTATGGCCTGATGTTCGGTTCTGACGCCAGGGATGCGCCTGTGTTGGGATCAGACTGACCGTCTGTTAGGTATCTCCGGCAAACCGTGGTGCACATGGAAGCAGGTTTGAGGCCGCCAAGCCTGCTTCTGACGGCAAGGCTGCCTTATTAAAGTAAATTCTTCAATAACCTGCCCTGTATCAGTGCTTTCGAATATTTCGGGTTTATAAAATGATAAAAATACGACTCATTGTTATTTTTATATATATCGGCATCCCCCCGCCTGACGGATATCAGTCGGATGCCATGGCAGCAGCCGCAGTCCCGTCGGCGGACGGAGTCAGGCCCGCCTGTTTCCCGGCATGGTGTTATCTCTCTATGGAGCAGTCATCATGAAGGTCGTGAATTACAAGGCAGTGGTTCTTTCCGTATTGGCAGGCTTGCTGGCGGCAGGTGGCGCCCAGGCAGGTATCACCAAGGTAGGCAAGGTCTATTCCGGTGCCAAGCCGGCGGATAAGCCTTACCAAATGGCGCACGTAGGCAGTGAAGTAGGAAATGGCATGGGGAATGCCATCTATGTCGCGTTTTTTGCGACGCGCACGGATGATCCGGGAAATACGGCTCCGAGGCTGGACGAGGACAACGTTCTTCAGCCAGCGCCGAATACGGAGGAGGGCTTTGCGTATGACATTACCGGCTATCCCGCCTTCTTGCGCATTCCGGACAGCGCCAACGATGCCAGCCAGACGCAGCTATGGGCATTTCCGGCATGCGCGCCGTATACATTGCCAAGCAGCGAGGAACGGCAGGACTTCCTGACTGCCGTCAGTGAGCTGGAGGACGAAGGCCCTATCAGCTCAAATTGGGATGCCAGCACCTGGACAGCCTTTCTCCAGCCGCTGCACGGCATGGACTACTCCGCCAGCCGTGGCGAACTGGTTGGCGGCCTGACCTTCCTGGGTAAAGTTCTGCGCTGGAACCTGAATTCGCCGGGAACGATGGCCAGCGCCAGCGGAGTATGCAACCCGGACTCCCTGGCCGTGGGGCAGATCACCCGCAGCCGGCTGATCAAATACAGCCCGGATAGCGCCAAGGTCATTGCTGCCTTGCGTGGTGATAAAGAGGATATTCATGATCCCAACGCATTGCTTGAACTCAAAAAATTCAGCCCTGATCTGGTCGATGGTGCGACGAATTTGTTGAATCCCAGCGTCGCTCCAGTCATTCCCAATGCGACCAGCGGTCACGCGATCTATGTCACGCCTCATGCCACTTACACCGGGGGCAGTGGCTTCCGGCGCATTACGCTGAATAACGGAACGCCTGACGATATCGTGGATTTCAGCTTCGCATCGGGCAGCGCGCCGATCAAGCCCGTCAGCTTCCTGAATATGGTGGTGCAGGAAAATGCCAGCGGTGAACCGACGCGCATCTATGCCTTGAACAGCCGCGATTGGGACCCGGACGAATTGATGACGGTTCCGGATGATCCCGATGCAAGTACGCTGGCTGCCTACCAAAGTGCTTTTGCAACGGCTGCGGCGGCATTCGGTGCCGGCTTGTACATCTATGATGTCAGCGCCTACGACCCGGTCAATCAAGAATATGTCCTGACCAAAGTGACGGATATTCCTGCCGTGCAGCCGGTAGAACTGGTACTTGATGGCAACCGCCTGTTCTTCAATGACCGTATCGGGCAGGAGATAGTGGAAGTGGATGTCTCTCTGACCATGCCTGCCAGGGTCGGTGCGCTGGCAACGGAATGCCTGAGCAGCAATCTGATCAAAGGGGCGGGCAATACCTTGTACCTGACCTCGATCTGGTCAGAGCAACTGTACAGCGTCGGCGGTACGCTCAGTGGCGCCGCATGCAACGCCGTTGAGAAGTACAGCTACACCACTAACTGATGTTGACATGCCCCAACTGGTTACCAATAAGGTAGCCAGTTGGTGTTGTTGCTCGACCACCATGTGTATGTCGTACGGTTGGGCGCAGGCCCATTCCGTACGGCAGTGGTGGCGTCCATGCAATGGGGCCGCAGGCGCCAGATGTGCTGATTTGGTCACTCTCCAGGATGGGCAAAAGCATGATGCGAGATTAGGCTGCAAGCGATCTCTCAGGGAGCTTGCCATGTATGCTGTTGGAATGTCGAACCCGATATTTCTGGATCGCCATGGATTATGGTCGGATATCCAGAAATATCGGTTTGAACAATTCGGGCAATTGTCGGAAAGGGCGGGTCAGGGAAGCGCTCGGAAAAGGCAAGGTCCGTGTTTTCATTTGGCGCATGATCCCGTTCCCTTGTCATTCTGCCGCGTGCCAGATCCGTTGCCGTATGGCGTGGATGCAGGGTTGGCGCCTTTGGTGGGTGAGACTGGCGGCTTCATCGACGGTGCAGGGGTGCCTGATCATTTGCATCGGGATACGGAGCGGCTGCTGCAAGAGATTCCGGTCGCAACACGCGCCGATGCTGATGGCCGCTGGAAGGATGTACTGGATGTGTATTTCCAGCATTGTGTCTCCCTGCTTTGGCCTGCCCTGCACGCGTTGATAGATTGGACTCAGGCTCCGGTATTTCTGGATAAAGAGTTGAAAGGCCTGATGCCGGGGAGGCGACGTAATCGCCGCTACGTGGACAAGTTATTGGCCGTCCGCTTACGGAGCGTTTGCATTACCAGTATGCCCCGCTTGGAGGGAATTTTCTGAGCCTGAATTATTCGTTGCCAATGCTACATTTGCAAAGCTGGCTCGGGCGCGAAGACGAGTTGGCAGCACAGGCACGGCAGAACCCATTTGCTTTGTTCATGCAGGTCGAACTGGAAGCTGCCCGGCAAGCTGCACCAGCGGATCGCCTGCAACGTAAAGTGCGTTTATTGCGTCAGCTATACGCGCACGGCTATGACAAAGCTGATTTTCATAGGCTGTTCGCTTTTCTGGATAACGCCATGGCGTTGCCGCCTGTGCTGGAACTGCAGTTTGTTCAGGTGTCCAATCAAATCGAAACCCAGGGAGTATCAGACATGGCATATATGACCAGCGTTGAGCGAGTGGCGATAGGGCGTGGGCGTTTGGAAGGCCGGGCTGCCGGTAGAGTGGAAGGCAAGGTTGAGGGCAGGGTCGAAGGTATGCGGGAGGCCGTGCGTTGCCTGCTGGAACAACGTTTTGGCAGTTTGTCTGAAAATGACCTTGAGCAGCTGGGGGCCCTGGATCAGGCCGCTCTGCAAGACTGCCTGATCCATGTTCTCAATACCCGCTCTCTCGAAGAGTTGCTGCGACGGCATTGATGCTGTTCCACGTTTGCGATGCCTTCTGCTTTGCTGCTTGAAGCGATGCCCTAAAAAATAGTAGAATAGCGGGCTTGCCCAATTTTTTCCATCAGAACGGGCGATGGCCGTTGCCTTGCAGCTGCCATGATGTGTTCTGAAATCGCGTGTCGTGCCACCAGGGTGCTGCGTAGTCCTCAGAACGGCGAATTCGCCATGAGGTGCGTGGTGCAGGTGCGGCGCCAGTCCAAACCCTAGGAGATTCATATGTCCATCAGCATGCGCGATATGCTCGAAGCCGGTGTCCACTTCGGCCACCAGACCCGTTACTGGAACCCCAAGATGGCTCCGTACATCTTCGGTCATCGTAACAAGATTCACATCATCAACCTGGAAAAGACGGTCGAAAAGTTCCAGGAAGCCGAAAAGTTCGTGCGTCAGCTGTCCGCCAAGGGCGGCACGCTGCTGTTCGTCGGCACCAAGCGCGCTGCTCGTGAATTGGTGGCTGAGGCCGCCGAGCGCAGCGGTTCGCCGTTTGTCGACAGCCGCTGGCTGGGTGGCATGCTGACGAACTTCAAGACCGTCAAGACCTCGATCAAGCGCCTGAAAGAAATGGAAGCCCTGGCAGCCGACGGCGGCCTGGAGCGTCTGAGCAAGAAGGAAGGCCTGCTGTTCCAACGCGAACTGGATAAGCTGAACAAGTCCATCGGCGGCATCAAGGACATGGGCGGCCTGCCCGATGCTCTGTTTGTCATCGACGTTGGCTACCATAAGATTGCCATCGCCGAAGCGCGCGCCCTGGGCATCCCGGTGGTGGCCGTGGTCGATACCAACCACTCGCCGGACGGTGTGGACTACGTCATTCCTGGCAACGACGACTCCGCCCGCGCCATCGCCCTGTACTCGCAAGTCATCGCCGACGCCGTGCTGGCTGGCCGCGAACAGCGCCTGAGCGGCCTGGTCGAGGAAGTGGCCCAGGCTGACGAAGAATTCGTCGAAGTGCAGGAAGAAGGCTCGGAAGAGGCCTAATTGCTGTCACGCCGCCGCCCTTGTTCTGAGGGAGGCGGGTAGTCGGCCTGTCGGGCACGGCTGACACCAGTTCCACGAGAGCTGGATCAATCAATCGAATCTGGAGTAGAAATGGCTGAAATTACCGCTGCGATGGTCAAGGAATTGCGTGAAAAGACCGACGCCCCGATGATGGAATGCAAGAAGGCGCTGACGGAAGCGGCTGGCGACATGGCTCGCGCCGAAGAGATTCTGCGCGTCAAGCTGGGTAGCAAGGCTGGCAAGGCTGCGTCGCGCGTGACCGCCGAAGGCCTGCTGGGCTTGAACATCTCGGCTGATGCCAAGCGCGGTGCGCTGGTGGAAGTCAACTGCGAAACCGACTTCGTGGCCAAGAATGACGATTTCGTCGCCTTCGTTGCCAAGGTTGCCGAACTGGTTGCCGACAAGAATCCCGCCGACGTCGAGGCGCTGTCCGCGCTGGAACTGAACGGCGAAACGGTTGATAGCGTGCGTACCGCCCTGATCGGCAAGATCGGCGAGAACATCACCATTCGCCGTTTCATCCGCAAGGAAACCCCGAACAAGCTGGCCAGCTATGTGCACAGCGGCCGTATCGGCGTTCTGGTTGAGTTCGACGGTGCCGACGAAGTGGGCAAGGACGTTGCCATGCACATCGCCGCTACCCGCCCGCAAGCGCTGGACGCCGATGGCGTACCCGCCGAGCTGGTTGCCAAGGAACGTGCCGTGGCCGAGCAGAAGGCTGCCGAATCCGGCAAGCCGGCTGAAATCGTTGCCAAGATGGTTGAGGGCTCGATCCAGAAGTACCTGAAGGAAGTTGCGCTGCTGTCGCAAGTTTTCGTCAAGAACGACAAGCAGACCGTTGCTCAGATGCTGATAGAAAAGAACGCTGCTGTGAACAGCTTCACGCTGTTCATCGTCGGTGAAGGCATCGAGAAGAAGACGACTGACTTCGCCGCTGAAGTTGCCGCTGCCCGTCAGGGTTAAGTGTGCTGACAGGCTGTCGCTCCGGTGCTCGCGCGCCGGGCGACAGCCTGTTTTCTTGGTATGTTGCCAAGCCTGGGCCGGACGGCGGTTCCAGTGAATCACCAGGCACATTCAGCGCGCTGCCTCTGTCGCTGCGCTCGAATTTGTCGCCAGCCGTAAAATTCCACGCTGCCCCAGGGCAGCGTTTGCACAAACAAAGCTAAAATTCCGCCGAGCCGCTTCCAGGGAGTCATAGTGATGAGCAGTACAGCATATAAACGGGTTCTTCTTAAGCTTTCCGGCGAAGCCTTGATGGGCGAAGACGCCTACGGCATCAATCGCGCCACCATTGTTCGCATGACCGAGGAAATCGCCGAACTGGTTTCCATGGGGGTCGAGCTGGCGATCGTGATCGGTGGCGGCAATATTTTCCGAGGCGTGGCGCCGGGCGCCCAGGGCATGGATCGTGCAACTGCCGATTACATGGGCATGATGGCCACGCTGATCAATGCATTGGCCCTGCAGGATGCCATCAAGAACCGTGGCATCGACGCCCGCGTGCAATCCGCGTTGCGCATCGACCAAATCGTCGAGCCGTACATTCGTCCCAAGGCGCTGCGCTACCTTGAGGAAGGCAAGGTCGTCATTTTCGCGGCCGGTACGGGCAACCCATTCTTTACGACCGATACCGCCGCCGCCTTGCGCGGTGCCGAAATCGGAGCGGAAGCCGTGCTCAAGGCCACCAAGGTCGACGGCATCTACACGGCAGACCCCAACAAGGACCCGAACGCCACTCGCTATGCGACGATCAGCTTCGACGAAGCGATCGTCCGGCGCCTGGAGGTGATGGACGCGACGGCTTTCGCGCTGTGCCGCGACCAGAAGCTGCCCATCAAGGTGTTCTCCATCAACAAGCCGGGCGCCCTGAAACGCGCTGTCAGCGGCGCGGACGAAGGTACCCTGGTACACGTCTGATCACCGGCCTGGCGCGGCGCTGCTCCTGCAGAGGAGGGCGCTGCCACCAGGCCGATTTCAATACTGGAGCCCATCAAGCTCCGCTGCCGGATGCGGTTATGCCGCGACTGGCCATGAGCAGGCGCTCTTCAATAGAGGAATAAAGACATGAGTGTTTCCGAGATTCGCAAATCTGCCGATACTCGCATGCAGAAGTCCATCGAGGCTTTGAAGACCAATCTGTCCAAGATCCGTACCGGCCGCGCCACTGCAGCCATTCTGGATCACGTGCAGGTGGAGTACTACGGTTCGATGGTTCCCGTCAGCCAGGTTGCAAACGTCACGGTTGTCGATGCGCGCAACCTGAATGTGCAGGTCTGGGAAAAAAGCATGGTTTCCGTGGTGGAAAAGGCCATTCGCGAGTCGGACCTGGGTCTTAACCCCCAGACGCTGGGCGAAGGCATGCGCGTGCCGATGCCGGCGCTGACCGAAGAACGTCGCCGCGACCTGGCCAAGGTCGTCAAGGGCGAATCGGAAGACGCCAAGGTTGCCATCCGCAACCTGCGCCGCGAAGCCAACGAAGCGCTCAAGCGCCTGGTCAAGGATAAGGAAATTTCCGAAGACGACGAGCGTCGCGCCCAGGATGATATCCAAAAACTGACGGACCGCTTTGTCGCTGAAGTCGATAAACTGGTCAGCCAGAAAGAAGCGGAAATCATGACAGTCTGAAGTTCCGCCCGCGAGCGCGCAGCCTGCCGCGCTGCCTATGGCATGCTGCGCATCGGCTTTGCCATTTTTCATAAGCCAGGGACGCGCTCGCAGGGCGCTGTTAAGATTCCGTCATGACAATTAGTTCTACCAAGGCCATACCCGTTGTCGGTGCCATTCCCCGGCACGTTGCCATCATCATGGACGGCAATGGGCGCTGGGCCACCAAGCGCCATTTGCCCCGCACTGCTGGCCACGCCAAGGGCGTGCGTGCCGTGCGCAGGGCAGTGGAAGCCTGCGGGCAGGCGGGGGTGGAGTACCTCACGCTGTTTGCATTCAGCTCCGAAAACTGGCGCCGCCCGGCCGAAGAGGTCTCGTTGTTGATGCGCCTGTTCATGCAGGCCCTAGAGCGCGAGGTCGACAAACTGCAGGAGCAGGGCGTCCGGCTGCGCATCGTCGGCGATATTTCCCCGTTCGACCCCAAGTTGCGTGCCCTGATCGACGCAGCCCAGGCACGCACCGCCCATAATGAAAAACTCACGCTGACCGTGGCGGCGAATTATGGCGGACGCTGGGATATCCTCCAGGCGACCCAGAAGCTGCTGGCGGAAGCCGGGCGTGATCCGGCACAGCCTTTGTCCGAAGACGACATTTCCAGGCATCTCTGCATGGCATGGGCCCCCGAGCCCGACCTGTTCATCCGCACCGGCGGAGAACAGCGTATCTCGAATTTCCTCATCTGGCAGCTCGCCTACACAGAGCTGTATTTCACCGATCAGTATTGGCCCGATTTTGACCGGGCATCCCTGGAACAGGCGTTCCATTGGTATGCCACCCGGGAACGGCGCTTTGGCCGCACGAGTGCCCAGCTTGCCGAGACAGGGGCCAAGCAGCCATAACCGCCGCCTAGGCGACAGGAGAAGCACCCATGCTGGGAACCCGTATCGTCACTGCAGTTGCTTTGCTGATCGTGCTGGGAGGTGCACTGGCCTTGGGTACGCCGTGGCCGTTCATGCTGCTGCTATCCGTGCTGACAGGCCTGGGCTTGTGGGAATGGTTGCGCCTGACCAGCCCCGTTCCGGCGGCTGCGGGTGCATCCCTGGGCGACACCCCGAAAACGGCTGGTGGCCCGATGGTTGCGGGCATTGCCGCCGGCGCGCTGACCATCATGCTGACCTGGCTCTGGCTGTCCAATAACGCGGCCAGCATAGGCCCCGTTGCCGTCACTTACGAAATCGCCACACGCGTAGTCATTCCACTGGCTGTGGCGCTGTGGGTGCTGATCGGCACCTATCAGGTCGTGCGCGGCGACGTGCATGCGCCAGCGGCAAACCCTTTCATGAGTCTCTTTGGCATCCTGGCGCTGATTGCCGCCTGGGCCTCGCTTGCGCTCATGTTCATGATGGGGCGCGGGCTGCTGCTGAGCTTCCTGGCAATCATCTGGTGCGCCGATATCGGTGCCTATTTTGCCGGCCGTGCGGTGGGCAAGCGCAAGCTGGCGCCGCGTGTCAGTCCCGGGAAATCCTGGGAGGGCGCTATCGCAGGCGTGGTCGCAGCGGTAGTGTGGGGCGCCGCCACCATGAACTGGGAAGGCAGTTTTGCGAACCATATGTTCCGTCTCTGGTCATATGCGGCATTGCCCTGGATTGCATTCCTGGCCATGCTCTCCATAGTCGGCGATTTGTTCGAATCATTGCTCAAGCGTCGCGCCGGAATGAAGGATTCCAGCGGGCTACTGCCTGGCCATGGCGGTGTGCTCGATCGCATTGATGCTATCCTGCCGACTGCTCCGCTGGCCTTATTGCTGCTAATTTTTGGAGTCTGATGCTGTGACTATGTCCCCTAATGCAGGCCGTGCGGTTCGCGGCGAAACGGAGTCGGTTCCGGACCGTGAAGGCCTGCCTGCCGCCGGTGCGTCGCCACAACGGGAAACCGTGATCATTCTTGGCGCGACGGGATCGGTAGGGGAAAGCACGCTCGATGTCCTGGGCCGGCACGCCGGGCGCTTCCAGGTGTATGCGCTGAGTGCGCGCACACGCATGGAACGTCTCGCTGCGCAGGCGCGCCAGCACCGTGCCCATGTCGTGGTGGTGCCGGACGATGCCGCGCGCGAACGCTTCGAGCGCGCCTACGGCACCGACCTGCCATTGCCTGAAATCAGGGTAGGGGATACTGCATTGGCGGAAACAGCCGCCGACCCCGGCGGCCATACTGTTGTGGCTGCCATTGTCGGCGCCGCAGGCTTGCCGGCGGCCCTGGCCGCGGCCAATGCCGGTAAACGCATCCTGCTGGCCAACAAGGAGGCCCTGGTGGCTGCCGGCGGCCTGTTCATGAGCGCGGCCCGCAACCACGGTGCCCAGTTGCTGCCCATAGACAGCGAGCACAATGCCATTTTCCAGTGCTTGCCTGTCAAGACGGATGCGGCGACCGCCTGCGCAGCATCCGGCGTCCGCCGCCTGGTGCTGACCGCCTCTGGCGGCCCATTCCGGCGTTGCCACTGGAAAGACCTGGAAGCCGTCACGCCGGCGCAGGCATGCGCGCATCCCAACTGGAGCATGGGGCGCAAGATTTCCGTAGATTCTGCGACGATGGTCAATAAGGGCCTGGAGGTCATCGAAGCCTACTGGCTATTCGGTATGTCGCCGGAACGGATAGAAGTCCTGGTGCATCCCCAGAGCATTATTCACTCCCTGGTCGAATACGAGGATGGTTCCATGCTGGCGCAGTTGGGCCAGCCCGATATGCGCATTCCCATTGCACACGCGCTGGGCTTTCCCGATCGTCTCGCCAACGGCGTGGGTCCGCTGGATCTGGCACGCCACGGCCGCCTGGATTTCGAACCGCCTGACTACGAGCGCTTTCCCTGCCTGGCGCTGGCCTATGCTGCCCTGCGTGATGGCCAGGGCGCCTGTATCGCGCTCAATGCCGCCAATGAGGTGGCAGTGGCCGCGTTCCTGGAGGGGCGCCTGCCTTACACCTGGATATCCCGGGTAATCGAGGCGGCCCTTGAATGGCATGGCGGACAGGCAGAACAGGCTCTCGATAGCCTGGATGCCGTACTCGATTATGATTTGCGTGCACGCCGCTATGTCGCCAACCTGGGACTGGCTGCCTGACGCTGGGCCGATTGCGGCACAGGCCTGCGGTTCCGCCAGTTTTTGCTGGCATGCAATGGAATTTATGTGCTTTATACCTTAATCACTTTTCTTGTCGCGCTGGGTATCCTGGTCACCATCCACGAACTGGGCCACTATAGCGTTGCGCGTTTTTTCAACGTCCGCATCCTCCGTTTTTCGGTGGGTTTCGGCCGCGTACTCTGGCAAAAACGCGATGCCCGGGGTACCGAGTGGGCGGTCTCCATGATTCCGCTGGGCGGCTATGTCAAGATGGCAGATGACGGCCTGGGCGGCGATGTTGGCATCGGTTCCGGCAAGGGCGTGCCGTTCAATCGGTTGAACGTCTATCGGCGCATTGCCGTTGTGCTCGCCGGCCCGGTTTGCAATCTTTTGCTGGCGGCGGTGCTCTACGCCATTCTGGGCATGATGGGCAGCCGCGAACCGCAGCCCGTGCTGGCCGATCCGCAGGAAGGCAGCGCGGCCGCGCAGGCGGGTGTAGCCAGCGGCGACAGGATCCAGGCCATAGATGGCCGCAAGGTCGAAACCTGGAGCGATGCGCGCTGGCTGCTGCTCGACAAGCTGACAGCGGGCGGTACCTTGCGCATGGACGTTACCGACCGCGCCGGGCAGCCGCACCAGCGCCTGTTGGTTTTGCAGGGCGACAGACTGGAGCATGACGCCGATCCGCTGGTCGGCGCGGGCCTGGCCTTGCAGGCGGCCAATCCGTATATCCGCAGCGTGATCAGTGGCGGGGCGGGCGAGGCGGCGGGCCTGAAAGATGGTGACAAGGTGTTGCGCGCGGGCAGCCAGGAATCTCCCGATGTGCCGCGTTTGCTGGCCGAGATCCAGGCGCACGGTGGACAGCCGCTGGAACTGCGTGTGCGGCGTGGCAATACCGAGCTGGACCTGACTCTGGTGCCTGCTGAGGCGCGCCTGGAAGATGGACGGGTAGTCGGGCGCATTGGTGCCCAGCTGGCAGCCGATCTTCCCATGGTGGATCGCCGTTACGGCCCGCTGGAAGCCATTTCCCATGGCGTCGTGCGCACCTGGGAGACCTCCTTGTTCACTTTGCGCATGATGGGCCGCATGCTGACCGGCACGGTTTCCTGGCGCAACATCAATGGCCCGGTCGCCATTGCCGATTACGCAGGGCAGAGTGCACGCGTCGGCCTGGATGCCTATATCGGCTTCCTGGCGCTGCTGAGCGTGAGTCTTGGCGTACTGAATCTTCTTCCTATCCCCACACTTGATGGCGGTCATCTGCTGTACTATTTCGCAGAAATCGTCCGCGGTCGCCCGTTGCCGGACAATTGGCTGGAAATCGGCCAGCGTTTTGGCATGATATTGCTGGCGGCGCTGATGGGATTGGCCCTGTTCAACGATATCGGGCGTATTGTCACCCGTCTTTTCAGCTAATTGCGTGTCATTTAAAATCCTTCGCCATTTGTCCGATCAAGGATCGTCCAGGATGTCTGTTTCTCGGAGTTTTCAGCGCAGCGGCCTCAAGCTCAAGCGCCTTGTTCTGCCCGGCTTGCTGGCCGCCTTGATCTGGCCGTCCGCCGCTAGTGCTTTCGATCCCTTCGTCGTGCGCGATATCCGCGTGGATGGCCTGCAACGCACCGACGCCGGCACCGTGTTCGGCTACCTGCCGGTGAAAGTCGGGGAAACATTCACGGAAAGCGATGCCTCGGCCGCGATCCGCCGGCTGTACGCCACCGGCTACTTCAATGATGTGCGCATCGAAACCGACAACAATGTCGTGGTCGTAGTCGTGCAGGAACGCCCGACCATCGCTGCCATCAACTTCAATGGCATGCGTGAATTCGACGCCGACGCCATCAAGAAGTCCCTGCGCGAAGTCGGCTTCGGTGAAGGCCGGATCTTCGACCGTTCCATGCTGGAGCAGGCGGAGTTCGAGCTCAAGCAGCAATACTTGGCCAAGGGCAAGTACGGCGTCGAGATCACCGCCACTATCACGCCGCTGCCGCGCAACCGCGTGGGCATCAACTTCGAGGTATTCGAAGGGCAGGTGGCCCGCATCCGCGACATTCACATCGTGGGCAACGAAGCGTTCTCCAGCAGCACGCTGCAGGATGAAATGCAGCTGACGACGCCGGGCTGGATGACCTGGTACACCGGTACGGACAAATACTCGCGCGAAAAGCTGGAAGGCGATATCGAAGCGCTGCGTTCGTACTACATGGATCGCGGCTATCTCGAATTCTCCGTCGAGCCGCCCCAGGTCACGATCTCCCCCGACCGCAAGGACATCTTCATCACCATCACTGTGCATGAAGGCAAGCCGTACAAGGTTTCCAATGTGAAACTGGCGGGCGACCTGCTGGGCCTGGACGACCAGTTGCAGAAACTCGTCACGGTCAAGGCCGGCGATACGTTCTCTGCCAGTGAAACCAACGCGACGGCGAAAGCCATCACTGATTACCTGGGCGACCTTGGCTATGCGTTTGCCAACGTCAACCCGAACCCGATCCTGAACCGCGAAACCGGTGAAACCGAGCTGACGTTCTATGTCGACCCGAGCCGCCGCGTATACGTGCGCCGCATCGAGATCGGCGGCAACACACGTACCCGTGATGCCGTGATCCGCCGCGAACTGCGCCAGCAGGAAGCGGCCTGGTACGACGCCAGCAATATCCGTATGTCGCGCGACCGCGTGGACCGCCTGGGCTACTTCAATGAGGTCAACGTCAACACGCATCCGGTGCCGGGCACCATCGACCAGGTCGATGTCTCGGTCGACGTGAAGGAAAAACCCACCGGCATGATCAACCTCGGTATCGGCTACGGCTCCACTGAGAAGGCGATCCTGTCGGCGGGCATCAGCGAAGACAACGTTTTCGGCAGCGGTACCAATCTGACTTTCAACGTCAATACCAGCCGTTCCAACCGGTCGGCCGTTCTGTCGCACACTGATCCCTACTGGACGCGCGACGGCATCAGCCGCTCCACGTCGCTCTACTACCGCTCGATCAAGCCGTTCTACAACAACGACGGTGACTATCGCGTGCGCGCCATGGGCCTGGGCCTGAACTTCGGCGTTCCCATTTCGGAACTCGACCGGATTTTCCTGGGCGTCAACTACGAACGCAACGAACTGTCGCTCTACGACAATTCACCGCTGGCCTATGAAGAGTTCGTGCAAGACTACGGCTCCAAGACCAATGCCCTGATCTTCTCCATAGGCTGGGCCAAGGACAGCCGCGACAGCGCCCTGGCACCCAATTCGGGCAGCTATACGCGCCTGAAGGCCGATTTCTCGACGCTGGACCTGAAGTACTACATGCTCAGTGCACAGCACCAATACTTCATCCCCCTTAACCGCAGCTTCACGTTGGCCTTCAACGGCATGGTGGACTACGGCAAGGGCTACGGCGGCAAGGGTTATCCGCTTATCAAGAACATCTATGCGGGTGGCCTCGGCACCGTGCGCGGCTACGAAGGCTCGTCGCTCGGCCCGAAGGATACCCGTACCGGCAACTACCTGGGCGGCTCCAAGCGCGTGGTCGGCAACGTGCAGCTGTATCTGCCGTTCCCCGGTGCGCAGCGTGACCGCAGCCTGCGCTGGTTCCTGTTTGGTGATGCGGGTCAAATCTACAGCGATAACCAGGATATCGACTTCGGCGATCTGCGTTATTCTGTCGGTGTTGGCCTGTCGTGGAACTCGCCGATGGGTCCGCTGCAAATTTCCTATGGCCGGGCGCTCCGTGACAAGCCGGGTGACGAAAAGCAAAGCTTCCAGTTCCAGATCGGAACCGCTTTCTGATTTCCCGGTCTATGATGCTGGTGGCACAATAACCTTTTGCTAAAATTTCCTTTCATTCAGGGATTTCTATGACGTCTGTTTCCGCGATCAAACCGTTTGCCTCGGCTCGCAGCAAGTATGCGAGCGTAGCTCGGCGTGTTTCCCTCGGTCTGTCGGCGTGCCTGGTTGCCGGCATGATGGCTGCTCCGGTGCAGGCTCAAGCCCAGGGCTCCAAGGTTGGTTTCGTCAACCTGGATCGCATCCTGCGTGATTCGGCGCCTGCCAAGGCTGCGCAAATCAAGCTTGAATCCGAATTCAAGTCGCGCGACGACGAAATCCAACGCCTGGCGAATGCCCTGCGTAGCGAGTACCAGAAGCTCGACAAGGACGGCCCCGTGCTGTCCGAGAGCGACCGCGTCAAGCGCGAGCGCAACATCTCCAATATGGATGTCGACCTGCAGCGCAAGCAGCGTGAGTTCCAGGAAGACCTGAACCGTCGTCGCAACGAAGAGTTCGGTGCGATCATCGACAACACCAATGCTGCCATTCAGCGTATCGCCGAACAGCAGAACTATGATCTGGTCCTGCAAAACGCAGTCACTGTCAATCCGCGCGTCGACATCACCGACCAGGTGATCCAGGCCATGGGCAAGTAAGGTTGCCTCATGCCTTTGTTGCTGGATGAGGTCAGGGCTCCGTCCCTGTCCGCACTGTTTGCGGAAGTCGATGCGCATGGCCTGCCTTGGCGCCTGGAAACCGGTGGTGCGGAAGAACCCCGCATCGCCGGCCTGGCGCCGTTGACGCATGCTGGCGCCAACGAACTATCCTTTCTTTCCAATCATCGCTATCTGGAACAGCTGTCGCAGAGCGGGGCAGGGGCAGTCATCCTGCCAGCTGCCGCTGCGGCCGGCCTTCCGGCCAGCGTGCCTTTCGCCCGTGTCATCTGCGAACAGCCGTACCTGCTGTATGCGCGGGTGGCACAGTGGTTTGATCGTGCCCGCCGCGCAGGCAATGCGCCGCGCGTGCATCCTTCCGCAATTGTGGCCGAGGACGCCATCATTGAAGCCGATGTCGATCTGGGCCCGTTCTGCGTGGTCGAGAGTGGCGCGGTCGTGAAACGCGGCAGTCGCATCGGTGCCGGTTGCGTCGTTGGTGCCCGCAGTGTCGTGGGCGAGGATTCCCTGCTGTATCCGCGAGTCGTGCTTTATAGCGAAGTACGCCTGGGTGCCCGCGCCATCGTGCATAGCGGTGCAGTGCTGGGCGCCGATGGCTTCGGTTTTGCGCCAGATCCCACGCGTGGCGGCTGGAGCAAGATTCCCCAATTCGGCGGCGTGGTGGTGGGCAATGATGTCGAAATCGGCGCGAACACCACCATAGACCGTGGGGCGCTGGACGATACCGTCATCGCCGATGGCGTGAAACTGGACAACCAGATCATGGTTGCCCATAACGTCCATATCGGCATGCACACCGCCATTGCTGCCTGCGTCGGTATCGCTGGCTCCACCCACATCGGTGCGCGCTGCACCATTGGTGGTGCCTCGATGATCTCCGGCCATCTGGTGCTGGGAGACGACGTACATGTCTCCGGCGGTACGGCAGTGACATCCAGCATCACCAAGCCTGGCCGTTACACCGGTGTCTATCCCTATGCCGAGCATGGGGAGTGGCAGCGCAATGCTGCCGTGATACAGCAGTTGGGCTCCCTGCGCCGTCGCGTGCGCGCTCTGGAAAAAGATTAATCGCCACTCCGGCGCCGGCGGCAGCACGCAGAACAGCCCTGCAGGCCGGCGACCGTCATGACTTAGGTACTGCATTTATGGAATTGGATATCAAGGGAATTCTGGATCGGCTGCCGCATCGCTATCCCATGCTGCTGATTGACCGCGTGATCGAAATGACGCCGGGCAAATCCATCGTCGCGATCAAGAATGTCAGTATCAACGAGCCGTATTTCACCGGGCATTTCCCTGATCTGCCGGTCATGCCTGGCGTGCTGATCCTGGAAGCAATGGCCCAGGCTGCCGCGCTGTTCTCGTTCTCGAATGATTCCGGTGATGATTCCGGCATCGGCGCCAGCAATGGCAATGTCTACTACTACGTCGGCATCGACAATGCGCGCTTCCGCCGCCCCGTCGTGCCAGGCGACCAGCTGCGCATCGAAGTTGAGGCCGTGCGCCTGAGCCGCGTCATCTGTAAGTACAAGGGACGCAGCCTGGTTGATGGCAACGTGGCTGCCGAAGCTGAATTCATGTGCGCCATTCGCCAACGGAACAGCTGAACATGAGCGTAGAAATCCATCCCACCGCGCAGGTAGACAGCCGTGCGGAACTTGCTGACGGTGTCAGCATCGGTGCTTTCAGCATCATCGGCCCCAATGTGCGCATTGGGGAAGGAACCTCCGTCGGCCCTCACTGCGTCGTGGATGGGTTGACGACCATCGGCCGCAACAACCGTTTTTACCGGTTTTGCTCCATTGGCGGCGAGCCTCAGGACAAAAAGTATGCCAACGAACCGACCCGCCTGGAAATTGGCGATGGCAACACGGTGCGCGAATATGTGACCTTCAATACCGGTACGGTACAGGACAACGGTGTTACGCGCATCGGCAGTGACAACTGGATCATGGCGTACGTTCACGTCGCGCATGACTGCATCATTGGCGATCACACCATCCTCGCCAACGGCGTGCAGCTCGGCGGCCACGTGCACATCGGCGACTGGGCCATCCTGGGCGGGCTGAGCGGCGTGCACCAGTTCAGCAAGATTGGCGCGCACGCCATGATAGGCGGCAACAGCTCGCTGATGCAGGATGCGCCGCCCTATGTGCTGGCAGCGGGCAACCCCTGCAAGCCGCATGGCGTCAATACCGAAGGCCTGCGTCGCCGTGGTTTCGATGCGGAGTCCATCTCTGCACTGCGCGAAGCCTATAAGCTGGTTTATCGCCGCGGCCTGACGCTGGACCAGGCAGTGGCAGCCATCGCAGCACTGGCCGTTGAGCGTCCGGCTGCCGCTGCGGCACTGGCCGTCATGCAGGAGTTCCTTTCGGGCGTCACGCGCGGGGTTATCCGTTCATGATTTCAGGTGTGGGACTGGCCAGGAACGCGGGCGAGCCTGTGATCGGCATGGTCGCCGGGGAACCCTCGGGCGACCTGATCGCCGCACGCGTCCTGGCAGGTTTGCAGCAGCAGGTACCAAACCTGCGTTGCCAGGGCATAGGCGGCCCGCGCCTGCAGGCGCAAGGCCAGGAAATCTGGCACCCCATGCATGCGCTGACCGTCTTCGGTTATGTCGATGCGCTCAAGCGGCTGCCTTCGCTGCTGCGTACCTACGGCGACGTCAAGCGTCGCTGGCTGGCGCAGCCGCCCGGCGTCTTTGTGGGCATCGATGCGCCTGACTTCAATCTCAAGCTGGAACTGGCCTTGCGCCAGGCCGGCATCCCCACCGTGCATTTCGTCGGCCCATCCATTTGGGCCTGGCGCTATGAACGTATCCACAAAATACGTGAAGCTGTCTCGCACATGCTGGTGCTGTTCCCCTTCGAAGAGGAGCTGTATCGCAAGGAAGGCGTACCGGTGACCTATGTCGGCCATCCCTTGGCCGGCAATATCCCTATGCAACCCGATCGCGCGGCGGCGCGCAGGCGCCTGGGCCTGTCGGGCAATGAACGTATCCTGGCAGTCCTGCCGGGCAGCCGGCGTTCCGAAATCGAATTGATGGCGCCGCGCTTTTTGCAGGCTGCACAACAACTGTGCCGGGACGAGCCTGGACTGGTTTGCCTGGTGCCCATGGTCAATGCCGAGCGCAAGGCTCAGTTCGAAGCCGTGCTGCGGCAACACCCTGTGCCAGGATTGCGCTGCGTCACCCAGGAAGATATTGCGCTGGAAGGGCAGGAGCGTGACAACTGGCCTGTAGCCTGGCATGTCATGGAAGCCTGCGATACGGCTCTGGTAACCAGCGGTACCGCTACGCTGGAAACGGCGCTGTTCAAGCGCCCGATGGTGATCTCCTATGTGCTGTCGCCCTGGATGCGGCGCCTGATGTCCTGGAAATCAGGCCAGCAACGTCCCTATGTACCCTGGGTCGGCCTTCCCAATGTCCTGTTGCGCGATTTCGCTGTGCCGGAATTGTTGCAGGAAGACGCCACGCCCGAGAAATTGGCTCAAGCCGTCAGGGCGCAATGGAATGATGCACCCGGGACGGCCCGCATCGAAGAACGGTTTGCCGAAATGCATGCTGTCCTGCGACAGGACACGGCTCGGCTGGCCGCCGATGCCATACTGGAGACTGCCGAGCATGGAGCAGGCTGATCTATTCGCGATTGCTGCGCCGTCGGTCGTGGAGATCGCTGGCGTTGACGAAGCGGGCAGGGGACCGCTGGCCGGGGCCGTCTATGCTGCTGCGGTCATCCTGCCGGAACGGCATGACATTGCCGGCCTGGCAGATTCCAAAGTCTTGTCTGCCAGACAGCGCGACAAACTGGCACTGCAGATTCGCGAGCAAGCCCTGGCCTGGCATATCGCCTGTGCTACCGTCGCGGAAATCGACACCTTGAATATCCTGCACGCGACCATGCTGGCCATGCGCCGTGCGGTTGAGGGACTGGGCGTGCATCCTGCGCTGGCGCTGATAGACGGCAATCGCGTGCCGCCCGGGCTGCCGTGCCAGGCGCGCGCCATCGTCAAGGGCGATGCGACCGAGCCCGCCATTTCTGCGGCCTCCATTCTCGCAAAGACGGCGCGCGACGCTGAATTGCTGGTCTTGCACGAACGCTATCCCCTATACGGTTTCGACCAGCACAAAGGTTATGGTACGGCGCAACACCTGGAAGCCCTGCGCGCCCATGGCCCATGTCCGGAACACCGCCGCAGCTTCGCGCCGGTACGCAAAAGCCTCGAGTCCTGAGCCCGGCCCGGCAGGGGCTTGCATGGCCAGTATCGAAACAGAATTTATACGACATGAAGCACATCGCATCCCGGGACAACCCGCTGTACCGCCAATTGCGTGCCTTGGCAGGTGGTAGCCGCAAGGGTGGGCAGTTGCTGATCGAAGGCCCGCATCTTTGCCAGGCCTGGCTGGACACTTACGGTTTGCCAGCCATTGCGGTCTTTGATGAAGCCCGCCTTGCGCGCCCGGAATTGGCATCCCTGGCCGATGCCGTGCGCGGCCTGGCGCCAGCCGCGCGCATTGCGCTGGCATCCGGCATGATGGACGCGCTGGAAGATGCCGAGCATGGCCAGGGCGTCATGTTCGTGGTCGAACCGCCGGCGCTGCCCAGCCCCCGTGGCGATGTGGCCGCGCTCTGGCTGGACCGGGTGCAGGATCCGGGCAACGTAGGCACCTTGCTGCGCCTGGCTGCGGCTGCTGGTTTGCAACAGGTCGTTCTGTCCAACGGTTGCGCTCATGCCTGGTCGCCCAAGGTGTTGCGCAGCGCCCAGGGCGCCCATTTTTCCTTGCAGATTATCGAAAAGGCCGACTTGGCGGCCTTGCGGCCGACATTAAGCGTTCCCTTGCTGGCGACCGCGCTGGATGGCTCGGAAGACTTGTTCGACACCGAATTGCCACGCACATGCGTCTGGCTGTTCGGCCATGAAGGCCGTGGCGTCTGCGAAGAACTGTTGCAGCTGGCAGATAAACGCGTGCGCATTGCACATGCGTCGGCCGTAGAATCCCTGAATGTCGCTGCGGCTGCGGCCATCTGTCTGTTCGAGCAGCGGCGCCGCTTCCGTTGCGCCTGATACCGTGCTGGCCGCGTCGCTGCAAGCCCGTCGCAGAACGTAGGTTCCTGCGCCGGCTAGGGGCGCGACCCCAGTTTTTCAAGAGGTGACGTTTTGAAGAATCCCATTGCGGTATTCATGGTGATGATGTCGCTGGGCCTGGGCGCGCCCGCTGTTGCGGCGGACGCCGTGCCCATGGACAGGGTATATCAAGGCTCCATCCGGCTACCGGATTTTTCCGGGCGGGACCGCGCCTATGCGAATTACCGTACCCGCATCACCAATGAAATGCGTAGTGGCCCCAACTTCGCGGGGCACTATGCCATCGTGGAAATCGGTTGCGGAACCAGCTGCCGCTTTGCATTCGTCGCTGATGTCGCCACCGGGCAGGTATTCGGATTCCCGTATGGCGGTGAAAACTATTACTCGTTGCAGCTGAATTACAGTGTCAAAAGCAACCATGTATCCATGAAGTGGATAGAAGGCGACGACTGCCTGCACAACTCCCTCGAATGGACGGGCAGCGATTTCAAGGCCGGCAGCCCGACGATCATGGGCTCCAGTGAAGTGTGCGGATAAGCAAAAAAAAACCAGTTCACAATGAACTGGTTTTTTTTGGCTCAATAGGAGCGGGTGCTCAGCCCGACTTCCTCCATGATGGTGGTTGAGATCTCCTCGATCGACTTGGTCGTGGTGGAAAGCCAGGAAATCCCTTCGCGGCGCATCATGCGCTCGGCAGCAGCAACTTCATCACGGCATTGTTCCAGCGAAGCATATTGGCTGCCGGGCCGGCGCTCATTGCGGACTTCGGACAGGCGCTCGGGCTGGATGGTCAGGCCGAACAGCTTTTTGCGGTAGGGTTGCAGCGTGGCCGGCAGTTGGCCACGATCGAAATCTTCCGGGATCAGCGGGAAATTGGCGGCCTTGATGGCATATTGCATGGCCAGGTACAGGCTGGTGGGCGTCTTGCCGCAACGCGAAACGCCTACGAGGATCACATCGGCCTGCTCAAGCCCATGGACAAATTGTCCGTCGTCGTGCGCCAGGCTGAAGTTGATCGCATTGATGCGGCGCAGATACTGTTCTGACGTGGCACCCATGTGCGAACGGCCGATGGAATGGCTGGATTTCACCCCCAGCGCTTGCTCCACCGGAGAGACGAATGCGCCGAAAAGGTCTAGGAATACGCAAGGCGCATTGCTGACGCGGGCCTTGATGGCGGGGTCCACCAGCGTGCTGAAAACGATGGGCTGCAGCCCCTTTTGCTCGGCGAAGGATTGCTCGATCCGGGCGATGGCCTGATCGGCTTTCTCCAGTGTATTGATGAACGGGATACGCGTACTATTGAACTTTACGGTCTCGAACTGGGACAAAACGGAATGGCTGAATGTTTCGGCGGTAATACCGGTGCCATCCGAGACGATAAAGACGGTACGTTCAAGTTGTTGATTAGTCATATTTTTTCGTTTTAAGCGCCAAAACGGCGGCAGGGGCGGTACAATTCCGAGCCTTCAGAAGTCACACGATCAGGCCTGTCAGGCTGGTTGGGTCAGGGCACCTGCGGTACAGCCGCATGCAGGTACGTTGACCCAACTCGCTTTCTATCCATTGTAAAGGTGACTTCATGTCTTATGTCGTTTCGTTCGAGCAGCTCCGCATGACGGATGTGGACTCGGTAGGAGGAAAAAACGCATCGCTAGGGGAAATGATCAGCCAGCTGTCCAGCGCCGGTGTCCGGGTGCCTGGCGGTTTTGCCACGACCGCTGAAGCGTTCCGCGATTTCCTCAAGCTTTCGGGCCTGGGTGACCGTATCGCCGAGCGCCTGTCGACGCTGAATCCGGAAGATGTGCGCGAGCTGGCTGATGCCGGCGCGCAGATCCGCCAGTGGATCATCGACACGCCGCTGCCCGAGCAGCTGGAAAGCGCGATCCGTACGGCCTTCGCCGAACTGGATGCGGATGGCAAGGGTTCCTTCGCCGTGCGTTCGTCGGCCACCGCCGAAGACTTGCCCGACGCTTCGTTCGCTGGGCAGCAGGAAACCTACCTGAACGTGGTCGGTATCGACGACGTGCTCGAAAAAATCCATCACGTGTTCGCGTCGCTGTACAACGACCGCGCCATCTCCTATCGCGTGCACAAGGGCTATGCCCACGCTGACGTGGCACTGTCGGCCGGCGTGCAGCGCATGGTGCGTTCCGACAAGGGCAGCGCTGGCGTCATGTTCACCATCGACACCGAATCCGGTTTCCAGGAAGTGGTGTTCATCACCTCGTCCTACGGCCTGGGCGAAACGGTGGTGCAGGGCGCCGTCAACCCTGACGAGTTCTACGTCTTCAAGCCCGCGCTGGCCGCTGGCAAATATCCCATCATCAGTCGCCGCATCGGTTCCAAGCTGATCAAGATGGAATTCAACCCCGAGCGTACCGACGGCCATGCCGTGCGTACCGTTGACGTGCCGGTTTCCGAACGCAACCGCTACTCGCTGACCGACGAAGAAGTGATCGAGCTGGCGCGCTATGCCGTTATCATCGAAAAGCACTACGGCCGTCCGATGGATATCGAGTGGGGCCGTGACGGTGTCGATGGCAAGCTCTACATCCTCCAGGCTCGTCCGGAGACCGTGAAGTCGCAACAAGGCGAAAACGATGTGCAGCAGCGTTTCCGCCTGAAGGCAACCGGTGACGTGCTGGTGACTGGCCGTGCCATCGGCCAGAAGATCGGCGCAGGCCCCGTGCGCATCGTGGCTGACATCGCTGAAATGGATAAGGTCCAGCCTGGCGACGTGCTGGTGACCGACATGACCGACCCCAACTGGGAACCGGTGATGAAGCGTGCTTCGGCTATCGTGACCAACCGTGGCGGCCGTACCTGCCACGCGGCCATCATTGCCCGCGAACTGGGTATCCCGGCTGTCGTGGGTTGCGGCGAAGCCACCGACATCCTGAAGGAAGGCCAGCAAGTGACGGTTTCGTGCGCCGAAGGCGACGAAGGCCGCATCTATGACGGCCTGATCGAGACCGAAGTCGAGGAAGTGCGCCGTGGCGCCATGCCGGAAATCGACGTCAAGATCATGATGAACGTCGGTAACCCGCAACTGGCCTTCGATTTCGCGCAGATCCCGAACGCCGGTGTGGGCCTGGCCCGTCTGGAATTCATCATCAACAACAACATCGGTATCCACCCGAAGGCTGTGCTGGATTATCCGAATGTGGACAGCGAGCTGAAGAAAGCCGTGGAATCGGCCGCCCGTGGCTACGCCAGCCCGCGCGCCTTCTTCGTTGAAAAGCTGGCCGAAGGCATTGCCACCATCGGCGCCGCCTTCTATCCGAAGCCCGTCATCCTGCGCATGTCCGACTTCAAGTCGAACGAGTACCGCAAGCTGGTTGGTGGTTCGCGCTATGAGCCCGAGGAAGAGAACCCCATGCTGGGCTTCCGCGGCGCATCGCGTTATATCGCCGAAGACTTCGCCGAGTGCTTCCGCATGGAATGCGAAGCGCTGAAGAAGGTGCGCGAAGAAATGGGCCTGACCAACGTCGAAATCATGGTGCCTTTCGTGCGTACCGTGAAACAGGCAGAGAAGGTCATCAGCCTGCTGGGCGAGAACGGCCTGGTTCGGGGCGAAAACGGCCTGCGCGTCGTGATGATGTGCGAAGTGCCGTCCAACGCCATTCTGGCCGAGCAGTTCCTGGAGCACTTCGACGGCTTCTCGATCGGTTCCAACGACATGACCCAGCTGACCCTGGGCCTGGATCGCGATTCCGGCATGGAACTGCTGGCTGCCGACTTCGACGAGCGCGACGACGCCATCAAGTTCATGCTGAGCCGCGCCATCCAGGCTTGCCTGAAGGCTGGCAAGTACGTCGGCATCTGCGGCCAGGGCCCCAGCGATCACCTGGATTTCGCCCAATGGCTGAAGGATGAAGGCATCCTGTCGATCTCGTTGAACCCGGATACCGTGGTTGATACCTGGCAGAAGCTGGCTACCACCAGCCGTTGATCCGGTTATGTTCCCGGCTGCCTGTGAAGGTAGCCGGGGCCTCGAACCCATCAAAAATGCCTCCGGAATTTTTCCGGAGGCATTTTTTCTTTGCCGAAGCGTTGTTTCAATGTGATGTACGCGACGCTCAGGGTTGCTGCGCTGCCGGACGCGTGCCCAGCAGCGCGAAGGCTACCAGTACCGATGCGCCGACCAGGACAGACGATGCCAGGTAAACCGCCGACATTCCCCAATTGCGTGCAACCAGCCCTGCCAGGGGACTGGTAATGCCCATGGAAATATCCAGGCACGCCACATACGCGCCCATGGCCAGGCTGCGGCTCTGCGGCGGGGCGCGGCGGACAGCTTCCACGCCAAAGCCGGGAAACGCCAGCGAGTAGCCGAAGCCGCTCAGCGCCGCGCCAAAATAGGCCATGCCTGCGGAATCCGCCATCCAGATCATGATCTGGCCGACCATCTCCACAATGACGCATACCAGGGCCACCCAGGCACCGCCGATACGATCCGGCAAGTGCCCGAAGAAGATGCGCGCCACGATGAAGGCGACACCGAAAGCGGTAAATGCCAGCGGAGCATTATCCCAGCCCTTGCTCGCAAACAGCAGCGCGATAAAGGCAGTAATCACGCCGAAACCGATGCTGCACAGCGCCAGCCCCAGGCCGGGCAGCCAGACTGTCCCCAACACCTTGTAGAACGATGCGCGGCGCGTGGCCGAAGGGGGCACCTGCCTCATGCGGGCGATGCAAGCCAGAGCCAGCAGCGGCAGCAGTATGGTCGCCACGCCTATGCCGGTAAACCCCTGGCGGGCATACACCCAGCCGCCTGCGGGCGCGCCCAGCGCATAGGCGGCGAACATGGCCATGCCGGTCCAGGCCATGACCTTGCCGGCGCTACCGGCACCGACCAGGGCAATCCCCCAACCCAGGGCGCCAGTCACGATCAGGCTTTCACCGACGGCCAGCATGACGCGCCCAACCAGGACCAGCAAGGTCGAGGCTACGGGTGCATCGATGCACAGCATGGATAGCAGGTAGGCCACGCCGGAGGCCGAGGCGACCAGGAAGCCCAGGGTGACGGCGCGGCCGGTGCCTTGCACATCGGCATGATTCCCGGCCCACGGCCGGGACAGCAAGGCGCCGACGAACTGCGCCCCCACCACTATGCCTATGACCAGCGGGCCCATGCCCAGGCGGTCGTGCAAATGCAGCGGCAAGACCGCCAGCTGCATACCCATATTGAAGAAACTGATGAAGACTGCAAAAGTGATCGGTAGCAGGACAAGGAACACATTGTCAGCCTGGCGGCCACCTGTTGCTGGGAGCACTTTGCCCCCAGTATTTTCTTTATGCATGAAAGCAACCTGTATGAAAAATGGGCCAGTACGCCCTGGGACGTACTTGAAATGCGACGAAAACACGAATGATTCGTCGCATTCAGAATACGTCCTGGCCTTGAAATTTTCTATTCGCATGCGGATTCGCATTTTTGGCTTGCGAACAATGTATTGAATGGACGCAAAACCATGGCCAAAAGGTAGCCTTCACGGCATAAATCAGCGCAAATATCCTTTGGCGGCGATTTATTGCATCACTCGGATGCCTTTGATGTTCACATATGTACTCAGAAACCACCTGGCATGGCATACGCCGCACTGCGCCGCATACCGATTGGCAGATTGCGGGAACGCATCATCGCCAGGACGTTGCATGGCGTTGAAACAGCGTCTAGGCGTGCTTGCTGGCAGCCGATAGAATGCGTCCATCTTCTGTCTATCTGCATCGCGCATTGCGCGCTAGGGTGATCTGCCATGGCTTCCAGCCTGCCTCTGAATCCCAGGAAAAAGCCCCGCCAGGCCAGGTCGGAAGGCTTGGTCGCGGCCATTCTGGAGGCGGCAGCCCAGGTTCTGGCCGAAGCGGGCGCCACTCGGTTCACGACTGCCAGGGTCGCCGAGCGTGCGGGCGTCAGCGTGGGTTCGCTCTACCAGTATTTTCCTAACAAGGCGGCCATCCTGTTTCGCCTGCAGGTGGATGAATGGCAGCGTACCAGCAGCATGATGCGAGGAATCGTCGAAGACGCCAGCAAGCTGCCGCATGAACGCATCCGGGAACTGGTGCGTGTTTTCTTCCGCTCCGAGTGTGAAGAGGCCGCAATGCGGGTGGCGCTCAGCGACGCGGCGCCGCTATATCGCGATACCCAGGAAACCAGCAAGTTCCGCCATTCGGGCCGGGAGATCATCCGGCAATATGTAAAGGATGCCTTGCCGGCGAATGTCCCTGCCGAAGCGCAGGATACGGCGGCGGAGATTCTGCGCCTGACACTGACGTCGGCCGGCAAGCGCTATTCCGAATCGCCTCGCAGCCAGGAAGAAACCTTGCGCTATGCGGAGGCCATGGCGGATATGTTCATTGCCTACATGGATGCGCTCGCATCCCGCTACGCAGGCCCGGCCCCGGCATGAAAAATGCCGGGGCGATCTGCCATCAATGTGGCAGGCCACCCCGGCGGACATGGCTAGTGCCAGGCTGCCTTTGGCTTCCGAGAAAGGCTGGCCCGAAGCTTGGGCAGGCCAGCAGGCGGTCACTCAACGCTTGGGCGACACGCGGCGGATGTGATCGCCGTTGGGGTCTTCGGCGCCCTTGGACTTGTTCACGACAAACACATGTCCCTTGCCATCCGTACCCAGGTGGTTGGGATAGGTGCCGCCATCGAGGTTGGCGACGATCTTGCCATCTGCATCGACTACGCTAATGCTGCCGGCGCCGCGGTTGGCGACATAGGCCAGGCCGCTGACTGCGTCGTAGCTGACGTTGAGCGGACCTGCGCCCGTTTTGACGTCGTGCAGCACCTTGCCGTCGCGCAGATCCACGATCAGAAGGTTATCGCTGCCTTGCGCCGTGACGTACAGGCGCTGGCCTTGCGGGTTCACTGCCACACCGATCGCCGAGCGGGCGCCGGGGATGTCGATGATGCGCTCCACCGTGCCGCTGGCCGTGTCGATGACGGCGGCTTCAGGCGTGCTCATGCTGACGGTATAGAGCTTGCCGTTGGCGGCATCCAGCGCCAGGCTGGCCGGGGCGAAGTCTTCGCCGCGCACCTTGCTTTGCGGCTCTATGGTGGCCAGGGGCGCCAGGGTCTTGGCATCGAATACGGCAATCTGGCCTGAACCGGAGGCAAAGACCTTGCCGCGCGCAGTGTCCACCACGATATCGCGGCCGTGGGGCAGCACGCCCGGTTCGAATTGCTTGACCAGCTTGAGGTCGCTGGCGCGATACACCGCAACGGTATTGTCACGCGTATTGGTGGTCCACACATTGCCGTTGGCCTCATCGACCCCTACGCCATACACGGCGTAAAGATGGCCGTCATCCCGGCCCGCGACGGGCAGGGCATCGACCTGCGCCTCAATGGCCAGCGTCTCGGGGTTGATCTTCAGCAGTTTGGAAGCCTTGACTGGCGGGCGCCCGACCGCCGAGGTGACATACAAGGCATTGTTGGCCGGGCTGAATACGACCTGGTAGAGGCCAGGCACCAACTTCTGGCTATCCACCTGGAATTTGTCGGCGCCACTGAGCGGCAGGACAGGCGAGATTTTCAGATTATGCAGTGCAGTGGCGTTGGGCTCGCTGGCATTCACGACGATGGCATGAATGCCCGGTGCAGCATCGGCCGGGATGTCTATGCTGGCTTCGAATTCACCTTTCTCATTGGCCTGGTACGGCGTCTTGGGATTCAGTACCGTCTGCCCGCGTGTCAGCGTGATTTTCTGTCCAGGCACGAAAGAAAATCCCTCCAACACTGCTTTTCCGCCAGGAACGACAACATCCTTGGCCCAGAGCCGGCCCTTGAAATCGGCATCGGGCTGGCTGAACACCGAGGCGGCGCCAGCAACCGGCATGGCGCACATCAAGGCCAGGGCGAAGCAGGAAATGCGCCAGCGCCGTGCGGCGCAAGGAGAGCTAGCAGTCATGTCTCTTACCTTTAAGTCTGAAGAAGTAGGGGATGGCTTGCGTGGTCGCCCGTGCGGGCGATGCGTCACACGGACCAACAACAGGAAAGAAAACCAGGCATGGAAGGGATACCATTAAAAGGCTGACGGCCAGCACGGTTGCGCGTGCTGGCCACTATCGGGAAAGACACCCTGCGCCAGTGCTGGGTGTCTTTCCGTCAGGCGAGGGCAAAAGACGGCGTCCAGGATTCCGCTGGAATTAGAAACGTGCCGTCATGCCGACGAAGAATTCGCGGCGTGGAATGTAATAACCATAGCCGCTATCGCTATCCACATGCTTGTTGAACAGGTTGGTCACGCCGGCGCGCAAAGTGATGTTGTCAGCGACAGTGTAGTTGGCCGACAGATCTGCCGTGGTATAGGCCTTGACGAAGGTATCCTTGGCGCCCAACTGCTTGCCGGTAAAGTTCGCTGCCAGACGCAGGCTCAGGGATTCCGTGGCAAACCAGTCCAGGGCGGAATACATGGACAGCTTGGGCGTGTCGATCAGGGTTTCGTCCGTCGTCAGGTTTTTCGCCTCGATCATGTAGGTACCGGTCGTGTTCCACTCGAGATCCTTGGTCAGCGCCACGCGCAGTGACCCTTCCAGGCCCTGCGTGCGGGCGCGCTCGATATTGGCCTGGCGCGTCCACCAGATATCGTAGTACTTGCCCAATGCTTCATACTGGATCTTGTTGCGGAAATTGGTATGGAAGTAGGTCAGTCCGGCACCCAGGCGGGCCGTGTCATACTCGAAGCCGATTTCCGAACTGGTGCTGGTTTCCGGTTTCAGGTCGGGGTTGCCGGCCATGTAGCACCCCCCAGTCGTATAACCGAGAGGAATCAGGCTGCTACAACCGCGTCCGCGCGACCAGGTGGTTGCGCCGGGCGAGTTTTCCTTGAAGCTGGGCGCGCGGAAGCCACGCGACACGCCACCACGGATCGTCCAGTCGGAAACCGGGTGCCAGACCAGGTAGCCCCTGGGGCTGTAGTGAGTGCCGTAATCCTTGTGATGGTCAGCACGCAGGCCCAGCGTCAGCAACAGGTTCTCGCGCAGCGTCAATTGGTCTTCGAGGAAGAGGGCGCTGGTGTTGCCCGATACCTTGGGGCTGTCGCTCATCGGATTGCCATCCACGTCGATAGGCAGGCCGGATACACCGATAGTGTCCGTATTCACCAGCTTTTCGTGCTTCCACTGCCCGCCGACCGTCAGCATCTGCTTCACGCCCAGCGTGAACGGCATATCCAGACTTGCATCAGCAATGGTTTCTTCCGAGCTTTGCTCTCCATTGACAATGTGGCTATCGTACTTGTTCTGGTACACACGCACCTTGGAAGTACCGAAGCCCCAGCGTCCTTCATGAGCAATGGCATAACTGTTGCGCCGCAGGCGCTCGGGGCCCCAGGATTCCTGGTTTTTGCCATCCTCGTCGAGTGACGAAGGATTTTTGCGGCGCTGCAAGCCATAGCCGACTTCGACAGTCAGATCCTGGTGACTGGTCAGGGCCCAAGTCAGCTTGGCATCGAGGTTCTCGTCTTTCACGCCGCCGGAACCGTCCGCATAGCCGTCCTTCAGGTCGACCTCATCCGGGTCCACCTTGTCGATGCCTCCTGTCAGGCGCAGGCCAACCTTGTCGGTGACCGGGCCGGAAATCATGAAGCCTGCCTGGAAGCTGTCGCCGCGGTCGGAATCTCCCGGCCGGGTGTAGTTGGTCGTAACCTGGCCGCCCCAGACCGGAGCGATCTTGCGCGTAATAATGTTGATCACACCGCCCATGGCATCGGAACCATACAGGGAAGACATCGGTCCACGTACAACTTCGATACGTTCGATCATGTCGGGCGTCAGCCAGTTCAAATCCTGGCGGCCGAGATCGGCACGATAATTGGTATCGGCCGAACGTCCCATGCGTTTGCCATCGACCAGGATCAGCGTGTACTGTTCCGGTAGTCCACGGATGCTGATCTTGGATTGCGGACCATAGCTGTTCAGGCCGCCGCTGACACCCGGTACCCGACGCAGCAGCTGGTTGAGGTCATAGACCGGTTGGCGTTCGATATCTTCGCGGGTGATGACGGTAATGCTGGCGGGTGCATCGCGCACATCCACGCCGGACCCGGTAGCCGTCACAACAATCTGACTGAGCTGTGCCACACCTTGTTCAATGGCAGGGGCATTATTTTCGTCAGTCTGCTGAGCTGAGGCCGCCGTGCAGGCGAGTGCGGCGCAAATGGCCAAGTATGTCGGTGCGAGACGCAGACTGTTCCGCTGGATAGGCATTGCTGGGTGTGTCCTGTAGATATCTTTAGATGTTGCGGGATACTTGTTGGTAATGCAGTTTCGTTAAGAGAAACGATTCGCATCTTAAGTTCTGTTTCAGATAGTTCCTAGTCGCACCATGAAAGAACCATTTATCTTTGGACTACTTTGGAAAACTAGCCGGAACTTTTCCTTTTTGTGGCAGCAAAAAGACAAATAATTATTATCATTTGCATCATTCAAAATTCTATATTTTCTAAAGTATTTGATTTCAAAGGACTAAGTCAGCACGCCGGCGAAAGGCCTTGCATCCGGCAGGGCAAAGCAAGGCTGGACAGAGTCTTAAGCACCTTTGCCGGCCTGTTTCGCTGTGGTTTTTCCGGCGCGGGCCTCGGCAAGCTGGCGGTCTTCCCGGTTTTGGAAGGCTTGCCGCATGATCCGTGTTTCTTCACGATAAAATAGGGCTTCTTTCGCCGCGATTGGCTGCCTGAGCAGGCACACGCCTGCAAGCGCCGTCTGTTGCGGAAGTTTGAGGAGCACACCATGTGGTATTGGTTCGGGTTGGCCGCGTTGACCTTGATCGGCGAGGTAATGTCCGGCACCTTCTATTTGCTGCTGGCCACATTGGGCCTTTTGGGGGCTGGCCTGGTCACGCTGCTTGGCGCCGGATTCGCATGGCAGTTGCTGACGTTCGCACTGGTTTCCCTCGCTGGCTTGATGGTTCTGCGCCGTTTCGGCATTCTGCGCCGCAAGCGGGGGGACCCGGCCCGCAGCATCAACCTCAATCTGGACATAGGCCAGGTTGTCGAAGTCGGCAGCTGGAGCCCGCAAGGAACGTCCCGTGTCACTCACCGCGGTGCGCAATGGGATGCCATCCCGGTCGATGCATCCGCCCCCCTCGTGTCAGGTTCGCATCGCATCGTGGCAGTGGACGGTACCCGTCTCGTGCTCGCGGCGCTGACCTGAAGCCCCATCGCCAACCGGCTCTGATTGTTGCCAGGCGACTTTTCTCCAAACCCGTTTTAAAAGGCTGGACGGAACCATGCAGTGGAACCTGAGCGACTCTTCGCTGTTTTTCATCATCCTGGCAGTGCTGGTGCTGCTGATCCTCTTCAAGGCCGTTGCCATCGTGCCGCAGCAAAATGCCTGGGTGGTCGAACGCCTGGGTAAGTTTGACCGGGTGCTGACGCCCGGCGCGGGCTTCGTCATCCCCTTCATCGAACGCGTGGCCTACAAGCACCTGCTCAAGGAAATCCCGCTGGACGTCCCCAGCCAGGTTTGCATCACGCGCGACAATACCCAGCTGCAGGTTGATGGCGTACTGTATTTCCAGGTCACGGACCCGATGCGGGCGTCCTACGGCGCTTCCAACTACATCCTCGCCATCACCCAGCTGGCGCAGACGACGCTGCGTTCCGTCATCGGCAAGATGGAACTCGACCGCACCTTCGAAGAGCGCGAGATCATCAACAGCACCGTGGTTTCCGCGCTGGATGAAGCAGCCCTGAACTGGGGGGTCAAGGTTTTGCGCTATGAAATCAAGGATCTCACGCCGCCCAACGAAATCCTGCGCGCCATGCAGGCGCAGATCACCGCGGAACGCGACAAGCGCGCCCTGATCGCCGCTTCCGAAGGCCGCCGCCAGGAACAGATCAATATCGCTACCGGTGAACGCGAAGCCTTCATCGCCCGTTCCGAAGGCGAAAAGCAGGCCCAGATCAATAAGGCGCAAGGTGAAGCTGCAGCTGTCCTGGCGATTGCCGAAGCAACTGCCTCGGCCATCACCCAGGTCGCGCAGGCCGTCCGCCAGCCTGGCGGGCAGGAAGCCGTGAACCTGAAAGTAGCCGAGCGCTACGTAGATGCCTTTGGCGAGCTGGCCAAGAAGGGCAATACCCTGATCCTGCCGTCCAATATGGCAGACATGGGTGGCCTGGTGGCATCCGCGTTGTCCGTGGTCAAGGGCGTGAAGAACCCTGACGCCTGAAGCGGGAGCAGGGCGTAGTTGCCCTGACAACCCCAGTAAAAAGGCTGGTACGGCAATGCCGCACCAGCCTTTTTTTCGTCATTCCGGCGGCGGGCGAATTGCCCGCGTCCTGCGGTGGCGTCAGCCGTCCGAGCGGCCGGCGCGATTGCGGGTATCGTGCTTCATGACACGTTCACGTTCGCGCTGCCAATCCTTGTCGCGCAGGGTGTCGCGCTTGTCATGCAGTTTCTTGCCTCGGCCCAGGCCGATTTCCAGCTTGATGCGGCCCTTGGCATAGTGCAGGTTCAGCGGAACCAGCGCATAGCCCCGTTGCTCGACCTTGCCGATCAGTTTGTCGATTTCTTCCTTTTTCAGCAGCAGCTTGCGCGTGCGCGTGGCGTCGGGGTGGATATGCGTGGACACCGTGGAAAGAGGGCTGATGTGCATGCCCAGCAGCCATATTTCGCCGTTCGACACGACGACGTAGCTTTCCTTCAGTTGTGCGCGTCCTGCGCGTATTGCCTTGACTTCCCACCCCTGCAGGACCAGCCCGGCTTCAAAGCGGTCTTCGATGAAATAATCATGGAATGCTTTGCGATTGTCGATGATGCTCATAGATGCCTGGGCCGGTTTTGTTTAACCGGCGTCGCCCGAACCGTTAAAATCCATCTATTCTATCTATTTGCGACAGGTAATGCATAAAGTACAACGCTCCGTCCTGGTCCCGCACCGCCCTGAACAGATGTTCGACCTGGTCGCGGATGTCGCCCGCTATCCCGAATTCATGCCCTGGTGTGGGGCAACAGAGGTGCTGCAAAGCGATGAACACGGTATGCGTGCCTCGGTGACGATCTCATTCGCCGGGTTGCGGCAGAAGTTCACCACGCAGAACACGCATGATTATCCGCGCAGTATCACTTTGCAATTGGTTGATGGTCCGTTCTCCGCACTGACGGGCCGCTGGGAGTTCCTGCCGCTGGGCGAGGATGCCTGCAAAGTGCTGTTCACGCTGGATTACGCATTTTCCAGCCGTGCGCTGGAGGCGGTGGTCGGCCCCGTGTTCAACCGCATTGCGTCTAGCTTTATCGACTCCTTCACCAAACGGGCGCAAGCCTGTTACGGCAATGGCTGAGACGGGCCTGGCCGCTGCGGACTTGAGGGTACTGGTCTGCTATGCCGAGGCCGGGCATGCCTGGCAGGAAGAGTGCTGGTTGGCGCCTGGCGCCACGGTGAGGGATGCACTGCTGGCCATCGAATATGAGGGGCGGGCGCCAGGCCAGGGCATCGATGCGCTGGACCTGGGTATTTTCGGCAAGCGCTGCACACTGGAAACGCTTCTGCACGACGGCGACCGAGTGGAAATCTACCGGCCGCTGGTCTTTGATCCCATGGAATCACGCCGCCGCCGCGCGGAACTCAAGGCCCAGGGCATGCCCGGCATGCAGCACCGCCGTCGCCGGCACGCCTGATCCTGTATGTCTTCTCCAGTCATCCGGGTGTTGTCGATGCCAGATAGCCGTGCAAATTGCCGGCAGCCAGGGCACGGCTGCCGGCAATCAATCAGTTTTCCGGCTTTTCCAGAGGATAGGGCAGGCTTCCCACGGCAATCACCGGCCCGTCTACGGCGCCGTAGCGCAATTTTCCGGCTGCCAGTGTATCCAGTGGTGCTTCGAGCAAGACGACACCAGGAGCGCTGGCCACGATGCGGCCAGCGGGCTCTTGCGGCCGCTCGGGGGCAAACACATCAGCGCCAGGGTCCGCGATCAGCTCGGGCGCATCCGGGAGGGTGCCAAAGCCCATGCGGCGCTTGAGCGTGCCGCGATAGTGGCTGCGTGCCACCACTTCCTGGCCGGGATAGCAACCCTTGCGGAAGTTAATTCCGCCTATGCAATCGAAATTGACGTTCTGCGGCACGAACAAGTCTGCCGTTACGCCGCCAATCCAGGGAATGCCGGCAGCCAGATGGGCGCGCTGCCAATCCTCGGGCCGGCCCGCGTGCGCGCCGGCAGGCAATTCCGTACTGGTCGGCAGGAAAAACCATTGCACGAGTCCGTCGGCCGGGGGCAGGGCAATCCATGTCCCGCTGGGCAAATGAGCCTTGTGCCAGGGTTGGTGTGGCAGGCTGCCGCCAGCGGCTGCCTCGGCGATGGCCTCGTGCCCGGCGGGGACGCTCGCGCCATAAACGACCTGCTGGGCAAGGCTGATTTTCGCCTTGGCGCGCAAAATGAACATGGCGAGGCGGCGTGTCAGGGCCTCCGCGGCATCGGCGCGTGCCAGCAGCAGGATATCGCCGTTGCCGGAGGCAGGCTCGCCATCGCCGGCAGGCGCGCTGTCGCGCCAGGCCAGCACGGTAGCCAACAGGCGCCCCTTGGGGCTGCAATAGCCGGCCAGCCGGGCGTCTGTCGGCCCCAGGTGTTCGATATCCTGGGTCAGTTGTCCATGCAAAAAGCTGGCTGCATCGGCGCCGCTGGCGCGAAACACGGAAAACTCAGGCAACAGAGCCAGGGACAGCAAGGCAGGGCTGGTACCGGTCGGGGAATCTATGGTCGTCATTCTGGTCAAATCCGGTGCAATGAAACATGGCCTGGAACGGCCTGCAGGCATTGCCGCAAGGCTGCGGGCGCCATGCCCGCCCGCAATGTTTCGCGGCCTTGCGCAGGCGTTCCAGGCGAGTACTCGCCCAATGGGCGAATATCGGCTTCATCATAACGTTTTACGTGTACCATCGTCGCCTCGCCGTGCCCTACCTTGTCTGCGCCGCCGTGGCTTGCGCCTGCGCTGCGCGGCATCATCCATTACACTCTTCTTGCTATGAAATACCTGCGTCTGTTTCTTCTCTGGGTGCTCTTGCCAGCAGTGCTGCTGGCGGCCTTGGCCGGCGGTACGGCCTGGTACTGGACGACACACCCGATAACGATGCAGCAGGACAAAACGGATTTTGTCGTCTCGCCGGGCAGCACGCCCAGGGCCATTGCCATGACATTGCAGGAGCAGGGGGTGGAAATAGACCCGCGCGCCTTCGCCTGGCTGGCCCGCTATCGCGGCGATGACGTGCGCATCAAGGCCGGAGGCTATGAGGCACTGCGCGGTGACACACCGCTAACGCTGCTGGAGCGGCTGGCCGGTGGCGTGATGAGCCAGCGCCAGCTTACCTTTGTCGAAGGTTGGAACTATGCGCAGATTCGCGCCGCGCTGCGCGCTCATCCGGATGTGCGGCAAACGCTGGACGGCGTCAGCGACAAGGAGCTGCTGGAACGCCTGGGCAGCAATTTCGAGGCGCCGGAAGGCCTGTTCTTTCCCGATACTTATATCTTTTCTCCAGGCACCACCGATTTCGATATCCTGGCCCAGGCCTATCGCGCCCAGATCCGTGAACTTGAGCAGGCATGGGCGCAGCGCAGCGCCGGCCTGCCCATCAAGAGCCCCTATGAGCTGCTGATCCTGGCATCCATTATCGAAAAGGAAACCGGGCACCACGAAGACCGGGGCAAGGTCGGCGGGGTGTTCGTCAACCGTTTGCGGGTGAACATGCCGCTGCAGACCGATCCCACCGTGATCTACGGCATGGGTGACCGTTACCAGGGCCGTATCCGCAAGCGTGACCTGGAAGCCGATACGCCCTGGAATACCTATACCCGGCGTGGTCTGCCGCCAACGCCCATCGCCAGCCCTGGGCGCGCCTCGCTGCGGGCAGCCGTGGCGCCGGATGAGCATGGCTATTACTATTTCGTCTCACGGGGCGACGGCAGCAGCGCCTTTGCCGCTACGCTGGCAGAGCATAATCGCAATGTCGCCCGTTTCATTCTGAATCGTTGAAGGTACCTCATGGCCGCTAGGCAAGGCTATTTCATTACCCTGGAAGGCGTGGATGGCGCCGGCAAGAGCAGCCATATCGAATGGTTGGCTGCCAGCCTGCGCCAATATGCCCCGGAACTGATCGTGACCCGGGAACCTGGCGGCACGCCTGCAGGCGAACAGCTGAGGGAAATGCTGTTGCACCAGCCCATGCACCAGGATACGGAGTTGCTGTTGATGTTCGCCGCGCGTTGCGAGCACCTGCGCGAATGCATCAGCCCGGCCCTGGCGCGTGGCGCCTGGGTGCTGTGCGACCGTTTTACCGATGCCACGTATGCCTACCAAGGCGGCGGCCGGGGCCTGGACGATGGCCGGATCGGCACGCTGGAAGACTGGGTGCAGCAGGGCGTTCAGCCCGACCTGACACTGCTGTTTGACGTGCCGCTGGAAGTGGCGCGCGCCCGGCGTAGCGGCGCACGTGAGCCCGACCGTTTCGAGGCGGAAGCCGAAGCCTTTTTTGAGCGTACCCGCCAGGCCTATTTGCGCCGCGCAGCGGCGGCGCCCGGACGTATCCGTATCATAGATGCCTCTCGCCCGATCGAAGCAGTACGGGCCTCGGTCGCGGCAGTCATGGCCGAACGGTTGCAAGCATGGCAGTGACTCCGATCAAGTCCGGCTACGATTTTCTGCCATGGCAGAAAAAAATCGCCATGGATTGGCTGGCGCAACGTGAACGCTTCGCCCATGCCTGGCTGATCCATGGCCTGGCCGGCATAGGCAAAACCCACTTCGCCCGGGCGGCAGCAGCCAGCCTCTTGTGCGAGCAGCCTGTGCAAGGCCTGGCCTGCGGGCACTGCGAAGCCTGTGGCTGGGTGGCCGCAGGCAATCATCCCGACCTGCGTCTACTGCGCCCTGACAGCGTGGCGCAGGAAGAGGGCGAAGGCGAAGAAGATGCCGAAGGAGCGGGCGGCGAGGGCACAAGCGCCAAAAAGGCGCCGTCCCGTGAAATCCGTGCCGAGCAGATACGGCGCCTGGGCAACTGGTTCAACACCGCCACCCACCGGGGCGGCTGGCGCGTGGCGGTACTGTATCCCGCCGAGGCGCTGAACCACATTACGGCCAACGCGCTACTGAAGATACTGGAAGAACCTCCAGCCAATACGGTCTTCCTGCTGGTGGCCGATGCGCCGGATAAACTCCTGCCGACCATCGTTTCGCGGTGCCGCAGGCTGCCGCTGCCGGTGCCTGCGCCGGAAGCCACCCAGGCCTGGATGGACGCGCAGGGCGTGCGCGACGCCGATGCCTGGCTGGCTGCAGCCGGTGGCGCACCGGTGCTGGCCACGCGGCTGGCCGCCAGCCGCGAACGCCCATGCCCGGACTGGCTGCAGCAGTTGTCCGCCTTGCTTGCCCAGCCCGGTCAGGCCGATATCGGCTCCGTGGCGGACATGCTGGAAAAAATTGCCGCTACGGAGTGGCTGGATGGCTTGCAGCGCTATTATTTCGACTTGCAACTGGCGCTGGCGGGCCTGCCGCCGCGTTATTTTCCCGCCCTGGCGGGCGATATATCCGCCATAGCCAGGCGCGCCGAGCCGGTTGGCCTGAGTGATACGGCACAATGGCTCAAGCGCCAGCAGGCGCTAGCCACCCATCCGCTCAACCCGAAACTTTTCATACACAGCGCATTGCAGCGCATCATGCTTTCTACGCGAGCATGAGCGCCGCGCCTGCCGCATCATGTACATCGACTCACACTGCCACCTGAATTTCCCGCAACTCAAGGACAACCTGCCGCAGATATTCAGCGACATGGATGCCAACCAGGTAACCCATGCGCTTTGCGTCAGCGTGAATCTGCCAGATTGGCCGGAAATGCTGTCGCTGGTGGAATCCTCGCCGCGCTTGTGGGCCTCCGTTGGCGTGCACCCTGATTATGAGGACACGCCGGAAGCAAGCCCCGAAATGCTGGTTGACATGGCAAGTCACCCGAAAGTCGTCGCCATCGGGGAAACCGGCCTGGACTATTACCGCCGTGATGATCAGCCGGAATGGCAAAAACAGCGCTTCCGAGATCATATTCAGGCAGCGCGCCAGGCGGATCTACCCCTGATTATTCATACCCGCGCATCCGCTGCCGATACCATTGACATGATTGCCAGCGAAGGCCGGGGAGAGGTCCGTGGCGTCATGCACTGTTTTACCGAAGACTGGGATAACGCCCGCAAGGCCCTGGACCTCGGCTTCTATATTTCCATTTCGGGCATCGTGACCTTCAAGAATGCACCTGTCATTCATGATGTCGCCAGCAAAGTGCCGCTGGACCGTCTTCTGATCGAAACGGACTCCCCTTATTTGGCTCCCGTTCCCTTCCGGGGCAAGCTCAACGACCCGTCGAAGGTTCGTTACGTGGCTGAGAAAATCGCAGCACTGAGAAATGTCGATCCAGCACTGATAGGCAAGGCAACCAGAGATAACTTCTACAATCTTTTCAATAAGATAGCTAGATAACTTAAATCTATTTATAGGATTTTCTTGCGTCCAGCAAGACCGCAAGCCGAACAATAAAAAATACCAATAAAATCATATATTTACATAATATACATAAAGCGTTTTATTTAAAGTAAATTATTTAAAGTGATTTATTTAAAGTAAATTATTCATTCCTAGGAGCCCGCATGACCGACCGCATCATCACGCCATCGCGCCGCCAGCCTGTCAGCCCGTCATCCAACCCGAGCTGGCAGCATCCGTTCACTGGCAAGCAGCGTTTCATGCCGGGCCGCCGTTCCTGCCTGGCGAGCGTGTTGAGCCTGTGCTGCGGTGCGGCCTGGGCCAGCCAGGAAGCCCGCGTGGCGGTGCCCAGGGATTGGTGGGTGAATCTGGACAATGACCGGGCAGCCTCCATCGCCAGCGCATTGCGGGCAGGGGCGGACCCCAACTTGCGCAATGAAGAAGGCATGCCGTCCGTCATGTACGCAGTACGGAAAAGTGCCTGGAATGCATTCGATGTGCTGGCGGCGGCCCCTGGGCTGAATCTGGAGGCCCGCAACCGCTGGGACGAGAATGTACTGATGTATGCCGCGCTCATGGGGCAGACTGGCAGGGTAGAGCAGTTGCTGCGGCGAGGTGCCGAGATCAACAAGCTGGGCTGGACGGCACTGCACTATGCCGCAGCTGGCGGCCATGAAGATACCGTGGACCTACTGCTGGCCAACGGCGCGATGGTCAACGCGCCGGCGCCGGACGGCACCAGCCCGCTCATGATGGCGGCACAGGCCAATAGCCGGCCGGCTGTCGAACGCCTGCTGCGGGCCGGTGCTCATCTGGCGCAACAAACCACCGATGGCCGCAATGCCGTGGATTTTGCCGAATCCAAGGGGCATACCCGGATGGCAGAGGAGCTGCGTACCCTGATGGCTCGCCGGCCTGCCAACCGCTGATTGACGGGTCTGGGGGCTGCAGCCACGGGCCGCCAGATTCGGGGCAGGCCGGTACATGGCAGCGCGGCGGCCTGATGCCATACACATGCCTTGAGTGCAGGCCCTTCATTTCATTAAGCATTATCTATATTTAGACCGGTTGGCCGGTCATATTATTTATGCTGCACCTGCTGTTGCAGGCGCGCCAAAAAACAATTAGGGACAATCATTTTTTGCATTGCATTCTCGAATAGAATTTGGGGCGCAACTTTGTAAATCACCGGACAATACGGAGACACCCGGAATGATTGCGCAGCACCCCACGCATAACCTGCCGTCTTATCTCGATACCAATCACCTCGGTCCCTGGGGCATTTACCTGCAACAGATAGACCGCGTGGCGCCTTATCTGGGCGACCTCGCACGATGGCTGGAAACCCTGAAGCGTCCCAAGCGCATTCTGGTTGTAGACGTACCCATTGAACTGGACAACGGCAAAATCGCCCACTTCGAAGGCTATCGCGTCCAGCACAACACCTCCCGTGGCCCCGGCAAGGGCGGGGTGCGTTATCACCAGGACGTGACCTTGTCTGAAGTCATGGCGCTTTCCGCCTGGATGTCGGTCAAGAACGCGGCGATCAACCTGCCTTATGGCGGCGCCAAGGGCGGCATCCGTGTCGATCCCAGGCAACTCAGCATGGGCGAACTGGAACGACTGACACGTCGCTATACCAGCGAAATCGGCATCATCATCGGGCCGAACAAGGACATCCCCGCGCCTGACGTCAATACCAATGCCCAGGTCATGGCCTGGATGATGGACACGTATTCGATGAACGAGGGCGCTACCGCCACTGGCGTGGTGACCGGCAAGCCGATTACGCTGGGTGGCAGCCTGGGCCGCAACGAAGCTACCGGCCGCGGCGTGTTCGTGGTTGCCTGCGAAGCAGCCCGGGATCTCGGCGTGCCGCTGGAAGGCGCGCGTGTTCTGGTGCAGGGCTTTGGCAACGTGGGTGGCATCGCGGCCAAGCTGTTCCAGGAAGCCGGTGCCAAGGTCATCGCCGTGCAGGACCATACTGGCAGCGTACGCAATGACAAAGGCCTGGATGTACCGGCCTTGCGCCAGCATGTGCAAACCCATGGTGGCGTGGCGGGCTTCCCCGGCGGTGAAGACCTTGCCAATGACGATTTCTGGACACTGGAAGCCGAATTCCTGGTGCCGGCCGCGCTGGAAGGGCAACTGACCGAAGAAAACGCGCCGGGCGTGCGTGCCCGCATCGTGGTGGAAGGCGCCAATGGCCCGACCACCCCGCAAGCGGACGACATTCTGCGCGACAAGGGCATTCAGGTTGTACCAGACGTCCTGGCCAATGCCGGTGGCGTAGCCGTCAGCTACTTCGAATGGGTACAGGACTTTTCCAGCTTCTTCTGGACGGAAGACGAAATCAACCAGCGGCTCGAGCGCATCATGCGCGCCGCCTATTCGTCTATTTCGGGTGTGGCACAGGAACATGGCGTGTCCCTGCGAACGGCTGCGTTCATCGTTGCGTGCTCACGCATTCTTGAAGCACGCCAGCTGCGCGGCCTGTATCCCTAAGCCTGCCCAGAGCCCCGGGCACCGGGGCCGGCCTCACGGCCGCCCCGGGCCTGAAAAATGTCCCAGCTTGATGCTGCGCCACCGGTAGCACAGGCAGTTCAGTGCTGCTGAAACTGCGATGAAGCAAATTGCGGTGGACGCGTTGTTGCCTGCTCAGGCCGTGCCGTCCAGAAAAGCACGTACGATGTCGTTGAAACGGCGCGGATGCGCCAGATTGACAGCGTGGGAAGCACCGTCAACCTGCACCACCCGGGCATTCGGCAGGTGTGCTGCCAACGCAGCCACCGTCTGGTGGAAACGCTCCGGACTGCGCTGCCCCTGTATCAGCAGGATGGGCAAGCTCAGCGCTGCCAGATCGGCGGGCTGATAATGCGGCAATAAGTCCGTCGTCAGCTGACTGGGCAGCGTATGAGCGTTATCCAGCGCCATCCTGCGAAAACTGGCTGGACTGTAGCGCCAGCTTCCTGCGCGGCTGACGCTATCGACGAATTCTGCCACTGCGGCCTCGGTAATGCCGGCGCTCAATTGTCCGGCAAGCTCGTCTCGAAAGGCCTTGTCCAGGCGCAGCGCCTCGCTATCTTCGCCTTCCAGGCGTCCTGCGGGCTCTACCAGCACCAGCTTCCCCAGCTTTTCGGGCATCCTCAGCGCCAGATGGGCCGCCAGCAAGCCGCCACGGGAATGGGCGACGACGTCTACCTTGCCGGGCAGGGCACTTATCAGCTGCATCAGGTCTTCCACATCCTGCTCCCAGGACAGGGCAGGCAGGACTTTGTCCGGAAAATAAGCGCGCAAGCTGGGTGCGATGGCATCCCGGCCATGTTGGGCAAATTCCGTGACCTGGGCCCGCCAATAGCGCGCATCACACAGGGAACCATGGATAAACAGCAGCGGCGCGCCGTGCCCGGCGCGCAAGCCTGCCCAGGACAGCGTGTCGGGCAGATTGAAATGGGTGAAATCGGCAGACATGGGAAATGAAGCAAAGGCCATCAGGGCCTGGAATCCGCCAGTTTAACCGTCCTGCGGCCACAACGTCGGGTGCTGCACGCGACCATTCCGGTCATCAGGCAACACCGGCCCATATTCACGCCTGGCCGGGACGCATGCCCAGTAATGCAGCCTGGGCGATCATTGAACTTCACACGCTGAGCTCATGCCGCGACGACAGCCGGACAGTTGCGTCTCAACCTTGCGTCGCAGACGGCGCCCAGGCGGTGCATGAGAATCGGCCCTGTGCGGTATTTCAGCACAGGGCCGATGCAGGGCTTACTTCGCTGCGCGTGCTGCTGGCGTGGGCAGGTACTCGGGGCGCAGGATACCGTCCAGCGCCGAATAAGGCAGATTGAATACCGGTATGCCGTCAGAACGCGGCGCGATTGAATAGAGCGGATAAAGGATGCGTACACCATCCGTATCCAGCGCAAAAATGCTGCTGGGCTGGTAGGGCCAGGTCTGTACGTATTCAGCGTATTCGGTTTCGCTCAAATTCTTGGCCGCCATCCAATTGTCGAAAGCCGTGCGCAACAGGGTGTCGAAGCGCGGCTTGGCGCCAGGCTCGAGCACGTCATCCAGCGTCAAGGCCCGCTGCTGCGGGATAGACCAATTCAGGTATTCGGTCTGGTACATGCCATTGGCACCGCCGGAATACTCTTCAGTTTCCAGCTCCAGGACCAGCAGCGCAGGCGTTTCGCGGTAGGGCTTGGCGCTCAGCGTCAGCATGTCGCGCGGCGTGGCGCTTTGCAGGAATGCAGCACGCAAGGCCTTGATCGACGGGAATGGGTTCTGGCCACCGTCCAGCATGCCCAACAGCTGGCTTTCTATGCTGCGGTTAAGGGCCGGCTGCGTGGCGTAGCGCGCAATGTTCACGCTGATATTGCCGCACAGCTCTTCCGAGCTCTTCAGGGTGCGGTCGCAGCTTTCAGGCAATTCCTTCCAGCTTTCCATGCTGTAAGGCAGCGCCGCGCTACTTTTCACCGGGGTCACGCCGATATCCGCAGGCGGGGTGCTGCCGCAGGCAGCAAGCAACAGTGCGGTCGCGAACGCAGGCGCCGCCAGCAGCGCGTGGCTTCGGGAGGAACGGTTCAGAGACGGGAAATTTTGTTTCATTGTTGCAGACCTTCCAGGGAAAAAAATGAGTCACGCGCAAGCGGGGCAGTACAGACTGCCCAAGCAGACAGATCAGGCCGCGCTGCGCACCTTTTCACCGATTTCATACGCACGGCGCACGGCAGGACGGGCGGCAATACGCGCCATCCAGTCCTTGATGCGGGGGAAATCGTCGATATTCTGCTGCTGGCGTTCGTAAGGCACGATCCAGGGGTAGATCGCCATATCGGCAATAGAGTATTCGCCGGCGACAAACGGCCGATCAGCCAGGCGTTTTTCCAGCACACCATACAGGCGCGTGGTTTCCTTGACGTAGCGCTCGATGGCATATGGCACTTTCTCTGGCGCGAACACCGAAAAATGATGGTTCTGGCCTGCCATCGGACCAAGCCCGCCCATCTGCCAGAACAGCCATTGCAAGGCATCCATGCGCTCACGCAAATCAGGAGACAGGAATTTCCCGGTTTTCTCGGCCAGGTAGACCAGGATGGCGCCCGACTCGAACACAGGAATCGCGGCTTTCCCATCGGCCGGATCGTGGTCGATAATGGCGGGAATGCGATTATTCGGCGAAACGGCCAGGAAATGCGGCTGGAACTGTTCGTTCTTCGAAATATTGATGGGCTGCAGGCGGTATTCCAGGCCTGCTTCTTCCAGGAAAATGGCAATTTTCTGGCCATTCGGAGTCGGCCAATAGAACAGTTCAATCATCGTTCATCCAGGATAAAAGTCGGCAGTACACCGGTCTCATGACCGGTTTCGCCCAGGGCGAGACTGCTCGACAGTATCGTATAGACAGGCATTCAAGTCCATGCGTTCAAATCTCTGAATTTTCAGCAAATGTGAACGCATGGCTATGGGAGGAAAACAGATGCAGAACGATTTGCTCACCCGTCTCGAAGCCATGCGCAAGGGCGGCCAGGACAACCTTTTGCTGCGTTTCAGCCTGGGCAAGGCCTATGCGGAGCAGGAACGCAACCAGGAAGCCGCAACGGAACTGGAAGCCGCACTGGTACATGACCCGGATTACGGCGCTGCGTGGAAATGGTTGGGCCGCGCCCGGCTGGCGCTGGGCGATACCAGCGGCGCGCGCATGGCCTGGGAAGAGGGCGTCATACGGGCCGAAGCCCGCGGCGACAAGCAGCTGGTGAAGGAAATGCAGGTATTTATCAAACGCCTGGACAAAGCAGGAGCATGAAAACCATGGCAACAGCGACGATTTATCACAACCCGCGTTGCGGCACGTCCCGTACCGTATTGCAGCGTTTACAGGACGCCGGCCTTGAGGTGGAAATCATCGAGTATCTCAAAACACCGCCGGCGCGGGATCGACTGGAGGCACTGATTCATGCGGCCGGACTGAGCGTGCGCGAAGCCATACGCAGCAAGGAAGCGCTGTTTACGGAACTGAAACTCGATGATGCCACGCTCGAGGAATCGGCCTTGCTCGACGCCATGGCCGCACATCCCATCCTGATCAACCGGCCCATCGTGGTGACCGAACGCGGCACGCGCCTATGCCGTCCCGCCGATGTCGTGGAAGAAATCCTGCCGGCCTGATCGTTTGGCAAAAACAGCGTTCATGCAGGCCAATGCCCTGCATGAACGCTGCGAAAATACCTCATTAACAAGATGAGATATTTAATACAACTATATGATTTTAATAAAAAATATTAATAATAATATTAGTTATAGCGCCCGCCGGCCCCTGACAGGCTGAACCGTCCGGCCCCCAGGAAGAAAATAGCCAGGGCCCCGAACAGGAACATGCCCGGCAATTCCGGCGCCCAGCCGCCGCTGCGCGTCAGATGTGTCAGCTCGCCGCTATGGGCCAGGAAAAAGGCAAACAGCATATTGACGATCACCAGCAGGGCACCGACGCGGGTATAAGTGCCCATGACGATCAGAATAGGGCCCAGGACTTCACCCAGATAGGCGCCATAAGCCAGCCAGCCAGGTAATCCCTTGGCCACCAGCATGGATTCGGGGCCGCCAACGCCGTTGACGACTTTCAGCAGGCCGTGCAGCAGCACGAGAATTCCCACGGCAAGCCTGAGTACCAGTTTTCCCAAGTCATCGGATTTCAGCATGTTCATCGTTCTTGATTGATTGGTTTTGGAAGGCAGCCATGATCATAGAGGATAGGCTACGACGGAGACAGTGCCGGTTTTTGAATCCCAGGTCCAGAATGCGCTGCCGCAGGCCGCGAAAGTCGATGTGAAAACCACGAATGCGCGGCGTAGGATACGGTACGCAGGTTTGCGAATCAATGCATCAGTCATCAGCACTTGGGACGACAACGCAGAGGCATGAAAATGCTGTGCGTGTGCCAAACAAACACAGGATTCTGGCCTGGCTTCTCCCATGTCCATTCGACGCATAATGTATATTATGTAAAGTATTGGATGGGGATACTTTTACAGCCTTCATCGCAAGCATCCCCGCTACCTCGGCAGTCCGTCCTTTCATCCAAGCCTCCATCCAACGTTCAACTCCCGGAAACATTCCCGGATGTCTATCCGTCGACACCAGATCAACTATTTTCTGTGTCGCGGGTTCTTCTGTTGCTGTGAACAGGAACACGTTGCGCGGCGACATAATCTGCCGCTTGCCTGCGCTGCCAAAATAAAAACAGCTTCCCACCATGCCGGCAGAAAGCTGTTTCGGAAAACGCCCAGAGCCTCGCTGAGCGGCTTCAGGAAAAATCAGTCGTTGCTGTTTTCGTCGTCATTGCTGCCCGATGTCAATCCGACCCCTTCCGGAGCCGCTTCGCGTCCGGATGCCAGACGCTGCAGATAGGCTTCGTCGATATCACCGGTAATGTAGCGGCCGCTGAAGCAAGAGTCTTCAAAAACCTGCAAGGCGGGATTGACGCTGGAGATTGAGGTGTGCAAGGCATCCAGATCCTGGTACACCAGCGCATCGACGCCGATACGGCGGGCAATCTCGTCTTCGTTGCGGCCGTAGGCAATCAATTCTGTCTGCGTCGGCATGTCGATGCCATAGACGTTGGGGAACCTGACGGGCGGCGCAGCGGAAGCCATATATACCTTGTTGGCCCCTGCCGCCCGCGCCATCTCCACGATTTCGTGGCTGGTGGTACCGCGCACGATGGAATCATCCACCAGCAGCACGTTCTTGCCACGGAATTCCATGTCAATGGCATTGAGCTTCTGGCGCACGGATTTCTTGCGCACCGCTTGTCCAGGCATGATGAAGGTACGGCCCACGTAGCGGTTCTTGATCAGGCCTTCTCGATAGCTCAGGCTCAGGCGTGCTGCCAGCTGCATGGCTGCGGGGCGCGAGGAATCCGGCACCGGCATGACCACGTCGATATCGCCCAGGCGCAGTTGACGCGCCACTTTTTCGGCCAGGTGCTCGCCCATGCGCAGGCGTGCATCGTAGACCGACACGCCGTCCATCAGGGAATCCGGGCGTGCAAAATAGACATACTCGAATACGCATGGCGCATGCACGGCATCACCATCAAAGCCCTGTTGCGACACATTGCCGTCAAGATCAATGAAGATTGCTTCGCCCGGCTGCACATCGCGTACGAACGTGAAACCACAGCCAACCAGGGCCACGGATTCCGATGCCACCATCCACTCATCGCCCTTCCCTTCGTTGCGACGGCCCAGGCACAGCGGACGAATGCCGTTGGGGTCGCGGAATGCCAGCAAGCCATAGCCGGAGATATGGGCCACGACGGCATAGGCGCCCTTCACCCGATGGTGCATGGACTTGACGGCTGCGAAGATCGCATCGGTATCCAGCGATACGCCCTGGGCAGCCTGTTGCAGCTCGTGCGCCAGCACATTGAGCAGCACTTCGGAATCGGAGTTGGTATTGATGTGGCGACGGTCGATGCGGAACAGGGATTCACGCAGTTCGCGCCAGTTGGTCAGGTTGCCGTTGTGCGCAAACGCGATGCCGAACGGCGCATTCACATAGAACGGTTGTGCTTCTTCCACGCTTTCGCTGGAACCCGCCGTCGGATAACGCACATGGCCCAGGCCGGCATTGCCGGGCAGCGAACGCATGTTGCGGGTTCGGAAAACATCACGCACCAGGCCGTGGGCCTTGTGCATATTGAAGCGGCCTTCGTGCACCGTGACGATGCCGGCGGCATCCTGTCCACGGTGCTGCAAAAGCAGCAGACTGTCATAGATCAATTGATTGACCGGACTGCGCCCGACAACCCCGACGATTCCACACATGCTTGGTTCCTGTTGATATATCGTGAAATTCCCGCCAGACAGCCGGGTCCTTCCCGTCACTACTTGCTGGAGCCTGAGGCTCCGGATTAATTCTTTCCGCCGCGCCTCGTGTCAGTCAGCGAGGCTCGCGCTTCGGGCAGGCCATCACAGGCCCGCGCCCTGAGCGGCACCTCCTTGCATACCCTGCACAGATATCACACTTCCGGAAAGCGCTTCGAGGGCACCCTTGCCTGCATCGGGCGGCTGTACTGGTTCTTTCCATTCAGGCAACCAGTCCGGCCCATGGACCCCCAGCCAGGCCGTGATTTCGGCCACGGCATTCTGCGCCGTACCGGAAAACATGGCGTCCTTCCACCAGGGCTGCTCCGGCATCGGGGTGTAGCCCGCGATAGCGGTACCGGCAAGCACCAGCACCAGGCCACGCAGCAAGCCGAACAGGCCACCCAGGCCGTGGTCGGCCGGCGTCAGGCCGGTGGTGCGCACCAAGGCCGCCAGCGTCATGTTCAACAGACCGACCAGCAGCAAGGCGGCAATGAAAACAATGAGATAGCCCAATCCCATGCGCAACATGGGCGCTTCGATGTATGGCACCAGCCATTCGTACATCAGCGGCCCCCACCAGATGGCAGCAAGGGTGGCCGCGGCGAATGCCACCAGCGAAAGCACCTCTTTCAGCAGCCCGCGTATCAGGCCCAGCAAACAGGAGGCTCCCAGCACGACCAGCACGACGATGTCATAGGCTGTCATGTTGAACTCCTGGAGCCCCGCGTGACAGGGAAAAAATGCGCTGGCAACAAATGGAGACAGCCCTGCTCCAGGTTGGCCGGGAACCCGCTGCGGTCTTTGGAAGAAGCCGGAGCAATATTCGCCATGCCTAGGAGCAGGAGCGCAGAAATCATTGCGAGATCTTTAGTACCGTAAGCGGCCGTGTTTATTGCGGTGCGATGAAGCCGTTATCGTAGCCCAGGGTACGCATGCGGGCCTGGGCGGCCTGTGCCGCATCACGCGAAGGGAAAGGACCAACGCGCAAGCGGAACTGCCGTTTGCCGCCAGCGGCGACCGGTTCGACATAGGCGTTGGTTATGCCAGCGGCATGCAATTCATTGCGACGTGCAGCAGCCGAGGCCTCTGTCGTATAGGCAGCTACCTGCAGGACGAAGCGTCCTTGCTGGGCGGCACCCTGGCTGGTGCTCGGACGTGCCGCTGGCGCACGATTGGACGACTGCACGTTGCGCCCTTCCAGCAATGCCAGGGCAACCGCGCCGTCATCGGTACGTTGCGAATCGCGGCTGGGCGTGGTGGCTGGCACCGGCGTGGGCGCTGGTGCGGGGGTTCGTGCGGGCGGACGGGTTTCGGCCGGAGGCGTTGCCGGTCGCTGAGTATCGACGGCGGGCGGCGGCGCGGGCGGTGCCGGAACGCGAGCTGGCGGCGTCACCGGGGGAAGATTCAGAGGCGCTTCCGGCGCAGCGGGCGGCGCGGCGGTCTCGGTCTCTTCCGAGCCAGGTGTCGCCGTGACATCGGAAGCATCGGCCACAACGGCGGGAGCCACCGGACGTGCAATCAATTCGGGGATGGAGACGGCAACGTCAGTGGCGACGGGTACCGGCTCGGAGTCCAGCACCATCGGCAGGACAACCACCGCGGCCAGTACCAGCGCCAGTGCGCCAGCCAGCCGGCGGCGCGCCTTCACGCGCAATGACCTGGCCTGGGATTCATTGGACGCACCTGTCCGCTGCCGCCGTGCAGAAGAAGCTGTCTGGCCGTCTTTGTTCTGGCGAGAAAACAAACCCATGAAATGCGTCCGTCGTGTCCGTCGTAAAAGGAATCGGAATCGGGTGGTGCGCGGGATCAGGCCCGCACACCGGCCGTACGGCCCAGGGCTTCCAGTGCCCCGGCGACCGTCAGGAATGATCCGAACACAACGATTCTATCATTGTCCTGAGCCGCCTCGCGAGCAGCCGCAAAGGCAGTGCGGACATCCTGACATGCATGGACGGCCGGCTCGCCCTCCTTGCCTTCCTGAATTTCCAGCGTCTGCCTTACCTTGGCTGCGAGTTCTTCTCCCGTCGTGCCGCGCGGGCCTTGCAGCGTGGCGCAATACCAGCCGTCGATGCGGCGCCCCATGGTCCGGATGACGGCTTCGCGATCCTTGTCGGAAAGCATGCCCAGCACCGCATAGGTGTAGGGGTGGTAGCCCATGTTGTCGAGGTTCTGCGCCAGCACTGCCGCCGCATGCGGATTGTGCGCAACATCCAGGATCACGGCCGGCTGCCCGGGCAGGATCTGGAAGCGGCCAGGCAGCGACGCCTGGGACAGCCCGACGCGCACGGCCTGCTGCGGCACAGGCAACCGTTCCTGTACAGCCTCCAGCGCAGCCAGCGCGGCCGATGCATTGAGCAATTGATTCGCGCCCCGCAGCGCCGGATAAGCCAGTGCGCGGCGGCGCTGGCTGCGGCCGCCATATCCCCACTGCTGGCGGTCGCCGGAGTAATTGAAATCACGGCCAAACTGCCACAGGTCGGCGCCGATTTCTTCGGCGTAGCGGGCCACGCTTTCGGGCGGCATCGGGTCGCTGCAAATGGCGGGTTTGTCCTTGCGGAAGATGTGCGCCTTCTCCCAGCCGATGACCTCGCGCGTATCACCCAGCCATTCCGTATGGTCGATATCCACGCTGGTCAGGATCGCGCAATCAGTGTCCAGGATGTTGACGGCGTCCAGTCGGCCGCCCAGGCCGACTTCCAGAACGACCGCATCCAGGCGCGACGCGGCAAACAGGCTCAGGATCGCCAGCGTGGTGAATTCAAAATAGGTCAGCGAAACGTCGCCGCGTGCGCCCTCGACCTTGCGGAAGTGTTCTATCAGCTGGGCGTCGGTGGCGTACTCCCCGTCGACGCGCGCCCGCTCGTTGAACACCATCAGATGCGGCGAGGTATACAGGCCCACCCGATAGCCCGCCGACTGCAGAATGGCCTCGAGCATGGTGCAGGTCGAGCCCTTGCCATTGGTTCCGGCGACGGTGAATATCACCGCATCGAAATGCAGATCCAGGCGCTTCGCCACTTCCTTGACCCGTTCCAGCCCCATGTCTATGGGCTTGGCATGGATGGATTCAAGGTATGACAGCCACTGTGTCAAAGTGGCTTGTGCATCATCAAGTATGGAAGGCATGGCGGAACACGGCGCGGCAGACGCGCAAAAAAGATAGACACTCGGCGCGGCGCTATCCAGCATGACCGCGGCGATCAATCCTCTATTCTATCTCGCTTCCGCCCCAAGCCGCAGCATGCTGACCCTGTCGAGCCTGGCGGTGTTCGTTGTTGCGGCGCTGGTTCTGGGTTTGGCGGGCGCGTCCGTTGGCGCCGTTCTCATGGGCGTAGTCGCCTGGGGCCTGACCTTCGGCGGTGCGCCGACGCTGCTGCAAACCGCGCTGGCGGATGTATCAGGAGACGCAGCGGACGTAGCGCAATCCATGTTGGTGACGATATTCAATCTGGCCGTTGCCGGTGGAGGCGTGCTCGGCGGCATCTTGCTGGAGCGCCAGGGGGCGGCCTCGCTGCCTTGGGCATTGGTCGCGCTGGCGTTGCTCGCGCTGGCCGTCGCCTGGTCGGCCAGTCATCATGGGTTTCGGCCTGGCCGCCGAATGACGGTCTGAAGCAGGCCCGACACAGGAAAACCTGTGTTGCTGGCGGAATGCACGGGCCTCTGCGCGACTCGCGCGTGCAACGACCGAACCTATTGTCTTCCTGGCTTCAGCGCCATCCCGTACAAGCAGGTCTTGCCAGCAACGAAAAATGCCTCCCTTGCGGGAGGCATTCAGGCCGGCGCCCCGGTAATGGCGGCGCCGAGCGACTAACCGCGCAGGTTTATTTCTTTCGTACCGGCGGCAAATCGGTGCAATGGCCTTCGGCCGCTTCGGCCGCCATGCCCACCGATTCGCCCAACGTCGGGTGCGGGTGGATGGTCTTGCCGATGTCCACGCTGTCCGCGCCCATTTCCACGGCCAGGGCCACTTCGCTGATCAAGTCGCCGGCATGCGTGCCGACGATGCCGCCGCCCAGCACGCGATGCGTCTCGGCGTCGAAAATCAGCTTGGTGAAGCCTTCGTCGCGGCCGTTGGCAATCGCACGGCCGGAAGCGGCCCAGGGGAACACGCCCTTGGTGATCTTTATGCCCTGCTTCTTGGCATCATCTTCGGTCAGGCCGACCCACGCCACTTCCGGATCGGTGTAAGCCACCGACGGAATGACGCGCGGTTCGAAAGCCGCCTTTTCGCCTGCAATGACTTCGGCTGCCACGTGCGCCTCATGCACCGCCTTGTGCGCCAGCATGGGCTGGCCGACGATGTCGCCGATGGCGAAGATATGCGGCACGTTGGTACGCAGCTGTTCATCCACGGCGATGAAGCCGCGTTCGTCGACACGCACGCCGGCCTTGTCGGCGTCGATGCGGTTGCCATTGGGCCGACGGCCTACGGCTTGCAGTACCAGGTCGTAGCGTTGCGGCTCGGTCGGCGCGCCCTCGCCTTCGAAACTGACATAGATGCCATCTTCGCGGGCTTCGGCACCCACCGTCTTGGTCTTCAGCCAGATATTATCGAAACGCGCAGCATTGTGTTTCTGCCAGACCTTGACCATATCGCGGTCCGCGCCTTGCATCAGGCCATCCTGCATTTCGACGACATCCAGGCGTGCGCCCAGCGCGGAGTACACCGTGCCCATTTCCAGGCCGATGATGCCGCCGCCGACGATGAGCATCTTCTTCGGCTGGCTGCGCAGTTCCAGCGCGCCGGTGGAATCCACCACGCGCGGGTCATCCGGTAGGAACGGCAGTTTCACCGACTGACTGCCTGCGGCAATAATGGCGTGCTTGAATCGCACCACTTTTTCACCGCCTGCCGCCAACGCCACCCTGATGTGGTGCGGGTCGGCAAACAGCCCGGTGCCCTGCACCACTTCAACCTTGCGGGCCTTGGCCATGCCGGCCAGACCGCCAGTCAGCTTGGCGATGACGCCTTCCTTGAAGCTGCGCAGCTTGTCCAGGTCGATCACGGGTTCGCCGAAGCTGATGCCGTGAGCGGCCTGGGCGCGAGCCTCGTCGATGATGGAAGCGCTGTGCAGCAACGCCTTGGACGGAATGCAGCCCACGTTAAGGCAGACACCGCCCAGCGTGCTGTAGCGTTCGACCAGCGCGACCTTCAGGCCGAGATCCGCTGCGCGGAACGCAGCGGAGTAGCCGCCGGGGCCCGCGCCCAGCACCACAACATCGACGTCGATGTCAGCGGAACCGGCAAAGCTGGCCGCCTGCGGCGCCGGCTCGGCACTGGCCGCCGCTGGCGCAGAGGTGGCTTCGGCCCTGGCCGGAGCGGCCGCTGCCTCAGCCTTGGCAGGCGCAGCCTGGGCGGAGGCGCCTGCCTCCACTTCCAGGATCACCGAACCTTCCTTGACCTTGTCGCCGACATTGACCTTGACCGACTTCACCACACCGCCTTGCGACGCCGGGATTTCCATCGAGGCCTTGTCCGACTCCACCGTAATCAGGCTTTGC